>JAABUL010000737.1_pt1 | contig 67877 bp, 60 predicted proteins | sample 5559151 | NCBI WGS metagenome assembly JAABUL01 (sample SAMN10711876, study PRJNA513368) | rock metagenome | isolation source: Antarctica rocks | place: Antarctica: Victoria Land, Pudding Butte sud | reverse complement strand
TAGGTTTAGTACTGTGTCTATAGCTGATCTTTGTTTTTTGCCTCTCATTTGATCAAAATTCAGCAGCTTATCATTAATTTCAGCTGTGTAAGACAGTTGCACTGCTATTATTTTTTCTGCTACTTTGTCTAAACAGTTTAGCAGCGTAATAATTCTGTATGCTTTTGAAATTGAATAATTCGATTTGTCTGGTTTTTTCAGAATAATTCTCGTGCCTTCGCGTCATATCTTCGAATGATAGTCATTTTCAATCAGATCTGAGTACACTAATTTGAAGATTTTCAATATAGTTTTGTACGTTCACTCTATAATTGCAAATAATATATTGTCTGATTTAAATGCTTTTCTGAGTGCTGAGAAGTTAATAGCGTGCTTGATTTTCCCTTCAATAACATTAATGTTTTGACAAAGAGCTTAGATAACTTGTGAGCTAGTGAGCAGAGTTCATTCAATACTAATGCGCTTAAGACGCATATGCTAGCTACTAGATAAGACGTTTGCTACAAGCTAGCTGTCAGCTGAGTTTGCATCGTTGATTAGCTTACATGCTACATAAATCAGCTACAGACTGATTTAGCTGATTTAACACTACTCTTCATTCTACTCGTGTATCTACTCGCTTACCTACTCTTCACTCTACTCATTTATCTACTCGCTCATCTACTCTTCACTCTACTCACTCATTTACTCTTTATCTACTCGTCTATCTACTCGCTCATCTACTCTTCATTCTACTCATTTATCTACTCGCTCATCTACTCTTCACTCTACTCGTCTATCTACTCGCTCATTTACTCTTTATTCTACTCATCTATTTACTCGCTCATTTACTCTTCATTCTACTCATCTATCTACTCGCTCATTTACTCTTCACTCTACTCGTTTATCTACTCTTCATTCTACTCTCTATCAAACACGTTGATTGAGTGCATAAAACACATAAAACAATGCTTCAAACAATGCTTTCTACATGACTTTCTACCTACTCGTCACTCTACATGCTCAGCTATCTACTTGATAATTTTCGCTTCGAGCTCTATAAAGCTGACGTTAGAAAGTTCGAAGTTTTCACCTTCTTTTTCCCTTCATAGTTTCTACTTTCTAGAATAACAACAATCAAAATATCAACATGTTCAGCTATTAACTCAGCTATCAACTCAGCTATCAACTCAGCTATCTACTCGTTCATCTACTAGTCAGTCTACTCGCTTCAAAACATGCTTCAAAAAACGTGTTGATCAAGTGCATAACACAAGTCAAACAGTGCTTCAAACAATGCTTTCTACTGAGCTTTTCACTGAGCTTTCTACTGATCTTTCAACCGATCTTTCTACTGATCTTTTGATCGAGTCATCTAGTGAGCTTTCTACTGATCTTTTGATCGATCTTTCTATTGATCTTTCTACTGATGAGCTTTCTACTGATCTTTCAATCGAGTCATTTAATGAGTCTTCTACTGATCTTTCGATTGATTTTTCTACTGATTTTTCTATCAATCTTTCTATCAATCTTTTTACTGAGCTATTTATTGAGCTATTGACTGAGCTTTTTATCAAACACTCTACCAAACATTCTACATGCTTCAAAATACGCGTCGATTGAGCGCATAACACAAGTCAAACAATGCTTTTTACATGATTCTTTACATAACTTTCTACAAGACTTTCTATCAAGCGTTCTTCATGTTTCTCTATCAAGCATTCTTCATGTTTCTCTATCAAGCGCTCTTCATGTTTTTCTACCAAGCGCTCTTCATGTTTCTCTATCAAGCGCTCTTCATGTTTTTCTACCAAGCACTCTATCATGCATCCTTCATGTTTTTCTACCAAGCGCCCTTCATGTTTTTCTACCAAGCGCTCTTTATGTTTTTCTATCAAGCACTCTTCATGTTTTTCTATCAAGCACTCTTTATGTTTTTCTATCAAGCACTCTACCAAGCATTCTTCATGTTTTTCTACCAAGCGTTCTTCATGTTTTTCTACCAAGCATTCTTCATGTTTTTCTACCAAGCATTCTTCATATTTTTCTATCAAGCATTCTTCATGACTTTCTACATAATTCTCTATCAAGCATTCTTCATGTTTAAAAAGATGGTTAAATAGCTACTTAAATAATCAATTCATTAAATGATTTATTTGATTACATATGAATCTTGAATGTAGAAATGTATGAAAAGCGAACATGTATTGCGCATTATATCTTCTGAGCAATTGATGTCTTTTGAGCAAATGACTGTCATCAAAAGATACAAGCGCTTGTAGCTAGTTATTAGTTGTTGATGAGTGACTATTAAAGCTTGTGAGCTAAAATCTTGACTAAACAGATATTTTTGACTGATGCTAGCTTGATGAGCTTGTAGTCAGTTTTAGCTGATTTCGTCAAATGATCAATGAACTCTTGATCACTGTATACTTTCGTTCAATAGTAATTCTTTATTGATTTGAATTTTCAAAAATGATGAGTACATTGCTTTCAAAAATGTCTCGCACTTTTCATTGAATTTAATCTTCAATTCTTTTTGCAAGTTTTGTATTAAGAGTAGCTTTTCAATTAAACATGATTTAATGAACTTGTATGTTTGAAACACTTCTTTTTCTTTAATGTTGCAAAAAATTGATTCAGAATTGATTTTTGATCAGCTTTATTGCATCATGATATGAATTTCGCATTTGCACTATCTCTGCTCATGCATCATCATTTCTGCATCTTTTTCAGATTCGCTTTTTTGATGACAACGTCTTTCACATTTTGATGAGTTCATTGTTTCATCAAAGTTTTGATTTTACGCATATTTGCTGTTTAAATACGAATAATTTCACTGATGCATTCAGTCAAATAAATAACTTTTGCTTTTAAACTCGTGATTCTTTGCATTTTGACAATAATTTTTTCTTTTGTCTTTTGCAAATGCTTCTCAAAGTCTTTTCAGTTGACTTTTTGCAGATTTTATGACGCGTTCAATGAATTTTCGATCAACTTCACTTTTTCTATAACTATTGTAAATAAAATTACTTCATGATTGAATTCTGTATTTGCATTCTCATTTATATATCAATTCTTGATGTGATTGCACATATTCTTTGATGCAAAAGATCAACAACAAGATTTATTTATATGAGATGCTGACTACGAATCTTCTGCAAGCTATGCTTGTCAGAAGAGTTGAATAATCTCATCAACATTGACAGAGCAGTAACAGTGCTTTACTCATGCATTGAGCTTACACACAGTTGAAAAGCGAGACAATAACAACGCGATCATCAACGCATTGAAGCTTGCATATACACAGAAGAACAGCAAAGTCTTTGCATACATGCTGTGACTCATATACAACATATACATATATACTGCAAAGGCACGACTCAGCTTTTGCATATATACAGACAGACGTGATGCAGTAAATCGATCGATTTTTCGCATTTTCAGACCGATTTACACGCAGCGTAATCACACACAGAGCAGTAACAGCGCTTTATTCACACGTTGAGCTCATATATGATATACACATATATACTGCAAAGACACGATTCAGCCTTTGTGCATCTACACGTTTACGTGATGTAGTAAATCAATCGATTTTTCGCTTTATCAGATTGATGTACATGCATCGCAATCACATACATTGCGAAGACATAACACAGTCTTTGCTCATATACACAGAACAACAGCAACGTCTTTGCGCATGTGTTGCAATTAATATACGACATTCACACAGTTACTGCAAAGACACGACTCAGCTTTTGCGCACATACACGTCTGTGCAACGCAGTAAATCAATCAATTTCGATTTTCTGATTGATTTACATGCGTTGCAAATACATACATTGCAAAGACATGACACAGTCTTTGCTCACATACACAGAACAACAGTAACGTCTTTGCGCATGCGCTGCAACTCATATACATCACACACACATACATTGCAAAGACACGACTCAGCTTTTGCACATCTACACGCTTGCAAGATGTAGTAAATCAATTGATTTTTTGCATTATCAGATTGATTTACATGCATCGCAATCACATACACTGCAAAGACATGACACAGTCTTTACTCATATATACAGAACGACAGCAACGTCTTTGCGCACATGCTGCAACTTATATACATCACACACACACATACTGCAAAGACACGACTCAGCTTTTATGCATCTACATGTTCATGTGATGCAGTAAATTGATCGATTTTTCGCTTTATCAGATCAATGTACATGCATTGCAATCACATACATTGCAAAGACATGACATAGTCTTTGCTCATATACACAGAATGACAGCAACATCTTTACGCATGCGTTGCAACTCATATACATCACACATACACATACTGCAAAGGCATGATTCAGCTTTTGCACATCTACACACTCATGTGATGCAGTAAATTGATCGGGTTTTCGCTTTATCAGATCGATGTACATGCATTACAATCACATACATTGCGAAGACACAACACAGTCTTTGCTCATATACACAGAACAACAGCAACGTCTTTGCACACACGCTGCAACTAATATACGACATTCACACAGTCATTGCAAAGACATGATTCAGCTTTTGCGCACATACACATCTGTGCAACGCAGTAAATTAATCAATTTCGATTTTCTGATTGATTTACATATGTTGCAAATACATACACTGCGAAAACACGACACAGTCTTTGCTCATATACACAGAATGACAGCAACGTCTTTGCGCACACGCTGCAACTAATATACGACATTCACACAGTCATTACGAAGGCACGACTCAGCTTTTGCACACATACACATCTGTGCAACGCAGTAAATCAATCAATTTCGATTTTCTGATCGATTTACATACGTCGCAAATACATAGATTAAAGCTCATCTACTTTCATCTACATAAATCAAAGCTCATCTAGTGCTCAACTAGATGATCAAACAGCGAACGAAAGCTCACGTTGAAGTGATCAACTTTCACAATACATCGATCACTCGTTTAGTCTTTTCATTTAAATGATCAAACAGCAAATTCAAAAGCTCGCGTCAAAGTGATCAATCTTCATAACACATTGATTAATCATCTAGTCTTCTCATCTAGATAATCAAACAGCAAATTTGAAAGCTCACGTCAAAGTGATAAGCTTTTATACACAGAAAAGCTCATTTAGCTTGCTTGACTAAATGATTAAACAGCGAATGAAAGCTCATGTTGAAGTGATCAGCTTTTATACATAAATCAAGACTCATTTAAATTATTCAACTAAATGATCAAACAGTGAACGAAAGCTCACGTCATAGTGATCAGCTTTCACAATTTCGACTTGTTGATATGATCACTTGATTATATAAACAGATTGTATGCTCATATGCACACACTAACAATCTGACTGCTCAATGAGAAGATATACAGCAGCGATTATGACTAGATTACATGTAATTTAGCTCACACACAGCGCTTCAGTGCAACTATTTAGGTAAATAGCATCGTGTTTCATAGTCATAGACTGCATAAGCACGTAAAACTTGAAGAAAAAAAGAAAAAAACTTAGTATCTTGATAAACTCATCATCATAAAGATCAACGTACTCTCATGTTGCATTCAAGACAAGAATCATTTAATGTGACTTAACAATGTATGATCGTCAAGAAAATCTATACAACAAATAATTGAAAAGAAAAATAAAAGAGAATATCAGATTGCAAACGATTTTTTCTCATGATAAGAGAGAAATTTATCTTATTTTGAGCATTAAGAATAGTTCATTTAATCTTGATAAAAGTTCATTGAATCTTTATTGATGTTGAATGAACTATAAGTCTTGTCATTGATTTTTAAGATTTTTCAATTATGACATGATCTTGCTATGTCATCTTATACTGAGAGTCTTGAGCATGAACATGTTCTCTATGAGCATTCTACATAATTTCTTCAGTGATCAGCTGCTTGAATCAAGTATCACAAAAAGTCTGAAATCTACAATCGTTGTTTGCAACAGACTGAATTGTAAAAAGAAAGTAAATAAACTCTTTTGCATGCATTTCTTTCAGTACTGTTTTTCATTCACGCTCGTTGCTGATATATATTCTTGCGAATTCAGCTTGATTGTATATCATCATATTTATGACACAGTCGTAATTCAGCTCATTCTCAATCAACTTTATAAATCTGTCGTATTTCATGTTATTAATGCAAATCAAGTTCTTCACTGATTTACATTTAAGAAAATTTTATGATCTGCAACATATGTTACAATTGAGATTGCAACTAATCTGTATTATGAGAATTTTGACTGATCTGACTGATACTGATTGAGATCTCTTGAGATCTCGTTCATTGCAGATGACATAACTCAAAAGATGTGAGTGTGTCTTCAGTTGAAAAGATGATGAAGAATTGTACTTGAGATTGTCTTGTTATGTTTCTCTGACTTTAAGTTATCTTCTTACATTGTAATTTGATCGCTGTGTCATGAACATTAACATAGAATCACTTCTTGATCTTGTGACATCGTTGAATATAATATGAAACTCATGATATATGACTTCAAATGTCAATCTGATAATCTTTTTTAACTTGTTTATATTTAACTTTCATTCTATAAGCTGAAGAAATCTCATCTGATTTTGTATTTGCATCTTCAATTGCATGTATTTAGACTTGTCAATGCTGAATTCTTCTTTCACTTTGTTTATTAATCATTTTTAATGTATATACTTTTTACATGATATTTTTGACAATGCATTCATTATACTAAAGAGAAAACTTAATGTTTGTTGAATATTTTCATGTTTGTGACTAATGACTGCACTTATCACAAAAAACTTTAGCATCAGTGATTCATAACTTCAGAATTTGATTGATGTCACACTCGCTGCATCTTGTTCATGTAATAACTGATGTCAGCTTTCAGTGATCTACTTACTGCTTAAGCTCTCAACTAAATTTATGAAATACATATCAATTATCTAGAGTTTACTACTGAGTCACTCATACTCTTTTGTAATACAATCGCTTGCGATCATTAAGTCAATTTTCTTTCAGATCAATTCATTGATACAGTTGACTTTGACTAACTGACTTCATGATATCAAATTCATAGCTGATGATACTCTTGTGACAAGCAAAGCTTTGTTTGCTACATATATTTCATAAAAACAAAGCTCTTATGAGATTAAGCTTTGACTTTAGTTTTCATTAATTCATAGCTGAAACTTCTGTTCATCAAGAGAAATTTGATTGAGCAAAGTCAAGAGATGATTATATTTCTTAATTACTTAGTCATGTAGCATTGTTGACTTCGATAATTCTGTATATGCTCTGAGACATAAACATAATACATATACATTGTTTGATTTTTGCCTACAATGAGATTGAGTTAGTTTTAAATATCTTCAGCTTTCACATTTGAAGTAGTATTCTGCTACTTTTGTCTCTTTATGCAAGAAATTCTTCTTGTATATTGAATTGTATGAATTTTAGTCACTGAAGTTGTTAATGTAGAAGAACTTGTTTTTGTTTGACTCGTTAGAAATATTGTTTGCTGATATAACATGCACACTTTTCAGAATTGTATGCAAATGAAAAAATCAATTAGCTTCAAGCAAACGAGAATTTTTGACATTATCTTTAAATCAATGCTTTATCTTAATCATTTCATGCATAGCATGTTGAGTTTCTTCATTGCAAGATTTGAGTAGTTCAACAAGAACATCATTGTGTTGTAGTTCATTACTCTTGTTGTCTTGATGCAATGAATCTATAATGAAAAGAATAAGTTGTAGCTGATCAGACAGTCAATCATTTAACAAAGTTGAGACTTCAATCATCTCTTTCAATCTTTTCTGAATCAGAACATAATCACATCTTTAAACTCTTTTCTTTTTCTGTCAGTTCAATGAGCAGTATACTCTATCACTGACAAGATTCTCTAAGTCATCAACATCTTTTTCATCTCGTTTTCAGCATTGAAGTGATTCATGAATGCTTACATAGTATGATCTCACTCAGATCAAGTCTTTTTTCTTTTTATTTAATTCTTTATCTGATACAACTTTCTTGTTGACTATGTTGTAACACTTGCGCATGAAGACTGTCAATGCATCAAGAAGCTTCTTTATGTTCAGAATTTCAACTAAGATCAATGTATGACATCATAACTTTGAATTGAGTTCTGTCTCTTGTATTTGATTGCATTGTTCATGAATGAGTGCATCTTGAATTTTACAAAGATTAAAGACATGACTGAATCGTATTATTATAGCAATTAATGCATGCTTATTGATCTTGCTTTGTCTTGTATCTTTGTAAAGAAGAATATCTTTCATTGTGAGAAGATTCAAATGTTGAGTATTATGATGCAATAACTGTCTTTGAAACGTTTCTCATTTGTTGATGCAATCAAAAAAGATCTTTATTAAATGCTTGTATGCAATCTCACTGTGCTTTGTATTGAAATTATCAGCACTATCATATCTTTGAATCTGACTTGCATAATGTATCATTGCATATAGTTTTGAAATGTTGAAATGATCAACATCTGTATCTGAATGCTTAAATTGCAAATGATGAAAAACATTCTTTAGCTTGTTCAATTGAAAAAGTGCATGTTCAAGATATTGAAGAATTTCTTCATCATGCAAATGATACTGAGCAAGTATCACGAAGTTTATCACTGCTTGAGCGAAGTGAATTGCTGCAGATGCTCTTGTGATCAGAAGCGATGCAATGACTGATATAAGTTAACATACAATTGACTTTCAATCTGCATCAATTCATTGCTTAATTGTACTGTACTTAACAAATTTCTTCATGTTTTTAAACGATGAAATGACGTGAAATCTTTAATTCAGCTGAGCTGTTTCTGATGCATTGTTTAAAGTTAATCTGATTTCTTTTCTTCTTTAACTTGTATAAACACTCTCGTTGATGATCTGACTGAGTCATAACATCAGATACAAGATGATTTTCTTAAATAGTTAATGTAGCATATTTATCATCATTGTTTCATGAATATTGATAAACATATGTGATCATGCAAAGTTTTTCACTGAATGTATTCAAGCAAAATCATTCTCAATCATATTGTTCTTTCTTTGTTGTCTCTGTTGATTTCTAGTGAATGCATGCGTTCAAATTGATCATATCTTGTCTAAATTTTCGCGCTCATAAGATGACACTTAACAGATAGAACATTGTTAATTCATCTTGATGTCTGTGATTAATACTTGTTTCTTGTAGTTCATCATGAACTTGATGATTATCAAATAACATTGTCTTATCTTATTGTTCATGCAAAGAACAGAAATGTCGTTTCTGAACATAGTTTCAACAATTGTTACATGTGAAATCATGTATTAATGCATGATGATACATGTATAATGTACGCTTGAGTATGATTGATAATGTCATGTGTCAAATCTTTGACTTGATATTGTCATTGTCGTTATCAACTATGAAAAGAAATTTCAGAAGAATCAATTTCAATCGTTTTTGAGCATGTTTTGTGCGTTGATTTAGATTCTCTATCATTAAATATATAAATCATGCAGATAAATTTAGACTGATCATCAAGTTGAGTTTTCATATCTACATTCTGACTCAATTCAATTACTTGAATCAAATCTTCTGACTCGACTCGAATACTTGAGTTGAATCTTCTGACTCGACTTGATATTAATCTTGAATCAGAATTCAATTTGAATTCTCGACTCAACTCATCAAGCAATTGAATATGACGTCAAGAGAGTTAAATATAGAAAATTTTTCCGGTTTTTTGCTTTTGCATTATCTTTTTGATAGAAAGTTATGAAGAAGAACATGAAGACTATTTGATAGAGAGTCATGATGAAGAAACATGAAGACTGTTTAATAGAAAGTCATGAAGAAAAGTCATGAAGAGAAGTCATGAAGAAGAGTCATGAAGAGAAGTCATGAAGAAAAGTTATGAAGAAGAGTCATGAAGAGAAGCTATGATAGAAAGCTATGATAGAGAGCTATGATAAAAAGCTATGATAGAGAGCTATGATAAAAAGTCATAATAGAAAGTTATAATAGAATATCTATCTATTTATCTTCATGTCTTGACGAGTCGAGTCAAGAATTTCGAGTTAATACTCGATTTCAACCCTTTAACTCAACTCAATTACTTGAGTTAAATCTTCTGATTCAACTCAAATACTTGAGTCAAGAATTCTGACTCAAATCGAGTCTTGACGAGTCGAGAACTCGACTCAATCTCAATGACTCGACTTGATGTAATCAGTCTAGATAAATTGCTTTGATGCTCAGTTAAGATTGTTTTATTGATGAAAATTAACAGTGATATCATGATAACATCATCAGAAAGCTTCTTCTGCGTTTTTCATCATCAATCAGCAGTATGCATCTTGTCGTAGACTTAAGAGTTGTTGACATTATAATGTTGAATGAGTGCGTAGATTAGCTCGTCTTGAAATAATGAATGATTCAACAAGAATCGAAGTGTCTTAATGATGTTGCAATACAAAATGCAGTGCTGCTCTTCTTGAACTTCTTTGTAACTGAATTCAACTGTGAACATTCAAGAATGTCACTTATCATTTTCAACATCATATGAAATCTGATGTAGAAGTATTAATCACTTGTTTGCATCATGAAAGCTGACATATTGATGTAAGACTTGCAAGCGCAAGTCTTGAAAAAATCAATTAACACTGTCTTTGATAATCTTCGTTTAATGAAGTCAGTGAGTGAACGTGTAATCTGCTTTGCATTAAAATGAATAGTATTGATTGTTGTTTATGTTCTTGATCATTTGAGAATTTGAGCTCAACAACTTTGATACTTTCTTTGACATATTGACTGTTGTTTCAACATCATGATCAGTTGTCTTGACGAAGATTTCAACTTGCAGCGCTGATGATGTGAAGAAAAGTTCAGTCTGAAGTTGTATCATTTCGATTCTTGATGATATATGTTTCATATTTTGATTCAAATCAGCACTATTCACTTCAATGTTCATATGCTCTTTTGCAAAATCATTTATTAACATATATTCTTGATTCTCATCTTTAATGTTCTCATCATGAAAATCATTTGAGTTTGAATCTCATTCTGCAATCTCATGATTGCGTCAGATGAGCTGCATTGAATTGCATGATGATGATTCTGATGATGATGATAACTTTCATCAAAGAATCTTTCGCGATCGATCATGCAAGCGAACATGACAGTGATGAAAATGACATTCAAGCTTGCTGATGTTGTTTATCTTCATTTCATATGAAGAGCATACGCATTGCATTATCTGTAAGTCTTCGATTAGTGTTTTTATATAACTTGTACAAAGCAATGATGAATTGTAATAATTCTTTACGCTCAATTGTTTATCTGTGCATGAAATGTCAATAACGAGATGAATCAAAAAATGTCAATCGCAAAGTCGATGAATCACGTTTGTTCAGAAGTTATTGTTGAAAACAGAGAACAGTACTGTTATCTCTGTGATTAGAAATCTTTGCATTGATTCGATGAAGCAATCTTCGCATTAATTCGACGCTAGTGAATAAGTATTTATTTTTCGCTCACTTCTTTTCTTCATTCTTCATCTCATATGTTCAATCTACTAGATAGTTCAATATATATCTACATATTTATTTGCTCTCTTGTTCTTGTATATCAAGAGATTATGAGCTCAAGTTAACACTATTATCACTATTGCAAAAAAATAAATAACAAAGAGCAGAAGCATTGAACTTACTGTCATCAAAATCAATGAATATTTTCTCTATTGATCTTCATCTTCTTCATATTTCAATCATCATACAACAATGAAAGATTTGAATAATTATCAATTTTCTAAGCTAAAGAAAAGCGAGAATTACAAGTCATGAAAGATAAATATAATCAGTACTCTGAAAGTCAAAGATCTCTGATGAATCATCTTAAGAAAGTTGAAGAAATCAATAATCTCAAATTCTGAATTCAAGACAGCAGTCAAAAAGAAGTACGTCAGTACTATTCTTAATTGAAAAAACAAGAATAACAGAGTTTGTGATGTGATTATCTTCAGCATTGAACAGAAACTCAGAATACATATAGTCAAAATAAAAGACATCATCAAGATGTGATCTATTCTGAAGACTCAATATGAGCAGTCGAACTTAATCATTTTATATCTGATGATCAAAGAACTCACTCAATCGAAGCAATTGAATTTCAATTTCATACAGAACTATGCTGACTCACTCAAGCAAGCTGTTATCAAGTGTTCAAACATTGATAATGCAGTAACACTTTGAATGCTTAGCAATCTTTTTCTTCTAGATCTCAATGAAAGTCTAGAATTGTACATCTTTGACTTAATACACAAGATTGTAAAGATTCAATGAGCATCATCTGCATCTGAGTTTTTACAATCACAAGAAGTCATGTCATTTATCAGAATATTCAAAGACATTGAACTTCATGCAATGATGAGTTCACACTTAAATCTGATTACTTTAAGAGAGATTTCAAAAATGAGCTTAACTTTGATTAAAGATGTACTTGATCACAATTTACATGATGACAAAGATCGATTTTATAATATTTCAATTCAAAAAAACAATCACAACACACGCATCACAAATTTTGAAAAAGAGCATTACAAACAAGACAGAGTGAATCTAAAAGATGATGAAACAATGATGAATTGCACAAATTGCAGCAATGCTGATTCAAAGATGATTGCAAGTGACGTTGACTTGTCACAAGAAAACAAAGATGCAAAGTTGAAACACTTACGCAATGATGAAGAGAATGTTGCTAACATTATTGATTTACTAATAAAGATATCAACGTTAGAGAAAGAGAAGAACAAAGATTATTCATGAAAAGAGATAGCATTGAAGCTGATTCAACGTCTTCAACTCAACTCAGAAGAAAAACATCATGCAAATCAGAACGCGTTCATCGCGAAGAATGTACAGAAACTGAAAATTTCAGTTCAACTGCTTAACAAGCAGTTGCATACACAGAAAAGCACACGTCTTTCAATGAAAATCACGTCATAAACGAACGTGACAAGAGAAGAAATAACAATGAGAAAGCAACATCTCAAAAGCAATTCATTATTACTTCATAAGAAATGAGAAGTCATGATTAAGATAATAAACAAAAGAGAAATAAAAGAGATACAGAAAAAGTTAATTGAACAGATTTTACAGAGAATTGCAAACGTGTTGACAGATCAAAGAAATCTAATCATGTCACTTCGCAAGCTGAATAGCGATGATATTTTTCTTCACGCAGTCAGCTCAGATGCTCAAGCAAATCTGAAAAAGACTTAAACATGAGCAAAAGAAATTGCAAGTTCAACATGTGTAGCACGTTGAATCTTTGCAGTGCTGATACATGAAGTACACATTACAATAAACATGAATAATCAGAAAAAAATCATTGAAAGATTGATAAAAAATAACACAAGACTTCATGAAGATCTGAAAGTTCTAAGAATAGTCTGACTCAAGAAGATAGCAAAGAGCGAGAAGATTCATTCATTGCTCATCATAGAGATCATGATCGAAGTGATGATGAATCAACTAATGAACATAAACATGCTGAACTTATATTAAGAATGCATATGCAAGCTATTTGAAAAGAACTGTTGCATCACACAGTGCTTCAGATGTCACGAATTTGATCACATGACTAAGTTCTGCAGAAAGAATCAGCGCTGCGAAAAGTGTGCAGACAAGCATCACATCAAGAAGTGCATGATGTCTTTGAACAGAAGATGTTGCATCAACTGCAACGAAAATCACGAACTCTGAAGATGCATCTGTTTCAAGTGACAACAACAGATAAAACAAACGTTTGAAATCTATAGAAACAGATCATTCAGATATTTTGAAATGTCTAAATACAATTACGCATTCTTCTTGCTGTCTCTGAACTTTTTAGATTCAACAAACTCTTTAAATTCAATGAACTCTTCAGATTCAATGAACTCTTTTGATTTAATGAATCTTTCAAGCTCAGCAACAGAAACATTTAATCAGAAAGTGAGAAAGACTCTTGATGATTAAAAGCATACAAAGAGTCTTCTCATTGCAGAGTCAACAACAGCTATGAATAACTCTATGATAAAACAATCTTTTCTACAAATTCTACAGTACAACATCAGAAAATCATCAAGAATTCAAGAATCATTTTTAATTAACAGAAAAGTTCGCGAATTTGACATAGTAGTTATACAGAAGCAAGATTGCAACAACAATGATTCACAATCATTTAGCTCAGCACACAACTTCTTTCATCTAGTGAAAAACTCATTATCTCAATCAAGAACATGCATATACATTAACAAACATTTAAGATTCAATCAATGAATAGTAGAAACAGCTGAGTCAGACATTTGCTTAATCAGAATATTAACTCGCAACGCAGATGACAAAACGCAGATGCTAAGACTTTTAAACGTTTACAATTCATGCTCACTGTCTACTACATTCACAGAGAAATCTTTAATCATTTCTCGTTTGAATGAACTACTCAAGAATGACTGCAAACAACTGATTGTAGAAAATTTCAATCTACATTATTCTCACTGAGAGAAATGAAGATGCTTCACTCGTCATACAACGACTGATACTCTGCTAAACATCATTACAAATGCAAGACTGAAATTATTGCTGAAATTAAACACTATTACTTGCGAAGCTCACAATTAATTTACGACGATTGATTTAGTCTTTAACAGCGAGAAAATACAGTTCATGACACGCAAGTGCAAGATACGAATCAATCTGCATCAAAGATTGAATCATCTTTCAATCATCACAGAACTATGTTTACAAACAATCTCAGTGCAGCTCTTAATTTAATGACTTTGAAAAAAATGAATACAGAAGCATTAAATGCTTATCTGCAAATACATTTATCTTTGAAACACTCTCTAAATAACAAAACTATGATGAATGACAGAGTGTGCAAGATTATCAGAGTGTTACAGAAGATCATTGAGAAATATACTCTTTTGACAAAATCATCAAATTAAGTAAGAGACTTTTGAAATCAAAGCTGCTTCAAAGTAGTAATGAAATCAAGACGACTGCAAATCATATGAAAAATGCAAGATACATTAAAAGCGTGAAATAAATATTTAAGACACAATGATCATAAAAACAAGATCATTCAATAAACAAAATGCGCACACTTCAGATCACAAATGCATGAGCTGAGCGAAGCACTTAAATCAATATGATGCTTTGCAAAATGAGCTAGAATCGAAAGTCAACTATCTAAAAAGCTTTCTCAGTTTTCATCATTGAAGTGAAGTGACATTGATCATATGACAACGACGTTCGAGAAAAAAATCAAGATATTGCGAGAAAAGTTCTTTTTCTCATCTTCTCAAGCGAATGTCAACAACATTGCAAAGTCATTCATATCTCTAACAGTCTCATTCAATTCACGCATCACAAAAGATGAAGTGAAGCAAATAATCAGATGAGTAAAAGCAGACAAAGCGTCAGATGCTTCAAATATTTCAAACAGAGTGCTTCAAGCGAGTCTTGCAGAACTGATCTCAGTACTGACGAGTTTATTCAACGCATGTGTAACATACAAATATCATTCAAAGCAGTTCAAAAAGACTCAAACAATAGTATTACACAAATTGAAGAAAAGTAACTATATTAATTTGAAGACATATCGACTCATTGCTTTGCTTGATATCATGAGCAAAGCTTTGAAGTCAATTATGATCAAAAGACTGAGTGATATAGTTGAGACTCATTGCATGCTATTTAATGCTCAAATGAAAACAAGATGCAAGCGATTCATGATCTTGATGTTAGATTTACTGATAAATTAAGTTCACACAGTATGAGATTGCAAAATTAAATACGTAGCATTCATGCTAAGTTTAAACATCATTGAAGCATTTAATTGAATCTTACACATCAGACTTCTGCATACGCTGAAGATGAAAAGAACGTTAAGTTACATAATTGAATGAACACGCAGCTTTTTAAAAGATTGAAAGACATCACTAATATTTAATAAACAAATGAGCAACATACGTGAGATAAACGCAAACATATCACAGAGATTTCTCATTTCATCGATTTTCTTTCTATTCTTCAACGCAAGTTTAATTGAAAAATGCGAAGCATTAAGAATTAAAATCGAAGTGCTTGACTTCATAAATGATATTAACATTCTAGTCTATGACAGATTCACTGAAGAAATTTGCAAAACACTGAGTAAAACATACGACGTTTGCGCGAAATGAGCTTGCACTCATGACACAACGTTTGCATCAGAAAAGTATGAGCTTACACATTTCACTAGAAAATTGAAGAGATTTGACATGATGACTAGCATACAAATAGAAAGCTCAGTTATCAAATTAAAATCAGACGTACAAGTTCTAAAGATGCAACTGAACATGAAACTGCAATGAGACGCGCATCTTTGACAAATAAAGATGAATCACGTTATAAGAATGCTGACACTTAGTTATCTTGAAGTCTTCACATAAGAAGCTATTTTCACAAAAGTGAGACAAGTATACTCAGCAGTAATGAGATCAGAAATTGCATTCAAAGCATCAGTCTGACATCAGCGTGACAAGAAAAATGAACTGTTGAGCAAAGAATGCAGACTAGAAACACTTCAGAATCAGACTCTGCATCACGTAGCAGAAGCATTCAAAAGAGTAAGCATTGAAACTTTAAAGACAGAAACATACATAAGCTCACTACATGTTCATTTGAACATGCTACAGAACAAGATCACGCTACACAGTTGAGTCAACAATCAAACGCAAGAGATCAAATAAACATGCAAACTAATACATCTTTATTTAACGAAAGTTAATTGCATCATTTCTTGCTCACTCATCATCAAGAAAATAGTACTTTTGAATGTTTTCATTCAAGAAGATGCAAAGATACAGTTGAGATGCAAATGATGCACTTTCTTCTTCACAATGATTTCAACAAGCAATAACATTGCAATAGCGCAGTATTACAAAGATCAAAAAAATCAACGATAAAAAAAGTACAGAGAACATGTTGCAAACATCAACACAATCTTAGCACAAAGATTGCATCTGAGCAATAAGAGAATAAAGATGCGTAACAATCTTCAGAAAGCAGAAAGCACTTTTGTAATGTACATCAGAATTGAACGCATAGATCTGAATGCTTATCTGCACTCTAGAAACGTCTCAAACATGAATAGCTTGCGATGCAACTGCAAATAAAGTCATCAGATGATAAAGCATGTAATCATGCAATGCTTGAACTGATTGCATCTGCGATTAAGAATGTTACAAAATGCTGACTTTTTAAACTATTAAATAATCATCATCATCACAAAGAGTTTCAAAGTAGTAGCGAAGATGATGATGAAAACGAAGCTCTTGAAGCAATTTAAAGTAACTAGAACACTTGTTCTTTAACGTGTAATCAACGCGAACAAATTTGATACATAGTCTCAAAACTCACTGTCTCGACTGCGTGAAGCAGTTGTATAGACTGCGAGTGATTTTCTATCTCAGAGAGTTTTGTTCACTCAATACAAATAGCATAGAGTTTCTTATGAATTGATCTAATCAATGTCACAAAAGTGTATGAATTTATTATTATTATTAATATTTCAATTCAGATGTGAATTGAAATTCTCAAAGTTGACATGAGCTACATTGAGATGAACACTATCATTTACATCACAGATGATGAGATCTTGAAAATAAATTCAGACAGAACTTTTCAAGCTGTCTTACATAATATCTTGAATCAATTTAATCATGTTGCTTGCTTTAATGTGACTTACGCTACATCATATTCTGATAAATCAGAAACACATGTATGTAAACAATGAACTAATGATCAGTGCAGAACTCACAAACAATGCTTCATCAATCTCAGCTTCTCATCAATAGCACACAAGATTCATTGATGTTAACGAAAGTGAAAAGATTAACAAAGTGACAATTTAAAGAAATGAGATCAACACATTATCAATCAATCATGAAATGACAATTGATAATTTGATAAATCATGTATATTAATAAAGATTGACAAGAAGTTTAGATTTCATAAAGCAGAATCAAATAGATTCTACTCATATTCAGAAGCAGTCAGCAGTTATTAACATGAAAGAAAGCGATGCAAATGACACAGCTGTTCTGAGTACAACAAAGAATAATGTTGACTTGATTAACAATGCAACGTCTACTCATGTTTAGAAGCAGTCAGCAGTCATTAACATGAAAGAGAGCAATGCAAATGATACAGCTGTTCTGAGTATAACAAAGAATAACATTGATTCAGCAAATAATGCAACGTTTACTTATGTTCAGAAGCAGTCAGCAGTCATTAACATGAAAGAGAGTGATGCAAATGATACAGCTATTCTGAGTACAATGAAGAATAACGTTGACTCAGCAGACAATGCAGCGAAATCTGATAGATTTATAAAGAGTGTACATTTACAGCGAACTGACAAGAGTGAAAATCTCATGAACAAGATTCACACACTCTTATATTTTTCTCAAAAGCGATCAAGATTCAATCATTCAAAGAAAAATACAACAAGCATTACATTAACTGATCAAACATTGCATTATAGTAAGTCATTGAAATAGATGTATGAATGACAAACTAATGACAAGTGATTTTTACAGAGAATGATGAAAGTTCTAAATCATTGCATTCAAAGTGATGAAAGTCAAACAACAAGATGCAAACTTAAGAAAATGACATGTCAATGTCAGCTTTGAATAAGTTTAACATTTCAGCTTCAAATGTTGATTAGTCAATAAATATAAGTTCAGAATTGAAGTGTGATAGTTCTTCATTGAAGAAAAACAAAATCATCAGCTCACATTGAGATTCAACGAGTCAAGTCAAACAACATGAAGCAACTGTATCATCTTCATCTCAGCAGATGAAATCTTAACAGAACATGATAATCTTTGACACTTTATTTAAAGAAGATATCGCGAGAAAGTCAGAACATGCATGATCACACGTGAATCTCAATGATGTTGAAGATAGTGAGAAGACTTTGAAGAAGCATTACGTGAAATGATTGAGATATCGAAGTTGATCTTGTTTCTTGACTAACAAGATTGAACAAACTCATGATGAAAATATCATTGACTGTTACAAAGCATCTTCATGAAGAAGACAGATGACAAAATTGTGCTTAATTGTTTTTGCAGAACTTTAATCATGTTGAATCTCAGTCACGCATACATTTGCAGAAAATGATCACGTCACTCTTTTTATATCAGACTTTTGAGATTTTTGTGATGTTTAAGATGAAAATGTTCATGAAAAAAGAATACAATGTCGATGATATGAGTCTTGAAAAGATAAACATGAATGTCAGCAAAATTAAGAACGAAGCATGCTAATTTATTAATAAAACAATAAAGATGCTTGAATTGATTTGCCTGAATCGTTTATTGCACACAGCATATGATGAGATCAACGATGCTCATCACAAGAAGAAGTTCAATGAACATCTGAAAGAAGACACTCTCGATACTTCTCAGTTTAAAGATGCAAAGTGCTTTTCTGATAACAAATTGAGAATTGAGTGTTCATGTGTAAACGCAAGCTCATCTGCATTCTGCACATCTCATATTATTGAAATTTGTTAATCTAGTTATCATTTTATCAGTCTTGATCATCAACTGACTAAAGAAGATTCAAATTTATCTCAACAAGAACAATGTGTTACAAGCGTATTAAGACTGAACAAGGCTGAAGCTTTAATCAATTTGCAGTGAACGCTAGCGAGTTCTTTGTATAATGATTAGAACTAGTCAATAATTTAGTCGAGATTTGATCTAGATCTGACTCAGGTTTGACTCAGATTATGACTCAATCTCTTTTTCTTTTTCAACATTCTTTTCTTTCAACAACATCTTGTTCATCTACATCACATTCTTTTCATGTCACAAACACATTTCTTTCAAGTCTAATGCAATCTTTGAACATTACATAAATAGAAGCTTTTGTATCAATCTTCTTCTGTATTCTTAATATTCAGTTATAGCTATTTCTAAAGATTAAGCACTATCGATTCTGACCTTCATTGATTGTATCATCTAGACATGATTCTGACATTATATTAAGAATTAGTTAATCACATGATACTGATCTCATTACTCATTCAACATACTCGTCTAGACAGAACGAGTCTAAAGAAATTCATTTATCTGATAATCAATGACAATCGAAAGATAAAACAACACTAGAAGATTGAATAAAATCAACGATGAGACTGTTTGAATTGCTAAACTACTTATCACTTATTAAGTATGCAAAGTTTACTCAATTACGAGAATCACGATAAAGAATCTTCGTGAATTGCTCAAGAATTAAATCAATCAATAGATTCAATGATAAAGAATCTTCGTTGTTTGCTAGAGAATCAATCAAATCAATCAACAAACAAATCTCATCTTCTTTGTTGAAGATTAAACATCATCTTATACATCTTTCTTTTTCAATCATTAAACATCATCATTCATTCAATCTTCTTTCAAACAAATCTCATCATGTTTAGTCATTCGTCTACTGAAGAGCGTTCTGAAGAATTTCGAAATCGTTTCTCTCAAATTTCTGATGCTGATTCATTGAAATCACGAACGAAATCATTAAGTGCTGCGTCATTCATTCATGAAGATGATGAATCATTTGCTGAAACAATAATACTCTTCGTGTTCTACGAAATCTGAAAAGCTCGAAGTCTAGCTCTTGATGAAGAAACAGATCAACTTTACGAGTTAAATAAACAACAAGAAGACGAAATCAAAGAGTTGAAGACTAGACTTCAAGCTAAAGAAAACACTTCTTTTGATTTCATCTACTCTGAGCGTTCTAGATTTCAAAAAATACCTGATTCTTCGCTGTTTACTGATGAAAAGAATTCTACTTGAAAGAACTGATACGGAAAAATTCAGAATAAACTAGAGATCAACGTCAATCTCTTTTCTAATGAATGAGTCAAATTGAGCTATATACATTCTAGATTATTCGATGACGCAGCTGAGATCACTTAAGCTAGACGCGAACGTGACTATGTCAATCTCTATAAGATTGTCAACGATTTTTTGAAAGAGCTAGCTCAGTTGTTTGATGATTCAAATAAGAAAGTCAACTTTCATAAAGAATACTACAACTTGATTCAAGAATTCAAGAAATTTAATGAATTTTATACTCAGTTTCAACGTCTATCTTTCTATCTAGACTATCACAAGAAGTAACTGATCGCTGATCTGAAAGATAAAATACACTTTCGTCTTTGATTCATTTGAATAAATTAACTAGTTCAATCTGATTCTTTAAAAGAAATTCGATTCTATCTGATTCATTTAAATAATGATCAGCGAGTCATTTGAAAGATCAAGAACAAGATCAAACGCGTCAATGACATTTCAAAGACTATCTTTCATAAAGCAACTGTTGTCACTCAACAGCTCTTCAATCATTCGAAGTCTGATCATTTAAATTCGCGCGACGCGATTCTAACTAACGTCAAAGAAGCAGACATTCTAGTTGAAAGCTGTTTCATATGTCATAAATCAGATCATAGCTTTAAAGAGTGTCTTGATTGATCTACTAAAATTAATGCAGTGAACAATGAATATGATTGCTTCGATTTCGATTCAAATTTCGATTCAAAAAACTAGTCATTTCTTCAAAAGTCATCAAAGAGATAAAGATTATATCTTTGTATAAACTAGACGAAATTCTATTGAAAGAAAATTACTTTGAAAAGTTATTTCTAATTGATGCTCATCTTATCTTTCAGAATTAATCTTTCAGCCTTCGTTTTCTAATAGACAGTGATTCAGTCATCTACACGATCGTACATTTTAATCTAGTCAATAAAGTATGCGAGAAACTGAAAATTCAATCTATATCACTGGCAAAAGAGAAGCTAATAAGAGATTATGATGAAAAGATATCTAAGAAGATCATTACTCATAAAATTCTACTCAATCTCATCATCGAAAGTCATAAGAAATTGACTGTATCAATGTTGATAGCTGATATTAATCATCATGAAGTCATATTGAGTAAGTTCTGAATGAATAAAAACGAAATATTACTGAATATGCAAAATGACGTCATTGTTTTTTCAAATCAATTGAATACTTCTATTTCGGTTTTTTCGATTTTTCTCAATTCAAAGCACTTAAGTTGATTGTGATCATCTTCGTCTTCTTCAATCATTCAGACTAAGATTTTTATGATGCTCAGACAACTTGTTTCAATCACTGCTCAGAAAGAGTCATTCTTGATTCGAAACATAGACGCAACTTCATTCAAAACATTGTTGAATCATTCAAAGAATAATCAGACTGAAGTCTTTGCTCTATTCATGACAAACATCAATAGAGAAATCACGTACAGTACTCAGTGCGATTTGAACGCTTTAAACATCTCTTTAATTAATGAAATGATTCAGAATTTGAAAGATATTAAAGCGAAGCTGTCATCAAAATATCATGAGTTTCTAGATGTTTTTGATTGAGCTCAATTGAATAAACTACTCTTTCATCACTTCTACGATCATAAAATCGAGCTCATCAGTGATTCAACGTCTTCTTGCTGTCGAGTTTATCAAATGTTCTCTGTCAAACTTCTGAAAGTAAAGAAGTACTTAAACGAGAATCTGTTAAAGAAATTCATCACTTCTAGTCAGACTCTCTATTTTTTCTCTGTTCTATTCGCTCTTAAAGCAAATAAAGATTTTCAATTCTGCGTGAACTATAGAAAGCTAAATGTCATTTTCAAAAGAAATAGATATTCTCTATCACTGATAGACGAGATCATTGATAAAATAGTGAGTTGCAAGCATCTGACTAGATTGAACATCATATCAGCGTTCAACAAACTTTAAATGCATCTCGATAATGAGAATTATATCATCTTTATCACTGTTTTAGAAGCATATAAATACAAGATGCTATCATTTGAACTGACTAACAAATCGATCTTCTTTCAGCAATATATGAATGACGTGCTATGAAACTTTTTGAACGACTTTTGTCAAGTCTATTTAGATGACATTCTCATTTATAGCAAAATGAGAAAGAAACATAGAAATCACGTCAAACTAGTATTGAGTTGACTACGCGAAGCTGAACTGCAGATGAATATTCAAAAGTGCAAATTCAATGTAGAAGAAACTGTCTTTCTAGAAGTCATTGTATCAGAACTAAATCTTCGTATAAATTTCAGCAAAGTGACAGTCATAGTCAGCTGAATCACTTCAATCAATCTAAAAGAAATTCAGAGCTTCGTGAGATTTGTTAACTTCTATCATTGTTTCATTAAGAACTTCTTGAAACTAGTCAAATCATTCACTCAGCTGACTAGAAAGAACACGTCTTTTGTTTGAAACAAGATCTGTGTTCAAGTCTTTGACAATCTAAAGAAACAAGTCAGCTTAATCTCAATACTTCGTCACTTTGATCTCAAACGACAAGCTATTCTGAAGATCAATGCTTCAAACTATGTAAAAGATGAAATACTATCTCAGTACAATGACGAGAAAGTTCTTCATTCAATGACTTTTTACAGCAAAAGCATGATTCTCGCTGAAATCAATTATCACATCTATGACAAGAAATTGCTAGTCATTATTCAATGCTTCGAACATTGACGACTCAAGCTAAAATGCACTGAACTACTCATTCAGATGTTCATCAATCATTAAACTTTAAAGATCTTCATGAAAAACAAACAGTTGAGTCGATGACAAGTCAACTATCTGAACATTCTATTGAAGTTCAACTTTCAAATCATCTTTAAATCAGGCAAAATAAACACTAAGATTGATGCTTTAATCAGAATGTCTTTAGCAAACGTCTTTGAATCAGCTCAGCGTCTTGAAGATTGTTTTCAGACTATTTTGACTCTTAATAGAGTCAATGTTCTATCTATTGAATCAAAAGCAAATCTCTATCAATGAGTATAAATGATCAATCAAACAGATAAGTTTTGCAGCAAATATAGACAAGCTATGAATGAAAATAAGCTCAAATTTCATATCACTAAACTGAAGAACTGCGAAATCATTGATGACGTTCTATTTAGAAAAGATCTACTGTGAATTTCTAAGAACATGCACACGAAATTACTACAAGAAGTGCATGATCAATCTTCAATCTCTCATCTCAACAATAAATGAATCATCAATCTGATTCAACGTTTCTACTATTGATCAGATCATCGAGCTACTATTCAATGATACATTTGAAACTGTCATGTCTGTCAGCAAAGCAAAGTTTCTAGAAATAGCATCAATGAACTTCTTCATTCTTTCTCAATTTCACAGAAACGTTGAAAAGATATAGCTATGAACTTCATTACTGAACTATCTCTGTCAGAAAATTATAACGTCATTTGCATAATCATATGTTGTCTCATCAAGAAATGTCACTATGTTCTCTGTCATTGAGAAGATGAGAGCATTTCAGTCGAAGAAACGGTTTGAATCATGCTATGAAATGTTTATCGACTGCATGATCTACTCAGTTCTATTGTTTCAAACAGAGACTTTCAATTCATATCGACTATGTGAAAAAGTCTTTGCAAGCGACTGAGAATCACAGCTAGTTTATTCACAGTCTATCATTCTGAGATTGATGATCAATTGAAACAAGTCAATCAAGACGTTGAACGCGAACTTAGAACTTACTGCAATTACATGCAGAACGACTGAATTAAATGAATATCTATGATGAAATTCAGTAACAATTTCAATATCTTCTCAATCACTTCAATGACTTTCTTCTACTTTAATAAAGAATTTCATTCTTGAATAAGTTTCAATTTAAATACAACTAACTATGAAACAACTTGTGAATGACTTGAAGCTAGAAAAGCAGATGATATTGTCATTTGAATGAAAGAACTACTGAGCTTCAATCGTCAACAATTGAAAAAGACGAAGCTAATCATTGAAGTTCAGATCAATAAACATAGACAAGATGTCATCTATGAAGTAGATGACTGAGTTTAACTATCTTTCAGAAACGTCAAGACAACAAGACTCTGCAAAGATTTGAAAGATAAACAGCTAGATTTCTATCAAATTACTGTCAAAGTGAGTATCTTCTATTATCTTCATTTATCAGTCAGCATGAAGCATTTGCATTTGATGTTCAGCTCAAAGCTACTGCAATCATATTTAAAAAACTCTTTATCAAAACAGCATTCAGAATTATTTAAATCAATCACTATCGAAAATGATGAACATTGAAAGATAGATGATATATTGAACTTCAGATGCTATTGAGGTCAAATACAGTACAAAGTCAAATGAATAGATCTAGATAGAAACAACAAATGATACTATGTTGATAAAGAGAAATTCGATAACTCAGAGAAAGTTTTGAACGAATTTCATAAGCTATATTCAAACAAATCGCGCTTAAATATCGAAATAACTAACTATTAACAAAAGTAAGCAAAGAAACTACATTCATGCAAACATGAATTTTTGAAGAGAGAAATAATGTTACAAGCGTATCAAGACTGAACAAGGCTGAAGCTTTAATCAATTCGCAATGAACGCTAGCGAGTTCTCTGCGTAATAATTAAAGCTAGTCAATGATTTAGTCAAGATCTGACCTAGATCTGACTCAGATTTGACTTAAATTATGACTCAATCTCTTTTTCTTTTTCAACACTTTTTTCTTTCAACAACATCTTGTTCATTTACATTACATTCTTTTCATGTCACAAACACATTTCTTTCAAGTCTAGTGCAGTTTCTGAACATTACATAAATAAAAGCTTTTGTATCAATCTTTTTCTGTATTCTTAATATTCAGTTATAGCTATTTCTAAAGATCAAGCACTATCAATTCTGATCTTCATTGATTGTATCATTTAGACACGATTCTGACACAATGATCTATTATGTTAACAGATTCATCATGCATATTGTGATGTCAAGATAAACGCGCTGATCATCAGACTAAGATAAATAGATATATATTTTCTATCAGAAGAAGAGTAAGCTAATTCTAGTTTCATATGTGTAATCATGATAAACATGTACAAGATTTGCATTGCAGAATTAATGAGAAGTTTACATTATTCTCAAAAAGCAAGTTTTAAAGTAAGACAATCACAGTTGATATGAAAGCTCTGAAATATGAGATGAGATTGATTAATCATGAATGAAATGCATAGAAAGATGATTCAGATGTTCAAAATCATCAATTTGTTTAAGATCATGAATAAAAAATCTTGTAAGTGATTTGTTACAGATACATTCTTTGAACAGTCTTTCTTTCAAATAACAACATGAGTGAACATGCTGATGATAAACTCAATAGTGAATCAACATGAATGAGTATGAAAAGAAAAAAAAGCTCATTGAGTCAATTTGAAATACTGTACATATCAAAATTTGAAAAACATGAACAAGATATATATGAAAATCGTCGAGATTCAAGAGACAAATTCTCAAGTCATTTAAAAGTACATCAAACAGTTAAAGATTGTATGCAACACATTATGATTATAATGTGATGTCAATCAATCAATGTTTTTCAACTTTTTTCTTACAGATGTGAAATTGAATGAACATCAAGATATTGATTACAGTCTTTCATTAAGATTCAACAAACTTGTCAATTTCTCAGTGATGACAATCATTGATCAACTTCAAAAGAAGATGAATAAGAAAAAGCAAGATTGAATCAACAATCATTGCATTGAAATTGAGTTTCAACTCAACATCAACAATTGAATGATGAAAGTTTGTTAATTTAAAGTACTTAGCACATTCTTGCATCTTGAACAACTTTCAAAGATACAGTCACTTATGTTCTCTGAAGTAGAAGATTGAAATAAGAAATATGTTCACTTTGAAACAGATCATTTCTATGACTTGAAAAGAGTTGAGTCTCTTTATGAGAAGCATATTCTCAAAATTATCTTCAAGATGAACTGTATCAAGATCAAAGCAATCAACATGCTCATCAATGATGTCTGAAACAAGAACGAGAAAACTGTATTTTATATCATGAATTCTATGAATGCACTTATTCTTTATTGAGTAAGTGACAAAGTTTTTACTTTCTGTTAATGTTGTTCTTGAAAGTTATCATATGCATAGCGAAAGACAACATGTTCAACATGATTGCTAACATTTAATTATGTAATACTTTCAACTTATGCTTAAAGTTTCTATAACTTTGATAACTTCAAAATTGATCAAATCTAAAGTGATGAACATAGTTTGATTGTTTCAAGAAAACTTGAAAAAACTGCAGAAGTATTCAAATGAAAAGTCATCACACTTTATCATTAACACTATTAAATTAATTGATGTTGATTACAATTTACACAAGATCAAGAAACTAGTTCAGATCAATTCAGAATGAATGAAGAAAGATTAAGCATAAATCAAAAAGAGAGTCAATTATCTTGAATAATATAAGAAAACTATCACTTATGACTTATGCTGCGTAGATTCAAGAATCAAGATGCTGATATATGATAAACAAAATTGTTGAATGCATATAATGAAGTTGACATTGAAGCTCAAAATCTTTGAAGATGATGATGTAATCAAAGATGTCAAAAACAATGATAATGATGAAGCAAACAACATTGAAGTCAGATCAACAATGAGATTTACCTGTATGAAATGCTGACTACAAATCTTCTGCAAGCTATGCTTGTCAGAAGAGCTGAACAATCTCATCAACATCAACAGAGCAGTAACAGCGCTTTACTCATGCGTTGAGCTCACACACAGTTGAAAAGCGAGACAATAACAACGTGATCATTGACGCGTTGAAGCTTGCATATACACAGAAGAACAGCAACGTCTTTGCATACATGTTGCAACTCATATACGTCACACACATATACATTGCGAAGGCACGACTCAGCTTTTGCGCACATACACATCTGTGTGACGCAGTAAATTGATCGATTTTTTCAATTTTCTGGTCGATCTACATGCATCGCAAATACATAGATCAAAACTTATCTAGTTCGTTCAGCTGAGTGATTATACAGCGAACTCGAAAGCTCACGTCGAAGTGATCAGCTTTCATCTACATAGATCAAAACTCATCTAGCTTACTTAGCTTGATGATCATACAGACAAGTTGAAAGTTCACATTGAAGTGATCAGCTTTCACAATCTTGAATTGTCTATATGATCACTTGATTATATAGACAGCTCACGCGCTCGTATGCGCAAACTATCAATGTGATTGATCAATGAGAAGATATACTGCAGCGATTTTGACTAAATTACATGTAATTTAGCATACACACAGCATTTAAATAGTGTCATAGTCATAGACTGCATGCACTTAATGAAGAAGAAAAAAACATTGAAGTCAATAACAAGATAAAAGATGACAACTGCGTCTAGATTACACAGTTTCATACATGTGCATTAAGAATGTGCAATGTGTTACTAGTTTATTAGTCTGTATTATAAATAGTTGTATTCACTTTTTCTTCTTTGACATTCACTGATATATTTATCAAAACTTATTGAGATCATGAAAAATTTTATAGAATCAACACTAAGCTCTGTAATTCTTGATGATATTGTAAGCATTGCTTTGATGATGCAACAAATCTTCAACAACACATGCAACACTGCTTAAGCATAATCACAGATTCTTATTTTTGATCTTTTGAATAGATTCAATTGAATAGTTCATTAAAGAAATCATGATTATCTAATTAACATTGTGTCTGAATGTGTGCAGATTGACAAAGATTCAAAGAAGCAGATGCAGTATCATTTTATAAATTGATAACAATGTTCATCAATACTGATTTCAGCTACGATTGTTCTGCATTTATGAAACGCAGCAAAGTATAGAAAAATTCATTCATTGATGTAATGAAAGTGTCTGTCAAATGTCAGCGATTTCACAACTTGAAATCATAATGCTCTGAATGAGTGAGCAACATTTATCTCGCTTCTATCACATCACTACTATCAATCATGAAAAGAGATAAATGAAAGACTACAAGTAAGAAAAGTGCACTTTTCTTAAAAATCATGAGCGTTGAAGTTCAAGTCATTTACATGAAAATTGACACTTGAAAAGTCTTCTCATACTTGTCAGATGTTCACACACTGCAAATGATATAAACATGAACGCAATCAATGAAGATCTGAAGTACAAGAATGTAAGAATGTTTTCTCAGAAAAGAGAAGAAGTGCTGTTGATGCATGCAAAGAACGTGTGATACTTCATTTATATCATTCTTTGACTTAAATGTTGACTTGACTTCTAATGTTCAAAACTTGATTGTCAGCTCGCTCATTTGCGAATTTGCATCAATACAGATAACTCATGTTCTGTGATAACAACTTACTAAAAGCTCATCATCACGAATGCAGAAGTTACAATCTGCAAGATCTAAACTCACGAAAGTTATCTGCAAAGATTCTAACTTGAAGAGCATACTGATTACAATCATTGCAGCTGATTATCAACAAGATCAACGATGCAGTTGCTTGATTGAATGAAATACAGATGCACTTTGCATCATCATGATCATAATAGTTGAATTTTATGATCTTTAAGCGATTGTCATTAAGATATTAGATACGATCAAGAATGCTAAACTCAATGACTTTCATACATTTTAAAAACTACATGTTTTATGACATCAAAGTAAACATCATCAGTTCAATGAATTTGTCTTGCAATTTAATTAATCTGTTTTGCAGTTCAATGAATCATACATCAGTTAAACTCGCGAAAACAACAGACTGATTCTCAAATCTCATCTCATTTGAAACTATGACTTAAACTCAATCATCAAAATTGCACGTCAGAAAATGAAATGCTTTCTTTGTTTATTATTATATATATAGCTAGAATCATGACTATATACAGCTCATCGAGATATACAAAACATTATCACTTGTATCTGAATAACTGTCTTGCTCTGCTCATCATTAACAAAGAATCTTATCGATCAATCTTGCGCTTCGTCATCAATCATGCATCAAGTTCACTAATGTGATGAATCAACTCAATGAGATCATTCTGATTGCATCTCTCGATATCTTCATGATTGCACATGTTTAAATCTTGCAAGAATGTTTTCTTTATATTTCTTGTGTGAGATGAGATATGCAAGTCAGAATTATCACATTCTAACAAAGTTGCAAAGTATTTGTTTGCAAAAAAAGTTATCTTTTGCAAGATTTTGAAGCTACTTTTGTTTTAAGTTGTAGAAAGTCTGAGTATTCTTGTCTTTTCAAAAATAGCAAATAAATACTTAATATGATTGAAGATCTTGAATGTTCATGTCATGCTGATCAATGAACTTTAACATCATGCTCAACATCATCAACTCATGAACATGAGAGAAACTTTCTGTCGCTGAATACACTGCATTTGTTCAAGAACTTGCAAATTGCAATATCAAATTCTTAACAGCGATTGCGTTGAACAAAAAGAGAAAATTTGCAAGACAATGACATTATATAATCACAAGAACGAGATCTTTCTATCTGCTTTTCATATAAAGCACACGACTCATTTTCTTCACTGCAAAATGCAATGCTCACAATCTCTTCATATATACTGAGTGTCTCTTGATCTTCGATCTTGCAAGTCAACAAAGATTCTCAATTTCGAAAATTACATTCAATGTATCTTTGCAATTCAAGTACGATGACAGTTTAATCAATCGAGTCAGTCTTTGACATTTTGTCAATGTGCTTAAAAAGTAGCAGCATATTTGCTTTGAAATCAGTCAAGCACATGCAGTTGATTTAACTCGAGATTGAAGATTGTAAAATGTCAGCTCACAGAATCTTTGTAGCAGCTGTGTCAAACTACTGCAAAGCTCAGTTCTCAGATGAATGAGATCATCTACTTGCACATCAAGCAAAAACATGAGTCAAACAGATGACATTCTTTTTTTTTTTTCATTAAGTGCATGCAGTCTATGACTATGACACTGTCTAAACGCTGTGCATATGTTAGGTTACATGTATCTTGATCAAAGTCGCTGCTTTATATTTTTTCATTGATTAATTACATCGATAGTTTGCGCAAACAAGCACTTTCAACCAAACAACTTCTTTCTTTCGTGCCCTTGTTTTCTCGTTCCTTCGTGTTCTTTTCACTCTACTCTTTCGTTTTCAATAGTCATTTTCTTGTTGCAATTCAAGTACTTTTCAAGTACTTTAGCATTGCGATTCTTTCAATCTTGATGATAAACAACGTCAATATAGTGTTCATGTTTTTGAACTGTGCTTTTGCTTTAAGCTGTAACTGTTCTGCTTTATAATGTTTGCAGTTCAGTAGTAAGTGCTTCGACGTTTGTCTCGCCTTGCATATTTCATAGCATTTGTTTGAATTATTCTCTGATAATCGATGCAAATAGCTTTTAAAATAGTCATGTTTCATTTTTAGCTGTATAAACGTTGAGAACGTCAGTCTGTCTATTTTTCGAAGCTTTTTTAGTGATTTGTAACTCAGATTCACTCTCGCTGTGTGCTTCTGATACTGGTTTTCTTTTTTGATGCTGTCATTTCATGCAATTAGTCATTGCTCTTTTGTCTCTTTGTCTATTTGCTTTTTGATGAAGCTCATGATTGTTCTTTTCCTGATGTCGATTGTCGATCTTTTTCGTGCTGCGTCTTTGATCAATTGATTCGCTGCTTCGTTTTCGACGATGTCTTTGTGACTCAATACTCACTGTATGCAAATATGACATCAATTTTGTTGCAGATTGATCAGATTTTGTCGTATGTTATTGAATAACTTCAAGTTGACATTGCTCTTTGCTTTTAGTCTTTGCAGCGTCATTTGACTGTCTGTGTACACTCAAATTTCGGATGCTTCTTCGCTGCATATCGCGATTGCATCGTCAATAGCTTGCAATTTCGCTTTCGTTATGATTATTTCGTCGATCATGCTTGTTGTCTTGCTGCATTTAACAGGCTCATGTGTGAATATCATCGCGGTTTCGATTTCTGTTTTGAGCTTTGCTATCTTTTTTCAAGTTTGCGATGCATCAATGTACATCACTATGTTTTTCGTCTTTTTGACTATTGTTTTCAGTTTTCTATAGTGTGTATTTATCGTTTCGCACGTTTCATCTCTTGCGAATTCGATTTGCATCTTTGTCAGATATTCAATCATCGACAAAATGTTTGACAGCTAACTTTTTGCTCAATGACAGAACCTGAAAAAGTCGGCTCGATTCAGCTAATAATCAGCTAACAACTGACTAATCAGCTAAATTTCAGCTAAATTCAACTAACTCAGCTAATTCAGCTAATTCAGCTAAAATATTTATCTACATGCTCATCACTCTACTCGCTCATTTACTCGTTCATCTACTCGCTCATCTACTCGCTCATTCTACTCGCTCATCTATTCGCTCATCTACTCGCTCATCTACTCGCTCATTTACTCGCTCACCTACTCATCACTTTACATACTCATCACTCTACTCATCATTCTACATACTCACTGTTGAAATCGTGCCTAGAAACTAATCAAAGTGCGTGCGTGACTAGAATGTTTGATTTATAAAGATAGCTATAACTAAGACTTTAAGAATACAGAAGAAAGAAGATACAAAAGGCAAGAAGAACACGCTCTATATAGTAGTTACTCAGGTCGACGCTATTCTCAAAGAAAACGTGTTGAAACACAAGAAAGATGTTGGTTTGAAAGATGTTTGTGACACAAAGAAATGTGTTTGTCATAGAAATCTGTTGATTACTCGTAACACAAAGAAGTGTGTTTGTCTAGAAGGCAATAGAAGCTGATTAGAAGATGCTAGAGAAGAAAAAGATGCTGAGTCATATCTGAGTCAAACCTGAGTCAGATCTAGATCAGATCTCAACTAGATTGTTGACTAGCTTTAATCAATTCTGACACATTCGTAACATTATCTCTCTTTTCGAAAATTCATGTTCGCATGAATAGAACAAATAAAACGCAAACTTTCACTGTTTTTCAACTTAGTGTGACTTGTCTGAATAAAGCTTATGAAATTCGACTAGAACTTCTTTTGAGTTCTCGAATTCTTCTTTATCAACATAGTATCATTCGTTGTCTTGATCTAGTTCTGTTCATTTGATCTTGTATTGTATTCAACCTCAATAACGTCTAGAGTTCAAAATGTCATCTATCTTTCAATGTTCATCGTTCTCGATAGTGAGCAATCTGAGAGATTCTGAATGCTGTTCTGATAAGAAGTCGTTGAAATAAGAACGCAATAGCTTCAAGCTGAACATTGAATGCAGCTGCTTCATGCTTACTGATAGACGAAGATGATAGAAGATTTCAACTTTGATCGTGATTTGATAAAGTTCTAGTTGTTTGTCTTTCAAATCTTTGCATGATCTCATTGTTTTGATGTTTCTGAAAGATAATCAAATTCAGTCATCTATCTCATAAATGACATCTCGTTTATGTTTATTGACCTGATCTTCAGTGACTTGCTTTGTTTTTTTCAATTGTTGACGGTCGAAGATAAGAAGTTTCTTCATTTGAATAATAATATCGTCAACTTTTCTAGCTTCAAGACGCTCACAAGTGATTTCGTAGTCAGTCGTATCTGAATCAAAACTCATTCGTGAGTGAAAGTCTTTATTGAAGTAGAACGAGATCATTGAGATGATCAAGAAGATATTGAAATTCTCGCTGAATTTCATCATGAGAAGTCATTTCGCTCAGTCGTTCTGCATGTAGTTACAGTAAATTCTTAATTCGCATTCAACATCTTGATTAACTCATTTCAATTGATCATTGATCTCAGAATGATAAACTGTTGATAAACTAGCTGTGATTCTTAGTCACTTACAAAGACTTTGTCACATTGTTGATATGAATTGAGAGTCTCTGTTCGAAACAATAGAACTAGGTAGATCATGAAGTCGATAAACGTTTCATAGCATGATTCAAACCGTTTCTTCGACTGAGATGTCTTCGTCTTCTCAATGACAGAAAACATAGTGACGTTTCTTGATGAGACAACATATGATTGTGCAAATGACATTATAATCTTCTGATAGAGATAGCTCAGTGATAAAGTTCATAGCTATATCTTTTCAGCGTTTCTGTGATTTTTTTTTCTTTTTTTTTTTCTTCATTAAGTGCATGCAGCCTATGACTATGACACTGTCTAGATGCTGTATGTATGCTAAGTTACATGTAATCTGGCCAAAGTCGCTGCTTTATATCTTCTCGTTGATCAATCACATTGATAGTTTGCACATACAAGCGCTCTCTCTCAACTCTCGTCATCGTACTTTCGTTTTTCTTTGTTCTTTCGCACTCTTCACGTTCTACTCTTTCGTTTCTAATAGTCATTTTCTCGTCGTAATTCGAGTATTTTTCAAATACTTTAGTGTTGCAATTCTTTCAATTTTGATGATGAACAGTGTCAATATAATGTCTGTGTTTTTGAGCTGAGCTTTTTTCTTAAGCTTTATCTGCTCTGCTCTATAATGCCTGCAGTTCAGCAGTAAATGCTTCGACGTTTGCCTTGCATTGCATATCTCATAGCATTTGTTCGAATTATTCTCTGATAATCTATGCAAATAGCTCTTGAAATAGTCATGTTTCATTTTCAGCTGAATAAAGGTTGAAAACGTTAGTCTATCGATTTTCCTCATCTCTTTTAGTGATTTATGACTTAGATTCACATTCGATATGTGCTTTTGATACTGATTTCCCTTCTTGATGCTGCTTTTTCAGGCATTTAACCATTGTAATTTCGTCTCTTTGCAAATTTGCTTTTTGACGAAGCTTATGATGATTGCTTTCATGTTGTTGATAACTGGTAATTCTTGAGCAGCGCTTTTGATCAATTGATCTGCTTTTTCGTTCTCAATAATGCTCTTGCGACTCGATATTCACTGTATGCAAATTTGACACTGATTCTGACGTAAATTGATCAAGTTTTGTCGTATGTCATCGAATAACTTCGCATTGACGTTGCTCTTTGCGTTTAGTCTTTGCAAAGTCATTTGACTGTTCATGTACACTCAAATTTCGCTGTTTTTGAGTGCTTTTTCGCTGCATATTGCGATTGCATCGCTAATAGCTTGCAGTTTTGCTTTCGTTGTGATTATTTTGTCGTAAACGCTTGTCGCTTTGCTGTATCTGACGAGTTCATGCGTGAATATCACTGTCGTTTCAGTTTCTGTTTCAATCTCTGCTATCTTTTTCCGAATTTGCGATGCGTCGATATACATCACTATGTTTTTCGCCTTTTTGGTAATTCTTTCTAATTTTCTGTAGTGCGAATTGATCGTTTCGCAAGTTTCGCTTTTTGCAAATTCGGTTTGAATTCTTGCTAAATGCTCAATTTCTTGACCTCATGATTTCTTGAAGTGAGAAATTTCGATTTCTTTTATTGAATTCAGTGTTTTTTGCACTTTGTTCAATATTCAATATATTTGCATGAGTCTGTCTTTGCACTTCTTGACTTTTCGAGATAAGTTCTTCTTCATCTCGTTTCAGTTCAGGTATTTCGATGTGTTCAGATCTAGGTTCAATTTGATAGAGTATTGAGATGAGTATGAAATAAATGTTCTTTTTCTGATAGAATGTTTTTTTGATAACTCAACTATTCAAATTGCATAGTTCTTGCACTTTTGATCTAATTGCATCTTCATCAACGAGATTTTGACTTCTATTTGCATAGTCTCTATCGATGATGTTTGAAATGCACTCAGAATTTTTTGTAATGCAGCGTTTTGCAGTTTGCGAAATTTGACTAAGTAACTTTTTTGATTATTTCACCATATTTTGACGTCATAATCGCTAATAAACGTGACGCATGTCAGATATAACTGTTTATCGAAAATATGTTGTATACGTTGCATGCAACATACATAAAGCATGATCTCTATGCTGATTTCTTTCTTAGATTCAAGAAGTTACTCAAAGAGTTTTCTTGTGACAGATTCACAGTTCAAGATGAATAAAATCTCTCACTGTTCAGATTTTGACAGTTTACTTCTTAAGCATGAGTTGCAGACGTATCGCAGTCGATTTCTTCTTTAACCACATCGACATGTGCTACTGTTCTCTCAAGCTATATAGATGATGTCTTTGACTAGAGATTGACTCTATCATCAAGACATTTGAGAGTCAGAGCTCAGTGAAGAGATGAGATTCTTGAGATCGACAGTCGTCGTCATTGTATATCACGTCTTGCAGACGCTTGCTTCGCTTGTAAGATGTGCAACTCATCTGTTTCGCGTTATCTGTAGAGATCTTTCTCATGCAAATCGATCATGTTTTGCAGAAATGTTCATATGCTACACTTCTAATCAGACAGCGTAATTCGATCATTCTTTACTAACTCGCTTGTGTCTCTCTTCTCTTAACAAAGTCTTCTCGTCAGCGTATTGCTCATGTATAGAATGTCTGTGTCTGAACGTCTGTTAAATGATATTAATGAGACTCTCGAGTTTGCTCATGTCAAACTTAATGAGTCTTGTGAGTTGCTTGTGTTGTAGTAACAGACACGCAGTCTTAACAAGATCTATATGTAGTTAGCACGTAGATTTAAAGAATGTTCGTGATTCAAGTTCTTTCTGCTAATCACTCTCAACAGATCAAATGCAAGAGTGTTCTGTCTCAGTTCTTATCATCACGACAACAAGATACTGAATTGAATGATTTTCATAAGCGATTTCCCTCGTAGTTCTGCGTTCTATTTGACTTTCTCATCTGCGTGCAGATTGCTTGTAGCATGCGCATTGAGATTATCAAAGTCTGCGCGATCGCGAAAACTCTGCACATGATCAACGCACAGCACTTCATCATCACGCAGCGTCTCGATGTCATTCAAACTTTTGATAATCTTTAAACTTTACTGTAGCTAGACAGTAAATTTGTAGTCAGCATTGCATACAGATGAGTTTCATTGCTGATCAACGTTTCTGTGAAATTGAAAGAGAATGAAGAAGTTCATTGATACTATCTTTAAATGTCTTGCTTCGTTGATAAACATGACAGTTTCAAATGTAACGTCTAATTGTTGCTTAATAATCTGATCAATAATAGAAACGTTGAACTAGATCAATAGTTCTTCAATTGTCAGAGTGAAAGATGAATGACTGATCATGAATTTTCTGTAGCAATTTCATATGCATATTTTCAGAGACTCACAGTAAGTCTTTTCTGAATAAAACGTCGTCAATGATCTTGCAGTGCTTCAATTCAGTGCTATGTAGCTTGAGCTTGTTTTTGCTTATAGCTTGTTTATACTCATTGCAAAGCTCATTTGTCTTGTTGACATTTTTTACTCACTGATAGAGATCAACTTCAGATTCAATAGCTAGAATATTTACTCTATCGAGTGTCAGAATGATTTGATAGCAATCTTCAGTACGCTGAGTTGATTCAAAAACGTCGATCAAAGACATTCTGATTAAAGCATCGACTTTAATATTCATTTTGTCTGATCGAAAAATGATCTGAAAGTTAAACTCAAATAGAATGTCTAGATAATTGACTTGACGTCGAGTTAACTATTTGTTTTTCATGAAGATTTTCAAAGTTTGATGATCGATGAACATCTGAATGAGCAGCTTTGTGCATTCTAGCTCGAGTCTTCAATGTTCAAAGCATCGAATAATGACTAACAATTTCTTGTCATAGATGTGATAATTGCATTCAGCGAGAATCATGCTCTTGCTGTAGAATGCTACTGAGTGAAGAACACTCTCATCATCATACTGTGATAGTATTTCATCTTTGACGTAGTCAAATGCATTGATTTTCAGAATAGTTTGTTGTTTTGAATTGAAATGTCGTAGAACTGAGATCGAGCTGACTTGTTTCTTTAGATCATCAAAAGCTTGAACACAGACTTTGTTTCAAACAAAAGACATGTTTTTTCTCGTCAGCTGAGTGAACGATTTGACTAGCTTCAAGAAGTTCTTAATGAAACAACGATAGAAGTTAACAAATTTCACGAAGCTCTGTACTTCTTTTAGATTGATCAACGTGATTCAGTTGACTATGACTTTCACTTTGATAGAGTTCATACGAAGATTTTGTTCTGACACTATGACTTCTAAGAAGATCGTTTCTTCTACATTGAATTTGCACTTTCGAATATCTACTTGTAGATCAGCTTCTTATAGACAAGCTAATATCATCTTGATATGTTATTTATGTTCTCGTTGAGTTTTGTTGTAGATAAGAATGTCATCTAGATAGGCTTGACAGAAGTCATTTAGAAAATCTCATAAAACATCATTCATATACTGCTGAAACAAGGCAGAATCATTGATAAGATCAAAGAGTAGCACTTTTGATTTGTACACTTCTAATGCAATAATGAAAGTCGTATAGTTCTCACTATCGAGATGCATTCGTAGTTTGTTGAAAGTTGAAATGATATTCAATTGAGTCAGATGCTTGCAATCAACTATTTTGTCAATCATCTCATCTATCAGAGATAGAGAATAGCGATTTCTTTTGATAATAGCATTGAGCTTTCAATAATCAACGCAGAATCATAAATCTTCATTTGCTTTTAGAATAAACAGAACGAGTGAGAAATACGAAGCTTTGCTAGAGATTATAAATTCTTTGAAAAGATTCTCGTTCAGATATTTCTTTACTTTCTGAAGCTTGTAGAAAGACATTTAATATGCTCGACAACAAGATGATGTTGCATCACTAGTAAGCTTTATCTTATGATCATATGAATGATGAGACGATAGCTTGTCTGCTTGAGCTCGATCAAAGACGTCTAGAAAATTCTGATATTTCAATGATAGCTTGACTTTAATATTTTCTAGATTCTGAGTCGTTTCATTGACTGAGAAGACATTTATGACATCTAGTTCGCATTGAGTATTGTAGATGATTTCTCTATCGATGTCTTTGACGAACATAGCAAAAATCTCTGTCTGATTCTTCTTTTTTCGTTTTACTAGTGCTTGAAAAGAGACGACGTCTATGTTTTGAATTGAGAATGACTCTTTCTGAACAGTCAAAACTGAGTGCTTGAGAATCTTTGAGATCTTGCTGTGAGCTGCTAAAGAGGTTGAAGTTGATCGCGATCAACTTGAGTGCTTCGTATTTGACGAGATCAAAAAAACCGAAATAGAAATATTTAATTGATCAGAAAATATGATAGTATCATGTCTCATGTTCAATAATATTTCATTTTTGTTCATTCAGAGTTTGCTCAATATAGCTTCATGATGTTTGATATCAGCTATCAGCATTGACACAGTCAATTTCTTATGACTTTTGATCATGAGATTGAGTAGAATCTTATGAGTAATAGTCTTTCTAGCTAGCTTTTTATCATAGTCTCGTATTAACTTCTCTTTTGCTAGTGATATAGATTGTATTTCAAGTTTCTGACATACTTTATTGACTAGCTGATCATGTATCAGCATGTAGACGATGAAATCACTATCTATCAAAGAGCGAAGGCTGAAAGAATTGCTATGAGAGATAAGAGAAGCATTGATCAGAAATGACTTTTCAAAATAGTTTTCTTTCAATAGAACTTCGATTTGACTGCACAAAGATATGATCTTTATCTTTTTGATGACTTTGAAAGAGATAACTAGTTTTTTTGAATCAGAATCTGACTCAGAGTTCAATGCAGATTGATCAAACTCATCATCTTTTAATGCATTGACTCTCGATCAATCAGAGCACTCTCTAGAAGTATGATCTGATTTGTGACAGATGAAACAGATTTCAGCTTGTAGATTGATGTCTTTGACGCTAGTTAAAATCACGTCATGCAACTTTGAATGATTGACGAGTGTAGTGACTTCGATCTTTCTATAGAGATTCAATGAATCTCATTTCTCAGCAAAGATGACTTACTTTCTAACTTTGACCAAGAATTTCTTTTTCTTGATGTCATTCATGACTCAATGCTCATTGTTCAAATGAATCAGATAGCTACAAATTTCGTTGAAAGATTCAAGCTAAATCAATTGACTACTTCAAGCTGCATAAAGATGATAAACTATCTTGTCTTGTAAATCAATGATCAATTGTTTTTCGTGATACTCTAAATAGAAGAACAGACGTTGAAACATTGAATAGAAATCACTAAATTTGCTCTTTTCTTGAATGAGATTAGCATATTTTCTTCGAAAGTTTGTCTCTTTGTCGAAATCATCATATAGCTGAGCAAGTTCATTTAACAAATCATTAATCGTTCTATAAAAATTCAATGAATCATGTTAACATCAAGCTAAAGTAGCTTTGACTGCGTTTTCGTCGACTCTGAAGTGAATATAGATCAGTATGACTCTGAAGTGAATATAGATCAGTATGACTCTATCAGTATCGAAATGATCGATGTTGATCTTTAGCTTGTCACGAATCTTTTCTTGTCAATCATTTCAGAAAGATTCTATTTCATCAGTAAATAAAGATGAATTCAAAAGCTTTTGAAATCACTTGAATGAATTGAACATGATGAAAGAAGTAAAAGTATCTTCTTTAGTCAATTGCAGTCGATGTTGTAGTTTCATCACCTGATCTTGAAGCTTTTTAAGATTTAGATTTGATCATTCTTTTGCTTAATCAATTTCTTCGAAACGAGTCTTTCATATCTGTTCGCTGAGTATTCTATCAAATAGTTCACAAGCTTCTACATCTAGATCTCGTTGAGTTCGAAGATTGTTTAAATCTTCTAGAAAAACTTCTGAGTTCTGTTCAACTCAGTGTTGTAGCTGCTCTACATTTTTGATATCTCAGAAGATAGAGACTTTCAGAGATTCATCAAGTGTCTGAGAGTGAGGCAAGAATTGACGATGTTTTCATACGAAGTCAGTTCTAAGAAATTTCGATAGATGAGAAGATAACTTAAAGTAGATGACTGAATCAAGACTTTGATTATTCTTGAAGAAATCGAGTTGAGTATTCACAGATGATCAAATCATGATGAAGAGTTAATAATCGAGCAAAGAACGATGCTCAGTAGTATGTAGTGAGATTGTTTGTTAAAGTGTTTAGTCTTCAAAGAAGAGTGTTGCTGATTTGAGAGAGTTTTTTGTGATTCTCAAGCAATCAACAAAGATTCTTTATCGTTGATTCTATTAATCGATTTGAACTGATGCTACTGACTGAGCGATAAATTCTTTAGCAATTCAACGATCATATGTTCTCGTTGATTTTATTGATTTCTTAATGTTGTTCTGTCTTTCGATGTCGTCGATCATCAGATACATAAATTTCTTTATACTCATCTCGTTGTCAGTTGAGTGAATTTGAATGAGTAATGAAATCAGTATTATGTGATTAATGAATTTTTAAAGTAATGTTGAGATCATGTCTAGAAACTAATCAGAGTGTGTGCGTGACTAGAATATTTAATCTATAGAGATAGTTATAACTAAGACTTTAAGAATACAGAAGAAAAAAGATACAAAAGACAAGAAGAACACGCTTTATATAGTAGTTACTCAGATCGACGCTAGTCTCAAAGAGAACGTGTTGAAATACAAGAAAGATGTTGATTCAAAAAATGTTTGCAACACAAAGAAATGTGTTTGTCATAGAAATCTGTTGATCACTCGTAACACAAAGAAGTGTGTTTGTCTAAAAGACAATAGAAGCTGGTTAGAAAATTCTAGGAAAGAAAAAGATGCTGAGTCATATCTGAGTCATATCTGAGTCAAATCTAGATCAGATCTCGACTAGATCATTGACTAGCTCTAATCAATTCTGACACATTCGTAACACTTATCACTCTACATACTCATCACTTTACTCATTACTCTACATACTCATCACTTTACTTATTATTCTACATGCTCATCACTCTACTCATCACTCTACATGCTCATCATTTTACTCGCTCATTTACTCGCTCATCTACTTGCTCACTCTACTCGCTCATTTACTCGCTCATCTACTCGCTCATTTACTCGCTCACTCTACTCACTCATTTACTCGCTCATTTACTTGCTCATTTACTCACTTCATTTACTTGCTTTATCAATCTTTCTATCAAACGCTTTATCAAATTTTCTATCAAACACTCTATCAAACACTTTATAAAACGCGTCGATCGAGTGCATAACATGAGTCAAACAATGCTTCAAACAATGCTTTCTACTGAGCTTTTCACTGAGCTATTTACTGAGCTATTGACTGAGCTTTCTACTGAGCTTCTCATTGAGCTTTTCATCGAGCTTCTCATCAAGCTTTCAACTGAGCTATTGATCAAGCTTTTTATTGATCTTTCGATCAAGCTTTCTACTGATCTCTCTATCAATCTTTCTATCAATCTTTCTACTGATCTTTCTACTGAGCTATTTACTGATCACTTTACTGAGCTATTTACTGATTACTTTACTAAGCTATTTACTGATTATTCTACTGATCACTCTACTGATCACTCTACTGATCACTTTACTGATCACTCTACTCATCACTTTACTCATCATTTAAGAATCAAATTTGTTCTTTATCGAGCATCAAACATGATTCTATCGTACACTCTTCATGACTTTCTTTATAACTTTCTACATGACTCTCTACATGACTTTTCACCAAGCTTTGAATTGCTTTGCAATCAAGAATCAAATTTGTTTTCTATCGAGCATCAAATATAACTTTATCAAACATTCTACATGACTTTTTATCAAACATTCTACATGACTTTTTATTAAACATTCTACATGACTTTCTACTTCATTAGTTTACTCATTAACTTTCTTATTGACTTTCTCATTGACTTTCTCATTGACTTTCTCAGCGCATATATTAAACTGTGTAAATAGCTATTATTTAGTTAGTCAAATTAATCATTAATTAATCAATTATACGAGCGCAATAATTATTCAATCATTAATTCAATATTTGATTGCTAATAAACAAAATGCGCAAATGTTGAAGAAGTTGACAAAAGAGATAAAATCAATATTAGCTGAGTGCACAGCTAAGTCAGCTAAGTGACAGCTAAGTGACAGCTAATAGTCAGCTAATAACTGAGAGAGTCAGCTAATTTCAATTGTTAGCTGACACATGAGATTAACAGCTAACTCAGAAAAAGTTGACAAAAATCAGTTAATATTGACTTTTTTCGCCTCACGATTTTGTCGATGCTGTTCATGACAACATCGTCAACGAGTAAGAAGATCGAGTATGTATGACTCGTCTCTCTGCAAATGCTTCTTATGTTTGTTTTTTAGACACTTTGCATGAGTGATGTTGCTGATCTGAATGAAAGCAATCAGTTAACTGATACACAGAAGAAGCAACTTAAAATGATAATTAAGATTTCATTTCTTAACACTCGTATCTCTTTGTCTTTTCTTGATACTTTGAGCTCAAAAGAAGTTTCATCATTTGTGATATAATTGCTGAGATCTTTGCAAGTTCATGAACTGATCAATTCGATGATGAATTCTCTCTTGTCACTATTCTGCAAATGAAACAGTATATTCTTCAGATTTCTTCAGTCGTTGCGTTTCTTCAACATTTTTGTCATCTCAATTAATTGATTGAAGCAATGAACAATAGTCTGATTGCAAAGCGAAAAATGCGTGTAGTTTCAGTTGATACATCAGTCGAAGATCAAACGAGATTGATCGCTACATCAAAGCTCAAAGTCAAACTCACTTGCATAATTGAATACTTTTATATCTGAGTCGTGTGAAATCTCTCTATCATCAAGTATGATTGTTCAGTTCACAACGTAAGACAAATCATATACATCTGAATCATCGTCGTGAAAGTTTACAGACTTCTTGATCATGTTCTCATTTGTCTCTTCATCATATATTTCAGAATCAATTCTGTTCTTTCAACTATTATCGTTGACACTCAAGATCTGCTTGAATCGATGCTGTGTATCATGTCTGAGTCGTGAGTTCAGATCAGTAAATAAGACAGTATCTTTAAGAAGATACTTGATGTTTTTCAAATTAAACTGTTTATCTTACGACTTTGTTTTATTTGTTTGCTTCAAAACATTTAATATTCTTTTTACAACTGCTTTTTACGACTGCTTTTTCAACAGATTTGAAAGATGAATGAAGTTCAAAAGTAGTATTTCTTCATCTTTTAACATGTCAAGTAGTGAAAGCTTATTTAGCATTAATCATGATGTTTTGTATGCGTTCAGTCAACACTATCTTTATGATAGTGTTATTCAATGTTTATTAAGTCACAAGTAATGCAAAGAATGATTGAGAAGAAAGTGAAATTATGCAATACGTTTGAAAAATTGAAGTGCATGAGATTCAATGAACTTGAATAATGATTCTTTGAATCTGCTTTAATTTGAGAATGTCATTCTTTAACATCTTAACTTGAAGAAAATTTCTTGACTTTCTCTGCTGTTGAATCGACAATGACATCACATTTCAGTGATTTTATGATGATGATCATCTCATCTTTCAATCATGTGAACTATGATTTGCATCATCAAACGCTTGAATGTAATCTTCACAACAAGATGTTAAAGCTGTGCTACTCATGAAAGACTTCAAACAAAGTGCTTATCTTCGCGACTGTATTTAAAAAGCAATTGATAATAATGTGAAAGTTATGCAATCATCAAATGAATAAATGCAACACGTCTTGATTGAACTACATGATTGATCTGCTCACTGACAATAGATGAATCACTGTGATTCGTGACACTTTTATGAAAGCGCTTGCTATCACATTCTCATGAATCGCAACAGTGAGAGTGACAGACAGATTCGCTCAAAAGCATTATGACTTGCAATGCAATACTGATTTTGTTAATAGACGTCATGATGCTCAAAGATGATCAGTTATGCTTTTTAAGCAAAGAAAATCTCAATTCAATATAAATGACTGACTATCTTGACAGATTCTGATCAAATTATGAAGATACATATCATATTTTCACTATGAATTGATTTATCTGTCTTGAAGAATGTTTTCAGTATAGTCATGAAAGTCAGCAAATGATCATTGCAGAAAGACTCAACATGAAGAATATGCAGATCAATGAAGATGTGACTGAGATGTTTACAATGCAGCTTGTTTGCTCATGTCTCAAAGTGAAACATGATAAGTGATAAAAATGCAAACAATATTCACTGTATTATTTCTTCTATATTGTTAGCTTGAATATAGTGAAGAATACAGTGTAGATAAGCATGATTCAATAAAAGATGAATAACAGCTTTATTGTTTTATGAATGAAAGATAATCATCATATCAAAATTGAGATCAACACTTCTAACATTTTAGTTATATTTAATAGAAGAATATAATTCGTCAATGATATCTTGCTCATTTTATTCGAGTGTGTGCTTTTTAAAGAAACTCAACTTTCAAGACATCATAACAGTTAATTGCTTTAATCTTTTGAATCAGAATCATTTTTATCTTAAAGACTTTTTATCTTTCATTACAATCAAATAATAATCTCAATTTGAGCTGCAATCATCAAGATCAATCATTCAGCTTCAACTTACATCAGTCTAGAATTTTACATTCTGCAACTTTATCTCACTTTCTATCTCTCATCACAATCAGATAATAATCTCAATTCAAGCTGCAACTGTCAAGATTAATCATTCACTTTAAATTCACATCAATATAGAATTCAACATTCTGCAATCTCATCTCACTTTCTATCTTTCATCACAATCAGATAACAATCTCAATTCAAGCTGCAACTGTTAAGATCAATCATTCACTTTAGATTCACATCAGTATAGAATTCAACATTCTGCAATCTCATCTCATCTTATCATTATACATTTTACAACTTCACTGCTTCTTATTGCTTCTTCATCTTTAACAGCTTAACATCATCTCACATCATTACTTTACATCTTTCAACAAACATCTCATCATGATGTTCAAAGAAAAGTTCAAAGCGACATCAACAGATAAAGATGCAGTGACTGATGTCATGTATTACACATCTTGAGTGATAAAGTTTAAGAATGACAATTTCACTATCTTCATTTTGAACAATGAGAAGATGATGCAGAAAGCAGATTTAGCTGAGCATCAGAACATCAGATCTGTCATCTTTCAAGCTAAAATTATTTTTGAAATCAATGAAGTAGTTGAATCAGCAATTGATGCATTCAATTTTTTGAATGAAAGTCTTTACATTACTTGCAAGATTGTGATGAAAATCTTAATGAACTGAACATTCAGCATTCGCTTTGACATTAAATTACATCAAGTCACATTATTGCTATTTGAAAGCTGTCTTTCTGTTCATGACATCTTACATAACTGAGTCTTTCGCTTACATTCAAATTCTGACATTCGCGAAGTTATTGTTGCAAACTATTCAAACATGTCTCTGTTGCACACTTCTTATTTTGAATTTATGTTTTTCACACACAACATCAATGATTCAAAGATCAAGAATCTGTGTCGAGATGAATGAATGATCTTTCTTGAATTTATCTTCAGATTGATCTCAATTCATACTTAGTCAATTCTGCTTGAGAATCATGAAGATTCATCAGTTCTTCAGAATATAAAGAACACACTCAAAAAAGTTTTCAATTTGTCAGAAGATTACACAGTCAAGCTGAAGATCTTCATCTCAATGATTGAACGAGATACATTCATGAATCAGTATCAAAAATTCAACAGTAACATTAGAATAAAGCAAGACTTTTCAGCATTCAACATGTGATTCAGTCAGTTTAAAAATTACAAGCATATCATTCAAGTAAAACAAGTGACTTCAAAGAAGAATCATTCAACTATTTATCTGTTATATTGATGCACTTATTGCAATGACAAGAAGTGCTGACTTATCAAAGATTTCTCTAGACTACAGTTGATGAAGACACAGCGAGCACTGATTACGAAGACTCAGACATTGTTCTGCAAGTTGCGTGCACTCATCACATTCACAAGAACAGACAAGAAGTATGTTGATTTGCTGCATCTTTTCAATCGCTTTGACTATCAATTTGACTTGAAGAATCACTTTGAAGTGCAGATCAATGATAACAAGTGAACTGCTATCATTCTTGTCAAATCATTTATTTTCTTCAACACGACAGATGTAAGCGTAACTCTTCATTGCTTTCTCATCAAGATAGATTAAAGTTCGATTGAGTTGAAGTTGACATTCAATCTTCGCGAATGTAAGCAACAAAATGATGATAAACAAGTACTTCAGTATTGTCTTTTCAATGCATCAAATGTGATTTCAGTTCGTTTAATCATGTTTGACAAGCTCAACAGAATCAAAATATCGACAATCAGAATTCTTAATTCTGCTCATATTAACGAGAAATATTATGAATACAACGATTGCTTTCGCGATATTATACTGAGTCAAAATCTTTGTATCAAATTCACATCAGTTCTTTTCAAAGACTTGAATCTTTCAACTACTCTTACTGAGTGAAATATTGAGCTGAATAAGTCTCAAATGTTGATCATGCAATATCTTCAAAATCTTTCTAATGATTTTGATCTTATCAAGAAATTCTTTGAAATCAAGAAGATACTGATGAATGTCATTATCACAATGCTACTCTTAAAGCTGAGCAAGAAAGTTAAAATGCTGAGTTCATTCAACAACACAGCTGATACATTCATTCTCAAACTGAATGAACAGCTTCAGCAACTGAAAAACAAAGACATCATTCTGATGAATAAGAAGATCATTCATTTTCACTTGCAGTTCATTAAATGTTAAGTAATCACTCAAGACAGTTGCACGTTTTACTCAGTAAACAACGATTTCGCTCGATGATGATGAAATGTCTTTTATGAGTTATCTGATGTCTTTTATGATCAGCTGACATCTGATGTCTTTTATGATCAGCTGACACATCAAATTATTGATCAGAGTAAGAAGACTTTACATGACATTAGAGATCATTGATACAAATTGCATCAGATCAGTCTTGACATTCTGCTTCTAAAAGTCATGAGTTTGAGCAATTGTTCAATGAATAAGATGTAATCTCAAAGTTAACAGAGTGAACAGAGTAACAAGCAGCATGAGACACAAGATTCTTCAATTGTACAAATCAATAATGAAGAAGTCAATGTGATTCACAAAGATTTCAAGAGCGACGATAATTCACTCAATGTAAATTATGAAGATTTTAATCTTCATGTCACTCGTCAATTTTCAAAGCAAGATCACGAATTTGAATGTCGTATGCTTCAAAGAATTATCAATGTCAAGCTCAATAGAATGAACAATGAGACTGAGCGTGACGCTGTTATTAAGACGTTCTGCTCATACTTTCAAAGAATCGAGATGAGAAAAATTCTCAACATGAAAGATCAAGAATTCTTTCAGCGCATCGAGATTGAGCTAAGTGTGAATATTTTTGAGCATGACGTGAGCGTTGTTGTCTGCATGCTGATCAACTTCGACACTACTATGCTAAAAAAATTCAAAGAAGATCATACTGTTGTTCAAAAAGTTGTGAAAGTCGAGAACGCAAAAATTTTTATTGCTATGACTCACAGCAATGATTTGATGCATATGTTCAATGACAATGAGCAACTTTGATTGACAAAAGAAAACATCAAGAACAATTGCTTTGCGCACTATATAAACAGAAGTTTATTTGAACATCTGATTATGCTTGAATACTTTCATATGCTTCTCACTGAACAGTATCACGCAATTTTCATTATAAATGACATTGTATTCATTGTCTGATACAAAGCTCAGATGCAGTTCTCAGTCAGTTCTTCACTTTAACTCAATATGACTATTGCAATCATTGTATTGAAGAGCTTTTGCAAAATAAAACGATCATTGACATTTCTTAATATCAATGAAATTGACATAAGAATTGATGCATTTCAGTTCAAGCAAAATGAGATTAAAGTCATTGTAGCAATCAAGCTAGTCAAGATCTACGCTGAAGTCAAGATATCTATCAAGAACATTGTCATTCTCACAGAATATACTACACAAGTTCAGCTACTGAAGAGAAGCTTAGTCTCAGATTTGAAAGTTCAAAATGTTGAAGCATACATGATTAATTCTTTTCAAGACAAAGAAGTTTCTGTCATCATTTTATATATGATGAGAATCAAGAAACTTGACTTCATGTCTCAATTCAATCATTTTCTGACTGTTTGTAATCATGCTTGCAACTCATTTGTTGTATTATGTAACTATGATGAACTTCAACACAATTACGCTTGCAATTTACATATGATACAACATGTTCAAAATCTGTTCTCAATCAACGAAGTTTATGAGAAATACTCTAGTTAACAAGAATTCATCGATTTCATGAAAATAAAGCATCAATTTCAAGAACAAGAGTCATAATGAAACGAGAACGAAGCTTGATACGCGAGCGAAGATCAAGCAACAAATCTCTCAGAAGAGCAAAAGCATCATCAGAACATGAGCAAAGATCAAGCAACAAATTCTGCAGAAGAGCAAGAACATCATCAAAATGCAAGCAAAGATCAAGCAATAAACTCTTCAAAAGAGCAAGAGCATCATCAAGATGCAAGCAAAGATCAAGCAACAAATCTTTCAGAAGAGCAAGAGCATCATCAGAATACAAGTGAAGATCAAGCAATAAATTCTGCAGAAGAGCAAGAGCATCATCAAAACGCAAGCGAAGATCAAGCAATAAACTTCTCAGAAGAGCAAGAGCATCATCAGAACACAAGCGAAGATCAAGCAATAAACTTCTCAAAAGAGTAAGAGCATCATCAGAATGCAAGTCAAGATCAAGTAACAAATTTCTCAGAAGAGCAAGAGCATCATCAAAATGCAAGCAAAGCTTCTGCAGCAAATCTTGCAGAAGAGCAAGCATTGCAAGAAAATAAATCTGATCAAGAGATAATATTCATCAACTGATAAACATGTTTCACAGAAGATGATATTCTTTTTTGATGTTTAAATTCTTTGTTTGCTGCTAGTTCAAGTTTGTTAAAGAGATTGAGACACTAATCACTGTGTAATACATACTGAAATATGAACATAATAACTTGCAAATATAATACACTTCAATCAACAATAAACTAGCTTAGTCTTTAAGCTGTTATGCGCATCATGTGAGCGCAGATCTTCAACGTAAGCTAAAGTAAATTCATTATGTTTCAACTTCTACAGTATCACATTCACTGCATGTAACACAACTTAATCTTTCATTCATCTGCTCATCATACTCAATGTGAATCTTTCAATTTATTTTCATAATCACATAAAATCATGATTTAACATCATATGTCTCTTTCAATGAGCATCATCATCAAGATCAAGATATGTTCATTGAACTTAATCTCAGTTGATTGAATCTGCATATTTAACATCAGTTGAGTACGCGTTTAGTTTATCATGTCAACTCATCTCACATAGTTGAATAGCAGCATCAGTATTTCATCATCATCATTTATCTTATTGAACTGATTTTATCGACTCATTATAATAACTAGCTCACGTCTTAAAAAGAATATCACTATCAGATATCAGAATTTTCAACTTGATGATGAGTGTTCAACTTTCAGAAACATGACAGAAATTCTTAAAATCTTAAACATTGATAAATATCAGTTGAAGAATTTAACAAATTAAGCTGAGCAATGAATTGAAAAGCACACGTCTACACTCAAGCACATCAGATTTAATGAAAAGTCAGCTATCATTGACGAGCAATTAACATCATTTCTGTACAAAATCAACATGCTTATGTTCAATGACTTTGAAACAAATCAAATTTTCAACATTTTAGTCACTGTAATTCAACAAATGCTCTACAATAGAAGATGCTTTGAACAGAAATGCATCAAACAGATCAACACATCTTTCACTCACACACAAACTAGTTCTACATCATATTCAGATGATCAATTGTTCATCATTATACACAAGATTGTAAAGATTCAATAAGCATCATTTGCATCTGAGTTTTCACAGTCATAAGAAGTCATGTCATTCATCAGAACACTTGAAAACGTTGAACTTCATGCAATGATGAGTTCACACTCAAATCTGATCACTTTGAAAGAGACTTCAAAAATGAGCTTGACTTCAATTGAAGATGTACTTGATCACAATTTACATGATGACAAAGATCGATTTTATAATGTTTCATTTCAGATGTAAATTGAACTTTTCAAAAATGACATCAGTTACATTGAGATGAACACTATCATCTACATCACAAATGACGAGATCTTGAAAATAAATTCAGACAGAACTTTTTGAGCTGTCTTACGTGATGTCTTGAATCAATCTAATCATGCTGCTTGCTTTAATGTGACTTGCGTTACATCATATTCTGATAGATCAGAAACACATGTATGCAAACAGTGAACTAATGATCAGTGCAGAACTCACAGACAATGCTTCATCAATCTCAGCTTTTCATCAAGAGCATACAAAATTCATCAATGTTAACGAAAGTGAAGAAGTTAACAAAGTGACAATTTGAAGAAATAAGATCAACACATTATCAATTGATCATGAAACGACAATCGATAATTCGATAAATCATGTATATTAATAAAGATTGATAAGAAGTTTAAATTTCATAGAGCAGAATTGAATAAACTCTACTCATATTCAGAAGTAGTCAGCAGTCGTTAACACAAAAGAGAATGATGCAAATGATACAGCTGTTCTGTTTACAGCAAAGAATAACGTTGACTTGATTGACAATGCAACGTTTACTCATGTTCAGAAGCAATCAGCAGTCGTTAACATGAAAGAGAGCGATGCAAATGACACAGCTGTTCTGTTTACAATGAAGAATAACGTTGACTTGATTGACAATGCAGCGTTTACTCATGTTCAGAAGCAGTCAACAATCATTAACATGAAAGAAAGTGATGCAAATGACACAGCTGTTCTGTTTACAACGAAGAATAATGTTGACTTGATTGACAATGCAGCGTCTATTCATGTTCAGAAGCAGTCAGCAGTCATTAACATGAAAGAGAATGATGCAAATGACACAGCTGTTCTGTTTACAACGAAGAATAATGTTGACTCAGCAAACAATGCAGCGAAATCTGATAAATTTGTGAAGAGTGTACATTCACAGCGAACTGACAAGAGTGAAGATTTCATGAACAAGATTCACACACTTTTATATTTTCATCAAAAGCGATCAAGATTCAATCATTCAAAGAAAGATACAATAAGCATCACATTAGCTGATTAAACATTGCATTATAGTAAGTCATTGAAGTATGTGTATGAACGACAGATTAATGACAAGTGATCTTTACAGAGAATGATGAAAGTTTTGAATCATTGCATTTAAAGCAATGAAAGTTGAATGACAAGATGCAGACTCAAGAAAACAACATGTTGACGTCAGCTTTGAATAAGTTTAACATCTCAACTTCAAATGTTAATTAATCAATAAACATAAGTTCAGAATTGAAGTATGATAGTTCTTCATTGAAGAAAAACAAAATCATCAGCTCACATCGAGATTCAATGAGTCAAGTTGAACAACATGAAGCAACTGTATCATCTTCATTTCAGCAAATGAAATCTCAACAGAACATGATGATTTTCAATCATTCAATTACAAAAGATTTTGCAAGAGAGTTAAATCATGCACAATTAAACATGAACTTCAAAGATGATAAAGATAGTGAGCAGAATTTGAAGAAGCATTACATAAAATGATTGAAATATCAAAGTTGATCTTGTTTCTTGACTAACAAGATTGAATAAACTCATGTTGAAGATATCATTGACTGTTACAAAGCATCTTCATGAAAAAGACAGATGACGAAATTGCACTCAATTGTTTCTGCATGATCTTAATCATGTTGAATCTCAGTCATGCATACATTTGCAAAGAATGAACACGTCACTTTTTTTATATCAGACTTTTGAGATTTTTGTGATGTTTAAGATGAAAATGTTCATGAAAAGAAAATTCAATGTTGATGATATGAATCTTGAAAAGATAAACATGAATGTCAGCAAGATTAAGAATGAAGCATGCTAATTTATTGATAAGACAATAAAGATGCTTGAATTGATTTGTCTGAATCATTTATTGCACATAGCACATGACGAGATCAACGATACTCATTACAAGAAGAAGTTCAATGAACATTTGAAAGAAGACACTCTCAGTACATTTCAGTCTAAAGATGCAAAGTGCTCTTTTAATAACAAGTTGAAAATTGAGTGTTCATATGTGAACGCAAGCTCATCTGCACATCTCATATCATTGAAATTTGTCAATCTAGTTATCATTTTGTCAATCTTGATTGCAAACTGACTAAAGAAGATTCAAATTTATCTCAACAAGAATAATGATTTATTACATTGATAGATTCATCACGCGTATTGTGATGCAAAAATGAACGCGCTAGTCATCAGATTGACATGAACAGATAGAGATTTTCTAATAGAACAAGAACAAGCTAGTTCTAGTCTCATATATGTGATCATGATAAACATGTACAAGACTCACGTTGCAGCATTGATGAGAAATTGATATCAATCTGAAAGAGCAACTTCTAGATCAAAACAATCACAGTTGATATGACAGCTCTGAAATATAAAATGAGATCAACTGATTGCAGATGAGACGCATAAAGAGATGATTCAAACATTCAAAATCATTTATTTGTTTAAGAACATGAATGAAAAATCTTGTAAGTGATTTGTTACAGATACACTCTTTGAATGATCATTCATACAAATGATGACATGAATGAACATGCTGATGACAGATTCAATGATGAATCAACATGAATCAATATGAAAAGAAAAAGAAGTTCATCGAGTCAATTTAATATACTGTACATGTCAAAATTTGAAAGAGATGAACAAAATACATATGAAAATCATCAATCTTCAAGAGAAAAGTCATCGAGTCATTAAGAAGTACATCAAAGAGCTAGAGATCATATGTGACACACTATGATTATGATGTGATGTCAATTTATCGAAGTTTTTCAACTCTTCTTTTACAAATGTGAAATCAAATAAACATCAAGATGTCAATTGCAAGCTTTCATCAATGTTCAATAAACTTGTCAATTTCTCAATGATGATAATCACTGAACAACTTCAAAAGAATAAAGATAGAAAAATGTAAGAGTGAAGAGCACAAAAGTGCATTAAAAATCAATCTCAAATCAACATCAACAACTGAATGATGAAAGTTCATCAACTCAAAGTACTTAGCATATTCTTGCGTCTTGAACAACTTTCAGAGACACAGTTACTTGCGTTCTCTGAAGAAGAAAACTGAAAGAAGAAATATATTTGCTTTGAAACAGATTATCTCTATGACTTGAAAAAAGTCAAGTCTTTTTATGAGAAGCACATTCTTGAAATTATCTTCAAGATGAACTGTATCAAGATCAAAGCAATCAACAAGCTCATTAATCATGTCTGAGACAAAAGCGAGAAAACTGTATTCTGTATCATGAGTTTTATGAATGCACTTATTTTCTATTGAGTAAGTGACAAAATCTCTACTTTCTGTTAATGTTGTTCTTGAAAGTTATCACATGCATAGCAAGAGAAAACATGTTCAACATGATTGCTAACGTCTAATTATGTAATACTTTCGACTTGTTTTTAAAGTCTCAATGACTTTGATAACTTCAAAATTGCTCAAATCTAAAGTGATGAACATAGTTTGATTGTTTCAAGAAGATTCAAAAAAACTGCAGAAGTATTCAAATGAAAAGTCATCATGCTTTATCATTGACATTATCAAATTAATCAATGTTGATTACAATTTACACAGAGTCAAGAGACTAGTTCAGATTGATTCAAAATGAATGAAAAGAGATTAAGCACAGATCAAGAAGAGAGTCAATCATCTTGAACAACATGAGAAGATTATCACTTATGACTTGCGCTGTGTAGATTTGCAGATCGAGATGCTGATATACGACAGACAGAATCATTAAGTGCATTTAATGAACATGACATTGAAGTTCAAAACATTTCAAGTTAAAGAATTAATCAAAGATATCAAGAATGATGATAACGATGAAGATGATCACATTGAACTCAGTGACAGAGTGAAAAACGACGACTGCGCATAAATCACATCGCTTCATACATGTGCATCAAGAAAGCACAATGTGTTACTAGTTTATCAGTCTGTATTTATAAATAGTTGTACTCACTCTTTCTTCTTTGACATTCATTGATATATTCATCAAAACTTATTGAGATCATGAAAAAATTTATATAATCAACATTAAGCTCTGTAATTCTTAATGATGTTGCAAATATTGCTTCGATGATTCAACAAATCTTCAACGACACAGACAATATTGCTCAAGCATAATTATAGATTCTCATTTTCGTTCTTTTGAATAGATTCATTCAAATAGCTCATTAAGAAAATCATGACTATTCAATCAACATTGTGTCTGAATGTGTGCAAATCAACAATGATTCAAAGAAGCAGACGCAGTATCATTTCATAAATCAACAACAATGTTCATCTGTATTGATTTCAACTACGATCATTCTGCATTTATGAAACGCAGCAAAGTTTAAAAAACTTCACTCATCAAAGTAATGAAAATGTCTGTCAAACATCAGTGATTTCACAACTCAAAATTACGCTTCTATTACATCACTAGTATCAATCATGAAAAGAGATAGACGAAAGACTACAAGTAAGAAAAGTGCGCTTTTCTTAAAAATCATGAGTCTTGAAGTTTAAATCATCTACATGAAAATGTGCATTCAAAAAGTCTTTTCATACTTGTCAGATATTCACACACTGCAGATGATGTGAACGTGAACGCAATCAATGAAGATCTGAAGTACAAAAGTATAAAAATGTTTTCTCAGAAAAGAGAAGAAGTACTGTTGATGCATGCAAAGAATGCGTGATACTTCATTTATATTATACTTTGACTCAAAAGTTGACTTGACTTCTAATGTTCAAAAATTGAATGTCAGCTCGCTCATTTGCAAATTTGCATCAACACGAGTAACTCATGTTTTGTGATGACAACTCACTCAAAGTTCATCATTGCAAATACAGAAGTCACAATCTGCAAGACTTAAACTTATGAAAGTTATTTGCAAAGATTCTGACTTGAAGAGTGTATTGATTACAATCATCGCGATTGATTATCAACAAGATCAACGATGTAGTTGCTTGACTGAAGAAGACACAGATGCACTTTGCTTCATCATGATCATAATAGTTGAGTTTTATGATTTTCAAGCGATTGTCATTAAGATATTATGTGTGATCGAGAATATTAAACTTGATGACTTTCATACATCTTGAAAATTACATGATGATTAATGACATCAAAGCAGACATCATGAGTTCAATGAATCTGTCTTGCAGTTCAATGAATCATACATCAGTCAAACTCACAAAAACAACAAACTGATTCTGAAACATCATCTCATCAGAAGCTATGAGAATTCAATCATCAAAGTTGCACATCAGAAGATGAAATGCTTTCTTTATATATTATATATATATAGCTAGAATCATGACTATATACAGCTCATCAAGATATACAAGACATTATCACTTGTATCTGAGTAGCTGTCTTGCTTTGCTCGTCATCAATAGAAAGTCTTACTACTCAATCTTGTGCTTCGTCATCAATCACTCATCACATGCACTAATGTGATGAATCGACTCAATGAGATCATTCTGATCGCGCTTCTTGATATCTTCATGATCACACATGTCTAAATCTTGCAAGAATGTTTTCTTCATGTTTTTTGCATGAGATGAAATATGTGAGCTAAAGTTATTCAATTGTTGCATTCTAACAAAGCTGCAAAGTATCTGTCTGTAAAAGAAATCATCTTCTGCAAGATCTTGAAGCTATTTTTGTCGTGAATTGTAAAAAGTCTGAGTAATCTTGTCTCTTCAAAGATAGTAAATAAATACTTGATATGATTGAAAATCTTGAATGTTCATGTCATGTTGATCAATGAACTTTGACATCATGCTCAACATCATCAACTCATGAACATGAGAAAAACTTTCTGTTGCTGAATACTCTGCGTTTGTTCAAGAACTTGCAAATCACAACATTAAATCTCTAACAGCAATTGCGTTGAATGAAAAGAAGAATTTTGCAAGACAATGTCATTATATAATCACAAGAGCGAAATCTTTCTATCTACTTTTCATATAAAGCACACGACTCGTTTTCTTCAATGCAAAACGCGATGCTCACAATCTCTTCATACATACTGAGTGTTTCTTGATCTTCAATCTTGCAAGTTAACAAAGATTTTCAATTTCAAAGATTACGTTCAATGTGTTCTTGCAATTCAAGTATGATGACAGTCTAATTAATTGAATCAGACTTTGATGTTCTGTCAAGATGTTAAAAAAGTATCAGTGTATCAGCTTTGAAATCAGTTAAGCACACGCAATTGATTTAACTCAAGATCGAAGATCATGAAAAGTTAACTTACAGAATCTTTCTAGCAGCTGTGTCAGACTACTGCAAAGCTCAGTTCTTTAATGAGTGAAATCATTTACTTGCATATCAAGCGAAGATACAAGTCAAAGAGATGACATTTACGATGCTTTTGCAAATGATTGATTTCGCGTATATCAATATAGTCAACTGATCTCAGATTCATGATTTTGAAAATAATAATGAAATCGCAAAAAAGCTAAATAAGTTATTGAATCTGTTGCAAATAATAAATATGTGATTACTCAAGATCTTGCACACTATGATCGAGAGCAAGATCATCGACAATGTGATAATTGATGTCAGATCAGATAATGTTGAATTTGAATTGATTTGAAATATTGCAAAGAATGTTAATGCATGAAGTTTGACAAGTCATTGCAATGCATTCATAGCAAATAGTTTGAACTTTATGAAGACTGCAAGAAGTCAAGATTAGCGACGAGAATGAGAAAGTCAATAAGAGAAGAGTTTGAACTGTTGCTGATATAAGATTTAGACATGAGAGAAAGAATCATTGTTGAAAAACTGTCTTTACAGATTGAAGATTGAAGAGACTTGAGAATTCAAACAAAAGCATCACAGCTTTGACATTTAACACAGAAGTTGAAGAGCAAACGTGAGATCATTGCTACATCAGATGCTACAGATCAGCAGCGCATGATAGACTTTCAAAGCGAGTACAACAATTTAGTTTCACTCAGCACAAGCACTGAGCAGAATTGCTGTGTTCAGACATACATGCATAGTTGATGTTCAGATAAGAAGATTGAAAGATGCTACATCAACAGAAATCATTCATTTTATTTTCTTAATCATTAATTCATCATCTTTAGTCATGAGCATATACTTCGTATGCAGATAAGATTGTCAATCTTCATGAAATTAAAGTTAATCAATTTGTCTTCTGAGTCATTTTGCAGTGAATGCTTGATGAGATTACTTGAATCATGTTGCTCAATGTCTTGATGATCGCGCTTGCTCAAAACTTTTGACAATGTTATCTTCATATTCTTTGCGCAAGACTCAAGAGACAATTTGCAAATCATCTTTGAAATTAAAATCAATTAAGTCGTTTTCTAAGTTGTTTTGACTTGAGTCGATGTATATTTTGAAAAGATGAATGATTGAGAGTGAAGAGTATTCATGTACTATTAATGATGCTTTTGAGCACAACGATGACATTCATTGTAGCAACGCTTCATACTATAATTCTGTCTTTAAATAAGTCTCTATAGATATATATAATATACGCAAAAAGAAGAATCGATATATGCAACATAAGCGACGAAAGCGACGAAAGCAACGAAAGCAAGATTCAGTTCAGTGCATATGAACAAACGCAGATTTTATTAACAAAAGCGAAATTCAGTTCAGCAACATATGAATGAATGCAGATTTTATCAACAAAAGCAGAACTCAGCTCAGCAAGATCAGCTTAAATTCAGATTTTATTCAATTTTAAGCGACGAATGTCGCTTAAGCTAAACTTTAAAATTTAGTTTACTTTACAAACTGTCGATGTCAGATAGTGATTTGATAAGAAACGCTGTACTTCTCTAAAACAACATTGTTTTCTGTGCAATCTTTAAGCACAAAAGAATTCGATTTCGATTTTTGCGTCAGTACACAGTCTTTTGTGCTGTTCTAAAGTTGATTGACAACTTGTTCTTTTCATGTGAGTTTGCTCTTCGATTTATCAATCAAATTACTGTCTAAATTGATGATTCTTTCTTCTGCGTTGATGAACTCTCGTTTCGCCGCCGATTTTGATCTGCATGAGCGCGAAAAATTTCGATTTTCGATTTTTAACTTGCGACGCAATCATCTGTGAAGTTATTAAGTCGAATGAAGACTTGTTTTGATCATATGATTGTGCTCTATAACTTGCTGATCGATTTGATATATCATATGCTTTGATAGATCATTGTCATCAGTTGTGAATCTGTGAATATCACTTAGAATGCGAAGAGTGAATTATAGTATGACTGTCGTTGTTTCTTCTTGAACTTTCAACTCAATACTACTGACATAGTCAATTTTTTATCTTTTTTCAGACATCTTTTGTATTGTCTGTTATCAATGATCATCGCTCTGAATATCATCTTCTGCAAGTCAATGAATTTATTAATTCTAGTGATTTCATTCTTAACTTTCTTTTGCAGTCTCTGATAGAACTGACTGATGAAAGCTGCATCGTTTCATTTTATATTCATTGCAATATGCTGAAAGTTGATTGAATAAGTTGCTGTGAAGATTTTCTGTCACAGATTATACAACTGTTGTTCTGCTGTACATTTCTTGTCAATGTCTTCAAATACTCTTCTTAGATGTTTCTTAAACATCTGAGAGTCACGAAATATTGTATTGATTTCTTCTTCTTGTTCTTCTGATTTCTTCTGCAGATAATTCATTAAATAATGATAAAATCATGTGAATGCATTATCTTTTAAATAAATGAATGCAAAAAGTACTTTGTTCTCAATGAACTTGAATTGAAATGAATGTTGTTTGATGTATAGTTTTATCTGTACTAAATATGCTTCAAGTTTATCTTAATCATCATGATATAAGTTTAATGTTGAGATCTTGATTTTATCTGCGCTGAAGATGTTTACTTCTTGACTGAGCGTGACTCATTCTGACTGATTAAACATGATTGAAAGAAATGAACATTTCTGATATCTTGTAAAAGAGTGATGCTCAAAGTGTAATGATTGTTTCTTTAACAACACAAGATATATACAAAGATCAAACAGTAATCACTATTACTAGACTTGAGATTTGAAGATAGTTGAGACAATAATGTGTATTGACTACTTACATAAGTTGAGCACAAAGTTTCTATTTAAAAGAATGATCATCATTATATAAATATAAAAGAATCATGTCAAGTCATTTCTGCTCTGAATGATCATTCTGATCATTCTTAAGCAAGATAAGCAAGATAAGCATTATACTTATCATGCTCACTGTGATCACTTCTGATTCAAGCGATCAGAGCAATCACTTTGAAACTTTGATTATTCAATGATTATTTAATCATTGCTATTACATAATTTCATGCGAAAAAGTTTTAACAAAGACATCATAAAGCTGATTAAAAGCTTGTTTTGCTTCATTTAATTATATGAATGAGTTTATTTTTACATCTTTTACACTATAATCAGCAATGAAACTCATCTATATATGATGCTGACTACAAATTTACTGTTTAGCTACAGTAAAGTTTAAAGATTATCAAAAGTTTGAATGACATTAAAGCGTTGCATGATGAAGAAGCACTGTGCGTTGATTGCATGCAGAGTTTTCGCGATTATGCAAACTTTGATAATCTCAATGCACATGCTACAAGCAATCTGCATGCAGATGAGAAAATCAAATAGAATGCAGAACTACAAGAAAAATCACTTATGAAAATCATTTGATTCAGTATCTTGTCATTGCAATGATGAAAACTGAGACAGAACACTTTCACATTTAATCTGTTGAGAATGATTAGCAGAAAGAACTTGAATCACGAACATTCTTTAAATCTATGTGTTAACTATGTATAAATTTTGTTAAAACTGTATGTTTGTTACTACAACATGAGCAACTCATGAGACTCATTAAGTTCAACATAAGCAAACTTGAAAATCTCATTAATATCATTTAACAGACGTTTAAACACAGACATTCTATACATAAGCAATATGCTGATGAGAAGACTTTGTTAAAAGAAGAGAGATACAAGCAAGTTAATAAAGAATGATTAAACTACGCTGTTTAATTAAAAGTGTAACATATGAACATTTTTGCAAAACATGATTGATCTGCATGAGAAAAATCTTTACAGATAATATGAAACAGATGAGTTGCACATCTTACAAGTGAAGCAAGCATCTGCGAAGCATAATATACAATGATGATGACTGTTAATCTTAAGAATCTTATTTCTTCACTGAACTCTGACTCTTGAATATCTTGATGATAAAATTAATCTTTAGTTGAAGATATCATCTGTATAATTCAAGAGAACAGTAGCACATGTTGATGTGATTAAAGAAGAAATTGACTGTGATATGCATGTGTATCACAGATGAAACATCTGCAACTCATGCTTAAGAAGTAAACTGTTGAAATTTGAGCAGTGAGAAATCTCATTCATCTTGAACTGTAAACTCACTGCAAGAATCTATTTCTCGCTAAGAGAAAAATCAGCATAAAGATCATGTTTTATGTATATTGCATGCAACGTATGCAACATATTTTCAATAGATGATGTTAAAATGTTGCGTGATCAGAAAAGTCATTGTGCAGAGTTTTCATTCATGCAACAACATTTTTTCTAACAGTCATAATCAATTTATGAAGAAAATTAATGACATGTTAATGTTAGTAAAAGATGAAAAGATATTTAGTGAAAAAGTCAATCTCAGTATGAAAGTCATGACTACAAGTGATTGAAGAATTTGCAACTCATTGACTACGTCAATATACTGAAATATCTTCATCACATTAACAATATCATTAAGTAATTGATGAAAAGATATTAAATAAAATAGTTGTTCTCAGTTTGAAAGTCGTGATTACAATGCTTGAAGAAGTAATGACTTGTCAATCATGCTGATATATTGAAAAGATTTAAACTCATCTTCTTTACTTGATGTCAAGTCATACATTTATCTACATGAAAAATTGAAAGTTCAAAAGAATGATCAGAATGCATTCTCTTTCATTAATCAGAGTCAAACATCAAATGATTGAAATTGCATGTTTATACTAACAATTCATTCAACGTCTACGTGACATAAGTCAAATCAAGAGAAGAAAAGAGTTACTCAATACAATCACACTTTATCTTCTCATCATGTGCATCTCTCTTTCATCACATATTTCTCTGCACAATAAATGATAATTATTAAGTAAAAGAACACAGTTCTACATACATTACAATCATGAACATCATGAGTGCAAAGAAAACATCTTTCATCTTTGAATCAAGAATTGAATTGAAACATCATTGTATGAAATATCATTAATGAAGAGCAGAGCAAAGATGATGTGTCATAAATGAACAACACAGACACTCATTAAGAGTTTACTTAAGCGTCATGCGCTGAATAGAAGCTATAGATGCAAACTTGATACATAGTTTCATGATCATTGTTTCAACAACGTGAAGTCATCATATAGATGACAAGTGATTTTCTTTCTCAGAGAATTTTATTCACTCAATATAAATAGCATAGAGTTTCTCATGAGTTGAGTTTAAATCGATGTTACAAAAATGTATAAATTCAAATTAAATCAAATTTTTTACATTATCTTTCAACAGTTTTGTTAAAAACTTTACTATCTGAAAGTAATGATGTATAAAATGTTGATAGAAATTGATGAATCTCAGAAAAACTTATATTTTTCAATAAATCTTTGATCTGAATCATGTTTTGATGATATTTATTTTACTCAAATTCATTGAAATGCTTTTTGTAAATATGATAAACTTTAGAAAGTTCACTTTAATGATGAAGAATTTACACTTCTTCAAGCTAGCATATAACTTAAACTTTCTTAATCTTTCAAGAATCTACTTTATGTGATTTACATGATCAGTCTTCTTTATAAAGAAGATTAGAATGTCATTCAAATAAATAACATAAAAGTCATTTAAAAGTTCTGTTAAGATTTTATTAATATAAGTCTGAAAAATGATAAATATATTAATTAAATTAAACAACATGATCATATATTCAAAGTGATCATAATGAGTATGAAACATCATTTTTCACTCATCTTCATGTTGAATTATAAAATGATGATATGCATTCTTCAAATTTAATTTAGTGAACTACTTGACTTAATTAAATCTGTTTAAAGTTTTATTAATTAAAGACAGTGAATGATAATTTTTGACAATGATCTTATTCAGATTTCAATAGTTCATGCATAAATGAAGATTATCATTCTTTTTGAGAATGAATAAAATAGACGCGTCAATTGAGCTGACGAAGTGCTTAATTCATTTTTTCACTAAAACATCATTTAAATATTGTTTTAAAGTCACTAACTCTGTGTTCAACAAATTATACAATAATTTATACAATAATTTTGCAGTGATTTCAATTGCATGATCATGATTTTCATGCAAAAGCAATTTGTTTGCATTCTTTATCAAAAATACATCTTCATATTCTTTTAATTCAATTTAATGAGTAAAGTTTATGTTTCAAGTGCATTTGTGATACAATTCATCATGTTATTTATTGCTTTCACTTGATGTTCAATGATTGACTCTTTAACAATGTTGATCATGACAAAAGCATACATAGTAAACTCATTTTATAAAGTGTTTGCAAATGTTTATGCAAAGAACAACTCAAATGCGTGTTCATTTACGTTGAAACATCATGTTCTTGTAATTATGTTTATTTAAATATGCTCAAATTGCATTTGATTTGATTTGATTTGATTTAATTTGAATTCATACATTTTTATGATATCGATTTAAATTCAATTCAGAAGAGAAACTATGCTATTTATATGAACAAACAAAACTTTTTGAGAAATAAAATCACTCATCGACTATATGATGATTTCAACATCATTAAGACAGTGAGTTTTAAAACTATGTATCATGTTTGAATTTATAGCTTTTATTCAGCGCGTGATGCTTTAGTAAACTCTTGATGAGAGTATCTGTGCTGTTTAATTATGTCACATTGTTCTTGCTTTGCTCTTCATAAATAGTATTTTTTACAAATGATGTTTTAATTCAATTTTTAATTCAAAGATGAAGATGTTTTCTTTGCACTTGTGATGTTTATGATTGTAATCAATAACTGTGTTCTCTTGCTCAATGATTATCATTCATTAAGCAAAGAAATATATGATGAAAGAGAGATGCACATAATGAGAAAATAAAGTATGATTGTATTAAATAATTCTTTTCTTCTTTTGATTTGACTTATATCACGTAGACGTTGAATGAATTGTTAATATAAACATGCAATCACAATCATTAAATGATTTGACTCTGATTAATAAAAAAGAATGTGTTCTGATCATTTTTCTGCACTCTTAATTTTTCACATAAATAGATATATGACTTGATGTCAAGTAAAGAAGATGAGTTCAAACTCTCTTAATATATCAGCATGATCAACAAGTCACTACTTCTTCAAGCACTGTAATTATGACTTTCAGACTGAAATCAACTATTCTATTTGATATTTTTTCATCAATTACTTGATGAAATTGTTGATGTGATGAAAACATTTCAGTATATTAATGCAGTTGATGAGTTGCAAATTCTTCAATCATTTGTAATCATAACTCTCATACTGAAATCAATCTTTTCACTAAATATCTTTTCATCTTTTACTGATATTGACATGTCATTAATCTTCTTTGTAGATCAATTGTGATTATTAGAAAGAATGTTATCACATGAGTGAAAACTTTGCATGACAACTTTTCTGATCATGCAACATTCTAACATTGTTTAAACTGTCTATCAAAAATATGTTGTATACATTGCATGCAACATACATAAAACATGATCTTTATGCTGATTTTTCTCTTAAACTCAAGAAATTACTCAAAAAGTTTTCTCATGACAAATTCACAGTTTAAGATGAACAAAATCTCTCACTGCTCAGATTTCAACAATTTACTTTTTAAGCATGAATCACAGACATTTTGTCTGTGATATACATGCATATTGCAGTTGATTTCTTCTTTAATCACATTGACATGCATTACTATTCTCTTGAGCTATACAAATGATGTCTTCAGAATAATTCGATTTTGTAAGAAATAACTCGATTTTGTAAGAAACATTTTACTTAATTGATTAAATTGACTGATATTTTCAATTTAATCAATATTTTGATCAGCTGTTTCAACGTAACATGATCAAAGACTTCTTTGACATTTAGAAGTAGGCAGATGACTGTGTTGCAAGTCAAAAATCGAAAATCGAAATTTTTTGCGCTTACGCAGATCAAAATTGACGACGAAACGAGAGTTCATCAACGCAGAAGAAAGAATCATCAATTCAGACAGTAATTTGATTGATAAATTAAAAAGCAAACTCACATGAAAAGAACAAGTCATCAATCGACTTTAGAACAGCACAAAAGACTGCATACTGATGCAAAAATTGAAATCGAATTCTTTTGTGCTCAAAGATTGCACAGAAAACAACGTTGTTTCAAAGAAGTACAGCATTTCTTATCAAATCACTATCTGTTTTATCTTTTCTTGATGTGCAAGATAATAAGTCAAGATCAGTCGTTACTATTCTGAGTAAGATAACGCGACTACTTCAATATCTGAGATATAAAGCAATTGCATCAAGCATTTTCTATCAAAAAGAGTAATCTAGACTTTTGCAGACTAGATTTATATCATTTTTATCTGACATGAGTTGATAATAGAAAATGATTTATTGCAGATTTCAAGATAGAAATTAAGAAATCTTTACATTAAAGTTATTGTTTACGTGAAACACTCTGAATAAGAGATTAAAAAGATATTTAAGTGATGTTAAGTGAATTTTCTAGAAGTTTGAAGCTTGAAACTCAAAAAAATTCTCTATGAAAAGAAATATAAAGAGTCGCTTTATGCGCTTTTTCTCGCCTCATTTCGCGAATAGTAACGCGAAACTCAGTAGAAGCAATAGCTCAGCGTCAGAACTCAAAATGTCGATGATAAAAATCAAAAAGTCAACGTTAAAGATTGAAATAAATCTATAAGATGAACTTAGTATGAGTTCATCAACAAGCAAACAACTGCAGAACGACATTGTTGATTTATTTTGCAGTCAACAAAAATCACTCACATCAGTAAATAGAAAAATGCAATACATGTTTAATTCACTCAATGCATTAATGCTAAATTCACATGTAAACGCGCATAATGAAAAGAATACAATCAATTTGCGAAATGCAAATTCGCAGCAAAAAGAGCAAACATGAGTGATTGTGAAATTCAAAGAAATGAAAAAGCGAAAAGCAATGAAAAGTTCGCAAAAAGAAGTTAGCATTGAAGTTAGTACAAGCAAGTGCTACGATGTCATCTTTAAAAAGATGCAGATAAAGAGACTGCACGAAAGAATTGAATTCACAGTCAATCAGCTAAGACAAGCAATATCAGAACAGAAAGAGATTATAAGTTATAGTTTAATCTACATTCGAAGAGCATGCAACGAAAGCATAGAAAACTCGATTCAGAAGCAAATAGATCGACTTCAAAGTCAAATAAACAACAAACTGAAGATCATTCTACAATTGATTCAACAAAATGCGAAAGACATCAAAAAGAAAATCAATGCAAAGCAAATGACAGAGAATTCGCAAATCTTGCAGAAGACGCAGATTTCGCAAACGTTGCAAGTCATGCAAAAGTCGCAAAAACCAACGCAGAAGCTCACATATATGCAAAAAGCAGCTCAAGTCACAGATGCAAATGCAAATGCAAACATAAATGCAAATGTGAATGCAAATGCAGATGAATGAAATCTGATTATCAAGAAATTCTCGTCAAAATCACAAGAAATATTGTATTGCAAAAGAAGACTCATTGTCAATTTCAAAAATGAGAACTGAACGTTGAAGATGATAAAAATGCAAGATTCGATGAATAACACATTGAAAAAGGCGAAAATCGATCTAAGAGTCATCACGATAGTCAAAACACTAAAGAGAAACAACATTGTTTTGATCATCTCAAAAAAATACATTGCAGACGTCTTACTAGCGCAAAGAGCAATATGAAAGCATGTTTTTGATGTTAAAAGCATTAAGAAAGATGAGAAATGATACAAAATAGTCATACACAGTCTGAAAATCAAAATCTTCAACATGAAGATTGAAATGAAATATCTGAGAATTGAGCTAGAGAAGTACAATTCTGAATTGAAGCTGATAATCAATTCAATATTATTATCAAAAGATGAAAATAAAGCAAGAAAGAATCATGCTTCAATGATACTGACATTCAAAATCAAAGCAAAAGTGCAAAGACATCTGAAAAAACAACTCTTAACTGCGAGATCAACATATTGAACAGTTGAATATTGAGACTGTTAATCAAATGATCAATGTCAAAAATGTCAAACATTTGAGCATTTGCAAAACAAATGCACAACAGATTGTTAAGATGCTTGTACTGCGAGCGAAATCATCAGATCTGAAATCATAAATGTCAATTATCTACGTGCAAAGATGAGTAATCATGCAATCACATGATTTCTAGATGTTGCAACTGTCAAAATGCACACTTCGCAAATAGCGCAATGTGTGAAACATATCAGACAGCTCAGTCTATTAGCTCACAAAAAGATCATCTAGTCACGAAATTGTAATAAGTAGTGCATTTGAAATGTCACAAAACAACGCAAATGATGAAAGCTTTGCAAACACGTTGAATATTTGAATTCTACAGCACAATTGTGCAAGGTCAACGCAAATTATGCATGTATGCATGAAATTTGTGAAAAACAAGACAGACATTGTTATACTACAAGAATCATGAATGAGAGACGAGAATATAACAATTT
>JAABUL010000734.1_pt1 | contig 68243 bp, 72 predicted proteins | sample 5559151 | NCBI WGS metagenome assembly JAABUL01 (sample SAMN10711876, study PRJNA513368) | rock metagenome | isolation source: Antarctica rocks | place: Antarctica: Victoria Land, Pudding Butte sud | reverse complement strand
CCCCTCTCGTGCCGAGTCCCTTTTCCATCCCCCCCTTTTTTTTACTCCCCTTGTACCCACACCCCCATCATCCCCCGCCCGTCATCCCTCCCAATCCCCTCTTTCCCATCTCACTCTTCAACCCTCTTCTTTCCGGCCAAAGTATCCTAGATCGCTAGCGGTGTTGGCAAGCTTTCTCGGCGGTTCGAGTGCTTACGTGAGTGAAGAGGGTGGGGAAGGGAGAGGGGGATAAGGGGGGTGGGGGAGGAGGGAACGGGCACGGGGATTGTACATATTGGGGCTGTGAGCGAGAATTTTGGTTTTTTTTTTATATCCTCGACGGTGAGGCAATGCTGGCGGTTATCTTGGTGGCTTTTTTGGCTTGGCTTTTTCTTTCATTTCCGCTTATCCCTCTTCTCTCTGCCTCTGATCTTACCCCTTGCAAGACGTCTCTGTGCTACAGACTCCCACCATGCACGCAATCAAATCTTTCCAACTTGAACCCTTTCGATTCAATCGTTGGCTTTTCATCGATGTTTTCCCTAAGGTAATGGTGATGGTGATTATTGGGGGGACAGGGGAGGGAGAAGAGTATGACGAAAGGAGAAAGGAAAAAGGGGCCTCGCTAATCTTCTACCAATGATCCGGGTATGTACCCAAGAGGCGGTGAGAGCAACGTCCACAACACGTCCAGAAAAGCCAAAACGATAAGCTTTGATGCCCCCCCACCCTTTCTTCCCACAAAGAACCCCAGCAATTCGGGGGCTTGCTACTGTAGCTATGTATCTATGTATTTCCCCCACCACGACCGAGGAAATCGATCCAAAAAAGCCGTTTTCAATGCGCAAATCATAGCTTTTCAAACAAAAACCGCCGCTGGACCCCGTGGTTTTTTTGTCGTTTCTCTTTCCTGTGGGCTTGTATATGTATATGTATATTGGGGTGTCTGCGGGGCTTCTCGTCTTGGTTGTGGCGAGATGAGGAGGAGGAGGAGGAGGAGGAGGAAGTTTCTTGGTGTCTTTTATGTATACAAAGGGGTTATGGAGACAAGAGGATTCTTTCGGTCCGCCTAAGGATGTACTTTGCAATTTGTTGCCGTCGACACTTCCGGTGCGAGTGGATCGTAAGTTTGTTCTGAATCTTCTGGTGAGCATTGCGTGGAGAGTGATGTTGGGACACCGGGGGTGGGGGGGGGTTCTTGAGGACAGCCTGGTCGCACTCATTTTTTAAGGCGAGATGGGGAGGCTTGATAGGGGTTAGAGGAGGTGGTGAGAGGAATGGGGGTGGGTTGAGAACTAAGGGCGGCAAGACGTAGGTTGTAATATATGCTGATGTGGTCGAGTAGCCGGTGAAGCTTGGGGAGGGGATCGATTTGGGTAGTTCTGTTCTGCTTCTTAGATGTTTGGTCTGGATCGAATGGAGTTGCTAAGTTGATACCTAAGTATTAAGGTATCTGGTTCAATGCTCTAATAGAAAGCTACACTTGAGGCTAACATGTTCATTGTCAAAAACAACAATACTTTTCCAACGCCAATGCTATGACGGGTTTCTCCCTTATGGAGGATGGACAATCTTTCCTCTGTATTTGAGAGGACAGGGAAAGGAATGTCTTTGCCATCGACGCGTGGTTCGCAGTCACGCTTCAGGAATATGCGTTGCCGACAATATAAAAAAATAAAGAGCAGCAGGTATGTAGCAGCCAGAATAGCCCGTATCGTTGGAGTAGAATTAAAATCAATCCAGTCAATCTGAAGACCGTATTTTCATTCGCCTCCTGTGCTTTATCAATTCGCGAGCTCTTGGGTTTACAGTCATAGCTCGCAATGACTTACCCTTCCCTGTGCTTTCGTCACCATCTGTTGGCCGCGCGTTGCACCATTCTTCGCACCGTCTCGACTCTGAGTGTGGCCCGTGTAGCCTTTGGATTGGTCGTACGAATCGAAGGCCGTCCCCATTTTCTATGAAGAAATGCATCTTTGCAGACATGTTCACTGCGAGTATTACACTACTCAACACCTCAAGGATACCCATGGCAAGCTGCCTTTGGAGATTTACATCTTTCTACTGGTGACCCACTCTTTGCGCGCGGTAATTTAATCTCCTTCGCAGTCCTGTCCGTGGAGAGGTAAAGGGGAAAAAGCGTCAGTGGTCAGTTCCAACCTACTGTACATACTGAGCAACAAACACAGTTGTCAGTAACGAGATGCTTGAACAGTTGACTGGATTTGAAGATAGATTAATTGGATAGGTCACAGAATGATGGATTAGCGTTTATGGACAACTTTGATTTTCCTGGTTAGGCTCGAATGTGGGATGCCGCTTATTGTACGTTGACCTTTTGTCCCCCACTGATGAAGGGACAGCTCAGGAAATGGTCTGATGGTTGGTCAATCGTAAAGTATGAGTATGCATGAATGCGCATTGTATCGCTGGATCCATGGGCGAGAGATAATCCACAAGCATGAAAAGCACTCTCAAACGATCTTCCAGCCGCAGGAATAAAATCCACTTGACTCATCAAGCACATTCTTTGAGCATTCGCTCTGTGGAGTTTCACGCCAAAAAAAGACATTGGCCTATTAGGGCTAGCCCTATAGCCACCCCTTGTAGCAGCGCGACGCATCCCCACCCGCACGCCCCGCTCCCCACAACCTCCAACGATCCCATCCCCACCTCACCACCACCAACAAAAACAACAATGGTCACCACCCGCTCCCACCCCAGCGCCTTCCCCCCCCCCTCTCCCTCCCCCAAACCCACGCGCCCCCGCACCCCCTGGACCCACACCCCCACCCCCCTCACCCTCCTCTGGCTCCTCCTCTCCCTCCCCCTCGTCATCTGGGACACCGCCTACGTGCTCCTGCGCCCGCACTCCATGCCCGGCGGCGCGCTGCACCTGCCTCTGTTCAAGCCCTACGCGCTGTACGGGACTGTGGATCACATCTACGGGTGGCCGGCGTGGCGCGCAAGGAATGGGTTCACGGCGGCGCAGGCGGGGCTGAATGTGGTGGAGACGGTGGGGTATTTGGGGTATTTGGGGGTGGTGGGGTGGTTTGCTGGGGGGGGTGGGGTTGGGGGCGCGCGGTGGGGAGGGGTGGGTGGGGGGTGGGGGGGTGTGGCGTGTTTGTGTGGGTTTGGGTTGAGTGTGATGACGGTTAGTAAGACGGTGTTGTATTGTGAGTTTTTTTTTTTTTTCTCTCTCGCGAGGGGTGTGTTGTGAGCTTTTGGTTTTTGGGGGGGGGGTTGAGTTGGAGGCTGTTTGGAAGAGGTGGAGATATTGGATATACAAGAATAACCTGGGATGACTGGGAGACTGACGAGAGCGGTTCCTGCTCAGGGTTGAACGAATACTTCTCCGACTTCGAGAATATCGGCCACAACGACTTCTACTCCCTCCTTTTTCTCTGGATCATCCCAAAGTAAGTCATCATTCCCCCCCTTTTCTTCCATTACAAACACTAACCCCTTATAGTGGCGCCTGGCTTGTTCTGCCGAGCTACATGGCCTACGTCTTCGCAAGAGATATCCTGCGCGGCCTGGCGATTGCGAGTGGAGACGTGAGTAGTAAGCCGGCGAAGGCGGCGCGGAGTAAATACGAATGAGACGAGGAAGGGTGAGTGAGGGAAGGAGCATTTAGTGTTTTGGTGGGTGCTCGGGAGTTGGAGACGGGAAGATTTTGAGGATGGGGGCGGCGGTGTTCGTATTACGCTTTCTGTTTTCTTGTGGCTTCAGTGTTGATACTTTGTATACCCGTCATTGCAAGCATCGTTCTCAGAAAGCTCTTGTTTCAATGTGTTACTGTGCCAATCATGGCTTTTGTGCGGTAGGGATATGCTTCTGTGATCTACAATGCAAAGATCTGGTAGATTGAAAAGGCCAATTCGAATGGGTTGCACAGAAGATCAAATGGATCAACAAGGGGCGTCGGGATCCCGTCTCATAACAGTTATGTACATGATCCCGAGTGCGATAGACTTGGGAACTAAAAGAGCGCAGAATGCCTTCCCAGCGAGTGGTTCATGACATTGGATTCGTCCTCCTGGGCTTGAATTTCGTATTGAAATCATACTGTTTGACGAACCATGCATTGTGCAGTTTCCAAGCTTGGTTTGGGTTCGCTAGGCTGACCTGAACGATCTATAATGTTAGCAAAATTTCTACGCCAACAGACGTGAGGATAATCATTGCTGCAGAAGATGGCCTACCTCAAACCTCCTCAAGAAGCTCGGGACAAGCTTGTAAATTTCCAAGAGACTAATGTTCTTCCCAATGCACGTCCTAGCGCCCATGCCAAATTGGAACATAAAACCCTCCATCTCTTTCTTAGTTTCCTTGGTAGTCTCTAGCCATCTCTCAGGTCGATAAGTATCGACGTCTGGTCCGAAAACCTCCGGCCGTCGATGGATCACCCAAGCACTACTTCCTACAATCGTGCCGCCAGCGATAAACTCACCACAGATTTCAGCGCCTTGAGGAGGTACGATACGCTCTAACGGCAGGCCTACAGCCGGATGAAGACGGAAAGCCTCCTTTACACAAGCGTTGAGGTATGGGAGCTTTTGCGACTCAGCCCAAGATACCAGGCCTGTGGGGCAATCCTCGAGAACGCCGCTGCATACAGCAGTGTCTATCTCGTCCATCAATTTTTGGTAGCACCTAGGATTTTTTATGAGATAGTAGAAGACAGCCGAGAGGGAGATCGCAGTGGTGTCGGATCCAGCAAAAGCCATACTGACCGCCATTGTAAGGACTCGGCCATCGTGGAAAAAGTCAGGACGTTCCTCTTTGGCTTTCAGAAACATCGAAAGGAGGTCGGCTCGACGATTTATCAATGCACACTTAGCATCTCCACCGCGTGATTTTATGTACTCAAGCTCTTTCAGACGCTCATCCACGCAGGCTTTGGCGAATTTGACCACCGGGAACGTGAATGACAATATCTTGCTTTTGTCTAGAAAGCGAAGGACGGGGTTTTTGAGCAAGTAGGAATCGAGGATTGGTATCTGGCCGACCTGGCAAGAAACAATGAGCGATTACAGCCATGATGGACATATGGTAATGATAATGATACCGGAGCAACATAGCTAAACAATTTACCAAGGTATGAAATTATCCCATCAACATCTTCGCCCCTATCTATAAACCCTAGGCGCTTGCTGTATGTAATTTCACCAATCACATCAGCAGCGTAGAATTGAAGCCATTTTGTGAAGTCGCATATGGCATTCTTGGAAGAAAAGAATACTTCGGTTTGATCCAGGAACTTCTCGGTTGTGCCGTCAATGAGTGGCTCGTACTGCACGAGTGCGCTCATCGAGAATGCACTGTTCACGGATCTTCGCAAGACTGCATGATACTCCTCGTCCGTTGTCGAGAACAAAGAGGGCAGTCTAGTACCCTGTGATAGTGCTTGCTGCACAGGGTAAAACCCTGACTAATATGGGGATGAGCATACCACCTTGCCATAAGTTTTCGACCTACCTTTCTAAAACCTTTATTCAAACCATAAATCGTCTTCAGTGCCTTCGGGTCCGCAAATGACAGGACATTGGGTCCTAGGCGTACTATGTCTCCATACTGATTGTGGAGCTTGATGTGCGTAATCTCTGGCCTTCTGCCCAGTACATCAAAGAAACGCCACCAGTCTGTCAACGATGCCAAAAAGGGGCCTGGGTACCCTTGGAGTCCGTGGTGAAAGTGATTTCTTGCCATGTAGAGGACAAGGAGAAGAAGCAGCGTTATGAGCCAATGCTCACACAAAAAAGGGATAAGAGATTCCAGCACCATCATGAAGCTGATGGAAAGCAATCACGGTGGAATATACAAACTAAGAGATGTACAGGCCACCGCTATCAAATCGCCTGCAGCTGAGATGGAGCATAAATATACTTTATATAATTTGCCGAGAAGACAGCGGAGTCTCAGCATTTGATGTCCCCGCTCTTGGGAAAGGTAGAAACGCCTGGCAAAGTGCATGGAGGTACATATTGATGTCTGTGTAAGATAATGATAAATCATCGGCATCTCTACCCGGACAGAATACAAGGGTTTTGGATTTTCATTTGCTCTGAGTCGTTTTGCGGTCATCTGGCCCACTACTAAGGGCGGACTCGTGGTTCTGGGGGGAAGGCGGCAATTGAGAGATTTCCCTAAAGCCGTTTCTAACCCGATCCCAGAGCAGCGCAGTATCTCCGAAGGACTCGGCCCTCCCGGCAGTCAGAGTGATTTGTAGGTTAGCCGCAAGTAAAAACACGTCCGCTCAGCTGTCAAAAGCCGTGTGTGGGGAAGCTTTGTTCGGCAACCAAGCCCTTCGAATGCCGGCCGACTTCCGTAGGGATCTTCGATCTTAAATAACGGAGTCAGTTCCGTATGTAGGAAAGCATCTTATAATTTCGATTTTCTCTGTAGTCCAACTTGGTGGACTGACTTGCTGATGAGGAACTCTGCAAGCACAGAAGAGGCTGGAAGAAGAATGAGTGAGGTAGTCGCTTAGTCGCATCGTTAGCGCCTTTTCCAATCCGACGTCATCCCAATTCTGCCTTGACCTGTCACCCAAATCTTTTTCGCCAACATTCGCAATATCGTAGTCAGGATGGCAGTCGGATTGTTCCAATACTAAAAACCACTTGTTCAACTTTATGGCATCGAGCTCCCAACCCACCCGCCGAAATGGCACTCCCAGCTCCACAAAACTCCAACACTCTTCCACTTTCACTCAGATGACCTCGCCATCAAAGCCGCCCCTCCTCCCCACCTCCCTCGAAGCTCTCCTCCTCGCAATCTTCCCAGGTACCCTCCTCCTCGGCTCTCTATTCTCCATCCTCGAGCCCCACGCCCGCGCCGCCCCCTACAGCGCAACTTCTCAATCGCACCCTCCAGAGTTCGCGCCTTCCTACTTCGCACGGAAACGAAACCTCTTTAATGTTTTCTTCGTCAAGATCGGCTGGTTCTGGATAACCCTTGCCTATGTCGTCTTCCTCTTCCTACATCCTTCTACTGGGCCATCTCGCAGCCTGGTGTTGACACCTAGGCGTGTACGTGGGATGCTACGATGGGTGTTGGTCACGACGTGGTGGGCTATAGTTACGCAGTGGTTCTTCGGGCCAGCCCTGATCGATAGAGGGTTCAAGCTGACGGGAGGAGCGTGTGAACTTATTCGGGATGAAGAAGCAAGAGCCGGGATGGGGGATACAAAGGAGTTTTTGACGAATGCGGCTTGTAAAATTGCTGGAGGCCAATGGAAAGGTGGCTACGATATCAGTGGACATGTCTTCCTACTCGTTCTCGGCAGTTCATTCTTGTGGCTGGAGATTTTGCCCGTGGTCATGCGGTATGCTGGGCTGAGGGAGGACAGAACGGTGATCGCTAAGGATGGAAAAGTTAGCAGCGCTGAGAGGGAATCTGTTGTTGGGAGAGAGGATGATAAGGCTGTTAATGAGAAAGAGGCTCATGGGGGCGTGAGCGCGCCTTTGGTAGTCGCAGGGTTGTCATGGTGGATGTTGTTGATGACGGCTGCGTATTTCCATACCTGGTTCGAAAAGTTTACAGGGCTACTCGTAGCGTTTCTTGGGGTTTTCGTGGTGTACTTCCTCCCACGTGCCATACCAGCGATAAGGGACGTCATCGGTATGCCTGGAATATGAGCACGTTGAGAACAATAGACAGCCTTACCCACGGCTCGATGACTCCGAGTAGGTAGACATTATCGAGGTAGAAAAGTACCAATTCTAGGGCTATAATCCCAGTCACGCAGATCAGAAACGACTTCAGAAGCGGGGATGCATAGAACTTCTCAGGAACTGTAACTATCGGAGCCAAAACAATTTTCTCTTGGAGAAACGCAAACACAGTGTTCATCAATGTGACACTCAGGATCTGCTTGTAGTAATTTGATATCCGGTAAGACCTTTTGCAATGGAACAATTGCCAAAAAAATTCACTTCAAACACCTGTAGCGATAGACAACGTGACGGATGAATTCTAATCACCAAACCATCCACTTACTCCTATCGATCTTGCCGTTTCCACTCCCCACCTTATCCGCCTCCGCCTCCGCCTCCTCCGCCTCCGCATCCGCCTCCACCTCCGCCTCCGCCTCCTCCGCCTCCGCCTCCGCCTCCTCCGTCTCCTCCTCCTCCTCCTCCTCCTCCTCCTCCTCCGCCTCCCCCATCCCCTCCTCCGCCAAATCCTCCCCCTCCCCATGCCCCTCCTCCACCATTAACGCCATCATGCCCCCCACCGTGCCTCCTTCCATGGCTCCCACCATAACCACCTAGATGATAAGCCGGCGGCGCGTCCCCACCAACCCCAACCCCTCCCCCACCTCCACTCACCCCCTCCCCCTGATAAGCCCAATAAGACTTATGCCTCTCCCTCCTTCTCCCTTTAATCACGCAACCAACTACACCCAGTATAATCACGAGAACGGCGAGGCAGACGATGGGAATGATGACGAAGAGGGGAGCGTCGGTGTGGGCTGTTGTTGTAGTTGTAGTTGTAGACGTGCCGGGGAGGCTAGGGTCGGGGTAGACGAAGGAGGAGGAGGAGGAGGAGGTGGGGTTGATGTTGGAGCCTACGATAGTACCTGAGGGGAAGCCGGAGATGGTGTTGGTGGATTGGGGGAGTGGAAGGGGTGCCATGGGAGAGTAGGTGGTGCGGTTTGTAATATCTTTTGTACTGTGAATTGGAATGTTTAAGAGACCATGCGGCGCTTGGACGTATCGAAATGTTGGAGGTAGAAGAAGTGGATGACGTTTGGGAGTGGTTAAGGGTTCCACGAGGGATACGCAACGATTGAAGGTTATGGGAGCGAAGAAAAGTCAGAAAGACAAGAGATGAAAAGGCCCATAAGAATCTCAAATACCCGCATCAATCACCGCCAGAGAGATGAGGAAACTGAAGACAGACATCAAATAGGCAACACCACAAATACTCAGTGACAAAGCCTCAAGCTACCCGCCATACCATCGTCATTGCGCAGCAAGGCATTACGATCCTTCCTTAAGGCTCTCATGATGTGTCAATCGCAGCCGTATGCGTGCAAGTGAGACCGTGAGAATCTTACCAGGAGGTGAAACCATGCGTGCCCGTGTTTGACGATGGAAGTAGGGCTGTGGGGGAGGGATGCGATTTGTGGGGGTTTAGCCGAGGCGGTTTTGTTATTCTAGGGCTCCGAGGTGCGGCTGAGTTGGTGGGGTAAGGTCATAATCACGTGTTGGCATTTCTATGTCTTATATTGGATTACGAGGTCGTATGAAGCTAAACCCCTCGTATAATGTGGACTCCAGATCCTTCGTCTGCCGTTACTTCGACTCGATGTCTCAAGGAACAGCAGATACTTCGTCATTAACGACTAAATCTTCGTCGGAAAGCAGTCCCCAGAAGACGTCTTCCTCTCGTGTATCACTGCCACAAATCTTGCTAATGTCCCAATGTTCTCGGAAGAAGACTGAAAGCATAAGGCCTTCCGGCGCCCTTTCCTCCTTGTCTAAAGCTACATATTCCTCTGAGAGTAACTTTACCGAGATATTCACTATCCGCCGCTCCTGTCGAAACCAGTTGGATATCTTGATGATTACCTCGTTCCTCTTCTCCTCTCTGGAAAGCTTGACTTCCTCCACAATCTCACCCACCGAAACATTCGTTACAGTCTAGTCATGACTCAGTTTGCTCGGGACTGCACAATGCAAATCCGCAAGTAGAAACCAGGCAACCTTCTGACGGGTTATAAGCACGTTTGCGCGACGCCTATCAGCCAAAACCCCGATCTTGCCCTGGTCATCAGCACCGCGGACGAAGTTTTGAGATGTCGATTGTGTGCTCCGCCGTCATTTGCCTCGCAATATGAGTTAAAAGCGCAACCCACCCCAATGCTGCGGTCAGGCTTGTGCCCCTCGGCACTCCGGCATCCGTGTCTAAAGAGTTCAACGGTGTGAAACCTTCGATCAATGGCATTTTGTTGCGACGAACTTTGTGGGTCCCCCAATCTTGGGGCTGACGGCGTTGGATATTGTAAGTATCGAGATTCCATTCCCCTTCGATCAGTTCGAGTCCGTCAAGCTCTGCCACCATCTTCTGCTCACTTGCCACAATGTTGCTCTCAGTCATGGAGAAAGCAGGTGTGTTTCCCTTACTTTATAGCAGTGCTTTGAGAAAGAGATGTAATCCCCATTTTTCTCCCTCGCCGGCTTGGTCGTTTTCTCTTGTATTATCTCCCTCACTTTCAGTGTCTGTCTCGTTGCATACTCGGCATACGCTAAGGGATGTTCTTTACGCATTTGCGATGGTATTGCAGTAACTTTCTAGCTGAAGTTTTAAGTACGAGGTATACAGTTTGAAGCGATGTCACATGAGCGCTCTTGAAGCACTCGTCCCTGGCTTTCTTGTGCAGCGATTATGTCGCGTTTACAGAATATGCTGCGCGGATAAAGGTAGCAAGCAGTTCTTGCTGTGAGGTCTGCTGGTGCTCTCTGCCAGTTGAGTATATGTTACGTTTATACACGGGAGTGGTTTCGCGGTATAGAGTAGCTCTGCAGTCAGACCAAGATGCTTTGCTTAGTCCCGTGAGTGCCGACATCGTTACCTATCTGCGGGTGCTACCGTTCGCCGGTAACAATTCATGCGTTCCAAAGCTGATGTAGATAAGGCCTGCGACGACTCACAATCCTGCAGGGCCAGAGAAGTACGTCTTCGTATCCTTAGCTGTGTCTACTTGCGTCTTTGGAAAGCAGAGCAGGTAGTGTTCTGTTCTTCTCGTCGAAATAGCACTGTCTACCGAGTATGAAAATCTTCGGCAAAGGTAGTTAAGCATCAGCAGGCGCAGACACTATATAAATGCAGAGACCATGCCATGCTCATTTATATGAGTCGAACCCTACAGATGAACATTCTGCCGCATCGCCATACCTTCTCTTCCCTATTATATCAAGATACTCTTTCGAGTTATTACGTCTGCAAAACCTCAATTTACCTTGGCTTCTTTAAACAGAGGATATTTCGCAACCTCTGAGAAAGCACGAACCGTTTGATGGTGCTGCGAAGCATGAGTCTAGCACATGTCTAGTAGCCGTAAAACTTACATTTGGCCATCAATCAATGTGGTATTGGTTATATTAATATTCATTGAGCTTGATACTAAAATGAGAGTTCGCTTAATGAATCGGAGGGACTTGTCTTCGGCGCTATGAAGACTACTGTATGACATATGACATTCCCATTTTTAAATTAACCCTTTCTGATAATCTTGAAAGGTTAGCATAGTGTCAACAGGCTAGGAGTCAGCCGTCGCCGCTCTAAAGAGCCGTTCGCTCTTGATAATCTTTGAATTAGACTCGAAGGCGTAGGAGATGGTATAATCGTCTTGATACCCAAGATCATCTTTGAGGATGGTAAGCCATAGGTCAAACGACACCTGCGACAGAAGACTTCTGTTGCCAACCAAGTCCAAAATTCATGGTGCCGTTCACCTCCACAAACTCGACAGTCATGGTACCATCGTCACTGACTGCCATGTTGACACGGATAGTTAATCTTTCACCAACTGTAAGTGTCGTCAACCACCAGAGCGGTTGACAAATATGTTGTTCTCAGGCTAGAAACATACCGTCTTTCAGCCTTGTTCATATCAATATTTATTGGGTTGTCGGGGCTTGACCCAGGTACATCTGGACGAGATAGAGTCTTCGTTACTATTCAGTGTCTCAATCTCATAGTGTGCTCTTGGTCATAGTTCTCTGACATAACTAATCTCTGAGACTCATGATTCTCGTCGTTCTTTGTCTCGCTTTCTCATTCACGCTGTTGAGAAATTGAAGAGACAGAGAATGAACGAGCGATTGATGATGTGACGTTGAGATCGAATGCAGATCGTTTCTCAATGAATCCTCTGGTCGTGAACTCTACATGAGATTCGTAGAGTCCAGTCGCTTTTGTGGGATTTCTTCTCGTCGGTCGTTGCTGTTATTGCTGTATCCGTTGCTTTGCTGCTGCCTTTGCTATGCTGCGTCACGAGGCTTCGGGCTCTTCTTCAGGCCTCTCAAAAATTGGACTGTTTGTTTCAGGCACAGTTTCCTGGAACTGCACCGTTTGCGGTGTTTGCCGTGCGTGCCGAACAGACACTCTTCCTCGGCGTCTCTAATTTCATACGTGAGCTCGTTCAGCTGCTTCCTCCTATTCTGCACGGCGGTATTGTTCGATGTCGGACCTGTAGTTCATCAACGAGATAAAAGTTGTGCGACTGAATCTCTGAGATACCCTTCGGATTTGAAAAATTGGTTTAGCTTCTTCAGGTTTGATGTGGTTTGGATCGAGGACCTGTCATCGTCCCGTGTCAGAGATTTACATTCGTCGTAGATGCGGTCAGCCCTTAGGTGACAGCACCTGAGGGGGCCGTCAGGCGTTGCTAATCGCAGCCATGGCAGCAAAGAGGAGAAAGGTGAGAAGACTGAAAGGGGATGTAGGTGAGCAAAGAAGGGGAAATAATTGCTTTGGGCGGCGTCCCTTTGCCTCCTTCAAGTTACCATATAACAATCCTCTCTTGAGTCTCTTGAGTCTCTTGAGTCTCTTGTTCCTCGTTTCCATCACTCTTGCGCATTTGCAGCAATCTCCTTCATGTGACATCGCACTTCTTTTCGAATTTGCACCTTCATCTTTTTGCAGCCTTTCAGGAACAACAAAATGCTAATCTCAAAACCGTGTCTTAGTTATCTTGAAAGAGTAGCAAGGTGACTTCTGGGCCTGCCGTCGGGTCAACCCAACCCCCTCAACTCAACCCGATTGCTAAAAATAGTATACCTAATTAATGAATCGATCTTATATTCAAGAAAAAAATCTAAAGTTCTTGACAAAAGCGATAACTTTTAGGTTGAATCATGCGTGAAAGCAATAGTATCATTAACAGTGTGACTGTGACAGTGCAAGAATTGTATTCACAGTCTAACATAAATAGCTATTTATCTTGTCAACAGCGTTGAATTCTTATTACATGACTAATTCGTCATGTAGTTTGAGCAATTTCCGAAGGTAAACTTTCCGCCTGTCAAGCGAAAAACCAATCTCATATTCTTTCCTTGAATGATGATACGCTGGCTTCGTTAAGTAATCAGTTTTTGAATCGCAAAATTGATTGCAAAATTGATCATGAAACTAATCTTCATACATTGCTACAAGTCACGCTTTCGTCATCTTCTGCAGTGTCTTTATAGTCTTTGATTGAAAACGCATGTCATTTTCAATCAGATCATGACATACTTCATTGAATCACGCACTGAAAGAGCAGCTTCAAAATAAGCAAGTCGATTGATTTTTGATATCAACGAATTTCTTGAAGAGTCACTGTTTGATAAGGGGAAGCTGACCTAGTAGGAACACTCTGATTGGTAATGGCTCACTTGCTTGTCTATACGGTCAACGGATTGAAACGAAGGGACAAGAAGGACTTAGGTGAAGACCTTACTGTCCAACATGTCGGATAGTTCTGCCAAAGAATTTTTTTTGGTGTTGAGACGGGCTTCCTAACCGCAGTCTCTGCCATCTTCGCGAATACCTGCATGATTGAGAGCCGCTTGAGGAACTTAGTCTTAGTTTTAGAGCAAACCTTTCATTGGCGAAGGTCGTCTCACATCTGTGATGAGCGTCAACGGCCTTCTCCGTTGCCCTGTCATTCATAACCGCGGTTGAGCTCAAGACTATTATCGAGTGGGCAGCTCTTTCGAGATTTAGCCTTGAAATGTATCCGACCAGGAATTTGATGCGCGCAATTTCATGTGCTTCATAAGCCTTCGGTCTAATGATCAACTCTCTGGCAATGGCGTTCTTTTGTTCGGCGTTTTGGGAAATGCTACGCTCTTTGCATAGGTGATTTAGAGTCGCAAAACGTGAGAGTAGGTAAGCTCATACATATTCGTATCATTCTTGGTTCGCCAGAGCTGGGGCTTGCTAAATCGGTGTAGATTATTTAGGAAACGCGGTAGCTGATAGAATGCTCGAAGTATTCAACACTGAATCAAAGATAATATGCTGCTTTGGTGCAGGACATGGAATAGAATTCCTATGGTGAATCGTCAAACGCATCTCTTAAGTTTCGTCTGGTTTATCCTTTGTTCGACATGTTCCAGCCTGGTTTCGAAACCACCCTTTGCTTGCTCGCATCTGTGGTTTTATACCCAGTTAGCCGACGTTCCAATCGTCTAATCTGCAGGAAGATCTGCGAGAAAGCTGTCAGCCTTGAGGCTCGGTTGATCATGTAGTTTGCCGTTCCGTCCGGATACGAGAACAAAGACCAATGTGATCCTCAAAATCCTGCCGGTTTCTCATCTTCCTCCTTTCTAACATATAGCAGCAACTCCTTTTGCTCTATTCACCCAAGGATTCTTTCCCTATACTCGAGATCGAAATTCATGTACGAATCGATCTTAATCTAGTCGAAACATTACTGAAGCTCGTAGTCCTTCTCGGTCTGAATTCAGCGCTCAAAATCATGAATCTCTGATTCAATACAGAAGATCGCTCGAGTTCGCTTCAGTACACGGTTGAACGAATGACATCGCTGCTTGACGTAAGCATCGTAAATTACCGTTGTGATATCTGTTCAATGAGCACGAAAAGAGTGAAAAAGCAATAGTGAATGTCCTTTAGCATAGATTAAAGACTGTTCCAAATTTGAAAAGGTTTAAGAATTGACGAGAAAGAAGCATAAGTTGATCGTGAGTAAAGGAAGTGAGCTTTTCGCTCCTTCTTCACTAGTAAGAAAAACGTTCTTGGTTTGTTGTTGACGTTAAAGTTCGTTAACTCTTAAATGTTTTCAAGAGTTTTGAAACTCTTGAAACGTCCTTGCAGTTCACAAAAGTCGTGGCCATTGCCAACATGTCGAGTAATTGAACAGAGCACTTCCTATGCGCGAAACTGCGTGAGAATTTGGCTCTCGAAGTTGTCCTCTGACCAGAATTTTGGAAGTTGCTACTTCATGGCGACGGAACTGTAAGCTTTTTGCGTCACCTGGTCGACACCCGTAACAGCATATACAAGGATTCTCTTGCCTTCAATACGCTGCAGCACGGATTCTCTCTTCAAACCTCCCCCCTAATCCAATCGTGCCATTTCCACGAGACTTCCCAGGCCAGTACATTCTGCAGAAACGGTAGTACTAGTAGACAGAACCGTGATAAAAAATTGACATTTGCCACTCCCTTTCGGTTGACAGTAGGTACAAGCTCCGTTGTACCGTTCCTCGTTGGCAAATTGACAGATCAAGCAGGTTTTCGAGCTGGAGCAAGGTAGGCGGGGCATGGCGCCGTGATTTCTAACTTAGAACAGCTCCGGACTGGCAAGAGTCCTTCATTGAATAATGCAGACAGCGGTGGTTGGTATAGTGGTCCATCGCATTGTATGCATTGTGATGTAGTTATTCTAAGTTTCATTTGGTTGTACAATTAAGGTGGAAGTTGAAACAGAGAGCTGAATAATTACTAAATCTATTGAAAGGTTTGAGAGTTGGGTTATAGAGATTCGATGGGTCGTGAGGTTGGTTAAATCATCATACCCTTTCTTATATACCAGTCTAATAAGTAAATGGAATAATGGTCGAGATATGAAGATTATAAAAAGTCTTGGGAAAAGGAGGTCTGAGAAAGAGGAAAAGAAGAACCGTGGTCCGCAAGGACGGCTGCTCGCGGAGACACGTCAAGATCTTTCGTGCCATGTGGCTTGATTGTTGTAATCCATCTAGTTCATTCGCCTTGGAGAGAAGCAAATGCTGCTCGGGATCTTATAGTAATGATGATTTTGGCTGGAAACTCATTCGGACCTTGTATCTCGTTTCGCCTATTTGTAATTTTTCAAGGGGGCGGCTTGAGAGTACCAACGCATACAATTCTAACAGATTCGTATTTGTAGAGTCGTAAGACACTTGCTCCACATCGAACATGAAACAGTCCCGCACACCATCTAAAGACAGTCACGGGCATTCATTGTGCGATTACTTCAAGCAAGTTTGCCGAAGATAGATGTCGATAATGATGCGTTTGTTTGTGTTCATTCTTATGCCTTGTAGAGATCTGATTGTACTTCGACTACTTGATAGAAGCACGCTTACGTACCGTCCCTTCAGTCTCAGTTTTCAAAATATTCTGAGACAGCGAGGCTAGGTTCATACTCGCTGGCTGTTGTACCATGGTGGCGTCAATTCTCAACCCACTCAGCTTCGTCGACGGCTGATTGTCATAGATGGTGATGTCTGCATTCATGGTCATGACGACCACAATCACGCAATTCAATGCATAACCTGACGACACCACAGTGAGAACCAGAGCCGGGCGCTGGCGCGGTCTTGGTCTATCGTGGAGCCATCATTTGTGATCATTCGTGAACGAGTTCGAAGATCCTCTCCCTTCTCCTGATTCGGCTCTGAACACCGTCCCATGATGGTTGTTGAGACAGTGATCGAATGGAATGCGGAAATAAAAGCTGTTCTCAACACAGCATCGAAGGTCTGAGAGAGCAGTTTCAGATCTCTAGACGACAGGATAGGAACCCGAACAGGATAAACCCTCAACGGGCTGTGTCGTTTCGTAATCGCTGAATCATGAGTTCGGTTTCCGGCCCAAGGAACAAAGGCATGGGGAATGGGAAAGCAACACTCACCGACCTGTACGGGTTGGTGCGATAGGTGTAGTGCTTGATAGAAAGTTCGCCTGCGTTGTCCTCCGACTCTTTCAAGAACTTGCGCCTTTTGGTAGGGGAGCTGTGTTTTCCGCAGCATCAGTTGGCTATTCGGATTTTTGAACATCCTGTGTTTTGTGCCGCCGAAGATATACGCCGAAGATTTGATGGAGGAATGGTGTAATATGTTCTTCCTGGCTTCATAACGAAGGCTTAGTGATTGGAAGACCTTTCCTTCTGAAAGAATCTATACAGAATCATCTGTCTGACTCATCACTAGGACCAGCTTTTCTTTCGGGTTTGATCTCTTATTCAGCAACTGCTGCAAGAATTGCAACTTTGACTCATGCTCTTATATCTCAGAAATGTAGTCATATAGAAAGGATTTGCCCGCCAAATACCCTTGAATTAAAACCTCGTTATCCGTCAATTGAACGGTATGATGGATATTGGCTAGATATGGGATTCCACCCATCATTAATTCAAAGCCAAATCCGGGACAAACTAATGTACTTTTTCCCTGATAAAGATTATATACAAAATCTTGAGGGTGTCATAATAAGAGAGACCGTTCGTATTGACATTTAACATCAATTACCACAGGCTGCCAGGAATTAACTTTCAGAACGTGTTCTTGAAAGGCTTGAGAAGAATGCGGCGCCTGCATCGTAGCGAGTTCGGCTCCGAACATGTTAAGCGTAGTTGAAGATAGGCAAGGTGTAAAGGCTATATAAATATTCTGATAGAGATTCTTAAAGTTGTCAGCAATATTAATTCAGAAGTCAGAAGATCAAAGATGAAATAACAAGGAACGGAATTGGTGATTCGCGTCAGTCTGCTAAGCTCGATGGCATATAAGACTAGTGCTCACAGAGATCCTGAAGGAGCTCTAGATACTGATAGATGTCTTCTTTTGACGTTTAATTACGGAGGGAGCAAACGTCATGCCGCTTAGCAACGACAACGGAGTGACACTTCATGAGGTGAAACAACGAATTTTGTTCGAGACCTGAGATATTCTGCGTTTGATTATCGACGGATCAGCTGTTGCCCATTGTCGTTGAAGCTGTAGAAACAGTAATCAGCATGAATAGAATGACATACAAGAGTAGATACTAACTGAGATATCACCGTTTAATAACGACGGTGGATTAAGATCCTGTAAAGTGGATGAAGGAACTTTCTTGAAGAGCTAAGATAACGTAGTTTGGTTCGGCTCCTAGACGTTTAGATTACGCTTTTCGGGACTACTCCTAGGTCTGATTACCGTTACAGTGATAAGAATAAAGAGCTCGAATTTGTTTAGTAGTTTCAGATAGTTGGATGAAATCGTAGAAAAACAGGTGACTTGATAGAGGGACTAGTGATGGTGAAAGAAGGGGGGTCGAGATGGCGAAAGGTGAGGAACCTTTGGCCCTTTTGGCCGGTCTGCTTGATTTGACCATGATGGTTGGCTGTAACAATTAATAGCTAGAGGTCAAGAAACACTACCCTGGGTAACAAAACTAATGAAAGGGGTGTTTCAGTATCGTAGATTCACATTAGCTCGTACAGTTAAACCTTACCAATAAGACCAGCTGGGAGAGAAAGGAAAGGCCTCCATCATTATACGCCATTTGCCACGGCTAACGCATAGCCCATCAATACCATGCAGCCCGAATCTTATTGCCCTTAGCAGGAGATGACCCGAATAGGAAGTAGCTAAGACAATTCCCGAAAACAGTCAGTAATCTTCGTTTTGAAGTGTAACACTTGCAACGTTTCAAATCTAGGTTGTATCCGGGCGCCAATTGATTCAGCTTCTTGTGGTCCATTTCCTTCCCGAGAAAGTCTTGCAACAACCTCTGGGCATAAGCATCCTAGGTTACTTCGTGAGAAATCTCGGTGGTTCTTCAATCTTGCGAAGGATGGCGTTGATGATTGGCTTAATACATAGGCTGAAGTGAGCTGTCTCTGAAACCGGTGCCCGCAGTTGATATGGGATGTTGTGTCTGGCAAGTTCTTCATCTCACCTTGGCAGGAGATATCTCTTATCACTTTCACCAAAATCCTGCACTCTGAGTTGGAGATGAAACAACAGCAGCCATTCCACATGACCACCCAAACACCCATCATCGTGCAATGTTTTGAAGCGGATGACCTCGATCTTTTGGGCACGAGACATCTCGGTTATGTTCGTTAGTCAAGTCCAGCCACTTTCAAAACATTAGCACAAATGTCAGATAATTGACATTAATATCTCGAGACTCAATTGTGTCAAATACTTCCGGCAAGAAGTATGCTCGTAAAAGCAGGAGAGATTGGTTCATTCGGGAATCCATCTTGCAGCTTGAGCATTACTTGTTCTTCACGGGATAGTAGGATTTTCTGCTATCTTTGCGGAGTTCATATCTTCTAGGCTTGCCTCACTCCAAGTAAGTCCGAATTCCAGCAAGCTTGTATTCACTGGATGTTGTATTGTTTGTAAATTGATGGAAGCATCACGTCATCCTTTGAATCGATAGTTCAATCTTAAGAGTCTTAGGATTCACTTTTCTATGGGGTTGCTAGAACATTCATGATTGAGAAAGGTTCGGAAGGCGACTTTGGCGGGTCTCGTTGCTTATTGACTTGCTTGTATACGAGAGGGTCCATGCAGGAGAAGAGACGACAGAAGGAAAGACAACTTTACTCACTAACCTATGCTAAGTAGGGTGGGATTTTAGTACGCAAAGCATCGCCAAGACCTGCTGACTAATAAAGTCCAAACTTTTAAAAATAAAAAAAAAGCACTTGCCTCCACACGGAATCGAACCGTGAATCTCTAGAACAGTTGTTAGTAATGGTTGAAGAAGAACAAGTTCGAACTAACCGTCATTACTAGTGACGCTTCTGAGTATTAGCCAAAGTTACAGGTTCTGCGGATCGGTGTGACATACCGCTTTACCATTAAGCCATAGAGGCCTTGACCGCATGGGTAAAACATTCACTATTACTATATATATATATCATTGTTGCTCCTCTGCGGTTTCCGGAATCCTTCAGTCCATTTGCTTTCAAAAATCACCTCAATGCAGCATTCCATCTTCCTCTTCACAGCGACAACATCACAATCAATGCAACCTCAAACCTATCTCGCTAACTACACTGAAGATGCAGAGCTGAATTCCAGTCTGCCATCACGCCACATCCTAGCGTTGAATTCCGAACGTTCGTCAAATCTCTCAGAGTGGAAAATACGGCCGGTTTGATGTATGAACTGTAATGCTTCACATTCTTCTTAATTACCGCTGTAATTCTTTGACAGAATCTGGTTTCTAGAAGTTACGTCTCTCTTCGGATACTTGAGACTTTGAGACCTCCAGCTTCTTAGAATTACAATTTTTTCATTGGCACAGCCCATGTCTAGAAGGCCTTTCGCTGCCATGTCGTTGTTTGCTCATGCTCATGGCTCAGAAGCATGAGTGTATTCAATTACGAACCTCTCGCTACAAAAACATGTATTCGTATAGTCATACTACCGGCTAATAACGATGCGCAAAAGATTAACAAAGTTAGCCTTGATACGATACATATGGAGATGCAAGAAGCCTGTGAGAAGTAGGTTGCGCTGCCCTATATAGGTGAAAGCGTTGAAAAGCACAACACTATTGCTCTGAACGCCCAAGACTTTGATATCACGGGTTCTCTGAATTTCTTCCTACGGCGTAGAAGAGATACTCATCTTACCTTTTGGAAAGATGTAATATATATCAATCAGAAGAACGATATCGAGGAGAACGAGTAGATTTCAGGATTGAAAGAGACAATGAGACTGCTGCGTTAATATACACAGATCATGGACCGGCTACTGTGGATGAGGAGGGTACTCTCAATGGAATGGAAGGTCTGTTCAGTGCCATCTTGGCCGAGGATGGAGGAACACAATCAGAAGACGGCAAGCCCGACCAGACTGAATAGACAGCTCTGTCTGCAGCTTATGTTGGTCCTTGCGATTCAGCAGTTCAGGAGGGGCTGTCGAGTTTCTTTGCTCAGCCTTGGTGAGACGAGTCTGCATCAGGCAAGAAGCAACGGCATATGGCCAGGAACACAGGACTGCTCTATGATAAAGGCGAAATAGCCCTTGTGCATGCGCCTGGCTGCAGCATTCCTATAAATAACCTTCAACAGGGGAAGTTACGGGACGATATAAGAGGCAATCGAGTATCTACCGTCTCTCACAATATTGATGTGGCAAGTTGAAGGTAGACTCTCACTCTCGAACTCATGCACTGAAAGCTTCGTCGAGTAGCCCAGTAATACGATGAAACCTTTAATCATATCACAATACCTGTAGATGAGGAGTGTGGGATTGGATTTATAGCTAGCAAGAATTATGCAAATACTTTGGGCCCGTCACCTAGATAGCGCGCATAGCCTGAAAGTGAGGCACGACGGAACAAAAAGCCTCAAAAGCTCTTCAGTATCTCTGCTCAATCAATGTGAAATTATTCTCCAGCTCATGCAGCTGCTTTCAAAACCTAGCGTATCAGTCTTGGAAACACACACCTTATCTTCTCAGGCCGGCAGCCTTCAAAGGCAGCATTTCCTTATGAGACTGTACATTGGCCAAGAGGGCGGGATGTTCCAACCATGTCAGGGCGAAAATATTGAGGCAAGAATAAAAGACTGGAAAGGCATAGGATGAATAGATCATTTTCCAATCAAGACGTCTTATGTGTCAAGTAGTAACCTTCGCTTCTCTCTTGACGGAAATACCTGCGAGTCGTACGTCTGCTAATCGCTTTCGAAACTTCGTTCATTCTATCGATGATGATATTGACCATTAGCACGATCATGTCTCTCATTGTCGTGATTCAATATTCGGTCGGTTCGCCTTGAATCTCGAGAACTGTGATCTTGACAACAAGACGTTTAGTGTTACAGGTGTGTCGGGATTGGTTACCTAGAATTATCTAGCCAATAAGCCCTAGGGATTTCGGCACATGGTTAATCCCTAGCTTCAACACTCTATCCGAACACTTCCGATACCCGTACTCAGCCCCCTTTGTCCGCCCTACTATAAATACAGCTCGGATTCCGCTTGATTCCTTCTGTATTCTTAGTATTCTAGTCATAGCTACCTCTATTGATCAAACATTCTACCCACGGTTCGCCTACTGGTTAGATTCTAGGCACGGTTTCAACATTATGCTAAGAATTCGTCAACCATACGATACTCGTATTGGTACCAAGACCCATTCAAGATACTCGGCTAGGATAGGACGAGTCTAAAGAAACCTGTTTACCTGGTGATCGACGCAACCGAAAGACAGAACAACATCAGGAGATCAATAGAATCAACGGGAACATAAGGCCGTTGGATTGCTAGAGGATCTACCGCTCATTAAGTAGCATCGGTTCACCCGATCAATAGAATCAACGGGAACGCAAGGCCGTTAGATTGCTAGAGAATCACTGAACCCTAGCTCGTGGATCAGTCGAGTCAAAATAATCTGTGCCAACAAATCCGGTCCGATGTATGTTCGGGCCAAAGTCGACTAGTGAGCCTGCTTCAATGGCACCCTCCGTCAATGCGATGACCTTCCTACCTCATCGCCCTACCTACCCGTGAACCGGTCTACCTCGTGTTCCCGTGCAAATAGTGAGCCTGCTTCAATGGCGCCCTCCGTCAAAGCGATGGCCTACCAGCCCTCATCGCCCTACCTACCAGTGAACCTTCCTACATCGCATTGTCGGGTCCGCCATTGAAGCAGGCTCACTGTAACCACAGGTTGTTTTCACTCGTCGGATTCACGAGCTTGAAGCAGGTTATTTTGACTCGTCTGTCACGAGCGATTTGACATGCCATTGAAGCAGGCTCACTAGTGAGTTTGTTGGCACAGATTATTTTGACTCGACTGATCCATGAGCTGGGGTTTCGTGATCCTCTGGTAATCTAACGGCCTTACGTTCCCGTTGATTCTATTGATCGGGTGAACCGGTGCTACTTAATGAGCGGAGAATCCTCGAGCAATCCAACAGCCCTCTAAGCCATTGATCCTATTGATCCCCGGATGTTGTTCTGTCTTTCGATTGCGTCGACCATCCGATAAACAGATTTCTTTAGACTCGTTCTATCCTAGCCGAGTATCTTGAACGGGTATTGGGACCAATATCGTATGGTTGACGAATTCTTAGTATAGATAGATTCTAGGCACGGTCCCAACATTTAGCAGGGTCGAATTCCAAAGCTCTCAGAGCATGACAGTTGAAAAGTCTTTTATCAATGTCATTCAAGAAGACTCAAATACAAGCAGTGTCATCATGCTTGCAATTCAATGAAAGTGGAGAGTATTTGCATGTTTATAATCTTCAATCAAGAGCTGATTATTCGAATCGATTTGAATTTCAACACTCTCTCTGAAAATCTTTAACTTGACTTATTCGCTGTCAGTTGATTCTCACTCGCTCAGATGTTCAAAATAAACTTGATGCAATATTGAGTTCAATACGTTCAGATAAAATAACTAGCTGAAAAGTAAATGATATACTGAACTTTCAAGTAAAGAACTCACAGTTAGAGTATTTAATCAAGTGAGTTGAATTCAAGAAAAATAGCTGGAAAAATTATTTAACATGATTAATGTCTCGAAAATTCTGAACGTTTTAGAACTCGTTCGAGAGCGGATAGCGGAACCAGGTTTCCATTACTAGAAGGTTGATCGAGCGCTATTTCCCCGAATATTCATAATAGTTTAAGTTTTCTGGCCGTTAAAGCCTTATAGTATAGGGTAGTATCGTGGGTAAGTAGGCTTCTAAGCTTTGCCAGCTTCCCGGTAGTACAGTATTAAACCTATAAAACGTGGCCTACTGTAGGTACTTACCCGCACTTTCGCTCATTCAGCACAAAGCTAACGAAGTGTTGTTAATCATAATCTTCCATTTCCAAAGTCGTAGAGGCCGACCAGAGATTTCACTTCAGGTAGTAAGGCGTCCAAGGGCCTTGCGCAAGTCTGCCATCCATAATCCCATGAATGTAGCAGCTTCCGACGATATATCTACTATCACTTGTCTCAGTGGAATCCCGAGGGGCTTTCCTAACAACAAATGGAGCAGACGCGCCAGCAATCAGACATATCTCATCGTCTGGTAGCATGTTCCTTGGAAAATTTCCGATTCGACCTTTTTCGGTCACACCTATACGTCGGTTTATACATCGAAAGCGCCGCCAGACCTTGTTCGCGTGCACAATCCCATCTGAGGCATCTAGAGTTTCCGTTTCCACATCTTCTAAACCCCTTTGCACCATACAAGCCATTGACGATTCGTAAGAGACACCAAGCCCGTACCACCTTTCAAACTTTGTGTAGTCGGAGTCGAAGGTGTCAGTCATCCAGTTTAGTGTCACATTGTCCTCCTGATCCTCGAAGTCCATGGTCAAGACCCGGTACAATGCACGTTTGAGAGAGATTCGTTCACCTGCCTCATCACCAGCTTGGGTCAATAACATTCTCGAAATGTCAGACATCCACTCGTACCGGTATTTCTCGTATTCTGACGACTCCACAGCAGTGGCTTTTGGACTTAATGGTGCGATATAGATCGAGTCTGATAAGCGGTCGATGATACTGAGATCTACTAAAAGCTTGGTCCCGGTCGAGTCTAAGTCATAGGTGGGGGTCAGCTGCGTCGCCGCTTGCCACGTGGGAATATCAGTCCTGAAAAACCCGTGACTTGAAGGGGTTGCCCAATTGACTACCCAGGTTGGGAAATTGTCTCGTGGTATGTTTGCTTCCTCCAATGAGTCGCCGCAACATGTCAAGGGCATGAACACTTCCTCTGCGATGAGATACCGCATGACTCGCGTGAACAATTGCTCATCTGTGCACTTGTAGTCCACTGGCAACTGATTCCGGCACTCAGCAGAAACCAAACCATAGAGTGCAAATACTTTGTCACGTGGCATTGCGCAACTGCTGCTGCGAAACTCGAGCAGAAGCCAAAAAAGGGATAATACCCCGTGCTCTTCGGCCTCCTGCCGGGCAAAGGCCATCAGCTTGGCTGGCATGTGAAGATTGGGTGTAATCTCTCCAGTCCTGAGCCTCTGTAGTTTCGAAAAACAATCCTCTAGGGGCTGAGAATCCAGCGTGTCGATCACGCATGCAAAGTTGTCCCAAGGTATTCGTGTCATGCCAATGTTGATGAACAAATTCGTTGCCAAAGATACCTCCTGGATTATCCACATTCTTTTGAAGTAGGGCAATCGCAACAAGTCTGCCAATTCATTCCATTCCTCTAGGTTGTTCGAGATGAGAGTTAGGACCTCGATAGTATTCATGTTGTATACCAGCTGGGCTCTACTTGCTGTGGTCGCAAGCATATACAGAAGGTTCTGTATGTTGGTATTCCTAAAACCATAGCTTAGATATGCTTCGACACATTTAGCTCTGCCGTATATGAGTTGCATATGGGCAATCTGGTCTTGCTTTTCCTCGCTGTTGCTTTGATCTATACAGATGGCATCAATCCAAAGCCGCTTTTCTAAGAGAAATGACTGTTGCTGGTAAAGAAGTTGATACGCTGATTCAGTGACTAGAAATTGTTTGTTGTCAACCAAGATTCTTCGTGTGAGGTTGTTCGAACCCCACACGTAAGAGCAAGCCGAGAATTCCGTCTCATCTTGTACTCGGGCTACCTCGAGATTACAGCTAGGAAGCCTAAATAATCGTCTTCGTCGTAATACGAGAATTCGAAACTGCTTCGATGTGTTCTCAAGAGGCCTGTAAACGAATGAAGCCGAAGGTTCCAAGTGACTACCTTCGATCCACACAAGCATTCGCCATAAACTTGGTCCGAGTACATGATAGACGTTGACAAGGGCAACAAGGCTACGCATGACTGCGAGCCAAAGCTGGGTTGCAATTGGATTCAATCCGTGAAGCAGTGCTGGTGAAATTGCTATAGCAGCTAGTGTTAAGCAAAGAACCATTAGAGTATCGGCCAACAGTGCCCAGAAGTGTCCAAATCGAGGGAAGAGCACGATGTGTAGACCAGACAGAATCGATATCTGGATAAGTGCAACGGAGTGTGATCGCTGCAGACCAAGAGCCACAAGCATCGAACAAAAAAATATTATCACTTCAATCCACTTGACTTTTGGCGTTCCCTCCAAGAAAGCGAGCGCGAGGCATTCAACAAGAGGCCTCGTGAATAGCCAGAAGAACATGCACCAGCGATCTATAGACCATCTGAATCTCGTAAGCGTGTTGGCAGAAAAGCTGACAGCCGAGAAGGCAAGGTGATGGAAAGAGGCTGTTCTGGTATTCACTGCGTCGGGCCCCCAGAAAAAATTGTATGCAACGATAGCGAAGTTAAGAACCTCGGAGGGTATCGAAAGGCTCCAGACTGTCCTATTCGTAACGCCATGAGCTATAAGAGCAACATAGATGGTACGAAGTAGAAAGCCAGGAAGGAAAGCGTCGGTGTAGTATCCGATGACACCGCTAAGAAACCCAGCGAATACGTTCACCAGAAATACAGTCAGAGAAACTTCCAAAGTGTTGAGCTGATTCTCTGCATAAGGTCTCATGTAGGTCTCCATGGTGCAGCCCGTCAGAGGAGAGAGCTAGCACTGTTTAAGTACCGAATACGGGTCGAATCATTTGCAGGCAGAAGATGTGAACAGCCCGCCTGAGTTCTCACGGCCTCAACACCACGGAACAGGACAAACATCTTTTGAGCACTTAGCCTTCGATTCTCACCTGATTTAAGGGTTTGCAAGTCTGCGAGGTCAACAGCAAGTATGTCCTGGTGAATATGTAAATATATCTGCGGCAGGTGCAGCCGGGAACTCTCAAGGTGAGGACCTGATTCGCTTACGAGCCGCTGAGACTTGCCACGCTCTTAAATAGCGGGACTAAAGCCTGCGCCTAACAGCGCCCGCGTCATTTGCGCGCCCTCTTCCTAGACTGTGCTTTCAACCAGGTTCGTCTCTTGGTATTCGAAAGCAACCCTACATTTGGCACCCAATAATTGACTGTTTATCGGTTATCCGACAAAGACTGCTTTCATGACTCCTATTGCGAGGCTGATGCGTAGTCTCCAGGGACCCAGACTCAGACCTCGGTCATTTGCTGCGAAAACCTCAGCGATGTTGAGTACAGATGATCTCATTGAGGAGCAAACCCTCCCTCGATATTGCCCGCAGCATTATTATCCGGTTCGTTTAGGAGAGACCTTCAACGACAGATATCTGGTTGTCGCGAAGCTGGGATACGGCGCTAGCTCCACGGTATGGTTGACGCGGGATATTCAGACGTATGTGTTGAGAAATGTTGGATTTGAATGCCTATTGCTTCTGTTGACCTCGAAGTGAGGTGGTGGTGGCAAGCAAACCCCTTCGTGACTCTGAAGATCCTCACCAACGGTCTCATCGAAAAATCCGCTGCCAGCACTGAACTGGAGATATCGCGCTGCATTGCCACAACGGATCCCAATAGTGAAGGTTTGCGATACTTGAGGACGGTGCTGAACTCGTTCGAAGTAGTTGGACCAGATTCAACACACGTGGGCTTGGTCTACGCGCCCATGAGGGAGTCTGTTTCAAGATTTCAAAGACGTTTATCGAACGGCCAAATACCAGGCTACTTTCTAAAGCCATTACTGGCAATGGTGCTCACCGGGCTCGATCATCTTCACACCAAGTGTCGTGTTATTCACACAGGTACGCAACTGGTCGGCAACAAGTCCAATTTGCAAGACGAAATTGACTTGGCCATTGTAGATTTGAAACCTGACAACATTCTACTTGGTATTGAACATCAGGCGGTGATTGAGGATTTGGTCAACGACGAGGCTGAGGAACCTACTCCTCGAAAAATGGAGGGTAGCAGGGCTATCTATCCCTCTCGAAATTTTGGCGACCTTCAAAGTCCTCCCGGGCCACCAAAAATTGCGGACTTTGGTTTGGCTGTCTTGGGGGATGTTCCTCAACTCCACAACCACCCCATTCAGGCTGATCTCTTCCAAGCTCCCGAAGTAATTTTACGAGCTGGTTGGACCTACAGTGTCGATATATGGAATCTCGGAGTTATGGTAAGTGTTCCGTTGGCGCCTCCACAGTTTTTACGTAACAAAATTGACGTAGATACCTTGAAAGCTTTGGGATCTAGTTGAGAACAGGACACTCTTTGATGCGTTCGATCCTATCAAAAGCGCTTACAGTCCAGAGGTACATCTGCTCGAGATGACATCTTTTCTTGGCCCTCCCCCAAGGGAGCTCCTCAAACGAGGAGAAAAGGCAACTCATTATTTTACCGCAGAAGGTGTGAAACCCCTTTTATCCGCGACCTTTTCGCGGAATCCAATCCTTGCTCACTTTGAACGCAAGGGGAATTATTGCAGAGTGACAGAAAGGCATCAAACGCTTCCACCCTCGAGAGCTGCTTGACATCATTGACTGGCGATGACAAGAGACTCTTTCTCAACTTTGTAAGGAGAATGCTACGGTGGATGCCAGAGGACCGAGCGACAGCGGGAGAACTGCTCCAAGATCCGTGGTTGAACAGTTAGCGGATGGGGTAGCAGCGGCGCACCCCGAATACAGAATGTGTGCATTCAAGTAGAAAAGCTCGTGCGTAGCTAGTGATAGGACACAGCTACAGATAAGATTAGACTCGCCGCGAAAGTAGCTGAGGATGCGAAATAAAACTTGAGCGTTGGTGCCCGCCCGAGGCTTCGCGGTGGGGCGGGGTCACATGCACGAATTCGCACGCGGCTTCGGAAGACCCTGCTTCCATTACACAAAGATATCATCCAAGTCTGAGCTCGCCGTGATAGGCAATTAATTCCTCTCACGACGAAATTTCTAGTCATCTGGTCCGCCAAAGCGAACCGGGAGGGAGTTGCCCAACCTTCCTATCGTAGAACCAATGTAGGTTGTACCAGTTTTCAAAAAGCGCAAAATTGTAGCCAAACTAACAGCATGAATTTTCGGTTTTTATTAAAAAAAAAGCTTGGATAAAGTACAAAAGATTATCAACAATTAATTAAATAATGATCGAGGTGGGGATCGAACCCAGAAATCTTCCGATTCGTAGTCGGACGCCTTGCCATTGGAGGACACGGTCGTTGCCGTTGTTACGAATGTAACTATTTGTTTAATTATTTATTTACTTAAAACAAATTTGATATCCGTACCCCGCACTTTCGCTCATCCTTCGCTTATGAGCGAAAGTGCGGGGTACGGATAGCTAGAATATATCTTAATAACGTGTTTTCGCGATTTTAGCGAAGACTTAGTGCGGGGTACTGTACTATCGTATCATCCCGTCAATATATGAACGCATAAGCATCTTCAAATGTGCAAAACCACTGAGAAATTTCATGATGTCACGCCAGCTCAACTGCTGGAGACGGTTTTCGTGGGCGGTCCGCTGCTACTTCATCAAATGCCTTTCCATGTGCTTAATCAACTGCACCAACCCACATCCATCTAAAGATGTCCAGACTCAAAAGACGGGCAGCGATGTTCCAAGGAAGCAAATAATGACCTTTATCCTTATCTCGTTTTTCTGCTTTGTACTCAGGCTATTGAAAAAGCCTCAACTTTCTTCAGCTATCTCCGGAAAGGCTACGATATACGGAAAATACACATTGACGATCGGTACGGGTGTGCGGGCTTTTCTTTTTTTAAACCGGCGAGCATGGCTCACAAAGCTGGCCCATTCTCTACATGAATGTACATGCCTTTGAAGGGCCATGCGGACTGAGCCCATTATCGCAGAAGAGATCGTAAGCCTGCGGGAACTCGTTGGTGAAAAGCGGCTGGCCGTTTGAAGCCAATGCGCTGCTGGAAAGGAGGCTTAGGTCACCAATCCAGCCGTTGTCATGAAGGATTTCTGCTCCGCGAAGGACCGCTTCGGTGCTGGAGCTGACGCCCGTGGTAAGGAGCAGCTGCGTGGTGAACAGCGAGTCCGTGGAAATGAGCCCATTGTCCCAAAAAAGCCTGCCTATACGAAGGATCTGGGTGGCCCACAACAGCCCTTCGCTGCTCAAGAAGCCGACGTCATGAAGTCGCTCAGCCGTGCGAAGAACCATACCGACGTTAGGAGCTTTACGACGCCCGAAGCTATCAGAAATGATTTTGCCAGCACGAAGGAGCTCGTTAGCGCGGAGAGGCCCGTCGTTGCGGAGAAATCGTCCATTGTGAAGGATCATAAGCATTGCGTTGATCAATCGGGGGAAGAGGGGGATGGTGTAGTTCGGAAACGCTTGCCTCCAGGCTTTTGTAAATCGCGTACTTTCTTCCCTGTTCAGGACCTTTGAGACGATTCCTTCGAAATGATCCAATCTATATTTCCACGTAAACAGCTTGACGATGAAAGGCTCTTGCAGTGTGGCCCCTCCTTCCTCAAGGCGGTGACGGAATTCTTGGGCATCTGCTGTTTCTAAAGCACAGTGAGTCGCCCAGTAAAGTAGAGAAATCCGCCATCTTGGTCGAGCAGAGATTGATTGATCCGAGCCGGCTATCTCTGCTACATTGGCATCGGTTTTGCCTGACTTTGACTCGTCTTGCGTATATACACGGGCGAAGCACGCCCATACTATCATGTCGAGATCTTCGCCGTCCGTTGTTGCTTTCTCGGTCTCGCTTGTTTCTAGTTGGGTCATTCGATCCGTTATGACCCCTTGAAGCATCGAGTAGAGGTGCTCGCTATTATTGGAGGAATGATCTGCACTTCTTCTAACCTTCGAATGACTCAAAACTATTAATGATATCATCAGCACAGAAGCCATTTGTTCATTATTCATATCATTGGTCAACATATGTTACGACTCTTTTACGGGCAATACAACTTGCACGTGCACATCATAGAACCTATGATTCCTGCACTCACCTTGTATACCGCAGTAGTCAAAAGTTTGGTTACAATTGGCTCCATGGTCGAGGAATAACCCAAACTCTTCTGGGATTATTGCGAAAGACGAAGCACTCATTTCCTCTATCCCCTGTACGTCAAGGCGGAGCCTTGAAACAGGACTATTAGCGTAGGTCCTTTATGAGCAGTAAAATGAGGACCCTTCCAGAGGCAACTTGCTAGAATGAGCTCATTGAAGAGGGCACCAAGAAGTGTTTTCTTCCTTCGGTAATTGGCGGTGTTTGGGAATGGCGAAGTATCGGCCGAATGACAGCCAAGTCATGTACATTATGGGCTGCATTGATGAGAAGGTTGAACTCACCTCCATGCCGTTTTCCCCTTGTACTCAAAGTTAGGATCAGCGCCCTGATCAAACAAAGTTCGCAGGAGACTGTGCCACGAAGGTTTGGAAAATCTCTCCAGTAACCCTGGATGAGCTCCACAGTGCATGGCGTGCAGTACCGGCATTCTGTCGGATTTTTGAGATAGTGATGGATCCTCTGAAACTTTCGCTCTCGCATACAGGAAGAGCTCAAAAACTATCGCATATGATACGAAATCGAGCTCTGTCGCTAAGTCGAATTGTTGAAACTCGGCGGTTTTGCCCGTGCCGTCAATGCCTGCACATGTCATAGTCGTTATAATATCCTTGCTGTGACGGTTGTCCGGCGAATACCAAGTTTGGTGACCCGTCGCTCTCGCGCACGCCATGCAGCTGCGATTAGTCTCGTCTAACAGTACAGTGTTGGTTTGCTGGGTCTGTTCTTCCATATGCTGTGCGATGCAAAGGCAGTAATCTGCCAGATCGTTAATTGCTTCTTTCTGGAGTCCTGGCTCGAGGATTGTCTTCATTGTAATGACTCGCGCTGCGAGAAGTCTTTCATGGTCCGAGTATGTTACCTCAGAGGAAAACGCTGTGAGATGTTAACCAATGAATGCTCCTGTTGTTTTAGCCACCACGTGATGAAATACCTGGTAGAGCATCCTGCTCTTCTAGAAATTCTTTGACAGATCGATGTAGGAGACGCGGTATGGTGTGAACGAGCTTTGAAGCCTGTGGGACAATCTGCCAATCCAATCTCCTTCATAGTCTCCATGGCCATGGATGAATTCGATAAGCCCACAGCACGTGGACGCTATTCGGCACTCAAAGTCCAATACTCTGTAGATAATATTGTTAGTCTTATTCTTTCCCGTATTCCATAGGCGCCGTATTAGTCGGTTTCCATTGCAGGATACCATCTGATGAAACTACTCAACGACCCGAAAGATTCCTTGCGTTACTATAACTGGTAAGCCTTACCTAGTTTCTAATTGCTTCCAATCAGTTTTGCCACCCGAATGAGTCAAAGCACTAGCGACAGTAGCCTCCTCAGCAAAGAAGAGGTCCAGGATTGACAGCGATGGGGCAAATTTTGAGTTGCGTGGATTGGGTGCTGCAAAGACGGTTCGAAAACTCCTTGCTGCCTCTTCCTGATGCTTCGGATCAAAAGACCCCATCATACTACGGAATAGCTGTGTAAGGTCACCCGGTAATTCGTCGAGTCTTGCTTTCAAAAATTCTATTGTATCTCTGTTGTCTAAATCCTTTAACAATCTGTCGACAACAAGCCTCACCCAAAGGAAAACTCCAGACGCTTTGCGCAAGATATCCTCGACGAGACTGCTGTAAGAACTTGCCTCATCTATGGCAAGCTTCTTACCTCTTGGGTTTCTTTCGAGTCTTTTGCTGACGTACTCCCGCATATCGACGGCGGTAAGGTCTTGCAATTCGAGGCTTGGGCTGTCAGCAAAAGCATCCTTAAACGCGGGAACAGGCCGGCTTGCGACGCAGATTTTGATGTGCTGTGCGGAGCACAGTCGTTGTAATAGATTAACAAGTAGTTCATAGTCACCATCAAACTCGTCAAGGCCATCAATGAAGAAACAGAAGCGTTGTGAGATACTTGAGACAGACACTAGTTGCTCCAATGCGCTTATAAGCTCCTTTTCTGTCCAGTAAGAATCGCGGGAGTCTGCGTCACGAAGAGAAGCCATCTGAGCAGATTGGCAAGAAGGAAATAACGTCGACGCCAGTTCTGGGCTCTCCTTCAAAACCTGGTAGAGGAGTGTGCGAAGGAGACCTTGCTGTGACTTTTCGAGAGCTGAACCGCTATTCCAGAAGAAAACTTTTGCAATGATGAGGGAAGTATCTCCTGACCAAGCTTTCAAATAGCCCTGGGTTTTGGGGTCATAGCTGGTATAGTTCATGAGGGTAGACTTGCCCGATCCCGCTTTTCCGTTAATCCAATAGAGACCTTCGCCATTCTGGAGCCAACATACGAAGCAGTCCCACGCTTTTTCAGCCTCCTTAGCATGCCTGAAGATCCAATGGAAGGTTCCAGGGTATGCTTCTGTAATTTGCTGATGGCGATGGTGCATCTGAGGGAACCAGAGCGCATCTCTCAGGACTTTTGCCTCACTGAAAGCGCTCTTTTGCTTCTGAAATTGGGTTTCACTCAATTCTAATCTCAAATCGGTCAACATACGCGTGTTGAGCGCCTTTTGGTATTCATCGACTTCTCTCTGCAATTCCTCGACTTCATTCTGCTTCCACTTTGCTTTGATAGTCTTGAACAGGGCATCTCTCTTCCGTGGCTTCGCTTTCAATTTCTCGAGAAGATCGTTCAACTTTTTTGCAGATCCGGTGCATTTCAAAGCGATGTCGCGCAATTCGCTTTCTGCTGGAGAAAGGCGCTGTCCATCTTGTGTACTGCTTAAGCATGAGCGAAGTTGGCCGCACGTGGAGTCCAATTTGTTTGCGGTCTGCTCTAGAACATTGTTGCGCTTTTGAGCGCCGCTTTCTGACTGGTACACATCTTTGACCTCCGAGGCGGTCTTAATGCCAAACTGGATGATGGTGATGATACTGGCAACTAAGCCAAACGTCGTGGCGGGATCCATGAGTGCGAGCTTGAACCGCGTTCAATGAGACAAAGAAAAACCAAAAGTGGGGGAGAAAAGTCGTGAGGCCAGAGAGGCTGAAGGCAACAGCACAGAGGGCGGGGTCCAAGGTAAGCCTGATCATCGCTAAGGTACTTTCACCAGCTCTACGCCTCGAACATGAAAAATACTACAAAGACTCCAGCAATGCACAAAATCTCGGCGCGCCCTCAACTATCGTCGCGGAGATAGACTCTGTCAAGCATAAGCGCCGCCTCATGTTTTAGAATATCTCTTCTTTCGTCAGTGCATTTTTAAGCTGAAGACTATGCTCATGAAGGAATTTAACTTCTGCTGTCAGCCTTTCGACGAGCTCTACGCAGCTGGACGCCCCATCAGGGCGTCGCTCACCCCCCGTCTCTGGCCCCCCTGTGGCGCCATACTCCCTGATGAGCGGTTTCTCCCCGCCGGCACCCGCGTCGGCCTGGTTATCTACCACCTGCACTACAACCCCGACATCTTGCCTTCGCCGCGCACGTTCAGCCCCGAGCGCTGGCTCGACGAGGGAGACGCGGATGTCACGGGATCAAGTAAGTAACCTACCATCCCTTCAGGCTTTATGGGAGGGAGCGGAGTAGATTCTCGTGGCCCAACCTACGCCCGAGAGGGTTGGTAACGGGTATGGGAGCGGTTTGTTCACTGGGCTGATTTGTGGTCTCTAATCTCGCGTACATGGAGCTGTACTTGATCGTCGCGTACTTGGTGCGGAGGTTCGCTTTCCAGACCGGCACGACGGAGGCGGATATGCAGATATGGTTGTCGCGTGGTTCCATGGCGAGTTTCGACGAAAGAGCATTAACTTCCGCACCCCTAACAATGTCGCCTCCCGAATTTTTGTCGCATCGTTAGAAAGTCGTGATTCGAGGGGAGCTAGCTGAGACGAGCGCAGCCTTGTCAGACCGAGCCTTATTATGCCTGAAATATTCCAGTGTCAGTAGAAGATCTGATTGACGGAAAGCAAAAAGACCATTGCCAGTCAAGGCATCAATCCACGAGCAAGCTCAGCAGATATGTCTCAACTCCAAATCCCTACGAAAGGACTACGCAAACGAATTAGTAGTGAGGCATTGGGGGGAGATGAGAGCCGACAGAAGGTGGCCGATCTGCCAAGAAAAAAAGAAATGGATATGAGTGAAACGCTGGCGGAGATAAACGGAATAAAGGAGGAGATAGAGGCAACGAAGGAAGCGAGGCGTAATTTTAAGGAACAGGCGAAAGAAGATGGGAAGAGAGTTGAGAAAAAGACTCGCAAAGAAAGCAGAGAGAGTTGCAAAATCCCGTTCTAACAGAGCCAGATGGGGAACCTCCAGGTTACGAGGATCGCGATGAACATCTCCGACAGAATCCGGAATTGAAACAGGAATTTGACTTCCAAATTGGTTTGGAGGAGATCGGGAAGATGAAGGCGCCGATTGAGTGGATCAAGAAGCGTACGGAGGAGCTTGGTCTCCAAGGCTCTAAGGGAGATAGATAGAACCCTGGAGATATTGCAATCAATGCTATGATAGGCGTGCCTAGAATCTTCGATACCTTGTGATCTGTCACCCATTCAGCAATCGATGTGTAGGGAATGCTGTCCCTGTGGTTTAATGGCGCTTCTCATAGGCCTCTGACATAGCGCTTGCAAGCGGCAGAGGGACCTTATACTTGCCGTGGCTAGTGGTGGCTTAGATTCCGCCACAACGGCTTGACTCATCACATTCTATTTCCCATGCGGATTTAACTCAAGCTGGGTAGGAGAGCAGCTTTCTATAAAACATAGCAGTCTTCTTAAATTTTCTGAAGCGTAGCTGCCATGTCTTTTCTGCAGCCCAATCTCGTTCTTCGTGGCAATTGGCGAAAAGCTACGTACACGGTCCTTCGGCTGGTCAGAAATGATTGTCCAAATGTCTGGCTTGGACAAAGGTACGAAGCTCAGCCAGAGGCAACCTACATGTTTTGACGTCTTTGCTAATGTGCGATAGCAATGATCAACAGCGCGTAATTCTCAAAGAAGCCCATAACAACCAATCTTTCAACGCCGAAGTTAACCCCCTTGACGGATATCTTCGTGGCCACGGCTCCTTTCGACAATTAGTCAATGTGATTCCGGATCAGAAGATCATCGTATATGAATATCTTGCCGACAACCTCCACAACGTATTGTACACGCGGCCTCAGCGGAAGCTTGAGGAAGAGGAGGTCAAAAAGGTGACCAGCGTCGTGCTTAAGGGACTGGCGACAATGCATGAGAAGAACATGGCACATACAGGTATGCTATGAAACCGAACCTCTCCATGAGTTCTCAGCCTCCAAATTGTTATTAAAGCCGGACTACAGATATCAAATCCGACAACATTGTTGTCGATTTCGACCAGCATGGTAAATTCAGCAGAATCAAACTGATCGACTTGGGTGATTCTGTCAGAATAGAGCCGACTACAGACCATCCCTTCACTCATCCTACTTATCGCGCACCAGAAGGGTTATTCGGACTGCCTTGGACGACAAAGGTGGATCTATGGGCTCTTGGTACGCTGGTAAGTGGCAACCACGACCGTTAATTAACACATAAGACAAGTCTCCTGACTTTATGCGTAGATAATGTGGGGACTTACCGGAGCAAGAATGTTTAGTCCACTTGGGGTGGATGAGAAGGACGAGATATATCACGTTATGATCCTTACGCTCCAATGTGCTTATTTTGGACCTTTCCCTAACAAATATGTGGAACTTTCGGACGACATCACAATGGGAGTCCTTGATGGTATCGAGAGGCTTGTTATTCAAAGAGGAGGTAGAATGAAACACAGAAATACACTTGCTACTCACATGAGTAAGGAGACCTTGAGTTTCCTCGATAAATTTATGAAGCTTGACCCGAGAGATCGACCCTCACCCCAAGAGCTTCTGCAGGACCAATGGCTTTCGGGCGTGGTGGATTAACATCTTGCATTCCCATCTCAGGTTCAGCGGAAAAAATGCACAAAAATTCAGCCATTCGATTGTAAGCACCTTCCTTCATCCAAGAGATTTGGCGCAACAGCTAATTTTGCACAGGTCACCCGCAACATGGTGTCATACTCCTCCGCCGACGCTGATTTCCCGCTTTCGTTCCACCATGTCTTCCCAAGGCATCTCAAAATGCCTCTCCATTCCGCCTTATTCGAGCTGAGAGACATTCTCTCAATAGTACCTCAGACGAAAGTAAAGAAAATCAACGCAGTCTCAACATCTCCATTGCTCATGCCCGCCTACAACAGTATCCCATCGGCCTTCATTTCTTTGGTACGATTTGCTCGGTCTTGATGTATTTGTCGTCCTCGTCAAAGCAAACTACGTCGATATGGTTGTCGGCCTCATGTTCAAAATCGCTTCATCTAAGATCAGTACTGTGTCTGTGTCTAGTACCCTTATCAATGACTCACCGCACAACGGCTTTCGCCGTATTCGTGGGCAAGAGCTTATCGCTATTCTGGACAATACCGATTAATCTGGATTTGGCTGCGTTAACCTGTGCCTCGGATCGTTTAAACGTTTGTGTCTCGGTCGCTGCTTCGAGTACAAATTGCTGGAAGGCCTTTTGAATTGTGACTAAAGTAATTTTGCGAACGATTCGATTACTAGCCATAGTTCGTCAAGGAACAATTGCACAGATGGGTTTGGAAAATCGAATTGTTAAAAGTGGCTCAGAAAGATCGTGGAAGAATGTTTACGAGATCAGAATGTGATGGGTAGAGAACGAACTGATATGAAGATGAAGCAGGTTTGATTTGAATTCATACACCCTTGTGACATCGGTTTAAGTTCGACCCATGGGGGAAACTATGCTATGTGTATCGAACGGACAAAACCCTCTGGGGGAGAAAATCGCTCGCCGACTACACGGCGACTTCACGCCGCCGAAACAATAAAATTGACACTATGTTATCAGTAATGAACCTATAGCTTCTATTCAGCGCGTGACGCTCGAGTAAACTCTTGGTGAGAGTGTCTGTGCTGTTTGATTATGACGCATCGTCTTTGCCCTGCTCTTCATTGACGATATTCTATACAACGATGCTTCGATGTTCGATTTTCGATCGCGAAGTCGATTCCGTTGCATCCGTGATGCTCGTGATTGTAGTGCCGAAAACTGCGTTCTCTTGCTCAATGATTGTCATTCATTGAGCAGAGAAATATGTGATGAAAGAGAGGCGCACACGATGAGAAGATAGAGTGTGATTGTACTGAATAACCCTTTTCTTCTCTTGATTTGACTTGTGTCACGTAAACGTTGAATGAATTGTTAGTATAGACGTGCGATCGCAATCGTTCGATGTTTGGCTCTGATCGATGAAAGAGAATGCGTTCTGATCGTTCTCTTGAGCTCTCGATTTTCCACGTAGATAGATGAATGACTTGACGTCAAGTAAAGAAGATGAGCTCAAGCTCTCTCAGTATATCAGCGTGATCGACGAGTCACTACTTCTTCAAGCACTGTAATCACGACTCTCAATACTTGAAACGACTATTCTATCTGATATCTTTTCATCAATTACTCGATGACACTGTTGATGTGATGAAGACGTTTCGATATCAACGCAGTCGACGAATCGCAAATTCTTCAATCACTTGTAATCACAACTCTCAGACTCTTCATCTGAATTGTTTAATCACTAATAGTATCTTTTCATCTCTTACTGACATTGATCTGTCATTAATCTTCTTCGTAGATCGATTGTGACTGTTAGAAGAAGAATTGTTGCATGAGTGAAAACTCTGCATGACAACTTTTCTGATCATGCAATGTTCTAACATCGTTCAAACTGCGTCGAATTGAGATCTCTTGACTCTTCTGACTTCTATTCAAACACAGAATAAAATCAAAAGATTTGTAGTCAACATCATGTACAGATGAATCTCGTTGTCAGTCAAGATGAAGCAGATATTTAGAATGAAATCACAGTCAAAAATAAGAAAGAGTGAATGACTAAAACATTCATCAGAAATTTAATGACTCATTTTGATTCTGAACATGCTTTCTGCTCATTCAGCGCAAGCTGCAACCTTTAGACAGTAGTTTAAACAGTCATTAAATCATTTCAAAAATTATTGATCAATATCATTTTGCATTTCATACGCTTAAAAATAAACAGTGAAAAAAAGATCATCATATTCTCACATAAACTATGCGAGTCTTACGATCTCATCTTGTAAATGATCTACAAAAACATCATGAACTGCTACACATTTCATTGATAAGCAGAACTCTTGTTACTATCTAAAGCTACACTATTACATCGAAACACTTCAGATCGTTTACTGCGTTGTAGAATCAAAATGATGCGCTAAAAGTCACAGCACGCTCGTACAAGAACTTAAGTCAGAAGAAGTATGTGCATGTGCTTGTATTCATTGAACTTCTCTAGAAAGAAATATCAATTAAACAACATTATTTTCCAACCTCTTCTTAAGTAACATCGAGTTAATTCGTGACATTAATCGAGCTCAGAATCGTTCAGCTCTCTCGATGCTTTTCTCTGCTTTCTTCTGCTTCTTCGATGCTCTCTCTAAACGGGTGATGCTTTCTTCTGAGATTCAAAACGGCAATCACCAATTCTAAGTTCGAGATGTATATAATATATATATACAGTGCCGAAGTCTATCGATAGGGACTCTCAGCGATCTTCGACGGTTAAGCTCTCGAGGCTTATTCGACTGCATTTCGGTCAAACCATTGTTCTGTTGAGAAAGAGGCTTTGCCAATAAAACACTATATGGGCCATAGGGTGGCCTTCGGTAGGAGTTGGCTCTCGGATCCAGCGCCCACTACGATGGAAGGTATACAAGTTGATTGGAAAGTTGGTACGCTCAGGAAGAGGGGGAATTAACGACGTGTCGTTTGGGTGTCAGGGACTGTGCAGGACTGGATCCAATTGTCAGTCTCCCCCATACACCTCTATACCTAGAGACATCGGTGCATTTCTACGATTTTTCGTTTCCACCGGACCCGGTGGTTTTTCGTTTCCGTGGGGCTATTCTACAAAGGCCGGCTATCCTGAAGTACTGAAGGAGGGGGTACGAATAGGGGGAATCTCGTGTATTGAGGGCCTGTCTTGAGGATGGTACAGTTCGGTAGCGATTGTATAGTCTGTGGGTAACCAGGCCTACATACTAGCGAGTGCATATTGCTTCGGTTGAAACAGCGCGCCGCTTCGCGACGCCGCACTCGAGTCAATAAAAGAACATCACTAATATATATATAAACATAGAGAGAGATAAATCCCAGGTTTTCTTTCCAGTAAAGGGAGGAGGGAGGAGAGGAAGGGGGATGGGTGTGGGCGATATGGATGGTGAGGGTGGGGGGAGGGTAGTCTGACAGACGGTTGGGCGTGTTCTATATATACCTGTGTCCTACGCAGTTTCGCGGAAGCCTCGTGAACAGGAGCCACTGGACTCTCGAGGCTGAGCTCACACGAACAGACAAGGAGCAGTTACTGCTCGACGCGCATTTTGGTTATTCAATTTGATGTGATGAAATTTAGACCGTGCATCAACATTAAGTGTGGCCCGAGCCCCGTTTCGATGGGATCCTTCAGCCTCGCCGCCCTTAAACTATGGATCAAAACCATCATCGAACACTCAAGTAACATCTTGCCCTTCAACGGCAGTCTTCGCTGTGACTCAGAGTATGCAAACGACTATTCTTCAGAGATGCAATGTCGTCACTCTCACTTGTCATTAGACTCGAAAGACTGTCTGAGGAAGTACCTCGTAGGTTCAAGAGCCTCTCAGCCTCATCGTCCCCACATTTCTTAACCATAAGGCACATGCATAAGACTCGTTTCAAGACCCTTTGCCAGAGTGGACTCCGATAACTTCTCAAGCGTCTTGCTGAAGCTTGCCGTTAGTCGCGCTAATGCATTACATCGCCAAAGATGGACGTTTATGCAACATGATTACAAAAAGGCTAAGAGACACAATTTATACAATTGGTTCACCACAAGGCTTAAGCCTACATTGCTGTTTTCCGAGTGTACCGCCCCCATGCATCTTTTGCAATCTAGACTGACACGTTGTATTCTTGGAACGCCATGCTCTCCTTACTGGCCAATTTGGCCGTCGTGAGCCTCACTGGTGGTGTGCAATACTTCTTGAGGCCGCCGACTAGTCAGGGCATCATGCAGATAGGGCGAGACTCAAGACTGAAAAGGCCAGCGCCCCTTCACTTTCTTCAGTCAGTGTGATTATTAAAAGCTTCGATCGCTGTCTTCCTTGTTGCTATTGAAGCCTACGCTACATTCTTTTCCAGCTCTTGTCGAACGAACGTGAGAATACAAATCGGGCATTAACGCTGCTCCTCCTCGCTCATAGCTATGCATTTGAATTTAATTCTCCTCCTGTCGGCAGCTGCGCTCACGCCTTGCATCTCTGCGCATGGAGGACCGAAAGGTGTTGCTCTCTATCAAAGACAGGTCACTCAGTCAGCTGCTCTATCAGCAGCGACGACCAGCACCACTGCTCCAGCATCTACGACTTCCACACCTCCAAATGAGTTCACCGAATCCTTCAATATCACTCTTGATGGGCAGATTTTCCCCCCTAGCGTACAAATAGGGGACGTGAACTCAACCACGTAAGTCAGAAAAGTTTAGCTTCTTAGTGGGAATTAAAGTGTTTAAAAATCTCTCAGGACCACTGATTTTACCATCGACTGCATTAATTGCGCAATCACTGGCAACGTTAGCCTTTCTGGCGGTGGCAATATCTTGCTCGACTACATCAAGCCTCCCCCCGATGTCCTAACAATCCCCTCCAACTTCAGCTTCAAAGACCACTGGGTTGCCGCTACATTTGACAACTTTGATGCCTTTTTCGAATTAACCATTGACTTGAACGCGTCCTCCCTCACAATGAAATTAATGTGCCAATTCCATTTACAAAGACATTGTCGAGAACAGTAAGCCTCTTGCTGAAGCTTCCAAAAAACCATCTTGACTTAATCGAATAGATCGGCATTCTCACACTTTCGGCTACTTTAAATACAGAAATCCATGGATGGGTCAATACTACGAATGATGTCAACCTCACCTACGGCTTCAATTTATCGGTAAGAGATAAAGTGAGTATACTTTGATGAGCACATGAATTTACCATCAAACAGGTTCCCCGTGGATCTGAGATCATCGTTGATCTAAGTGACATTGAGAAGTCCACATCTCTTGGATTGTAAGCACTCCCAATGACACGACCAGCATTCCGTAAAGCCTGACAATAGCTGCAGCAACCAATCAACCCTGATCCCAGCTCCCTTCAATTCAACCCGCAGCGACCTAGACATCGACTTCGAGCTCTCCTTCCGTCCATCAGTCGTATTTGTCGTAGCCATCAACGCACTCATCGCCGACGCTTCCGTCCAACTCACTGTCGACCTCGACATCCCAAAACTCGACGTCGCGATCAAGCAAGTCCATAACGTGACCTCCAACTGCGATTCTGCTCCGGCATCCACACCGACCGATCAAGTCTTCCGAAATGCCACCCTCCTCGTGCCATCGATCGGGTTCGACGCCATAGAGATTTTCAATGAGACGGCCCACTTCCTAGGCGCCAAGCTGTCGGGGGCCCAGCATTTCGAGCAGAATAAATCTTTCGATCTCCCGACGGCTTGCTACTATTTTGACAAGGCCAAGAAGACTATGGGCCCGGCGGCTGCGGCTAAGCTGTCACTGTCACTTGCTGCAGGGTTTCGCGTTCCGCTCGCTATGGCTCTCTTGACAATGACTATGGTGGGGTTTATGCTGATGTGATTGCTGGTTGTGCGGTATCGTCGATGAGGCACGGGCCCTTTTTCAGGACTCGTTTTAGTTAGTTTGGTGTTTTGTGGTCTATGAGCTGTGGCTATTGCGTGTTTTGCTCAAGATGAAAATCGTCTGTCATGTAGGATTCCACGAATCGGGAGAGGAGTTCAAGGGGATCATCGCTTTCTTTCTGTGTCTCACTAAGCCGACACTTTTTTTTCTTTCAAGAGACAACATTGACCTTGTGTGTTGTGTTGTGTTTTGCGTGACGTCGTCCGCGATGTATGGATCTGCTATGGAGAGTTGCCTTGGAAGTTTCTGCTTCCTAAGATCTTTTTTTGAAAGTAATGAAAACAAATGAAAATGTGTTTGCATATCCTTCGCATAGTCCTGGATCTGCACTTTGCAAGGCACACACGCTAAAGTACTTACCAAGGTATCGCAACGGTTCTATGTAATCGCGAATTCTTACATTTTTATCGTATTTTAACGTGCTTTATAAGGTGCTCTGCAAAGTACTTTGCAGGTTGTCTCGGTGGGTATGTGCGTAGTTTGCTTGATGACAACCTGCGCAAGTCACATGTCTGCTCTTCATTGACATACGTAAACACAATGTTAAACGACACATTATAAACATTACGCCCGTCACTCTACTCATCGGGGATCTGGTAGCTCCCAGTTGGAAAATGGCCGCCTCGTTTTGGTATCGAAGATCCCTGGCACATCTCTGATGAGTACTTCATCTCCCTTCTATTATGAAGGCTGTCAGTCTTCCTCTTATCCAAATCTTTAAATTTCTGGCTTTGATTACGTTCCTCACCTTCTCCCCCACCTCGCAGGCTGAGTCGTTGCGAGCACACTCATTCCAAAACCCGCTGGAGTACGCAAGTAAGTAATCTTATGAGTCTCCTTACAACCTCCCAGGACCAACATGTTATTTCCGTATCAAATTGTATGAAAGGTTCAGCAATAGCTGTAGTCTAATTGAATAGATCGCCGCTATTCACGGCTGCCTTGTACGCCCTAATTTTCGCTCTAGCCTTTCGAATTTTTCTAATAGCCTCTGGCACAGAATACCAAGATAGGCGTTGAGACGGGGCCAAGAGATGTTAAAGATCTCGGTGACGGTCTTGTCGTGCTTTTCGAGAAAGGCGGTAAAGTAGCTCGTTGATCAGGGCGGCGAGTAGGTAGCTAACCAATGACTTGTTGCGTTGTTTGTAATTCGTTCCTTTGGAGAATCCTTGGTTATCAATTGCGTGGCTTCTTCATCAACTCCTCCCCCTAGAACGTCTGTCCTCCCCAAGCCAGATCTTACAAACTGTCCATGCCGTCTCAGCCACTGCAGCCAGCTATTCTTGTCGAGCATTGCAGCACGCTGATCTACTCATTGTTGCACCTCCGTCCGTACTCTTTCCGGAAATACTACCACTTTGCATTATACGTCAGATCTCATTAGTCGGTAAAAGACCGCTCCGTTGTTTTCTTTTTGGCTGTAAGCTTGTGTATCTGACCATGCCAATCAGAGCGTTGTCCTGGCTCATGCTTAACACATAGCCATGGTCTGCTCGGTGCTGCACTACCACGTTTCCTGGATATCCATCTAAAGGGTTCGTCAAGGTTTGTAGCATCATTGATCAAGGGAACCACTAAACGTACACCCCTTTTCACTACATGTACACCCCTCATTTCACTACATATACACCCCCCTCAGCTGGTCACCAATAATTAAGTATCGCTGAGGACGAATGTTTTTTAGAAGCAAATTTACATTTGATCAAATTTGAAATACCTCATAGAAGCCTTCACCGTTTGAAGCCCCCTGTTGTTGCTCTGATATAGGCTCAGCCGAAGCTTCACCCCCTCTACCTCCTCGATCTCGCCCCCGCCTATTGGTTTGAAGGGACATTCGATGAGCGTTGAGCCGGCACGCAGTCTCTTTTGCCCGCTAGTACTACCTGGTTTATCACCTCTATCACACCTCAACTAAATTTTATCCTTGATTCCTCGCTTGTTTTTGTTCGAGCGACTGACGATGAGCGCGTAACCGTGGGCTCCAGCCCACGTATTGGCGGCGGCGATGAGCTTCTCGTCGCTCACATAGAGTTCACCTACTGGAGGGGGTGCAAGATCCGTGGCGGCGATGAGGTAGAATGAGTGGGGGGTAGATCGAGTAGTTGGTGAAGAACGCGTGCGCGTAGTGTCATGAAATATTATGCCGCTAACCCTATTTTGATAGCCGCCAGACCTAGTTGAGAAGGGTGTATATGTAGTGAAATGGGGGGTGTACATGTAGTGAAAAGGGGTGTACGTTTAGTGGTTCCCTTGATCAATCCAATTCCAAATAAAGTTCGTGTGTATGAAGCTGTAGGTAGTTTGTTCCGGAGCTCTAATTTGAGAAATTTTTTAACACATGTAGTATCGTTCTGTAGAGCTTTTTCTCGAAAGAGTTATTTCGATACCTCGTTCACTTGAAGCTTCTAGTACCTGATCATCAAATTTAGATGGCAGTCCTGGCGATACTTCTGCCAGAATCGTAAAAATGGTTGCAGTCTCCTGGCCCCTTTTCTGCCATATAAACCATAAAGTGCTCATTCATGTTCTTCATTTGGCTCCCTCGAGTTTGATATTCCAGTACCCGAAGCACATCCTCCCCCCTGAAGTGAGTAAGTTTCAGATTATGTCGAAGTGCTGAGTTTAGGGGTCATCTCCACCTTTAGGGGCTAGGTAATCGATTCTCCAAAATACCATGATAGGAGGAACATTTTAGCAAAAAGCGAATCGAATTGGGCGCTGAGGGGCTTGCTGCGCTTCTAGCTAGCAACGATGACAGGGCCGCCAATCCAGATATAGAGCCTGACCTGAGCCCACAGAGGGTTGAAACCATGCGTGTGAACTTCATCTGTCTGTGATTGATCTACTTAGGTTTTTGGCGGTCGGATAGGCCGCACGAGAAAGTGATGGGTGATAGTGACGGTAAAACTCGAAATAGAGTACCTTAAACGATTCTTTCTCGGGGTAAAGGCAGGTCATGCGATGGTTCCGGGATTATTGAGAGTAGCAAGTCGATATTCCTGGACCTAGTCTCATATAACATTTACACATTGTATATCTTGGCCGCTTTTCGGTCCTCACAGGGCTAATGTTGTGTCTCCAACGTATTTGGGCCGAACAATGGTTGGCTTTCAGTGGTTGATGTATGAAAGGAGACATTGCCTGGAGAGTAGGACGCGGCACTAGTTGTCCGGGTGGTTTTGCTCAACGAAACACATCCCGGAATTACTAGTAAGAAGGCTCCAGCGGTGACTAGGCTGAGTCTCTTCGAGACAGGACGATGAAATACTCTGAGGTTAGATTTAGTCAATACGAGACCAAAACTCGTAAACGAAGCGGAGGACCTGTAAGGCTGTATTATTTATGGGTCCACTTGATAAAAATAAATTGCTTAGGAAGCATTCACCATAGAATAGGTATTGAGGGCTTGATTCGCGACCAGTAGAGAAGAGATGCACACGAAAGAGCAATACAACACAGCATTGGCCTTGAACGGAGAACACACGTAAACCTGGTACTAGTAAGCTCACAGCCTAGAACATAAAGGGAAAATTCAGCTTACCAAAGCTACAGTACCATCAGTGTTAAGCGGCATCTGCGACAGTGATTTGGAGCTCTTCTCCTAACTCCAACGCCGTAGCGTGGAATAAGTGTAGTCTGCCGTCTCTCAACCCATTCTTGTCACGCTCATCAATGGAAAACATATAGTATACAGTATGCCATGTATAACACGTAAACACGGTGGTGGTGAGCCCCAAGCTACGATTCAGCCAAGATCCACAAGCCCTAGTTAAGCGAGAAGCCGAATAGCAGCGATTCAAAATCATTGGTAAACAACGCAGCGTATATAATATATACAACGTGGTTAAATACACGTGTCAAAGCGTGCAAGTGAGGTGAATATGATGCTTGGTCGTCTCAGGAAGTGAGAGTGAACACAGCGGGTAATTTTGCCGTGAGGTGGGCGCAAAAGGGTCGGGAATCGTAGGGCTGGGACTGCGCAGCCGCGATTTAGAAATTTAGGGTTAAAGTATATAGTAGACAGAGGAGACCAAGGCGGTATGACACTATATGGAAGAAGCTCTTGAATGAAGACGTTTTTTTAGGGTTAAAACAATGAGATCGTGGACTTCGAAGAGATATCATTTGGAAAAAGTCTCTCAGGCAAGATCAGCTTTCCAATTCAAAGATCTCCAGATGGCAGAAAATCAAAGATAGACATGCCTAATCCAAGACACGATTTTCCGGAAAGCACAACTCTAGATAGAAGTCACAAGAAAAGATAATAGTAGAAAGTAGAATAAATTGTCCACTCTCAACCCAAAGCGCACTCAAACCCCTCGACCTTTTAAATCGCCAAAGTTAGGCGGACGAATGTGTCGAAAAGAAGGCACTTCTGGGGGGGAATTGGGGTTCTTATAGGACGCAGTGAACGGGTTCCTGGTGAATTGGGTTGCTGCCTGCAGATGTGAAGGATTGTGAATTGGATATGGAAGATTGAAGATCCATATCCAAATGCACCAGAAGCAACGGGCTCGAAGAAGTCGATAATCAGTCAGTTGGATGGGCTCACAATCGGTTGCGCTTTGGTAGCTTGGCCTAAAAGAGATGTTTCTGAAGGGAGAACTTGTCAAGGGGTTGAGGTGGTGGTACACGTGGAGGATCGTGTAGAGACTTGGGATCATATCAGCTCATAGAAATATTAGACCATCAGCGTGTCCATTTTCCGTGAAGGATATCCACCCCGGTTTTAATTTACAGAAGTGATATAAATTAGTTGATGTTCAGACGGAATCATGGAAAGTGAGAATAGGTGAACGCACGAGGTTGGAATCCCTATGGTACGGATAATAACATGCCATAGATCTATTTCCAGGCGACGAACAATACAATAATGGTACAAACCGCTTCTGGGTGATGCATATGTAAGATTAACGCCCCTGGAAATGCAGTGGCGAAGTATGCCCGCTAACCCGCTTCAGCCTGCAATGAGAACCCATAGGAGGAAGAATATCTGGCTTCAGTATTAGCATTTCAAAGTACATATTGAGAGCAAAATTTGCTTACCATCAAAACGCCAAACATCTTAGCAACAAGCCATCTATTGCCAGATACTCTTGACCAGTACTTCATTAATTCGCGTTGCGCCCCATCAACGTTGTCGACAACATCTTCGGTGTTGGCGTCTATTCTCTGTACCATCTCACTAGATCCATGTTAGTGAAGTGTTTCTCTTTAGGGGAAACCTCTTACCCCTGTTCCGACACCATAGCTGCTAGTTGACCGAATACGCTTCCAAGTTCGTTTATAGTGCGCTCAATAACGTCTATTGCCTCCCCTCGCATATTTATGTATGTATTTGTCGGCTGGGCCTCCTCCATCATCAATAGCTGTTGATCCGATTGCGGACCATGGGTAAGTGCTGAAGAAGACGAAGGATCGAGATTAAGAACGTCCGGATTAGGATTCTGGTAGCCAGGCTGTGGTGTTCGAGACTTTGTAGGGGTATTGTATAGGGGAGATGCAGACTGCTGAGCGTCAAGCGAGGGTTGTGAATGGGATGACACTGAGGAAACGAAGTTTTCTGTTCGTGAACGGGATGCCTGGATGTTTTTCGTGCGGACTTCTAGGACTTCTTTGAAATTTACGCCTACGTCGGCGAGCTTGCCTTGTAGTAGAACGACCACCTAATCGACTATTAGTTGGCTGCTCCTAAGGTTCTGTGGGATACATGCATTTTTGTTGTGTTCTCCTTCTTGCTCGGCACTGGTATTTCGCGAGATTTGGGATTGTTGCGATTTCGAAAGTGATTGCAGGGATGATATACTGGAGTTGAGAGACGAGAGATCTTGCTTAATGACATATGTAAGTTCGGCGATTTCGACAGGTCTATCGTCAAACAATGTTTTCCTTTTGGCTACTGTGTCTCCCACTCTACATCAGTAAATATCCGAGCCATAAAGACCAATGGTTAATGATTTTCTTCTGACTTTGCTTGTAGAGACAAGAAGCCGGTATGACATACACTGTGCCAGCCTTTCCAGCTTCTCCATCGTCCCTGTTATGCCACGCCCAATCTCGGCTGCTTTCCGTGCGAATTCCGACCTTGCGCCTCTTCTTGGGCCCTTGGTTTCACCATTTGGGGACCCATTAGCTGCTCGTCTTTGGGCATCTGTCAACAGCGACTGCCGCTGAGCGCCAACCCTGGTGGAGTTTCTGTTTTTCTGCGCCTGTGCTAGAACCGCCCTGAACTCCGCCGTCCGGTCTTGTATTGAACTAGTCGTCATTGTGATTCAGGCAGTGTAGGCGTACCCAGGCACACTCAGGCGCCACTGAGTATTGGAATTGCAATCAAGTTGGTTCTTTTCTTGCTGCGCTGGGGGGAGGAATTAAGGAATGACTTCTTCTGTATACCAAGGATGAACAAGGGTAGAATGGACCAAGACCGTTTTTGAGTTTCTGTTACAGCTCGCTCCTCATGTATAATGCGCGCTGCCTTTTAATGTTGTTCGTTGTTATGAAAGAGAGGTCTGTGAAAACATTATTTCGATTGTCGAGCCCTACGAGTGTAAAGCCACTTCAAACAGTGACCATCGATTCCAGAAAGGGCTAGCTTGAGGCTCGTGACCAGTAAACGCTATCCCTGTTAAAATCCGTGTAAGAATTACATACCTACCTAGCACGCGAGGAGCAAAAAAAGCCCGACTCACAAATTTTCAACCACCATATTTCCTACTCATTTTTCCGAGAAGCATGGAACCAGAGGATGATTATGACACTCTTACTGGGGCTAAAGTTCAGGGGGCCATTGATTTCTGCGAGCGAATGAACATACCGTACTTCAATGGGATGATCACACTACGAAGGGGCTGATTTACGAAGGATGGTCCCATGTCTCACAGGAGTACATAAATGAGAAGGTTTCTACTATGCCAGAGCGATTAAAAGCAGTTGTAGAAGAAGAGAGTAGAATGTCAGGCTATTAAAATATAAGATCAGTAGTTCTTTTATTGACTCGAGTGCGAAGCTAACGCTACAATAGACACTCCCTAAATATGTAGGCCTGGTTATCCACAGATTATACAATCGCCACCGAACTGTACGATCCTCAAGACAGGTTCTCAATACACGAGATTCCTCCTATTCGTATCCCCTCCTTCAGTACTCCAGGATAGCTGGCCTTTGTAGAATAGCCCCACGGAAACGAAAAACCACCGATTTTTTTATTCGGTGGAAACTCTAAACCGTAGAAATGCATCGATGTCTCTAGGTATAGAGGCGTATGAGGGAGACTGACAATTGGATCCAGTCCTGCACAGTCCCTGATTCTCAAACGACACGTCGTTAAGTCTTGATTCCCCCTCTTCCTGAGCATTCCAACTTTCCAATCAACTTGTATACCTTCCATCGTAGTGGGCGCTGGATCCAAGAGCCAAACTCCTACCGAAGGCCATCCTATAGCTCATATAGTGTGTTTATTGACAAAGCCTCATTTCCAACAGAACAGTGATTTGAACGAAACGCAGTCGAATAAGCCTCGAGAGCTTAACCGTCGAAGATCGCTGAGAGTCCCTATCGATAGAACTTCGGCATTGAGGTATATAAGTCGTGTGGTGAGGACGCAGTATCTTGCCCCTTGGCTCGGTGGCTTCGATGATCGTTGTAACAGTCGCACATCGCTCGATAAAGATCGTTAACAAGCTTCTTCGGCTGCGTATCGTCGGGTTCGTGACTCTTCTTAGCTCTGATAGAATAACCAATTGTTATCAGGTTCCCAGCCGGCACCACGTGGAGGTGAGAGTCTTGCCAGCCTATTAAAATATAATATATCTCTTTTAATTCAGTAGTAAATTTGGTGGTTGGGTGCGGGGAGAATTTGTGAGTCGGGCTTTTTTTGCTCCCCGCGTGCCTAGGTCCTTTGGGGCTGTGCCAAGATTTCCTAGAAGACGCTGCGAGTGCTACCGTACAATTATATCCAGCGATGTATCTTTGATGAGGCTCGCTGTTGATGCTTGTTATCAATAAAGGCCGTCAAGTATCTGAATTTGTTAAATACAAAAATCACCAACCTCGCATAGCGATCGCCGTACACGCGCAAAGCCAGATGCGACTAGAGGAAAGCTTTCAAACACTTGGCCCCCTCCTCACGGAAACGAGCCTAGCATGTCGATATCGCAGTTGACTCTATGATACCTATCACACCGCTATCTAATATTATCACTAGGGCTGGCAAGCGTTTGTGTCATGAATCCACCCTCTGCTGGCGGGCAACCGCCATCCTTTAAAACCAATGTCAACCGAGCCAAGACAAAACGCTGGGTGGAGGCAAAGTCATACTCGTACGACGGTGATGATTGGGGAGACGTAGATGACTACGATGAGTACGGAGGGTACGATGAGCCGCAACCTCCTTCGAGGCCTACAGGCTTGAGGCAACAAGGGCAATCCGCGACTCAGACACCTCCTGGAGCATACATCAACCGAACGGATGTCTATCAAAGCCCGGTCGACAATAGGCAGCAAGGATACCATGATCTGAGTGGGCTGCCATCTGCGCAGCCGCAGTACAGCGATCATGGAGAGTTGCACAGATCAGGTTCATTCCGTGGGGGAGACGAAAGCCGTACTTTTTCGGCTGGTGGAGTTCAGCAAGGCACAGGGGCTCATGACAGTGGACCTTTATATCAATCCCAAGCCCTGCCAACTCAATCTCATGCGACAAGATTCTCGCAGATTGAGGGCATCAACCAGTCACACCCCAATTCGTCGTCTCCTGAGGACTACCCAACTGGTTCGCGGCGCTACAATCAGCAAGTACAGGGCCAGTCCGGCCCTTCCCGCCAACCTCTCCAAGTTCAGAGCCGCCTCAGCATGGATGATCAGTCTCGGAATGTTGAGCAGACCTATTCTCCTGGTGGAAATTATAGGGGCGTTTCTTACTCAGACCAACCCCGTCACACAAGCACGGGAAGCAGGGCTCAGTCTATGACCAGCAATGTCTCCTCGCAAGACTTTCACAATCGACGTGATTTTACGCCTTCTGCGGTACCTCCACCACTACAAACTCGGGGCTCTCCATCTCCTCATAGCGCAGGCGACTCCCAATCATCTACTCGGCATCCCCCACGTAAAGATAGTTTAAGCCAGCAAGCTCCATCAAATTCTTTGTACATGAGCCAACCCACTCCGTTACCTGCCTATACAGACCCTGACGATGATGTACCATCTTCTAGAGAACGTGCAGGCAGTAATACCAGCAAGCCGCTCCCTTTCGTTCGTCCAGCAGATATCTACAAGCGGATGCAAGAGGAGAAGGAAAAGGAAAGACAATCTCAAGAGTCGTCGAGACCAAGTATGGATGCCATAATGGGACGTGAAACAACTCCAGTGTCCCCCCACGGTGATCGTTCTAATACGGATAGTCTTGCAAGAGGGCCGCAGCGGCGTAGTAGCTTCGAAACCTCAAACGACGGCGATAGTAGCCAGAGATTGAAGCCGACGCTGGATCCCGTCAAGGAGCGAAAGAGTGAATATGGGTTCGAGGGATTTTCAGTGAACGATCCTGCAATGGGCCCGCAAGAGCTGCCGGTCACTTCTGCAAGAGATGAGACATCTTCAACTTTACTACTTGGCCATCAGAGCACGTTAAAGCCAATGTTGCCCGACGTCACTCGGATGTCCGGCTTTGGCGAATCATTCCTCAACACTGTTAGCCCTGAAGAACTGCAGCCTGCAGAGACCGAAGATTTGATAACACAAGTGTCAACCCAGATTCGGAACAGACAAAATCCCGAATTTCCCCCTACCGATCTACAGCACACACCTTCTGTCGGATTTCGATCCATCGTGAATCAAGCCTTCGATACACCAGACGATCAAATACCACCTACGCCATCCTCTACCGCTGATTCAACTGTTGGCCGTAGCGCTAGTGGAGGCACGAGCGTTGTCAGTCCTATAAATATAAGTAGAGAGCCAAGTGCGGCTGCAATTGCATCGAATGCGAAAGAAGCCGATGGGCGGCCTGTGACACCAACGTTACCACAAATGCAATCCGGCTACGGCAATTCGAGACCTATGTCTACGGACTCACTTGGAACGCCACGACAGATCGCGAGAAAGGTTTCTCCATCTCAAAATAAAAAGCCAGGCTCAAATGAAGCTAGAGCAACCCCGTTTATGCCAGGCCACCGAAGAGACTTAAGTACACCAAGCCCTGACAACAGCCCCGCAAGAACCCCAGCGTTGGAGTCAACTCAAAATCTTCGTCAACCACAAGAGGTGGAGTTGGCCATGGCAACCCCAGTAGAGACGAACTTTCCGATGAGGCCAAGTTCACAACATATCGATCTTGCATCTAGCTCCCAACTAGAACTCGCTGCAAGTACTGGTCCGAATGATGTCGCCATCGATCCTGCAAAACAAAAGAGCAGCGTGATAAGTCCACCCAATTTGCCTCCAGATGCCTCTCGGCGCTCTCGCCCGGAATCACCAGGCAGCAACAGAGTGCGCGATCTAGCTGAAAAATTCGAAAGTGGCAGTAGCAGTCCGCACGGATCTGAGAGGTCTTTGAATCAGCGGGGGAACGTGTTTGCCGCGACAAGCCAGAATGATGCCATGGCTGAACCTCGGCCGGTCGCTGATCGTATGGAGAGTTTCCGACCTCGTCTACCAGGCGGTTGGGACTCCTTTGCGTCAAATGCTCCATCTATGGCGCCAAAGAGGCCAGAGATGCTTCCTAAGAGCGAGCCACGAGAGGGCGGTATCAATTCCGGCACGGTTGGCAAATCTAGAGCCTACACCTCCTCACCAACAAGCACTCAAAACACACTTGGTACAGAGAAAAATGGAACTCCTGAGCCAGATGGTCAAAGTATCACAACACCCAAACAATCAGATCCATTGAGCGACCCATTCTCTGCTGTTGCCGCAGCTGGTAGTGCACTTGCTGGAGCGCTTGCTGCCGCTGTTGGCATGGAGAACCAAGAATCTGTGGATTTGCACATGAAAAATTCTTCAACCCCAGACCTACCTCAAGGTGCTCCAAAGGACACTCAAACTAGGGCTCAAGTCAGCACCGCTACCGTTAACACGGAATTCCACCCAGATGCCTCAGCACCTTTACCGCCGATGGCGGACAAAGACCGAACGTTGAGTTTAGCGCCGATACCACTTTCTAAAGACGTTCCGCCGACGCCGAATGAAAACTCGGAAACTCGCGATTACTTTCCGCCGATTGTTCCTTTGAATCCAAGGCCTGGTAGCTACATCGACGCTGATGAAGTTGCAGCCGCCCATCGGCGTCCTCCAATGCCACCATCTCTTAGTACCGACACAGGGTCTCAATTTGAGAGCGACAGACTGCGCCGGGAGATTGTTAAGAATCTTGATCCTGCACAATCTGGCGAGCCTACTACCGCAGAGTCAGACTCGCCGTGGCAGGATGACTCAAGATTGTCTGCTGACCCAAGCCTTATTCGTCGCGGGCATGACAGTGGTGTTCTCCCAAGTGAGTATGATAGTTATTGGAATGGTTCAAGCAGTGGCTCCATAAGTCGAACTAACAGTGCCCATGACCACATTGGAGCTGCAGTCGCAGTAAAGCGACACGACGGTGCTGCACTTGTGGGAATAACACCATCACTGAACGTTGGCAGCGATCATCGAGCCCAGCCGCCTAAAGACACTAGTCCAATGGATATTGTGCCAGAGCGACCCATTATGCCACACCGGTTCTCATGGGAGCAGTCTACGGATAATGTCACGGCCGCGCGAAAGGAGAGTCCACGGGAAAATGTGGCATCGCATGCTTCAACCGACCTGCCACCGTCATTAGACCACCACAATCTAGAAAATTCAGTTGAGCTGCCTAGCGGTCTCGAGAATCAAGAATCTATACTCAACAACAGCCAGGGGCCAAGTCAGGACCTTCAACCCGGTGGAGGCAGTCCCGCTTTTGAAGGCCCAAACTTCGCTGCATCAGGAGTTAGTGATACAAGAGATATCCTCGATAAGGGGCCTGAAGGCGTATCTGATGATCCAACTGGGAAGTTTACTGGAGCACCGTTCATTAGAACAACTCATCTACCGGGATATCCTGGAGGCCTGGAAGTAGCAGAGCCAGGATCAGGGCAGCAACTAGTTGACTCGACCGTTAACCATTACCCTAATCAAGCTGAGTACAGAGAGCCCAGTATTTCACAGCAAGGATTAACACAAGTGCCCGAGTCACCTAGCCGGTTTGCTGCCTCACAACCTGTGCGAGATGGTAATCTGCCACCATTACCGCCTACTTCTGACCAGCCGAAACTTCGCGCTTTCCGCGAGATACTAGCATTAAAGAGCCCCATGGACCGGATCCATGCTTTCAATGAGACGCGTGAGCAGTTTGCACATTTGAATACTGGGCTTGCACACTGGCTCGACGTGAAGGTTCGAGAGCTCCCTGAACATGCTCATCTGCTGTCAAACCACGGGCAATTCGCCACTGGAACTTTAGGCCACAAACCATCGCCGTCGAGGACTAAAATTCTCGGAATGAGAACAACTGGATCTCCTTCTACCCAGCAGCCATACTATCAGCAATATCTCAACGCGAGCTCCCAACCTACTGCTTCTGATGGCAACCCCATATCGAGCTACCACGGTAGCACCCTACCACAAGGCTCTTCACCTTCTGGAGGTGGAACCGTGAAGCTTTCCAGCCAGCAAGTCCAAGCCAAAGGCAAGGATCTTCTACATACCGCTGGTGTCTTTGGAGGAAAGGCAAATGTTGCGGCGAAAGGATTGTTCTCGAAGGGGAGAAGTAAGCTCAAAGGCAGCGGTGGTGCGGATAAGGTAGATAAATGATTTCTTAGTTCTATTCACTTCCTTGTCCCTATATTTTGATATGATAAGAATTATAATTTGCTGCAATGCATTGTACTTCAAGGGTGGAGGACGGCGTGTGTTGTCGCAGCGTTGAGGATCATGTACTCGTATGAGATGAGCAAGAATGAACGCTAGAATCTCGGCCCAGTGCTGATTGATCGCCGTTCTATATAATCGTTTTTAATCCTGCACCAATATTCGAAGTTGAAGTGATTGATATTCGTGTTGTGCCAGGCTTCGACTTCGGCGCTTAGCCCCGATCCAATATCCCAAGGAATGCAGCCACAACATCAGCCACAGCCTATATCCATTTCAAGTACTCCATCTCGTCAGACTTCACCAGATCTAGGAAGCCGGGCCACAGCCAATCCCTTAAGATCCCAGGCATCTCAATCGTCAGGCACATACGGTCCAGCGCCGTACAACTCCAGGGCACTACCTCAACTTCCTGTTTTACCATCTCCAAATGACGACGTACAAAGCCAGCACCGGTATGACGATAGAGGCAGGCACCTGGCCGAGGAGGAGGAGGCGTCAGGACCCGCAAGCTATAACAAGCCCTCAAGGCTTCCTAATACACTCGTAGACCCTGAATTGGGAAACGAAGACTCCCGGCCACTGCAGTCGAATCTCTTAAGCAGATCTGCGATGACTGATAATGTTCTACCAAAACCCTTACAACGAACAGATACTCGAGAGTCCTATAACGAAGCTTCAGCAGGCCTCAGTAGTCCGCACTCCGCCGACATTAGCAACAAAACGCCTACGCAAGCAGATTTCAGAAGCTCAAATCAGAACTACAATGTGACCGATTCAAATACTGCTCACGGAAACCAATCCCAATATCACGAGCCGGAACCTTCCGCACGACCAAGATCTGCCGGAAATGCTACAGATCTGGCAGCAGATCCCAAGAACGGACACATGAAATCGCTTGTGGGACCCCAGTCTCGCTATTTCCCCCAAGACGAGGGCACGGTAGATACCTCAGTCATCGCTCTACCGGATCGGGACGCTTTAGATCGCTCGCGAGCCCTGAGGGAATCTGAAGAGTCGGACGCTACTGTTCGTTATGCAGCTAGCCATACAGAGCCGCCCGTCGTGCAGCCATCTAATCAGTATTCTAGATTGGCCCCGCTAGATGCGCAGCCTCGGCTGGAGGAGCAAAGGTACATAGATAGCCCACCCATTCTAGGAAGGTCTTCGTCCAATGTACCGCCGCCAGTTCCGTCCACTGACGCAGGTGTCTCCAACCAACCAGCACCGCGACCGTTCTCCTTCGTACACGGTACACCCAACCAGTCCGAGCAACACTCGAGGCAGAACTCGCAGCGAGCGCCGAGCATTGATAGTCTCCCCAGTCAAATGCACCCAGACCATCCGCCATCACCAGTCTCACCACAACCTTCTGTAGTTCAGGAAACACCGGCTCATCGCGGTCGAGCCGGACCGGTTCATCATGGGATTGATCATGACTTTCTCCCTAATGGTTCCCAGACTTCTACACCGAAGCGGCGTTCTCGGTCTTTCTCAAGGCTTTTCAAGAACTCGGATCAGAGTCCCGTCCCGAGTGAAGAGCAGGCCACATCCAAACGACGTTCTCGGTCGATATCGCGGCTATTCAAGAATCCCCACCTTACTGATCATCCTGCGTATAGACAAGATGCTCTACCAGCTGGCGGCACAGATATGCCTATGCATTACTATCCTGAGCAGATCAGCCGCGAAGATGCCAGTATCCCGCGGCAGCAAGCTACAGAATACCAACTCGAAGGACTTGGCCCACCACCCGCTCAGCCGATTGATACTAGATCTCGATCTAGAAAGAACTCGAAGGGGTCTTCCTTCTTCAAGGCATCAAATAGTCCTATAAATGAGGCAGCGGTAAGGCAGAGCAGAACAGAAGGGCAGTTTGTTGCTTCGCCAATTCAACCGCCGATCGCCAGTCAAAAGAGACCTAAAAGGGCTAGCCTGTTCCGCTCTCTAACCGGCCAAAGGAGCCACGATCGTGATCAGGGTAGAGAAAACTCATCCTCATCAATATCGACACCTCGCGGTGAACGGTCACAGCGATCTGGCTCAGGGATATCAAGAGACAACGATACCAGCGTTCCTTCTAAAGGCGAATCCAGCACATCCCGCAATAAGCTTCAGAGGGCATCGACGTCCGGGTTCCAAAAACAGGAGCAAGACGGTGGCAAGAAAAAAAGGTTCTCCGCAATGGGGGTGAGTAGCAAATAGGAGGGTTTCCGAACAAGAAGCTAACGTTGCCCAGAGCCTTTTCGGTCGTTCGAATGAAGTTAGACGGCAATCAACTTTCCAGTCCTCCCAGCCACGAATGCCATCGCAGCAGCCCCCTACCGCTGACCAGTCTCAGAGTTACGCGTCCTACAACCAGTCGCCAGCGCCAACAAACCAACCTCACGAATACTATACACCGAGGCAAGACTATGTAGAACCACCACTTGGAGGCTACTATGCCCCAGGAAAGGTTGATCCGAGGGATCTCGAAGCATTTGTGACTAGGGAGAGTCCAGATGCATATAGACCTGCGCAAATTACGCAGCTCGTGCAACCCACACCGCCGCCAGCACAAGCGCCAGAGCCTCCTGCTTACGTCCAGGACGCCACTATACGCCAGCATATCACCCCACCGAGTCAAGAAAACCCACCCCCTAAGTCCCGAACTTCTTCATGGATGCCCCAACGATCCTCCAATACTTCCGACCCGAACGCAGCTAGAACGTCCATCTTCAACCGCAGCAAATCCCGCGACAAGTCTGCGGGACGTCGAAGCAAAGACCCCCAATCTCCAAGTGACTCTACATCCGCCCAAGCCCAACCTCTACCTCACAACCGCGCCTCCAGCCAAATTCTCCCACCACTGCCTCTACCCGAAAACCCCAATTTCTACCACCCACCACCCAACCCCCCCACCCTCCCAACCCACCCTCACCGCCCCTACCCTCGCCGACTCGAAACCCCCTCTCGCACAGGGGACTCGCCGCCCCCACCTCCCCTACCCCCAAAAGATGAATGGCGCCAATCGCAACCCCGCTACGCATCCCTACACTCCCGCTCCCCCTCCGGCATCTCAAACCTAACCTCCCACACCCGCTCCCCCTCCCAATTCAGCCAACCACTCCCTCAACATTCCCATTCCCGCTCCCCCTCCCACCTCAGCGAGCCCCCCGCGCCATCTCCCCGGCGACTGTCCACAGAAATCCGCATGTCGCTTCCGCCACTGCAGACAAACATGATGACCCCCACTCCGCCGGCGCAGAATATTTCCGCGAAGAACACGTCGGCGGAGTCGAGGAAGAAGCGGCAGCGCGAGTTGGAGATGGGGGGGTCGACTGGGGGGGCGGGGGCGAGGGTGGGGGACGAGGGGGAGGAAAGGATTCTGATGAGTCCGACGAGTTATCCGGGACAGGGATGGACGCCCGGGGGGTGGGAGCAGTATTAAGGGGGGTTGCGTTGGATTCTTGAGACTTTGTTCGCTGTTGATATGACAATTGTGAGGACGGTGAGGGGTTTATTCAGAGCGGCGAGCTGAGTGTAGGTTTATAATGAGCGTGCGCTTAATCACAGCTCAAACCACCTCTTGTACACCCGCCCGTCCAATGCTCCTGATCTCCCAACGCACCACCCCCAACCCACCGAGCCGCGTCAATCCCCGCCCCCCGCGGCATACGGACTCCTCTCCCTCAACCTCTTCCCAAACACCCAAAACAGAATCGGCGCCGGCACCCCCAACCCCACGGCCACAAATCCCAGCAAGCTATTCCCCCACCCGTAATCCAGCTTACTATACATATACGGCGCAAACAGCGGAAACCCAAACCCAGCCAAGCTTCTCAGCACCGTCGCGGCGGCGACCGCGGAGGCGGCGTAACGGGTGTAGGTGTCGACGAGGTAGGTCTGGATGCACTGGAAGCCGATGATGGTGCCGGCGGCGAAGAGGGCGGCGCCGATGTTGGGGCCGATCCAGTGGGTGTGGTACTGGGCGGTCCAGCCGTAGATGAAGAGGCCGGTGGGGACGAGGACGGAGCCGGGGATCATGAGGGGGATGCGGAACTCGGGGCGGCCGGTGTTGTTGTTTTTCTTCTTCAGCTGTCTGTAGATGCGGTCGTTGATGGGGGCGCAGATTTGGGTGCCGAGGAAGAAGCCGAGGCCGAGGGAGATGTAATTGAGGCCACCGATGCCGACGGTTTCGTGGTATCGGAGTTCCCAGAGGCTGGGGAAGGTGGAGAGGACGAGGTAAATGAGGCCGTAGAGGTAGGCCATGTAGATCGCGAGGACTTGGACGATGACTTGAGTGCCGAGGAGGATGAAGGGGCGGGAGAGAGAGCGTTTCATGGTGTTGGCGAGGGAGCGTTCGGGATGTTCGTATTCGGTGTGGAGGGCCGTGTTGTTGTTTTCTTTGCGGAGCTTTTCGGCTTTGGCGTGTAGGAGTTTAGGGGGGCTTCGGGCAGGGTAAGTACTCGTATGGGAAGGTCAAGGGGGTTTAACTTACAACGTCTCGCGGAGGAAGAACAAGCCGAATATTTGGATGATGGCATCGGCGATTGATGTTGCGTAAAAAGCCCACCGCCATGTGGAGTTTTGCGTGATGAAGCCTCCTGCTATGGGTCCAATTGCCGGGCCTAGGAGGGGAGCCAGACTGTAGATGCTGATTGCCAAGCCTCGCTCTTCCGCCCGCCAACAGTCACTCAGAACACCTCCTCCAATCTGTAAATATAAGTGTCCATAAAAAACTGTCATTGCAAGGTTTCCACTCCGACTTACCGCCAAAGGAGCACTACCACCTAATAGAGTCAGTGGCTACAATTCTCAGTTTCTTTGAAAAAGCAACGGTTAAAAAACTTACCTAAACCACTTAGGAATCTGAACGCTATCATCTCGCCCTTGTTCCTGCTTACCCCACAAGCAATATTAAAGGCCAAGTAGAAGAGATTGGCAAGCTGCAGCACCGGCACACGGCCATATATCTCGGACAAAGGACCAAGTATCAAGGGACCAATCGCAAAAGCTAAAACAAACACTGAGAGTACTAATTGTTGCTCTACTTCACTTTCGATGCCGAATTCTTTCGAGATGGCTGAAATAGCAGGTGCCACCATTGATGATGAGACTGGCGAGATGAATGTGAAAGATGATACAACGACCGTAGCAGCCCATTTTCGCTTTCGCGACCAGTTTTTGGGATTTTCCGGATCGTCTGGACCTTCCCAGGTGACCTTTATTCCAGTTAGTCTTTCTTCCGGTCAAACCTCGGGAGGAAATAGTCATACCAGGTTCGGGTCTCTGATTGATTTCGTAGTCTGCTTCCTCTCTAACGGCGCCTCAAGATCTCGCTCGGTCAGTATCCCTCCTCTGACCTCTGATGTTTCCCGAGTTCCATCCTCTTCTGCTTTCTCATTTTCGTCCTTTCTCACCTGCTCGGAGTAATCCGACTCGTCCTCGACCCATTGACCTTCTTCTTTGGGTGTGAGTTCATCGTGGCCGTGGTAGGTCGAATGATCATCGAGATGTCGGCCCGAGACGACGTTGTGCAATTGAGGACGGTTTTTAGAGCTGTTTCGAGATCCAGACGAGCGAGGTCCACTCCCTCGAGAGTCTACGCTTGCTGCTGTTCGTACCGGCTTTAATTCCGGCATCTGTTCAAAGCGAACCCTCAAGTCTCTTCAATCGATGTTCTTACTGGATTAATCGGTTCAGAAATATCTGAACGGGATTTTCTAGGCCCTTCCGGAGCGGCAATGAAGCCAAATACTGACTGTAGTGTGCTATGGGTCGGCCCAATCGTAGGTATAAAATCTAAGAGGCGACTGTTCCGATGTGAGGAGGCAGGCGACAATACGAATATGATAGCGATCCATCATGAAGAGCATGCGGACTTGGCGCAAACATATACTACTGCACCACTGTAGTAGATGTATTCGGCTCTTTCGGCATTGTTGGGATGATGCATCCCCTCGGTCTTGAGCGTGTCCGGAGCTAACGGCCTTTATTCGCGGCTTCAGCACTAGCCCCCGAAACGTGCATAAAACAGTCCAAGGTACTCCGTAGTGATAAACCCTAAACCCTAAACCCGCATCCAGAGCCCTAAACAACACCTTAAGGTATCATTAGGAGACCAAGGAGAACATGGAAGCAACCATTCATGTTACCCAGATGCTGACCATACCTTGCTATAGGGCGGAACCTCTGCCCGGGCTGTCAACGAGAGTACTGACGATTGGCCTCAACATGTGGTGGTTACATTCACTGGGTCTGGTAGCTGCTATAAGCTCCACAACGTTACCGTGCCCACTTCCAAGTTAGAGAGTCGTACGTTCTACGGTAGTCGTCGCTTTCCGATCACGCCGGGATTGCTGCAGGCACGATGATTGAAATCTGGCATTCCTCCGTTCTGAAAGTAATGGAAAGCAATGAATGCAGAAGGTACCTCGTAAATTGGGTACTCGACTAAAACGTTCATCGAAGTCATCGGATCCCCGTCTTGTCACGTCATATTTACCCGGAGCCATCGTTGCCAACGCGTCAAGGTCGGTCTAACTACCAGGTTTCGTTGATGGGTGTTGCCGAGTTCCATCTACTTTTCTCTGAGCCCCTAATTGCCTTTTCTTTTAGACTTGCGAGGCGAGAAAATGGCAGCTTCATCGATGATTGTGATGGTTCGCTTGGTGTTATGGAATTTCTATTTCGGTGACGAGGGCTCGGTCTGTGGTTTTGGATTTTCTGTTGACGGCCGAGCTGGCGAGTGTGTTCCGTGGTTTTTGTACAGGAAGATGTAGGCGTTCTCGTTCTAAACAAAACATAGTTATTAAAAAGAGGCTAGAAACCATAAGCAATATTTGGGTACCTACCACGATCTCTTCTTCTCCGTACTTGGTCAAGGTTTCGTCATTATACTCAATCCATCCTGCATCCTGATCTCCATCAACGTATTTGACGTTTGCTTTGTAGTGCCCAGACTCTAGGGTAGCGCCGATATTTTCTATAATATCGATGCATTCGTAGAGCATATCCATCGAGCCCCGAAGGTCCGGATGTACAGCTGGTTTGAGGTCCAGTCCTCTCAATGGGAATTCGATAAATTGTACAATCTTACTTAGGCATTATTACCAGCAAATCGGTTGAGCTGAATAAAAAGATATTCCGGTAGACAAGAAAGCTTGCAGCTTATGCTGGATATGATCTGACAACAGAATCCCTCTCTGATAGATGATGCGCCTTCAATTCGAAAATTTTCTTCCCAGCCTTGCTGACACTTCGGCAGTATAGCTACCAGGTGCTCGTCATTTAGAAATGGTGATCGTGCACGCCTGGTCAACGAATGGATTGCATCCATTAAAAGCAAAAGAAACTCTCCAGCATCTTGCTGTTCGTTGGAGTCAAAAACTGGGTGGAGGATCCTTGAATAAATCTATCCCTATATTAGTCATGAGATCATTGATGCGCGAACTCCTTACAATAAGCTTCTCTGGCGAGACTGCATCCTTGCGGCCAGAGTCCTTGATTGAGGCAATGACGCCTAGAATCTCACGTCCCAAAGTCACTAATATTGATGAGTTTTCACGGAACCTGTCTCTGTCAGAACGGTGAAGATGAGCGTGCAATTCATTGCCTAAATGCACACTTGCGATTGCCGTTCTGGATGGTTCGCATGCCGTAAGCAGTTGCATTGCGGAGTTGAGGTAAAAGGTGTTACCAAGGTTTATAAGGCCTCGACCTAGTTGACCGACAACAAAATGCTCAGCACTTGCGTCCAAACTTTCTTCATCAGTCGTACCGTTGTGATTGCTGGGACTCATTCCGCTAGGAGTCCTTCTATTGAGCGGTCTGCACTTGGTTTATTTGCACTGGGGCGATTTTCAATCGTGTTACTAATATGATCTTCGAGATGGGATACTGATTCGTGAGTCTCGGGCCTCCTATGGGCTGTTGTAGATCCTGGGTTTAAAGTATTGGGTGCGATTCCAAGGAGAATAGGTGCGGAGCCACACCTTGCTCAAACGATCGTTTCTAAGGTACTCCTGAGGCCCGCTGGCCTTGCGATTATACGTTCCTCAGAATCAGGTCCTTCCATGCAATCTCCCTGGCACCAGCTTCTCGCCTTCGTAATCTCAATTTCGTTTTCCCCCTCAGTTGCGTACCGCGCGACATGATCTTTCGACTGTAGTGTCTCATCATCTCCAACATATCATGGTCAGTTCTTTCGTTCCCCGCAGCTATCATCCGGAAAAGCTCTGTCATGCAAACATCCCTCGAATCATTCAAATGCACTAGACGTCCGAGGCAGGAATCGCTAATGATACCAGCTAGTTGGAAGAGACCACAGACAAACAGAATCCAATGTCATTTCCGACGAGTTAATAGTGCCTTGGTGTTGGCGAAATTCGACATGGGGTGTGGGCACTGTTCTCTGTTGATCAAGCAATGGTAAGAAATTGTATTTATAGAAGCCTCGCCATTCTGAGTGATGCGTAGAGTGATCCGGTGGACAGGAATATTCGATGGAATGATCGTTGGGGCACATCAATTCAACGATTTCCGGCGTTGACATGCCCTTCTCCCACACGTGGCGAAGCTTCTCTTTGGGCGACGAATCTCGAAAGTTGGAATTCTGTGCATTAGACAGAGCAGATGCCTAGAGTCATGTCAGCTTAAAAATGTAGAACAAGGTCTAAGCATTCCTACATTGTGGTTGATGAAGCCTATGTGATCCGTAAGCATTTTATCTATTTCGCTCTCAAATGCTAGGACTAAAATGGCCAGTCTCTTATATGCGGTGTATTCAAACGCTCCATGACCATTTGAACCTCTTTCAAGCGGATGCCGATTTTCAGGCGTGTCGAATTGTTGGTTTCGCAATAAAGCGGAGGCAGGTCCGTTCCTTCAAGGGCCACAGTCTCGAATATGAAATTTAGACTGAACTTCCACGCAGGATCAGAAAAATCGAAATTTCTCAAAACAAGCTGAATAGATTGTGCTTCGTCTGGAGATATCTTAGTGGAACCGACAAAACCTAGCCTTAGGGCAGGTCTGTACTAACAATCTTCAAACAATTCGGGATGTGCAGGCTCATCGAAGTCGTCCAGCTGTACCGTGATTGCATGATGCCGGAGCCTGCCAATCTCCTCAGAGGAATCCCTTAAAATGCCACAGAGATCCGCTTTTTTATGTTGCTTCAAAGCAGCGTTTTCCATAGCTCCGAAAAAGTTTACTTCCGAAAAACAGCCCATACCTTGATGAGGCTGGCTCGCCCATCTTTAGATTCTGCGGAGTCAGTATACATAGTCACCAGCGAGCTCTTTAATCGTTGTTCGGCGAAGAGTTGAGCACACTGCAAGACGGGCCAAATACACCCGCTTATTTGCACTCAACTGGAACCCCTGACAGAGTTGCGCTTTTTGTGCCATCTCCATATTGCTGGAGCTGCTGGACTGAATCGTCGCATGCAGTAATATAAAGTTAAGAGTACGTCTACTTCCATTTTATCTAGTTCCACCAATCGTATTACGATAGGGAAATTGAAAAACAGGAGATGGCCCGGTTGCAGAAGATGATAAGCGAGAAATGTTTGGAGATTTTGCGGTCGAACAGATTCCGATTCAACAGGACCAGGTGTGACCTGTAGCAAAACTTATGGTTTGTTCATTCCTACACTCGGGTTGATGGACCTTGGATTATGGGTAGCCGTGTTGGAGCGCTAATCAAAGATTTGTAATACAGTGCGCAGTGGGCGCGACATCAAGGCCGAACGGGCGAGATTGTAAGGATATAGGAATATGGGGTCAGCTAAATCTTGAGCATAAGCAAACAAGACACAATCTACATACAGTGAACTTGTTCGAAAGCAATGCTTGGTATAATTGAAGCTAAAGGAATAATAAATTGAAAAGGGAACAAGGTACTTGGAGACTCCGAGCCACGTGATTCCTCGTTAGAGAAAGGGCAACATTATAACTACCACCGTACAGTCAAACAAGTATCAAGAGCTTCTCCGCAAATGGCGGACCCTTCGCTGTATAGATACCCGTCGCCTCTAGAGGGTTACGAGAATTTGCCAGCCCTTCCAGAGCATGTGTGTCGCAACCAAACGTGATGTTTTGCGCCTAATGAAATTTAGCGAGAAAAGGAGCGACGGCAAAAGCTTTGTCAATCCAACAACCAACGTTCCCAGCAGGGCTTACCAAAGGTTTGTGCAACCTATCGATAATGGCGAACGTGGTGGCTTTGACGTTCATATCTACTACTTCCAGGTTCGGGTGGCTTGCCCTAAGGAGAATCAGTACTGACTGCTTGACAGAACAACCAAGATCAAGCGAAGTTCGCCCTTGAACTTTGGGAGCGCATCCGTCGAGAGTTTCCAGAGCTTCGCATTTACAAGGTATGGGACAGACCCGTTGGGCCTCACCCAGTGGCCATGTTTGAAGTGAACTTGTTCACTCCAAAGCAATTTGGCGCGTTCATCCCATGGCTGGTGATCAATCGAGGCCCACTGAGCGCGTTGGTACACCCCAACACCGATGATGAGGAGAGGGATCATACACAGAGAGCTACTTGGATGGGAGACAGGTTGCCGTTGGATCTGACCCTGTTCAAGCGCATGCGCCAGGCCAGGGCAAAATTGGAGACGGTGAAGGGCGAAAGAGAGAGTGCAAGTTAGGCAATACAATGTATATACGGAGTACCTTGGCACGTGTCACGTCCCTCTATGCGTGCTGGATATAGAAAACATCGCGCGGTCTGTCGGCCGTAAGATCCAGGTACAATCACCCCGGTATATTATTGTGAGGCAGGCGTACTTTAGACTTTAATTGCCGGTGAAGGAGTTAGTCACAGTGTTGACCCAGTCACCCAATAAGCCTGAGCGATATATCTGCCTGTTTTCGCAAGCCCGGTCAAGCTATGATATAGCCTGATGATTTGCAACGCTGAGCTGTAAAACAACTACCTTCGCCGAGACATCTGCCCATGCCCAAATCAAAACCACGTTCTGCTAGAGTACTCTGTAGGTGGAGAGTAGGCTTTCGGCATATCATCGGGTGTTATTGTATGTTCGGGGAAACTTCGCACCGCTCTACCGCCCGGATGCTCGCGGGTCGGAGATCAACGACCAATTTCCACAAACAATTTCCATCACCGAATGAGAATCAGCGAAGATGCGACTACTGCAGGAACAAGATCGTCTTAGGGCAACCGACTTGCGCTAGAATCAAGTTTATGATCACAGGGATTCGAAAAGGGTGCAATTTGGCGTGCCTCATGCGCTTTCTCTGTCAATACGCAGTAACAATACTCCCCATTGAGCTTGGGTCCGGAGAAGCGACATTCGCAGATGGCAGACAACGGGCGTAGATTGCGAGTCATGGCCCAGGTGCTAGGACAGAGCGCCTGGATGCCTAGGGGTCCTACCGTACATAGAGGTCCTGATAGTCGTATCCCCTCATCTTCTCTTTTCTGCTTTTCTTTCTTCACCTCTGTCTATCTTACCACAATCGTCTCTTCTTCGCGGCGGCCGCTTTTTGCACCGTGCAGACATTTGTCTGCGTCCTGTCTTTGACAATATCTATACATATACACGCTCATTTCGTTATACAATTGCCGCATTCCTAATCGTGCCCTGTATATTGCATCCAACTTAATTCATTCACAACAACATGCATACCGTTAATTCCCTGGCAATCGCGGCTATTGCCACCGCAGCGTTCTCATCCTGCGCTGCGGCATTTGATGCCTCTCTCAATACAAACATGGCGGTGTACTGGGTATGTCAAACATCGAAAAGGCTGCGTAAATGGAAGAGAGTATGACTAATGCTTATCTGACACTACAGGGTCAAGGAGACGGCCAACAGCGATTAGCTCATTACTGCCAGGACTCGAGCATTGACATTATTCCGATCGGTTTTCTAAATGTCTTTCCTGACCAGGCTGGTGGAGGTTACCCTGGCACAAACTTTGCGAATCAATGCGGGAGCTCGACATATAAGAACCTAGATGGCTCGAGTAGCCCTTTACTCTCCGATTGCCCTCTCATAGGACCCGATATCGTAACTTGTCAAAACGCTGGAAAGAAGATTCTCCTTTCCCTTGGGGGCGCCGTCCCGACAAACCAGGAGATCAAAGATGATGCTTCAGCTATAAGATTTGCCAACTTCTTATGGAACGCCTTTGGTCCTAAAAACCCATCCTACACTGGCCCTCGGCCTTTTGGCGATGCAGTTGTTGACGGATTTGACTTTGATATCGAGAGTTCGCTTTCCAAGGTGTCCAACGCGCCAGCCCTCTCTCGAGGCTATGCGACGGTGATCAATACGCTACGGAGTTTCTACGTCCTCGAAGAGAAGACCTATTACATTTCAAGCGCTCCACAGTGTGTCGTACCTGATGTCCATTTAGCAGACGCCATTGAGAAATCTTATTTCGATTTCATCTTTGTCCAGTTCTACAACACTCCTGAGTGTTCCGCGCGAGCTTTCTTTGACCATACCTACGGCAGCTTCGGAGGTCCGTCAACCGATATCAGTTTCAAGAAATGGGTAGATTTTATCCGCTCGTCAAGAAATCCTCATGCCAAAGTCTACCTCGGGCTACCGTCGTCGCCAGCCATGACGTATGATGCAAAGATGTATATTGAGCCAAGCGAAGTTTCACAATTGATCAGTAAATTCCAGTGCGACTATCCGGACAATTTTGGTGGTCTTATGGTGTTCGAGGCGACGTCGTCGGAGTCAAACTCAATCGGTGGAAGACCTTACGTAGATGTCCTCAAAGACGAGTTAATGAGCTCGAATTGCGCTGTTCAGACATCGATCACGTCAGCTTTGCCGAGCCCTACCTCTTCATCGTCTTCTGTCTCGTCTTCGATGTCCACGTCGTCTAGCACCTCAGCCTCCTCTTCTGCAACGGCCACTACATCAATCTCGTCTAGCAGCTCAGGCTCCTCTTCTGTAACATCTACCACGTCAACCTCGTCTAGCAGCTCAGGCTCCTCTTCTGTAACATCTACCACGTCAACCTCGTCTAGCCAGTCCAGTACCTCAGCTTCA
>JAABUL010000733.1_pt1 | contig 68286 bp, 74 predicted proteins | sample 5559151 | NCBI WGS metagenome assembly JAABUL01 (sample SAMN10711876, study PRJNA513368) | rock metagenome | isolation source: Antarctica rocks | place: Antarctica: Victoria Land, Pudding Butte sud | reverse complement strand
GCTCAAAGGCTGGCGCGGAGTCGCCACCCGGTATGACAAGCACGCCCGTAACTACCGATCTGGAGTCGTCGTCGCGAGCATCGTGCTGTTCTGGCTCAACGATCCGTCAGACACGCCCTAGTCGTCGCTGAAGGGCAACCAGTATCAGCATCAGTGCCGACTGCGCCCGCATTGGTGAACACCACATCCCCGATCAAGCATGTCGTGGTGATCTATCAGGAGAATCACTCTTTCGACAATGTGCTCGGCGACGTCTGCCAGGCCCGCCTGACGCGCTGTGACGGCTTCACCGGCACGGTCAGGCTGAAGACTGGTGCTCAGGTGCCGATGACGGTGTCGCCGGACGTATTTCCGAGAGTCGACCATTCGGTTGCTTCTTAGACAAAGGCTATTGACGGCGGCCAGATGGACGGCTGGGCGACAATCACCGGCTGCACGCCGTGCGTGTCCTATCACTGCCTGAGCTACTACACGGCCAGCCAGATTCCGAACCTCGCCTCGCTGGCCAATACTTACACCGTCTCGGACCGCACCTTCTACATGGCCGATTCGCCGTCCTGGGGAGGCCATCTGTACGCCGCCACTTCAACGCTCGACGGCTTTACGGGTGACAATCCAAGCCGGAGTCCGGCGTTACCCGGACCGGGATGGGGATGCGACTCGAACCTCACGACGCCCTGGCTGGACCCGGCCGGCTCGCTGATCAATGAGCCATCGTGCATTCCCGACTATACGCTGAACCCGGTCACCTACCCGTACGGTGGCGCGTTCCGCTCCACTCCGGTCGCGCACGTCGACACAATCTTTGACCGCGTGATCAGGGCCGGCCTCACCTTCAAGGTCTACGGCCAGGTCAAGGCGCCGACGACCACCGGCGTGAAGTTTGGCGGCAATCCGTATGCCTGGTCGATCTGTCCCTCATTGGCCGACTGCTTCTACACGTCTCAGCGTGCCAATATGGTTCCGGGAGCCCAAGTCCTTACCGATGCCACTAACGGCGCTCTGCCGTCGTACTCGATCGTGACGCCGTCAAGCTCAGGCGCCAATACCGTCGGCGGCGATTCCTCTCAGCACAACGGCGCGGCTATGAGCATTGGCGACAACTGGATTGGCAAGGTGGTCAGCGCGATCCAGTCCGGCCCCGAGGCCGCTAGCACCGCTGTCTTCATCACCTATGCCGACTGCGGCTGCTTCTACGACCACGTGGCGCCTGGCGTCAATCCTGACGGCACCTCACAGGGTATCCGTATGCCAATGGTCATCGTGAGTCCGCACGTCAAGAAGGGCTTCACCGACTCGACACCGGCCACGTTCGCCTCGATCCTGGCCTTCACCGAGCACACGTTCGGGCTCGCGCCCCTGTCACTGAATGACGCCAGGCCTATGACTACGCCGGTTCATTCGACTTCACCCAGACGCCGCTAGCCCCGACTCCCATGGTCAGCACTTCCATACCGCCGTCGACTAGGGCTGCACTGCTGGCTAATCCCGATGTGGGTGACGGCGACGCCACCTGACAAGGAAAGGCACGGCCATCACTTGACGGGTACGGGCTCCAAGAAGCCGAAGTCGATCCAGACCTAGCTAGAGTCGTGGACTGATCCTGATATTGGCCTGTCGGTCTCTGGCCGAGACGGCTGTGCCGGTCAAGCTGAAGTAGGGACCGGGCTCGGTCACGATCACTGGCTGCATCTCGGCAGGCCGAAAGGGCATGATCCAAAGTCTAGGTGACTGCCTACTCGGTGAAGCTGAGCGTGTGCTCCGATGAGTAGGCACCGCCGGTCAGGCCGGCAACCTCATTCCAGGAGTACCCGAAGGCCCCGCCCTTGGCGTCAATGCGCAGGTTGTCCTTGTCGAACTCGGCGGTGACGGTGCCCACCACGTCATCGGCGTGGCCGGAACCGTTGTAGGGGTCCAGGACCATCAGGGTTGGCTTGGTCCAGTAGATGGTGCCCTTCTTCTCGGCGGCCACCAGCGTTCACGATGTCACTGAGGGTGTCGGGCTGCCAGATGACGCACAGGGTGCCGCCGTAAGGTAGCTTCGGCGACCAGGGATCGCAACGCCTTCTCATTGACGTCGTAGTCGATGCCGGCCGCTGTCGCGACCTCGTGCATGGCGTCCTCGATCTGGGCTGCGTCCCACGACCAGGAGTCCGGTGTCAGGTTGTAGCCCAGGTTGAATCGCAGCCGAGCCGAGTGTTGTTGAGCAACTCGGCGAAGACGTTGGAGTCGTCGCGCTCCTCGATGGTTCCGCGAATGCCTTCGATGAGGTCCGCCCGGTCCAGCGCGTCGCGTTCCTCGGAGTCGGAGAGCACCTCGTCGAGGATCTGGCTGACCCCGAGCCAGCGGGCTTCGTCCGAGCAGACGTATCACCGGTGGCGCACCAGTTCGCATCGCTGGCCTGTCGCCAGGTCGGGGCGCCGCCCAACGTGGGAAGCGGCAGCCGTTCTGGGGTAGCGAACGGGCAGGCACACGTCGCCCTCGGTGTGGATGTCGGCCACGGCGCTCATGCTGGTGGGCATGACCGACTGCCTCGACTGCTCCGGCTCCCGCTCTGTGCCTGACTTCTTCGGGGACCTCGGCCCCTGCCCGTCCTGCGTGATCGTCAGCGCCGACAGCGAGACATGGGTCGTCGTCGAAGACGACGTGGCGTCATGAGCACGTGTCGGGAGGAAGTCCTCAGCGCAATCGCCACGCTGCAACGGCTCAGCGGCGGCAAGCCGGAGTCGCCCGCGGAGGTGATCCGTGAGATGCAACGAGTGGGCACGGCCTTCCCCGAGCAGACCATCCGTACCGAGATTGTGTCTCGGATGTGCGTGGACGCGCCTGTCCATCACGGCACTGTCTGGCCGGACCTCCGCCGGGTCGGTCGCGGGCTCTACCTGATGGCTGCCGCCGAGACTCAGGAGGAGGCTGTCAGCGCCCCGGCGACGGCCTTACAGCCAGTGCCGCCGGTCCTTGGCCCGACGAGCCGTCCCTGGCCCTGGGAAGGCGCGGTGCAGGCAGCGTTCGCGGGCTACCTCGTCGCACGCCGTTGGGAGATCACCGGCAGCACCGTGGGGTGCGTCGTCGTAGAGGTAGCGGAACCAGCCCTGACTCGGCTTGTCCCCGAAGGTGACGACGACTCGCAGGTCGGGAAGCAGAGAGACTCCAAGACCCCCGATGGCGGTAGAGGCGGTGCTGCCCCGTCCTACGCCGGAGGACTGCACTCTTGAAGCGCCCGAGCAGGAGTTGAGACCCGTATGCCCAACTCATCTTGGAGGCGGTCGGCGCGCCTCAACAACTCACGGTCGTTGGTGACGAACAAGTCGCGTCCTGCCAGCTTATGGCCTAGCAAGTGGATGCCGTCGATGGCCTGCCTGTATTTCCTGCGCCGCTCCGGCTCGGCTTCCTCCTCGGCCCAGACCGGCTCGTTAGGGCGGCTGCCAGGCCGGAGGATCGCCCTGATCGCTTCCCAATCTGGGCCGGCCTCCGGCTCTGAGAGGTAGTCGGTGCCGAGCGTTGAAAAGCCCAGGATGAACGGGCCCGCAACGCGCGTGTCGCCCAGGACGGGGCACCCGGACAGGAAGGCGGAAAGTCTCGCGGCCTTGGCCGCGTCGGCTGTTGGCAACTCCATGTCGAAAGCGGTGGTCAAGGCCAGGTCCACCTCGCCCTGCTCGGCGAGCGCGATCAGTTCCAGCACAGGCATCCCGGCGGCCGGACCTTCGGCGGCGCTGATGACACAGCACCGATCCAGGGTCAGTCGCTGCATGCCAGCAAGCATAGGTCGCCATGCCGGCTGGAACGGTTAGGCGCTCGGAAGCGGGGCGCTCGACAGGCACAGGGGAAGCAGCGCCGCCGGTAGCATCGCCCGTATGGACCGCGCGGCAGCCCTCTGGCCTAAACACGACGATCTCTCTCCTGCGGCCGTACGTCTTCTGGCTCGGCGGCTAGCCGAGGCGGCGGAGGAATATTCCATCGCACAGCGCCACGAAGCGTCGGCAGCCCTGTTCGAGGGACACTAACAACCATGCGACTGCGCGAAGTCCTCATCGTGGCCTTCGGTCTGGCCCTGGCAACGGCGACTGCGGTGGTCGGGATCGCCAACGAGCCGTCCGGCAGCAGCCTGACGGGTCTGGACTTCCGACAGGACATTGGAATGTCTTACGCCCCATCGAAAAGCGACCAGGCCTATTCCTTCGAGGTGGCGAATCTCTGCGCTGATCATCATGCGCCGGTGCGCATCACCTCGGTGCGTCCGATGACCACGGTCGGTCGAGTGACGTTGGATAGAGCGGGACTGTCTGCGCCGGTCCCGGACACCCAGCACATGGCCCCCAGCACAGGCGGCGGCATGATGCCGGCCTCTTGGAATCTGCGTCGAACAGTTGCCTGGTGTGGGCTAGCAAACCAAGAAGGGAGACGTATAACTGGCTCGCCGTGCAGATCACCCGGCACGGGCCTGAGTCGGCAGCCATCGTCGGATTAGAAGTCAACTATGTCGACGAAAGAGGCGTGCAACACAGCAAGAAAGTGCCGCAACTCTCGGTAGGGCTGTGCGGTAAGAACAAGATTAAAGCAGCCTGCGGTATCTTCTAGCCAAGAGCATCACGCCCCGAAGCCCCCTCAGGACCAAACCCGAGGGGGCTTCGGCTTTGCTCGTCGTTTCGCATGATTTACTCGTCCGGACCGAAAAGCCTTGCCCACGAGTACCTGTTCCACGGGCACGGGCATCTGTCCTGGCAGGCGAAGAAGGGGGGCGTCGGGTCCTGCTGCGGTGTCATTGCGCCCGGAGTAGTGAGGTGATTACGGAAGAGGTTCCACACCTTCACTGAGATCCCCGGCTGCTTGGAGCACGAAGGCCCTCAGCGTGTCGGTTGCCGTCATTAGTTCCGACAGGCTGATCTCCTGACCTCCGTATTGCATGGCCTGCCGCTCGAAGAGCGCGGTCCAATCGAAGACGGTGACCGCCTCTGGATCGGGCTTCCTGTTGACCCAACCCAGAGCGCGGTCCTCGATGTGCTCGTAGGCGTTCCGCAAAGGGGTGATCCTGCGGTTGAGGGAGAGCATCTCGGGATCGGGTGCGCTGGCGACGCCGATCAGGTGCTTCATCTGGACGCTCATGTCGAGAGCGCGACCGAAGGCCACCACGGTGACCTCCACCGTGGAGACGGTTCGCCAGAGGTGGGATCGCAGGGCAGGGCCGACGCTGGGCGGTTCCTGATCGAGTAGGTCGCGCACCTGGTCCAACAGGGTTCGGGCAGCGTCCAGTCTCCGTGCGGTAGCCAGCAGGTAGCGGTAGCCGTGCTCGTAAGCCGGGGGCGCGGTGCTCATCCAGGACCACAGCACACCGGTGACGGGAACGTAGCCCTCGACGCCTTTGCTCTCGGCGGCGTCGATAGCGGCGATGCTCACCGTCATCATGCCGGGCTCAAGACAGAACGAGTCTCCCGGCTTGAGCAAGACAGCCGTTCCTGGATCGGGCTCGGTTGGCGACAAGGTGCGCCCGTAGACCACTGACCCCTCCCGCCGCACTTCGATGACTCTCATGGCGGTGATCAGATCGTCGGTTCGTCCGACTTCGGCGGTGCGGTTGATGCCGACGTAGCGCACCGGCGTCACGAGGATCACTTCCCGCACCGATGGATCATGAGCCACCCACGGCGGGTCCTCGTTGGGTTCGAGGCGTCGAACGAGGAGCGAGTCACCCTCACGACCCTCTACCGCGACGGGCACCGGCGTCGGGTCGCCATCCACTTGCACCCGCAGGTATCCACCGAGTGGCGCGGCACCTGGCTGCCGGTCGTCCTGCTCCGGCACCGGCCCATCGTCCGGGTCTACTGGGCTCATCTGCGGCGTGCAGGGTCGTGCTCGGCGGTGACCCGGGCGACGGCCTCGACGCCGGGGCGGGCGTACCGCTGCAAGGTGCGGAGGCTGGCGTGACGCGACTTCGCCATCAGTAGGACGGTGGGCACGCCGTCTTCGGCTAGGTGGGTGAGCGCGGAGTGCCGCAGGTGGTGCAGGGTGGCTCCGCCGCTGGCTTGGGTGAAGATCTCGGCTGCCCGCCGGTAGGACAGGCGGCTACGGCCTGTGCTGGGATCGGTGTCCGGCAGCGCCGGGGCCCGACTGGGGCTGGGTAGACGCTCGGCAAGGAACAGCGGGCCCTTGCTGCGTCCGTCGATGACCCTGGGGAGTAGTCGGACGGTTCCGGTGGCGTAGTGGAGCACGTCGGTGTCGCCGCCCTTGCGGATGGTCGTCGCCCGCCGGGCCGCCAGGTCGAGGTCCTCGACGTTGACATGGAGGACCTCCTGAGCGCGGGCGGCGCTCTCGTACAGGAAGCGCCACAGGCAGCGGTCCCGCACGCTGATGTAGCGGCGGGTGAAGAGCCGGTCGAGGTCGTCGTGGGACATGGCTCGGCTGTGGTCCTCAGGTACCCGGCGCCGCTCAATGGTGGTGGTCGGGTCGGTATCGATCCAGCCTTGGCGTTGGGCGAAGGCCACGAAGGAGCGCAGGGTGGCGACCTGGCGGTTCCACGAGGCTGGCGCCGCATCCGGGTAGGCATCGTGCAGCGCCTGAGCGAGGTGCTGGGCAGGGAGGTCGCGGCGAGGAGGGCACTCGTAGCCGCACGGTGTACCGCTGCCGAACTCGCAAGCATGTCGCCCGCCACGTCCATCCGGTCGACGCCCTGGTGGCCGAGCACGTGATCACCCGGCTCTCCATGCCGAACGCAGCCGAGTTGCTCGTTGACGACTCCCGGCCAGACGCTGCCGATCTGCGCGATCAGGCGCAGACAATTCGCGGCCGGCTAGAGTCGCTGGCTCTGGACTTCGCCGACGGCGCCCCGACCGCCGATCAGACCGCGCTCGCGCTGCACCAGGCTGTCCGCCGCAAGGCCAACCAGGCCTGGCCAGCACCACTGACCCTGCTCCATCCCTGAACCGAGCCGTCGTAGCTCGAACTGTCTCCCGATCATCGTCCGGCCTGGCGCCACCGTAGCTGTCGGGTGAGCGAAGAGGCGGGCCTCCAACGTAGGGCCAGAAGGATCCTCAGGCCGAGGCCGTACGCCCCGCCAGATCATTTCATCGTTTCATCGTCAGCCAACTCGTTCGTGGTCCCCAAGGCGTGAGCCATTGCGCCCGGGCCCGGGTAGGACTTGAATTGCAGTCGTGGAAAGCAACCGACTCCTGACCACCGCGACGGCCACGCCAGCCGACGTCACCGATGACCCGCCGCAGGCCCGCTGGTTGATGGCTGTCGTCCGGGTGGGCGTGGCTCTGCTGTGGATTCAGAACCTGAGCTGGAAGGCACCCCCGGACTTCGGCAAGAACAGCGGTGGCGGGTTGTACAAGTGGGCAAAGTTTGCCGTTGACAAGCCTGTCTTCGGGCCCTACGCCCGGTTCGTGGAGCACGTTGTGCTGCCGAACTTCACAGTCTTCGGCTGGCTGACGTTGCTCGTCGAGGCCGGGCTCGGCGCATTCCTGCTGGTGGGGCTCGCCACCCGGTTGTGGGCGCTCATCGGAATCGCCCAGTCGGTGGCCATCGCCCTGTCCGTGTTGAACGCACCACATGAGTGGCACTGGGCGTACTTCCTGATGATCTTGGCGCATGTCGCGCTATTCGCGACCGCAGCCGGCCGCAGCTTTGGGGTCGACGGGGTTCTGCGGCCCACCTGGCGGGCCTCGTCCGGCCGGGTCGCGCGAGTGCTGTTGAGGGTCTCGTGATGCCGCATCGGTTGCACCGACTCGACCGCGCGACACTCGTCCTCGGGGTTGTCACACTGCTCAGCTCGCTGTCGGCGTTCACCGCCAGTGGCTTCGGCCCGTACCAGTTTAACTTCGTCAAGGTGCGCGGCGCGGTGATCGCGGTGTTGCTCCTCACGGGCGCGTGTGCGGTCGTTGGCGCTGTGCCGGGGCGTCGGGTGCTGGCGTTGATTGCCAGCGCGGGGCTGCTGCTGGCCGCAGCGGTGCAGTTGCTGCAGGCGCGCCAGCCGACGAACTGGCTTGGCGGAGACGAGTCCACCGTCGCGCTCTTGGGTGGTTTGGGAATGGGATTACTCGCCGTCGCACTCGCGAACCGGCCAGAGACCGGAGGAACAGAAGGGGAGGCACAGCGTGGATCTGGACGCAGCAGTTGAGCCCGTCCTCGTCGTAGCGCGGAAGTTCGCCCACGAGATTGATGTCGATGCGCGATTTCCGGATGAAGCTGTCGATGCCATTCGATCCTCCGGGCTGCTCGGACTCACGTTGCCAACGGAGACAGGCGGGATGGGTGCTGGTCCGCATGAGCTGGTGACGGTCGTCAGCTCGCTGGCCGGCGCGTGCGGCTCCACGGCGATGGTCTACCTGATGCACGTCAGCGCCGCCATGTCGGTGGCGGCCGCGCCCCCGCCAGGGCTGCCGGCCCCGCCACGGCGACCCGGGGCCGGCCACGCCTGGCTGCGGAAAACCTGCGGCGACACGACCCGCTGAACCGGCGACCGCCAGCAGCCCATCCCACGACTCACCTTCCGGACCTGCCAGCCGCGACACGCTCCCTGCGCCCGTCGACTCGCCCGACCTCCCCCCTACCCCAGCGGTGTGATTGCCCCGAGTTCCGCCGAAGAGCACGAGCCGCTGAGCGGCTTGCAAGACCATGCCCCAACAATCAGGAGCCCGACCCCACCCAACCACTCCGTGGCTAGGCACCGTCGACACACATATGCATCATCGACGCACTGGATGTCCTGTCAGAAATGTGGGACATGCATTCGTTGTCCCGACGGTGGCCAGCAGCGTTGACCTGGTCGTCCATGCCGAAACCGACGGCGCGGGAAGCCGGCGGGTACGCGAGATCGTGGCGGTGCCCGGCCGAGTCGAAGGCAGCGTCGTTGAGGTCGCTGACCTGTTCGTCACGCGGGACGACAAGCTGGTGCGCTCCGACTGTTTCCCGCCGCATCCGGAGCGTTTCCACCGCGCCGGGATCGACCTGGTCAAGGTCCTCGGCGTCCGTACGCAGCGGTCGGCGTAGTCGTGGGCGCTCTGCTAGTGGTACGGCGTTGGCGGCGTGGCCGGACGCCTGGGGCGGCCTTCGCGCTGTCACTTATCGGTGGTTCGCCGCCCACGGACGCAACTGTTTCGACCGGCTCGGCGGCGGGGGTGGGAGGTTCCACAGTCTCGGCCCCAGAGGCGCCACACTCGGTGCAGTACCGCTGGTCGTTCTGAAGGCTGTGCCCGTTGAAGCACTTCATCGGTGGATGTGGGGTGCGGCCCTTTTCCCCATATCTCATTCCGATCTGGCGTCCGATGGCAACCGAGGCTCGCAACGCCACTACTCGGGAAACCAACCCCTTGCCTTCCGCAGCGAGATCTAGGGCTGCCGCGGTCGACCCGTCACGTCATCGAATCATGAAACGGCGCGGGTGGCAGCCCGACGTGAAGATTGATGGCTGTCCTCAAGTGGCGGCATGTCGGCCCCGCTCGGTGAACCCAGGAGTCCAACGGCGGACCGTACCGGCCCGTTCGACTACCCGGTCACCGGCGCGGGCACAACCAGCATGTCGGGGTCGAGGTAGCGGGTCACACAGGGACCCGGATCACGTCTCCCTGAGGTGGCGCGGGGGCCAGTTGGGGCAGACCGCAGTCCACATTTAGTCCACGGGAGTCGCTCTAACGTTGCTTGGCAACGCTCTGATGTTGCTTGACAACCGTGGTGCCAGGCGGACCTCTTGGAGGCTATCTGCGCAGGTCACGCGGCGTTTTGACCAGGGGTTTTGCGAGTGGGCGATACAGGACTTGAACCTGTGACCTCTTCCGTGTCAAGGAAGCGCGCTACCAGACTGCGCCAATCGCCCGAGGCGGAGGCGGGAATCGAACCCGCGTACAGGGCTTTGCAGGCCCTTGCCTAAACCACTCGGCCACTCCGCCGAGGCCCGGACTGCGGGCCGCGGTCGGACGCCCGAGGGCGTCGCCGAGCGGACGACGGGATTCGAACCCGCGACCCTCACCTTGGCAAGGTGATGCTCTACCAGCTGAGCCACGTCCGCACTGTGCCCTACGACTCTAGCCGAGGCCGCCGACGGCCTCCAACAGGACGGGCCGCCGGCCTGCTGTGCCGGGTCAGCCGGTCGAGGTCGAATGCGGTGGCGATGCCGGGTCCTGACGGCTGCCCCGCCAAGATCCTTACGGATCGCCAGCCTACGGTCGCCGGCACCCGATAGGTTTCCTCGACATGCGCACTGTGGTGGTCACCGGGGACGCCCTCACGGTTGACGATGTCGTCGACGTGGCGCGCGGCCGGGCCCGGGCGGAGCTGGGTGCCGGCGTGACAGCGCGGATGGAGCCGAGCCGGCGCATCGTCGCCGACGCGGTCGCCCGTCGGGCGGTCGTGTACGGCGTCACCACTGGCTTCGGTGCGCTTGCCGATACGTCGGTCGCCGGCGCGGATCTGGTCGGTATGCAGTACGCGCTGATCCGCAGCCACGCCGCCGGAGTGGGGGAGCCGCTCGCCGACGAGGTGGTCCGGGCGTTGCTGCTGCTGCGCGCGCGTACGCTGGCCGCCGGCTATAGCGGGGTCCGCGTCGATCTGCCACGACGGCTCCTCGACCTGCTCGAGCGCGATCTGCTGCCGGTGGTGCCAGCCAAGGGCTCGGTAGGTGCCTCGGGCGACCTGGCCCAGCTGGCCTCGCTCGCGCTACCGCTGATCGGCGAGGGACGCCTGCGGTGCAGCGGCGACGCGGACACCGGCGGCCGCCCGGCCGCCGAGGTGCTGGCCGAGCACGGGCTCGAGCCGCTGTCGCTGGCGCCCAAGGAGGGGTTGTCCCTGCTAAACGGCACCGAGCCGATGCAGGTACTGCTCGCCTTCGCCGTCACCGACGCCGAGCTGCTGACCCGGGTCGCCGACATCGCCTGTGCCATGAGCGTCGAGGGTTTGCTCGGCACCGATCGGCCGTACGACGAGCGGGTGCAGGCACTGCGGCCGCATCCCGGGCAGCTGGTCAGCGCGGCCAACCTGCGCCGGCTGCTCCATGGCAGCCCGCTCTTGGCCAGCCACCGCAACAGCCGGCATGCCGTGCAGGACTCCTATGCCTTGCGCTGCGCGCCGCAGGTCCACGGGGCGACCCGCGACGTCGTGACGTACTGCCGTGGGGTGCTCGAGTGCGAGCTCGGCTCGGTCGTGGACAACCCGGTCGTCGTCGGTGACGGCGAGGTCATGACCACGGGCAATTTCCACGGCCAGCCATTGGCCTTTGCCGCCGACATGCTGGCCATGGCGGCAGCCGAGCTGGCCTCGATCAGCGAGCGCCGCACCTATCGCATGCTCGACCCGGCGACCTCACGCGGTCTGCCGCCATTCCTGGCGCCGGACGCGGGGACCAACTCCGGATTCATGCTCGCCCAGTACACCGCCGCGGCGGTGGTCAGCGAAAACAAGGTGTTGTGCCACCCGGCCAGCATCGACACGATCCCGACGAGCGGCAACCAGGAAGATCACGTCAGCATGGGCTGGCACGCCGCTCGCAAGGTCGGTGAGGTGATCGAGAACGTTGAGGCGGTGTTGGCGATCGAGTTGCTCTGCGCGGCACAGGCCTTGGACCTGCGAGCGGCAGTTGCGGCTCCCGGGCCGGCGACCGCCGCCGTGCGCGATGAGATCCGGCGGGAAGTCCCGCGGATGGAGGTCGACCGCGAGGTGGCGCCTCAGATCCGCTCCGTGCAACAGCGGCTGGAAGCGATGGTGAGCACGGCCGAGGCCGTGCTCGGCGTCCTGGGCTGAGGCGCGTCGTGGGCTGAGGCGCGTGGTGGGCTGAGGCGTCAGGCCCCGTCGAGCAACGACTGGAGCTCGGCGTCCATGTCGATGAACCGGTCCTCGTAACCGACCGGAACCTCGGCGCAGGTGCGGCGCAGGAAGTCCGACAGCGCCTGCCGAGGCACTTCGAACAACGCCTCCCCGGAGGGGGAGCACAGCGCCAGAGCCACCACCGTGCCGCCGTCGCCGGACACCGGCCAGACCCGGACGTCCCCCATGCCGGCCGGTGCGTCCAAGCCGTCGACGATCAGCTCCCGGGCGAACGTCCAAACGACCTGCGTGTCGTCGCCCGTACCGCCGGTGTGAAAGGTGACATGAACGGCGTAGGGGTCCGAGGTGTCGTAGCGCAGGCTGGCTGCCACCTTCAATGCCGTGCCGTCGGGGACGACCAGGCGCAGCGCCAACTCAGACAAGACGCGGGTCGAGCGGGGGACGGTCATGGGGCAGCCCTTCGGGTCGGGGCCGAGGCGGCCAATGCCTAACCGATTCGTCCGCGGTCTCTGGGCGGTAGCGTAGAGCCACCGAAGGCCGGATGGCGATTCCGGACGAACATCATTTCGTGAGGACGCTGGTGACGAGACCGCCGCGCATCCGGTCCGACGTTGCAAGCGACGTCGACCTGGTCCGCGCGGTGGCTGATGGGCAACATGACGCCCTCGACGAGCTGTACGTGCGATACGGCCGGATCGTCTATTCCCTCGCCCGGCGCATCATCGTCGACAGTGGGCTGGCCGAGGACGTCGCGCAAGAGGTTTTCTTCGCACTGTGGCGCGATCCGGACAAATATGATCCCAGCCGCGGTCCGTTTGCCACCTGGTTGCTCTCTTTGACCCATCACCGCGCCGTTGACTTGGTGCGCCGCGAGGAGGCGGTCCGGCGCCGTCGCACCCGGGCTGCCGAGGAAGGCGTTTCCCTGTCGCTGACCAATGCCCCGGCTGCCGTCGCCGACCAAGCACTGGGTGGGGTCCGCCGCGAGCGGGTGCGCAAGGCGCTGCAAACATTGCCTGCGCCACAACGTGAGGCGCTCACTCTTGCGTACTTCGGCGGTTACACACAGCGAGAGGTCGCGGCCATCACCGGGGCCCCACTGGGCACCGTCAAGACTCGCATGCTGGCCGGCATGCGACGGCTGCGCGGAGAGCTCGCAACTGAAGACGGCACGTCGGGAGAGCTGTTGTGAACCGGGCCGCGCACGACGAGTACGACGGCCTGGCCGTCGGCTGGGCGTTGCACGCACTCGAGCCGGGCGAGGAGCACTCGTTCGCCGACCACCTGGCCACCTGCGTCCGCTGCCAGCGTCTGGTGCACGAGTCGGAGGAGGCGCTCGGCGAGCTCGCCTACGCCGTGGCACTGGTCGACCCGCCGGCGCAGCTACTCGACCGGATCCGCCATGCCACCGGAGCCAGCGACGCGATGCCGGGACGCCTCGGCCGGCCCCACCGGCAGCCCACGCCGATCGCCCGCCCCTCCCGGATGCTGCGCTGGGCCGCGCCGGCGATGGCCGCCGCGCTGGTCCTTGTTGCCCTCCTCGGCTGGAACGTCGCCCTGCGCCACCGCGCGCAGCAAGATCAGCGGCTGGCAGCCGAACGTCAAGCGGTGATCTCGCAGCTCGCACAGAGCACCACGCGGGCGGCGCTGGTGGACGGGGCACAGCGCACGGTCGGGTATGTGCTGCAGCGCGGGTCCAACGTAGAGATCGCTTCCGGCGGCCCCGCTCTCAACGGCCTAGCGCCCAACGACCGGGCAAAGACGACCTATGTGCTGTGGGCAGTACAGCGTTCGGGCGGCCCCCCGATCGCGGTCGGCACCTTCGACGTCCTCCGTCGTAGCCTGGACGTACGGCCCGTGCATGACGCGCAGCTGCACGACGGCGTCACCGGCTTCGCAGTGAGCCGCGAGCCGGGCCGGGGTGTGCCACAACGCCCGAGCGAGGTCGTCGCGACCGGCGCGGTGCAGAGCTGAGCTCAGCGTCGGGTAGCCGGGAGCGCCTGCGGCATCATCGCGACCGCATCCGCGCCACCCCGCGGGTGGGTGTCGCCTATCCATCGCGGTGGCCCTGCTGGGCGCCGGCATCGTCGGGATCGGCCTCGTCCTGCTGCCCTTGCCGGGGCCGGGCTGGCTGATCATCTTCGCCGGCCTCGGTGTGCTGGCCAGTGAGTTCAGCTGGGCCCGGCGCCTACTCGACTTCGCTCGGCAGCGGGTCGAGGCGTGGGGCGGATGGGTGCGCCGGCAGGGCGCCGCCGTACGGCTGGTGGTCGGCGCCGTGACGCTGCTGGCCCTCGTCGCTGTGGGAGCCGGATACCTTGCCTGGCGGGGAGTGCCGTCCTGGGTCCCCGGCATCGGGTAGCCTCTCGGGCATCGCGTCCCGGGCGATTAGCTCAGCGGGAGAGCGCTCCGTTCACACCGGAGAGGTCACTGGTTCGATCCCAGTATCGCCCACCACCTTTCAAGCTTTACTTACTTGCGGAATTAAATCGTTTGCTGTCGCTGACCGGAAATGGACGGCGATGAATCCATCGACTGACTACGCGTATCGCAGCCGGCCCGCCGGCCGCAGCGATAGCCTTACGCGGTGATCAACCGTGGGCGTGACGAGTGAAGAGTGACGATCTGGCACAGGTGCGACGGACGCTCTGGACGGCCGCCGACGAGATGCGAGCGAATTCGACGCTGTCGCCGGCCGAGTACCGCGGCCCCGTCCTCGGGCTGATCTTCCTCGCCTACGCCGATCACCGCTTCGAGCAGGTCCGGCCCGAGCTGGAGGCCATGGCGACTGCGCGGCGTCCGGCCACAGCCGACGACTACCGTGCGCGCTCGGTGCTCTTCGTGCCGGACGGCGCCAGGCTCTCGCACCTCGTCGCCTTGCCCGAGGGCCAGAACCTCGGCCGGGCGATCGATGACGCGATGAAGTTGATCGAAGGCTCGAACCCCGAGCTGCGCGACGTGCTGCCACGCGGCTATCAACGGCTCGAGAAGTCGATCCTCAGCGAACTGCTGCGGCTGTTCGCGCCGCTGCCGCGTCAGCTGTCCGGCGACGCGTTCGGGCTGATCTACGAGGACTTCCTGTCCAACTTCGCCAAGAGCGAGGGACGGCTGGGCGGTGAGTTCTTCACGCCGTACTCCATCGTCCGCCTGATCGTCGAGATCATCGAACCGTTCCACGGCAAGGTCTACGACCCCGCGTGCGGGTCGGGCGGCATGTTCGTCCAGTGCGCCAAGTTCGTCGAGCGGCACAACGAGTCGGCGACGCGCGAGCTGTCGGTGTACGGGTCGGAGCAAAAGGGCGGGACGGTTCCGCTCGCCAAGATGAACCTCGCGCTCCACGGCCTGTCCGGCGATATCCGTATCGCGAACAGCTACTACGAGGACCCGCACCACTCCGTGGGCGCATTCGACTTCGTCATGGCGAATCCACCGTTCAATGTGAACGGTGTCGATAAGGAGAAGATCGCCGGCGACCCGCGCTTCCCGGTGGTGCCAAAGCCTGATAACGCCAACTACCTCTGGATTCAGCAGTTCGACGCCGCGCTGAACTCGACGGGCCGGGCCGGCTTCGTCATGGCCAACTCCGCCGGCGATGCGGGCCACTCTGAGCGCGAGATCCGTCGGCAGCTGATCGAGTCGGGCGCCGTAGACGTGATGGTCGCGATCGGGACGAACTTCTTCTACACGGTCACATTGCCGGTCACCTTGTGGTTCTTGGACAAGGGCAAGCGCAGCACCGCGCGCGAGGACACCGTGCTGTTCCTCGACGCTCGGCACCTGTACCGGCAGATCGACCGGGCGCACCGCGACTTCCTGCCCGAGCAGACCGAATTCCTCGCCAACGTCGTGCGGCTCTACCGCGGCGAGAGGGTGGAGACTGTCGAGGGGAGCGGCGCAATGCTCGCGGAACGCTTCCCCGACAGCGCGTATGTCGACGTTCCCGGCTTGTGCAAGGTAGCGACCCGCGCCGAGATCGAGGCCCAAGGCTGGAGCCTCAACCCTGGAAGGTACACCGGCACGGCCGCGGTCGACGACGACGGCGAGGACTTCACCGAGAAGCTGACCGGGCTCTACGACGAGTTCACCCGCCGAAGCGACGAAGCCGACCGCCTTAGACGCGAGGTTGACGCGGCCGTCCAGGGAATTCTCAACGCATGACGGCCTGGCGGCGCATGACTCTCGGCGACGTCATTGATGTGAAGCATGGCTACGCTTTCAAGGGACATTACTTCGCGCCTGAGGGCGAAGCGATGATCCTGACTCCTGGAAACTTCCCGATCGGAGGAGGACTCCGGCTGCGCCTCGGTAAAGATCGCTACTACGCCGGTGACTACCCGTCTGAGTACAGACTGTCGCCGGGTGACCTGCTGATCGTCATGACCGATCTAACCCAGAACGCGCCGATCCTTGGGTCCCCCGCCGTTATACCAGGCGGACCGGCTATGTTGCACAATCAGCGCCTCGGCCTCGTGACGATCAAGCCGACCGCCAAACTGGACCGCCGGTTCCTGTACTACCTGCTACTCGCGGACGCTTCCCGAAGCCAGCTGCGCGCAACCGCGACCGGCACTACGGTTCGACATACGGCTCCGGAGCGTATTTATCGCGTATCGGTTGTTATTCCGGACGTTCCAATTCAAAGGGTCATCAGCTCGGTTCTCGGCGCGCTCGACGATCTGATCGAGAACAATAGACGGCGGGTCGAAGTGTTGGATGAGATGGCGGGGGCGATCTACCGGGAGTGGTTCGTCAACTTCCGCTACCCCGGCCACGAGAACGCCACCTTCGTTGACTCGCCGCTCGGACCCATACCCGAGGGCTGGCATCGCACGATACTTGGAAAGGTTTTAGAGCTCCGCTATGGAAAGGCACTCAAGAAAGACAACCGCCGCGGTGGCGTAGTTGCGGTAGTTAGCTCCGCGGGCGTCGTTGGCTGGCACAATGAACAGCTGGTGGAGGGGCCGACCATTGTGCTTGGGCGTAAGGGCAACATCGGAAGTGTGACGTGGGTCGAGGGTCCTTGTTGGCCGATTGACACAGCGTATTTCGTGGTGACGGATCTGCCCTTGCGTTATGTCATCGAGCAGCTTAGACGTTTGCAGTTCTTGAATACGCACGCGGCGGTTCCGGGTCTAAGCCGCGACCAGGTGTACAGCAAGCCGTTTCTTACTCCGCCCGACGCTTTGATGTTCCACTTCGCAGGACTCTCTAGCGCGCTTACGTCCCAGAGTCTTTCGCTGGCTAGGCAATGTGAACGACTCGCTTTGTTGCGTGATCTTCTGCTGCCTAAGCTGGTGACTGGGCAGATCGATGTGTCATCGCTCGATCTCGATCGGCTCGTCGAGGGTTCGGTGGCGTAGGTGTCGGGGCCGTACACCGAGGGCGGGCTGGTCGAGCAGCCCAGCCTCGAGCTGCTCAAGCAGCTCGGGTGGACGGTCGTCAATGCGTTCAGCGAGACGTTCGGTGCGGCCGGGACGCTCGGCCGGGATTCGATTCACCATGCCGTGCTGACAAACAGGCTGCGTGACGCCCTGCGCTGGCTGAACCCGCAGGTGCCCGACTCCATTCGTGAAGAGGCGCTCACGGCCGTTGCGAAGGATCGCTCGCTGATGGACCGGGTCCGGGCCAACCGCGAGGTGTACGCCCTGCTCCGGGACGGCTACCGCGCCGAGTGGGGCGAGAACGGTGAGCGGCAGTACGCCACCGTGCAGTACCTCGACTTCCGCGACTCGGCGAAGAACGACTGGCTCGCCGCGTCGCAGGTGTGGGTGGCCGGTGACCTGTACCGCCGGCGGGCGGACACGGTGCTGTTCGTCAACGGCATCCCGCTGGTGCTGCTGGAGTTCAAGGAACCGAACCGGCCGGTCAAGGCGTCCTACGACGAGAACCTCACCGACTACCGCGACACGATCCCGCAGCTGTTCGTCCCGAACGGCTTCGTGCTGTTGTCGAACGGGCGCGAGGCCAAGGTCGGCGCGACATACGCACCATGGGAGTTCTTCGGCGACTGGAAGGTGATCGACGCCGACGGCACCCGCGGGGTGGTCGCGCTGGAGACGGCAATCCGTGGCACTTGTGCGCCGCACCGACTACTCGACCTGATCGAGAACTTCGTCGCGTTCATCGAGCGCCCCGGTGGCCTGATCAAGACCGTTGCGCGCAACCACCAGTACCTCGGCGTAAACGCCGCAATTGACAACCTGTACCGGGTCCGGGCCGCCGGCGACAAGCGTCTGGGCGTCTTCTGGCACACGCAGGGGTCCGGCAAGTCGCTGTCGATGCTGTGGTTCACCCAGAAGGTGCTGCGGCAGATCCCTGGTGCCTGGACGTTCGTCATGGTCACCGACCGCACCGAGCTCGACACCCAGCTGCACGGTGAGTTCTCCGACGCCGGCGCGATCTCGCGTGAGGCCAGCGTGCACGCCTCGTCCACGACCCACCTGCGCGAACTGCTCGCCGCCGATCACCGCTACGTCTTCACGCTGATCCACAAGTTTCGGCTGGACAAGGACGAGACGACGATGCCGGTGCTGTCGGATCGCTCCGACGTCATCGTCATCACCGACGAAGCGCACCGCAGCCAGTACGACACCCTCGCGCTGAACATGCGCCGCGCACTGCCCAACGCGTCGTTCATGGGCTTCACCGGCACGCCGCTGATCGCCGGCGAGGAACTCACCAAGCAGCAGTTCGGCGACTACGTCAGCGTTTACAACTTCCGGGACGCCATCGAGGACGGCGCGACCGTCCCGCTCTACTACGAGAACCGCATCCCCGAGCTGCAACTGGTCAACGACGACTTCGCCGACGACCTCGCCGAACTGCTCGAGGCAGCCGAGCTCGACGAGGACGCCGAAGGCCAACTCGCCCGCAAGTTCGGGCAGCAGTACACACTGCTCACCCGCCCGGAGCGGCTGCGCAAGGTTGCCAGGGATCTCGTCACGCACTTCGTCGGCCGGGGGTTCACCGGCAAGGCCATGTACGTCGGCATCGACAAGGCCGCGGCCGTACGCATGCACGACTACGTCCGCGAAGCATGGGCCGAGCACCTCGCCGAGCTGCGCGTTCAGCACGACGCACTGCCGGAACTCGAACGGGCGTGGCTGACCAGCCGCATCGAGCTGATGGAGACGACGGATATGGCCGTCGTCGTCTCGCAGGGCCAGAACGAGATCGCGACGCTCCAACGGCAGGACCTGGACATCCGCCCGCACCGGGAGCGGACGAACCGCGAGGATCTCGCCGAGAAGTTCAAGGCGGCCGACGATCCGCTGCGGCTCGTCTTCGTCTGCGCGATGTGGATGACCGGCTTCGACGCGCCGAGCGTGTCGACGATCTACCTCGACCGTCCCATGCGCAACCACACCCTGATGCAGACGATCGCCAGGGCCAACCGGGTCTTCCCGGACAAGGACAACGGGCTGATCGTCGACTACGTCGGCGTGTTCCGAAACCTCGAGAAGGCTCTTGCGATCTACGGCGCGGCGAACGCCGAGCCCGGGGTCGATTCGCCGATTCAGGACATCGAGGCCCTGGTCGCCGAACTCGGCGCCGCGACCGACACTGTCGTCGGCTTCTGCGCGGCCAACGGAGTCGACCTTCCAGCGCTGCGCGACGCATCCGGCTTCGCACACATCGCGCTGCGCGACGCCGCGGTCGAGTCCTTGCTGCGCGACGAGGACACTCGGACGACGTTCTTGGCCGCTGCACGCCAGGTCCGCAACCTGTTCAAGGCGCTGCTGCCTGATCCGCAGGCCGCCGCGCACCAGCGCACCGTCGCAGCCATCCGGGTGCTGGCCGAGCGCATCGCGGACGTATCCCGCCCACCGCGGGCCGATCTCGAGGCGGTGTCCGACGCGGTGGACGCATTGCTCGACCGCTCGGTAGGCGCCGAAGAGTACGTGATCCGGGCAGCGGCCGAGGGCAGCGAGCCGGATCCGCTCATCGACCTGTCCCAGATCGACTTCGACGGTCTCGCCGCGGCCTTCGCCGGCCGCAAGCGCGCCGAAACCGACCGGCTCGCCGCTCTCCTCAAGCAGCGCGCGGTCGCGGCGGCGAACCGCAACCCGACCCGCTACGACCTCGTCCAGCGCATCGAGGACCTGATCGCCGACTACAACGCGGGCAGCGTCAACATCGACGAATACCTGCGACGCCTCGTCGACCTGTCACGCACGCTCACCGACGAGGAACAGCGCGCCGTTCGCGAGGACCTCAACGAAGAAGAGCTCGCGATCTTCGACCTGCTCACCAAGCCCGAACCTGTGCTCACCGACGAGGAGCGCGCGGTCGTCAAGGCCAGCGCGAAGCGGCTGCTCACCCATCTGCACGACTCGCTCGTGCTGGACTGGCGCCGCAAGGCCGCGACGACAGCCGACGTCCGCACGACGATCAGCCGCGTTCTCGACGAGGACCTGCCGGCGGACCCGTACCCGCCCGCGATCTTCGACTCCAAAGTGCAAGCCGTGTTCGACCACGTGATCACGGCATACGGAGACGACGGTTCGACTGTCTACCAAGGTGACCGGGTCGATGTCGTCAGCGGCGGCGCTGGGGTCGCGACCCTGACCACACCGGACCTGAGATCCATCACCGATAGCGTCGTCGAGGCGATCCGATCCGACGCCGAATTCGCATCGTGGGCTGCTGAACAGCTCGGCCTGCCCGGTGGTGCGGCGCTGCGGACCGTCGAGGAGATCATCGCCAACGACGAGGACTACACCGTCGAGTTCAAGTCCACGGCCCGCTGGGACCTGCACGAGGCCAAGCCCAACAAGGCGATGGAAGACGCCGTCGTCAAGACCATCGCCGGCTTCCTCAACACCGACGGCGGCACGCTGCTCATCGGCGTCGACAACATCGGTACGGTGCTCGGCCTCGATCACGACTACAACCGTGTCCAGCCGAAGAACGGCGACGGCTTCGTCAACTGGCTGACGACCCACCTGATCAACGCACTGGGCCACGTCCCGGTGACCCGCGCGCGAGCTCGTATCGTCGTCCATGACGGACGCGAGATCTGCCGGGTCGACGTTGCGAAGAACAACGGACCTGTTTGGGCGAAGAGCAGCAAGGACGCGCGCGTGTTCTATGCACGATTCAACAATTCCACCCGACTGGTACCGGGCGACGAGGTCGATACATATGTCGCTGACCGGTGGTCCATGTAGGAGTCCGGGGTTGAGGAACAAGGGGAACTGATGGCGTCGCTGGCGGTGGAGTGCCTGGCCGACATCGGCGAGCCGGCCGGGGTGGCGGACCGAGGTGTACTGCCCCGCCACGATCGCGGCGGTGACTCGGGTTCCTGAACGAGCCGGATCACTTCCCAGTCCAGGATCCCTTCCGCGACAGCCGCGTCAGCACGAGGAGTCGACCGCGACCTCAAGGGGCTCCCCAGATCTCCCGCATCTGGGTGTAGGCCAATCGTCCAAGCCGGTGGACGAGTACTGCGATCGAGACGCTCTCGACCGAGTCCAGGTTGACGCCGAACGCCGGGGACCGGGTCGTCGCCGGGTTCAAGGACAACCTCGCTGGCTAGCCCTCGGATCGTGGTCGTGCATGGCGCGATGAGCGCCCGTCTATGCCTCGCGATCACCGCGTCGCGGGACAGGACGACCACCGGCCGCCGACCGATCTCGGCCAGCTCGCACCACCACACCTCCCCACGAGCCGGAAGCACGCTTATGAGGCAGCTGCTGCCCGTCGAAACGACGCCAGGTCGCCCCACTCGTCCGGCTCGTCGGCCGGGTGTTCGTCGTAGGCGGCATAGCTCGCGTCCACCTCAGCGGATCGGTGACGAACGAGCAATGCTCGGAGGGCCGCATCGATAAGGGTGGCGTCGGTGACCCCCGACCGCACGCTCCGCGCATTGTCGAGAAGCTCCGCGTCCACGGTCGTGCTCAAACGTGTGCGGTTCATGCCATCAATGTGCCACGCTACCGGCGCCGGCGTCCCGCAGCGGATCGATGCTTGCGGTACGTCTGACATGTGCGCTGGCGAGGTGAATGCTGGGCGGCGTGGATGACATGTCGGCGGTTGAGGACTTCCTGCCGTACCGGGGTCGTTGGGAGCTGACCGACGTGCGCCGATACTTCGGCCGCCCGCCGGTGCCGCTTTCGGTGTCGCTGCTGGCGGAGCGTGAGGACGGGATTCTTCACTGGCGCGAGGTGAACTTCGCGGCCGACTCTGGGGTCGAGGGAATCGCCACTGTGGTGTTACCGATGTCGAAGACGGTCACGCGGGGGGTGGTGCTAGCTCATGGCGGCAGCGATGACGGACGACGGTTCTTCGTGTCCGAAGCGGCTGCATTGGCCGCCCAGGGTGCGGCGGTCATCTTGCCGGTCACGCGGATCCGGCCGGACGACGGTGTCGACGCGTTCGCCACCGATGTCAGGAACGCGGTGCTGACTGAACGCGCGGCGCTGGACGTACTGGTCGAGGCAGGGGCACCACCGGGTGCGCTGTCGTTCCTCGGCCACAGCGCCGGAGGCGCTCTAGGGGCGATCCTGAGCGCAGTGGAACCTCGACTGGTCCGGATCGCGATCTTCGGTAACGGCGCCGGCTCATTGGCTGGGTCAGCTCTGGCTCTTGAACTCTCGCGCGGCCGCGTCTTCACGGAGGATCTGGCCGCCGTCACCGATTGGTTCGATCTCGCACACTTCGTCGGTGTCGACCGGCGCGCACAGCTACTTGTCCAACATGGTCGCGCCGATCGAACCGTGCCGATGGAGGCAGGTAGGGCGTTGTTCGAAGCGGCCGCACAGCCGAAGCTCTGGGCCGAGTACGACTGGGACCACGGGCTGGACGCCGACCCGCAAGCCAGAAAAGACCGTGCCGAATTTGTCATGAACCCGTCGCCGTCCTAGTGAAGGATCGGCTAGCGGTCCTGGGCAGCGGCTACAACTGGGGCTCGAGGTCGAGTAGCGCGCGGGTACCGCGGCCCTCATCAGCTGGGGTGAGGTCGAAGCCAAGACGCTCCAACACCGTCAACCCGCCGGCGTTGCTCGCGGTGGTCTCTGCCACACCGATGTGACCCCGGCTCACGCAGCGCTGCTGCCATGGCCGCTCGATCGGCGCCGGGTGCCACGGGTGAGCCATACGGCGGTCTCCAGCATGCCAGCCGCTCCGTGCGCTGAAGGCGCACGGAGCCGACGACCCGCTGATCGATAATGATGCCCCGAGTGGTTTCCCGGACCGGGCCGTCCAGGCCAGCACGGCGGTCACGGTGGAAGTCGCGGAGCCATGCGATCCGGGTCGGCGTCCACGCTGGGCCAGCGGTCCGCGGCGGAGTCACTTCGTCAGCCGAGGCATCGGTGGTCGCGGCCTCGGCGAGTTGCTCGAGCACGGTGTCGTCCACGGTGGCCAGCACGACGTGAGAGTCCCTATCCGCCACGCCGGGAAACCCTACCGGCGGCGTCGAGACGCGCGGCGCAGTGACATCGCCGAGCGGATATCGTGGGCATCATGGAACCTGCCCGCGACGTGGAGTTCGTCTTCGAGCCGCAAGTTGAGGGCGGTTATCATGCGTACGCGCCCGAGCTACCAGGGCTGCACACGCAGGGCGACAGCCTCGAGGACGCCGCTGCGAAAGCTGAGGAGGCGCTGGTCCTCTACGTTGAGGGGCTCCGCGAGGATGGCAAATCGCTGCAGATGGGGATCATTCGGCGCAGGCTGTCGCTGCCAGCTTGACCTAGCGGCCGCCGGTCGTCTCCGGCGCACAACTCGTCGCGGCCCTCGGCAAGCTCGGGTGGGTTTCGGTACGCCAGCGTGGCAGTCACGTCCGCCTCAAGCACCCGGATCGCCCCATCTCCTTGGTCGCGCCGCTTCACCGCAACGTCATGGGCCGGCGTACTCGAAGACCGCCCCGCCCGGATGCCGCGCAATCAAGCGATGGCTCCAAGGGCACCTAGTCCCACCTAGTCCTTAAGATCCGGGTCGGCCGGCGATCTGGTTGAGCGTTCGACCCATATCTCGGCCGGCCATGTGGGTTGATCGTTGGGCTCTCTTCGGATCTCACTGAAGCCGTGGCGTGCGTAGAACTGTGCCGCTGGACCGTTGCCGTCGACGTATGCAAGGTGAACTCGTCCGATGTGCGCAGGGACGTGTGTCAGCAGGTTGTTCAGCAATGCCGAACCGACGCCGGCGTGCTGTCGGTTTGGTAATACGTACAGGATCCAGATGATGGGGATCTCAAGGCGCAGGTCGATGTTGCCTACTCCGATGACGTCCTCATCCGCAACAGCAACCAGGACGGTGGTGTTCTGCTGGACGCGCTGCAGGGCTTCCAGGGACCACCAACGTCCCAATCCGCTCGCAATGTATTCCTCACCCGCGAAACTGTAGGTCGCTGGCCAGGTCCGGTGGCCAACGTCCCGGATCGCTCCCAGATCGCCCGACGCCGCTGGCCTGATAGACACCGTCATGATCAACCTCCGATCTTGAGCCTAGATCTGTCGGGCGAACCGGCCACTCGTCGCAGACAATTGCGGTCGTAATTGGACGCCGGCGGGACGTCCCAACTGGCCAGGTGAACACCGCAGCATCTCAGTCAGCTCCCAGTGATCACCGCAAGGGATCGTCATCGTCATCCGGCGACGATCGAGTCGGTCGCGGCGGTCCGGTAGGCGGTGCGGCATGGGTCGCGGCGCCGTGTTGGCGGGGGTCAAGGATCGGCCAGGGCTGCGGCGAGCTCATCAGCGGCTCAATGCTCCTCCCAGGTGAGCAGCTGGACGGGTGAACTGACAGCGCCGGCGAGTCGGTCGATCAGCGACCCATAGATTGCCCAGCTCACTGAGCCCCGGGCGATCAGGGCGGACAGCCACGTCGCCGGTCCCTCAGCGAACACCTCGCGGCCCACCGTTTCAGCCCAGGGGCCACGGCAGCGGGCGTGGATCACGTGCGTCGTCTCGTGCAGGACCAGCGTGCCGGCGTGGGACTGCCCGGCCCCACGGTGGACCTCGACCCCTACCGGATGCTCCCCGACCGCGTCGCCGAGGAGCTCGAAGCCGCCGGCCTGGTCGTGCACGCACGACTGGTACGGGAGCCCGACGAGAAGGAGAAAGTGCCGCAGGCCTACCTGATGGCCAACCGCCGACGAGCCTGACGACAGGGCGGGCAGCCTCAGCGCCGGGCCTGCAGGACGAGCGCCTGAACCTCGATCGGACACTCGGTCCAGAGTGCGTGGCCGGCGCCGTCGAGAACGACGCGCTGCGCGTTGGGCAGGGCTGCGACAAGGTCATCGGTCGCCGTCCAGGGCCGCGGGTCATCCGCACCCAGCACCATCGTGACGGGGACCCCCGACGTTCCGCGCCAAGCCGAGCAGGTCCTCCGTGTCACGGCCGAGCGACAGCTGTCGGTTCGCCAGGCCGTTCACCTCGGCACCAGCAGGCCGGGTCCGCCACAGCGCCTCCGCGTGCGCCCGCACATCGCTCGAGGGCGAGAAGTCTGGGCTCCACTGCAGCAGGCACCACTCCCGCTCCTGCGACGGAGTGCGGGTCCGCTCCCCAGCTCCTGCCACCGCCCCAGGTCCGCGCCCAGGCGGCGATCCCGCTCGGCCAGGTATCGCGCCCGGAACCCGTCACCAGCTCCGACGCCGGCCAGGTAGGCGACGGCGCTGGTGCGCCCAGAGTGCGTCGCTGCGTACCGCAGAGCCTGCTCAGCTCCCCACGAGTGCCCGACCACGCTCCAGCGGTCGACGCCCAGGGCTCGACGGAGCTGATCGAGGTCGTCGACGGCCTGCGTGACGGTGAAGGGACCGTCTCGCCCTGTAGACCTGCCGCAACCGCGCTGCTCGAACCGTACGACCGTGTGATCGTCCTCGAGCAGGACTGCCAGGTCAGACAGGTAGTCCCAGAGCCCGGGGCCGCCGAGGCAGAGCACGACAGGCGACCCCGTGCCAGAGGTCGCCGTCCCGAGCTGCGCCCCGTCCTCCAGGACGACGACGCCTTGCCGCTCGGAGCGCGCTACCTCATCGTGACCGCCGGTCAACACGTGGCCTAGAACCTGCTGCTCATGCGCTCTTACCGGCTCGGTCAGTTCGGCCAGGTCTACCCGCTGGCCCGCGGCACGTCGCCGTTGCTGGTCGCGATCACTGCTGCCGTGCTCGTCGGCGAACCGCTGCCCGGCGTTCAACTTGCCGGTGTGCTCACCGTCTCTGCCGGTCTGGCCAGCCTTGTCCTGGCCGGTGGCCTTCCCAGCCGCACCAGCCTTCCAGCCATCACGGCCGCGGTGGCGACCGGCGTGATGATCGCCACCTACACCACGGTCGACGGTCTGGGTGTGTACGACGAGCCGGCACGCAGCCGGCTACATCGGTTGGCTGTTCCTGCTCCAAGGGCCGGCACTTCCCCTCATCGTCCCTCACCTTGCGCCGCCGGCGCCTGCCCGCGCAGATCCGACCACACCTGAACGCCGGCCTGACCGGTGGAGCCCTGTCCCTGCTCGCCTACGCGCTCGTGCTCTGGGCTCAGACCCGCGGCGCCCTCGCACCAATCGCGGCAGTACGCGAGACCAGCGTCATCATTAGCGCCGTCATCGCCACCGTGCGCTTCCACGAGCCCTTCGGCGCACCCCGGATCACCGCCACCGTCCTGGTCACCACCGGCGTCGTGCTGATCAACCTTTGACCAGCCTGAGGGCGAGTTACCTGTGGGCTGCCAGCTCCGTGTCCGCCAGCCGATCGAGACCGCGGTCACCCGGCACGGGAACCGCCCATCATCGGGATACGTCTGAGTGGCGTGAGGGTCCCTACCGGCGTCGGTGTGTGCCTCATCGGGCTCCTCGGCCTTCTGAGCGGCTGCGGTGACGGTCCGGTGGCCAGCATGCCGCCCGGCACTGTTCCACCGGGCAGCCACGACCGGAGCGCATCTGAACGCGGGCTCCTTCCCGCCGCGGCCACATTGGATATCCGGCTGCAGCTCAGCCGCTCCCATGCCGCGGCAGGCAACCCCATTCCCGGCAGGCTCATCATCACCAACAGTGGCCAGACCCCGGTCAACCTCACCTCCCGGCGCTACGGCTGCCGCCCCAAGTACGGCATCGTGCTGACCAGCCGACAGGTCTTCCCGAACGCAACATTCACCACCGACTGTAAGACCGGCCCCTTCCTCATCCCACCCGGACGCAGCACCCTGCCGGTCGTGGTGCAGACCACCTACGCCAGCTGCCAGGGCCCTGGAGGGCAGTCCACTCGACACCTGCCGGCATGCGGAGCCCAGGGCCAGATACCGCCCCTACCAGCCGGTGCTTACCAGGCGGTCCTGATCGGAACCGGCTTGGCGCTGCCCGACCCGCCGAAAATCACCGTGGACATCAGCCCAGCCTGACGGGGGCGCGGCACGGCGACCCCTTGAGGGGATCGTGCAGCGGGCGCCGGTTCCCGCATGCGTCGGCTCGACGGCGAGTGCTCTGGCGGCGCCGACGCAGTCCAGGAGGATGATCGGCATGGCGACCTTCATCAAGAGCGTGACATTCGACTGCCAGGATGCCCTTGGGGCGGCGCGTTTCTGGGCCGCGACGGTGGGCTCGAACGTTGACGAGGGCTCGACGCCGAAGAAGGCCTACATCGAGGCGCCAGGATGGGGCGGGCCCAATGTGTGGTTCAACTGGGTGCCGGAAGCGAAGATCGCGAAGAACCGGCTGCACTTCGACTTGCGCGCGCCCGGACTCCTCGCGGATGAGGTTCGCCGCCTCATCGGGCTGGGCGCCGTCGTCGTACATGCGGCGACGAAATCGTGGTCATGCAGGACCCCGAAGGCAACGTATTCTGCGTCGAATAGCGATCCGGTTGCGGAGCAGCAGCTGCTACCTACCGGTACCGCCCTCAGCCGCCCCAATGGTGTGTAGGTGCTGGTCAGTGGGGGTGTGCGGCCGGGTGGGGCTGTCGAGCGAAGGGACCAGATTCGTTCCGTTGCTAAGGCGCATATTCGAGCTGGTGAATCGACGCTAGCCGCGGGCTATGCCACCTGATTATGGTCAGCTGTAGTGGTAGCGGGCCTGGAGGATGACGAGGTTGTCGCCGTCGACGAGGTAGACGAGTCGGTGTTCCTCGGTGATGCGCCGTGACCAGGCGCCGGTGAACGCGTGGCGCAGCTGTTCGGGTTTGCCGATGCCGGCGGACGGATCAGGCAACGCGTCGTCAATCAGTCGGTTGATGCGTTTGACGTTGTTGCGATCGGCGGTGAGCCAGTAGGTGTAGTCGGCCCAGCCATGCGGGGTGAAGACGACTCGCATCAGGTCACCGCGCGAGCGGGTGCTCCTCGCGTTCACCGCGCTGGGCCTGGGCGAGGCTCTCCAACAGGCGCCGTGCGTTGGCGGGCGAGCGGAGCAGGTGCGCCGTCTCTTCAAGTGCGTCGTAGTCGGCGCGGGATATGAGAACCGCGTCCCCGCGCTTCGAGGTGATCTCGACGGGCATGCGATCGTCGTTGACCTGCTCGATGAGCGGGAAGAGGTTCTTGCGCGCTTCGGATGCGGTGATCGCCATGCTGATGCCCTTCGTGATCGGTACAAGATACGGTATCACTCGAGCTACCGTGCGATGGCGACGCTTGCGACCGGAGCCCGATGGTCGGCGGCGAGCAGTTGCACTTCCTCAGTCGGCGCCCGAGCCGTCGTCCGTACCGTCCTCGTCATCGGGTCGGTCGTCCTTGAAGACGCGGCTGGCCAGGAAGTCGGCCGGCTTCAGTGTCTGAAGTTGCGCCTTGGTGACCGTCGCGCCGGGCTGACTGACGAGGCGGTTGGCGTGCCGCAACCGCGCCCGCTCGATGGCGTTGCGGACGCTGCGCGCATTGGCGAACCTCGGTTGGCGCATCCGGCGCTCCAGGTAGTCACGGAACACCTTCTCCGTCTCACCGTCCATCGTGTATTCACGCTCGGCCGCGATCAGACTGCCGATGGCCGCGAGCTCGTCGACGGTGTAGTCGGGGAAGTCAATGTGGTGGGCGATCCGGGAGCTCATTCCGGGATTGGACTGGAAGAAGTCATCCATCCGGTCCTTGTATCCCGCCAGGATCACCACCAGGTCGTCACGCTGGTTCTCCATCACCTGAAGGAGAATCTCGATGCTCTCGGCGCCGTAGTCGCGCTCGTTGTCCTCCTTGTAGAGGTAATAGGCCTCGTCGATGAACAGTACGCCGCCCATGGCCCGCTTGAGCACCTCTTTGGTCTTGGGAGCCGTGTGCCCGATGTACTGCCCGACCAGATCATCGCGGGTGACTGACACCAGGTGTCCACGCCGGAGATAGCCCATGCCGTGCAGCAGCTCGGCCATCCGCAGCGCGACCGTGGTCTTCCCGGTGCCTGGGCTGCCGGTGAAGCTCATGTGCAGCGCCGGCCGGACCGCACTGAGCCCGAACTGGTTGCGCATCCGGTCGACCAGGAGCAGCGAGGCGATCTCCCGAATCCGGGTCTTCACCGGCACGAGCCCGACCAACTCCGCGTCGAGCTGCTCCAGCACGCTGTCGACGTCGGACTCCCGCCGCATCTCGTCGACTTCGAGGACCGCGTCGTCGGGCAGTGGGCTGACCGATTCGTTGCCCTGGTCGTCGGAGCTGTCGGCTGACGGGCTGGCACGGCCGGGCCGCGGCAGCTCGAATCCCGGCCTGCCCTGGTCATTCATCGCCACTGCCTCCCAGCCGTGGAGGTGACGCTTGTCGGGGATGACGTCGGGTGGGGTCGGCGTGGGCGGTCAGTCGTTGCCGTAGCGCTGGCCCTCGGGCTGGTTGGTGGCGTAGCTACGCAGGGTGTAGCGGATTGCCCGGTCGTGGGTCTCCTGCCGGTCGAGTGAGAATCCGGGCTCGTTCTCGGGCCGCTGGATCAAAAAGGACAGCGCAGTGGTCTGCCGGCCCAGTTTGGCGTCGAAGGCGGACAGCCGTACGTAGTGCTTTGGGTATGCCTCCCGGCACGCCCTCACCTCCGACATGACGCCCGCAGCGTCCTCGATGTCGAACATCGGCAGGCCCCACATCTCCCAATAGACGTTGCGGGGGTGCGGATCGTCGGTGAACTCCAGGCCGACCGCCCACTTGTGGTCAAGGCAGTACTGGACTTGCACGGTGATCTCGTCGTCGGTGAACTCGGGAAGGTAGGAAAACGTCCCCTGGGTGATCCTCACGGTGACCTCCTATCCTCAGCTGCTGGTCGGGGTCGGCGTGACATCGGGGGCGTCGGTCGAGGTGTAGTCGAAGGTGACGTCCCCCCAAGTGTCCATGGCCACGGTGAGCGCCTTGCAGTGCTTCGCGGCGTTCTTGAGGATGTCGTCGCCTTCCTTGAGGAAGTCTCGTCCCTCGTTGCGGGCCTTGATCATCGCCTCGGTGGCTACCCGGTTGGCCTCGGCGCCGGAGCTGACCCCCATCGGGTGGCCGATGGTGCCGCCACCGAACTGCAGGATGACGTCCTCGCCGAGATAGTGCAGGAGCTGGTGCATCTGGCCGGCGTGGATGCCACCGGACGCGACCGGCAGGACCCCCGGCATCGACGCCCAGTCCTGGGTGAAGTAGATGCCGTTGGCGGGATTCTCCTCAACGTGGTCCAGGCGAAGGGTGTCGTAGAAGCCGGCCGTCGTGGCCGGGTCGCCCTCGAGCTTACCGACGACGGTGCCGGCATGGACGTGGTCAACTCCGATCAGGCGCACCCACTTGGAGATGACCCGGAAGCTGACACCGTGCGTCTTCTGCCGCGTGTAGGTGCCATGCCCGGCGCGGTGCAAGTGCAGCAGAACGCCATTCTTGCGCGCCCAGTTCGACATAGACTGCATTGCGGTATACCCGACCGTCAGGTCCTGCATGACGATCACGCTGCCGAGCTCCTTCGCGAATTCGGCCCGCTCGTACATCTCCTCCATCGACGCGGCGGTGACGTTGAGGTAGTGACCTTTGATCTCACCCGTGGCCGCCATTGCCTTGTTGACGCCTTCCATGGAGTACAGGAAGCGGTCGCGCCAGCGCATGAACGGCTGGCTGTTGATGTTCTCGTCGTCCTTGGTGAAGTCCAGCCCGCCGCGCAGGGCCTCGTAAACCACCCGGCCGTAGTTGCGGGCCGACAGGCCGAGCTTGGGCTTGACGGTGGCGCCGAGCAGCGGTCGGCCGTACTTGTTGAGGTACTCGCGTTCGGTCACGATGCCGTGCGGCGGCCCGTGGAACGTCTTCACGTAGTGCGTGGGAATCCGCATATCCTCGAGGCGCAGCGCCTTCAACGGCTTGAAGCCGAAGACGTTGCCGATGATCGAGGAGGTGAGGTTAGCGATGGAGCCTTCCTCGAAGAGGTCGATGTCGTAGGCGATCCTGGCGATGTACTGGTCGGTCTCCCCGACCCGCTCAACGCTGTATGCCTTGGCCTGGTAGTGCTCGTGCGCGGTCAAGCGGTCGGTCCACACGACGGTCCAGGTGGCCGTGGAGGATTCACCGGCGACGGCGGCAGCGGCCTCGATGGGGTCAACGCCGTCCTGTGGCGTGATCCGGAAGGCGGCGAGGATGTCGGTGTCCTTGGGCACGTAGTCGGCGTCGTAGTAGCCCATGCTCGCATAGGACTGCACGCCGGCGGACCAGCGTTCCTTCTTTTCTTTGGCTTGCGTCATCCGCTCACCTTCATCCGGTGCGGCGCACCTGTTTGGGGGCCGGACTCCATCCTTCGCCTCCGACGCTGCAGATGTCTATGGCAGGGGCTCTCCTGCGGCAGCTACGTGAAGACCGCCAAGCGCAGTCCCGGCCTGCTCGACAAGGCCCAGTCACGGGGCCGGTGAACCCTCCGGAGTGCTTCCCGGGGGCCATCGGGCGGCGTAGCGTCAGCGCAATGCCCGATAAGCAGATGTCGATCGAGCGGGCCCGCCCGAACACCCCGACGATCCGGCCGTTCACGCTGGCCATCGCAGGGGACAGCGCTGCCGGCAAGACCACATTGGCCGGTGGCCTCGTCGAGGCCCTGGGTGCTGATCGGAGCACCTCGATCTGCACCGATGACTACCACCGCTACGACCGCACAGAGCGCAAGGACAAGCCATTCACCGCCCTGCATCCCAGTTGCAACTACGTCCAGATCATCGAGCAGCACCTGCAACTCATCGCTACCGGCCAGCCCATCCTCAAACCCGTCTACAACCACGAGACCGGCACGCTCGACCGGCCGCAGCTCGTCGAGCCTAAAGAGTTCGTCATCGTCGAAGGCCTGCTTCCCCTGCACACCAAGCTGATGCGGTCCTGCTTCGACGTCACCGTCTATCTCGACCCGCCGGAAGACGTCCGCAGAGGTTGGAAGCTGTCGCGGGACACCGGTGCCCGCGGTTACACCAAAGAGCAGGTGCTGGCCGAACTGGCGCGCCGCGAGCCGGAGTCCGAGGAATTCATCCGGGCCCAGCGCGCCTCAGCCGACATCGTGCTCCAGTTCGCACCGGTCGCGGGGCGCGAGGACCCGCCGAACACTCCGCTGTCGGCAACCCTGCTACTGCGGCCCACCGTCCCGCATCCTCCGCTGGTGCGCATCGTCGAGGACACAACCGCGATCCACATCAAGATGATGCGCGACGACGACCGCCCGGTCGATGCGCTGCACGTGCACGGCTACGCCCCCCGGGAGGAGACCGACCAGGTGGAGAAACGCATCTGGGACCACATCGGGCTCGAACAGGAAATGCCACCGGATTTGGGGGCCCTCGGGCCGGGCAAGCGCAGCGCCCCTTTGGCCGTGAGCCAGCTCATCCTGTTGAGCCACCTCCTTTCGACCCAGAACTGACATCGCAGGTCGTTGTGGGACGCCCGGGCATAGAAGCCCACGGATTGTCGACGCCGGCCGACCACCTTCCTGGTGGCGGCGACCTCTGACTGCTGCACCGCCATGCCGTCGCGTTCAGCCTCGAATACGCGCTATTTGCCGGGTCAGGACATGGCTCGCACTTCGACCAGTCCCTGCGCGGCCCGGCCCAGCCGGGCGTCCGTCGTGAGCAACTGGGCACCGAGGGTCTCGGCGAGCGCGACGTAGCAGGCGTCGTAGGCTGAGCAGCGGTCCCGAAGCTCCCAGGCCCGACGACGGAGCGCGACATGGCGATGGCGGACGAGGGCAAGTTCGCCAAGCTCATTGACGGCGCGCTCGCCCGTCTCAACCGCCAGCCACCCCCGAAGCGTCCACCGGTGGACAACGGCGATGACCTCCGGGTCGATCAGCTCCGGCGCGTGCGCTTCGCTGACCGAGTCCAGCACCTTCGCGATCCCGCTGGCGCGTTCTGTGCCGAGGAGGAGGTCCACCGCCGCCGACGCATCGAGCACTATCACCGCAAGCTCAGTTGCCGGCCCGCTCACGGGTGAGCGCGTCCGCGGACGACTCGGGCACCTCCGTCACCGGACGATCAGCCAGACGATGGAGCATCTCGGCCATGGTCGGGCGCCGTGCGATCTCGACGATCTCGGCCCGGACCAGCTCCGATAACGAGCGGCGCTCCTCGGAGGCGCGGATCGTGAGGCGCTGGTGGACGTCGTCGGGGACGTCGCGAACCTGGATCGTCTTGGCCATGATTCCGACCGTACACCCAGAGTGGGTGCAGCACTAGGCGCTCGGCATCGAGCTGCGACCGGACGGGACCTTGCGGCTACGCCGGTCGTCAGCCGAAGAAGGGGCTGGGGAAGCTGACCGGTCTCCGGTTGCCTTGCTTGTCGACGGCGCGGACGCCGAAGAAGAAGTTGTCCTTTGATAGGTGCAGGGTGAACGACGTCCGGTTGCCCACTCGGACCGAGTGCTGCCACAGCGACGCCGTCGTGTCACGCCAGACGACCTCGTAACCGGCGATGTCGGGCTCGGGGTTTGACTTCCACCGCAGCGTCGTGTCATTGGTGAGCTCGGTTGCGATGATATCCGAGCCGCTGGGGCTGGCCGGTGCGCTGGCGAGCGCGGCGAGGCTGGCGACGTTGACCCGGGTGACCCGGGCGACGTAGGGGAAGTCCACGAAGCGTATGAGGTCGCCGAACTGAACCCCGTTTTCCACCGGACATTCTGATGTTCGTGGTTGAAATTCTCCCGCGCCTCGGTAAACCGGACGGCGGAGCGGTAGCCGTTGGTCAGGAACGGGATGTGGTCGCCGCCGCGCAGGTATCGGGCCCGCCGGAAGATCAGGTCGACGTTCATGCCGGTCGCCCGGTTGTCGGCGACGTCCTTGACGAACCGGGCGAGTTGCCGGGCCGGTGAGTCGTGCTCCCCACCGACCGCCTCCCGGATGGCCGCCTCTTGCGGTGTTTCGTCGGACGGCACGCCTTCGGAGAACAGCCTGACGCTGTGCGGGTCGTCGCCGTTGGCGGTGCCGATGATGTCGTTGTCGAGCATGCCGGCCACGTTGACGTGCTGCTTCTTGGCGACCTGAACGAAGTGGGTGGAACCGAACAGGCCCTGCTCCTCGCCAGCGACGGCCATGAACACGATGGTCGCGTCGAAGCGGTGCGTCGACATCACCCGGGCCATCTCCAGGACACCCGACACACCGGAGGCGTCGTCGTCGGCGCCCGGAGCGAAGCACTTGGTATCGAGTACGTCGGTGCACCGGGAGTCGTAGTGCCCGCTCCCCACATAGGTACGGCCGACCGAGGCCGGCTGGGTCCCGCGCAGGGTCGCTACTACGTTGGTGATCCGGGTGGCCCGCGGCAGCGCGCCGGCCACCTTGGGCTGCATGTAGGTCTGCAGCCGCACTGTCAGCCGTCCGCCCGAGGCGGCGGTGAACTGCTGGAACTGCCGGTAGATGTAGTCCCGGGCAGCCCCGATCCCCTCGTTCGGCTTGTCCTGCGCCGACAGCGTGTTGCGGTTGTGGAAGCTGACCAGGGCCCGGTCGTAGCGTTCGATCCGACAGCTGTCGACCGCCGACAGCATGGCGCGGACCTCCGCGGCGGCTCGACCGCCGCAGTCGCTGATCCGGCCGTCGTGGCGGCCGCAGCCGGACCGGAGCTACCGGCCAGAGCTCCAGCCGACAAGGCACCGCTACCGGCAACAACGCTGCCGCCGCAACCGCTGTAATTATGCGACCCGGGCCATTGTCTTCCCTTTCGTGACATACCGGACTGACGGCTCGCGGTTATCTTGCATGCTCCGACAACCCGCCGGCTACAAAGGGGCCAGGCCTCCTGAACAGAGTGGCCCGGTGACCGAGTCGACGCCCGCAGCCGCGGACACGAGCCCTCACGAATACCTTTTTTACGTGGCGAAGTCGGGTTGGGCGGCGCGCACCGAGTCCGCGCGGCCCTTCGGCTCCTCCCAGTCCTCTTGACGGCCCAGCGGCGTCAGGTCGAGAAAGGCGTACGAGCCGCCCGTCCACTCGGTGCCGCGACCGAAGTCGGAGTAGGTGTGGAACACGTCGTCTCCCACCCGAAGGAACACGCTGTCGCCGGGCTGCTCCTGCGGAGTTCCGGGCTCGACCGTCAGTGGTGCCCCTCGGGCTTCCCACTCCTGAACCGAGCGGTAGTTGTATATGACCGGCCCTTGCGCTGGGTCGAGCGTGACGTGGAAGTCGACGTTGAAGTCGCTGCCGTACGACGACCACCACGGGAAGCCCCAGCCTCGCTCGGCCTTGTAACGCTCGATCTGCTCGATGGGGGCGCGCGAGCAGAACGCGAGCGTCGTGCCGCGGGTATGCAGGTGCTCAAGTAGGCCAGCGGAAATCTCATCGGCGCCTGCCGTGCAGCTGGGGCAGCCCTTGTCCCACGACGGATCGAACATGAAGTGGGTGAGGATGAGCTGATCCCGTCCCTCGAACAGGTCGAGCAACGACGCGTTACCGGCCGGGCCGGTGAACACGTAGTCCTTTTCGATCCGCACCATCGGCAGTCGCCGGCGGTCGGCGCTCAGGGCGTCCCGAGCCCGGGTGAGCTCCTTCTCCCGGGCCAGCAGCGCCTTCCGCGCCACCAGCCACTCCTTTCGGTCCACGACCAAGGGCACTGCCATGGCGATCTCCTTTGGTTGGCAAAAAGCGACTTAGGGCGGGCCGGGCAGTTCAGTCGTAGTGATTGATGAGCCGGACATTGAGGGTCACCATCACGACGGCGAGCGCCGCCAGGACGGCGAAGCCGCGGGCCAGCGGCGCCCAGCTGAAGTCCTCCAGGATCAGCGAGCGCAGCGCCTCCATGACGTAGGTAACGGGGTTGCAGGTCGCCGCGATCTCCATCGGGCGGGTCAGCAGCTCCCGGGGGACGAAGTTCGGGGTGAGGAACAACAGAGGAAAGAACACCAGGCCGCCGGAGTTGGTCGCGGCCGCGCTGCGGGTCTTCAGCGCAATCAGTTGCATGAAGCCGGCGAAGGTCACCGCCCACAGGGCGGTGAGCACCAGCAGCAGAAGGAAACCCAGCGGTCCGCTGGCGATCGAGATGCCGAACGGCAACGCCAGCACCACCAGGAGCGAGGTGATGATGACGCTCTTCAGGCTTTCGGCAAGCAGCCGCCCCAGCACCAGGGCGCTGCGCGAGACCGGTGCGGCTCGCAGCTTGTCGAAGTAGCCGCCCTCGATATCCTCGACGAGGTACAGGGCGGCGCTGCCGAACGAGGCCGCGAGCAGCAGCGAGCTGGGCAGCTGGAAGGCGGCGTAGCTCTGCCCCTTGAGGAACGGCGTCGCACCGGAGTGGAAGATCTTTCCGGCCTGCCCGACGTTGACCACCAGGAAGAACAGCGGAATGAGAAGCGTCGGGATCATCGACTCTGGTGTGCGCACACCCTCCCGCAGAGCCCGTCCCCCGAGCACCCCCGCCTGCTGCACGGCGCTCATGCCGACACCTGCTGGACCTCGCCGGCCAGGCGCTGACGCGTCCGGCCGGTGGCGTCGAGGAAGACCTCGTCGAGCGTGGGATCGGTGTCGGAGCCGAGGCGCAGCCGCAGCTCGGTCTTCAGCTGCGCCGGCGTCCCCTCCAGCACGATCAGGCCCCCGTCGATGATGGCCAGCCGGTCGCAGAGCTGGTCGGCCTCCTCGAGGTACTGCGTGGTCAGGAAGATGGTCGTCCCGCGCGCGTTGATCCGGCGTACCTCCTCCCAGACAGTCAGCCGGCTGGCCGGGTCCAGCCCGGTGGTGGGCTCGTCGAGGAACAGCACCTCCGGCTCGTGGACGAGCGCCGAGGCGAGGTCCAGGCGGCGCTTCATGCCGCCGGAGTAGCCCTTGACCCGCCGGTCCGCGGCATCGACGAGGTCCAACAGCTCAAGCAGCTCCTGCGCCCGGGTCGCGGCCTGCGCCCTCGAGCTGCCAAACAACCGTGCCTGCAACACCAGCAGCTCACGCCCGGTCTGGCGCGGGTCCAGCCCGGCCTCCTGCAGGGCCACGCCGATGCACCGTCGCACCGCGTCGGGCTCGGCCATCACGTCGATGCCGGCGACCCGTGCCGTGCCGGACGTGATCGACATCAGCGTCGTCAGCATGCGCACCGTCGTGGACTTGCCGGCGCCGTTGGGACCGAGGAAACCGAACACCTCGCCCGCCGCGACCATCAGATCGACGCCACGGACCGCGTCGACCGTCCCGGCCCGCCCCCGGTACTGCTTGACGAGCGCTTCGGCCTTTACCGCCAGCCGGACCCGCGGGGCGTCGGGACCGCCGGCAGGCGGCTGCCCACTCATCCGGGAGGTGCTCACGCCGGACGCCGGCTCCTGCGGGGGTTGAATCGTCATTGGAACCTCTCCGAGATCGTTTGTGTACGGCGTGAACAATGGGGCATCGGTGTCCACCATGTCAACATCGCGGGGGCCGGCGCTGTGGCGCTAGCGGAGGATGCCGGTGTGTCCGAGTGAGTAGCGTCCGGGCTGGGGGTAGACGCATAGGCCGTGGGGGCCGTTCCCGACGGCGATTTTGGCGATGAGGCGGCCGTTGGTGGTGTTAATGGCGTAGACGACGCTGTTGTAGCGGCCGGAGAGCCACAGGACGGTGCCGGCGGCGTTGAGGCCGCCCATGTCGGGGCTGCCACCCGCGGGGAGCTGCCATCGGCCGACGATTTTGCGGGTGGCGAAGGACAGCAGTGAGATCGACCCTTCGTCGCGGTTGGTGATGTAGAGGATCTTGGCGTCGCGGCGGGGGTACAGGCCGTGGGCGCCTTTGCCGGTGGGGAGGAAGCCGACTTTTGCGAAGGTGGCGCCGTTGATGAGCCACACGCCGTTGCTGGCCATGTCGGCGACGTACCACACCGCACCGTCGGGGGCGATCTTGATGTCTTGGGGCATGGCCTTGGGTGCCAGCGGGAGGGTGGCGATGAGCTGCTGGGTTTCGACGTCGACTTTGATGAGCCGGCCGGAGAATTCGCAGGTGGCGATGAAGTAGCGCCCGTCGGTGGAGAAGTCGGCGTGGTTGACGCCGTTGCAGCCAGGCACCGACAGCACATGGCGCGGCTTCATCGTGTGGGGGTCGGAGAAGATGATCTCCCGGCGTGCCTCGGCCATCACGATGGAGTACTTGCCGTCGGGGGTGAAGTACAGGTTGTAGGGGTCCTCGACGGGGATCGGCCGGCCGGGGCGGCCGGTGCGCGGGTCGATCGGGGTAAGGCTGCCCGTGCCGCGGCCGCCGCCGGCCGGAACGTAGTCGGCTGCGACGTAGAGGGTGCCCAGGTCGTAGGAAGGCACGACGTGTTGGGGTTCGTGGCCTACCGCGAAGGTGTTGATCACCTTCAGGGTTCGCTGGTCGATCACCTCGACGGTGTTGCTTTTGCTGTTCGGTACGTAGACCAGCGCCGGGTCGGCGCGGACCACCGGGCGGAGGGCTCCGGCGGCGTCGGCGGCGTAGACGTTGTGGGGGTCGAGCAGGGCCGGCATTCCGGGCAGGGCCCGGGCTTGGGTGGCCCGCCGCACCGGGCCCGGCGACGCCTTCGCCTTCGCCGGGGGCGGCGGTTGGCCGGCGCCGGCCCGCGGGTGGGCGCTGGTGCACCCCGACACCACAGCGGCGGCGACGAGGCCGAGCAGGGCCATCTGACGGGGCCTGTTCATGGGGTGCCCAGCAAGGTGGAGACGGTGACCGGCCGCAGGCCCTTGGCCCGCAGGTCGCCCAGGATCCCCGGCAGCGCCGCCACCGTTCCGGGATGGCCCAAATGCATGCTGATGATGGACCCGGCCCGGGCCGCGGCGCTGCGCCGGCGGACGACCGGCGCACCGGGGTCGGTGTAGTCCAACGAGTCCACGTCGTAGCCCACACAGACCCGGTAGCCGGCTCGGCCGGCCGCGGCCCGAAGCGCCGCCGTGGTGTGCGGTGTCCCCGAGGGCCTGGCCCACCGGCCCGCCGATCCGGTCAGCCGGGCCAGCACCTCGGCGCAGCGGGCGAATTCCTCATACGCCGGCGCTTCGGCCATGCCGGCCATCGGCAGGTGCCGTTGGGTGTGGTTGGCCAGCTCATGACCGCCGGCCTGGATGCGCTGCGCCAGGCCCGGATGGGCCGCCAGCCACGACCCGACGGCGAAGACGGTGAGCTGCGCGCCCCCGCTGGCAGCTGCCTCGAGCAGGGCCGACGCCAACGCCGGATCACCTTGGCCGTGGAAAGTCAACGCGACCATCGCTCCGGCGCGGTCGCCGGCGTCGACCTCCCGGGCCGGACCCAACCCGGCTGCGCCCGCCGGCATGCGGCTGGGCAACGGGCTTGGTGGTGGGGAGGCGGGGTGCTCGATCCGTCGCCGCGCCACCCGGCTGGTCGGCCCGCAGGCCACCGACCCCGCCAAGGCAGCCAACCCACTCAGAACGCCACGACGGGTCAAGGCCACCGCTCAACGCTAAGCCGGTCGCGTGTGGTCCCGGTAAGGCCGGACCGACCTCATCCGCCGCGCGGGTCGCTGCCCGGAAGGTCTGGGGCGAGCCAGGGAGTTCCCGTTTTCGGGCGATGTCCCACCCCGGTAGATAGCATCGCGGAGACCTTCCCAACGCCGCCCCTGGAGGCCGCCGTGACCGCCCCGCTCCCGATCTCCGCTGTCACCGCCGTACCGGTGCCGGCCGGGACGACGGCGGCCTCGGCGCTGCTCGCCGCGGGGGTGAAGGCGGCTGCCGTCGTGCGTGATCCGGACGGAGTCCTGCGGGACCTCGACTGGATTCCGTCGCACGATGTCGAGGTCCGCGCGGTGCCGCTGGCCAGCGAGGAGGGTCGCGCCGTACTGCGGCACTCGGCTGCTCATGTCATGGCCCAGGCGGTGCAGGAGCTGTATCCGGAAGCCAAGCTGGGCATCGGGCCGCCGATTGAGAACGGCTTCTACTACGACTTCGACGTGCCAGTGCCGTTCCAGCCCGACGATCTCGGCCGCATCGAGAAGCGCATGCAGCAGATCGTCAAGGAGGGCCAGCAATTTGTCCGGCGCGAAGTCAGTGACGCCGACGCCCGAGCGGAGCTCGCCGGTGAGCCGTACAAGCTGGAGCTGGTCGAGCTCAAGGGGTCCGCCGCCGACGAGGCATCGGTCGAGGTCGGTGCCGGCGGTCTGACCATCTACGACAACGTGCGCCCCGACGGGTCGGTGGCCTGGAAGGACCTGTGCCGTGGCCCGCACCTGCCGACCACCAGGGATATTCCGGCGTTCAAGCTGATGCGGGTGGCCGCGGCGTACTGGCGGGGGAGTGAGAGGAATCCGCAGCTGCAGCGGATCTACGGCACCGCATGGGAGTCCCGCGACGCACTGAAGGAGCATGTACGGCTGCTGGCCGAGGCGGAGCGGCGCGACCACCGCAAGCTCGGCGCCGAGCTCGACCTCTTCTCTTTTCCCGAGGAGCTCGGGTCGGGTCTGGCGGTGTTCCATCCCAAGGGCGGGATCGTGCGCCGGGAGATGGAGTCCTACGCGCGGCAGCGGCACGAGGAGTCGGGCTACGAGTTCGTCAATACCCCGCACATCAGCAAGGAGGGGTTGTTCCACACCTCCGGCCACCTGCCGTACTACGCCGACGGCATGTTCCCGCCGATGGAGCTCGAGGGCACCAGCTACTACCTCAAAGCCATGAACTGCCCGATGCACAACCTGATCTTCGCCGCGCGCGGGCGGTCCTACCGGGAGCTGCCGCTGCGGCTCTTCGAGTTCGGCACCGTCTACCGGTACGAGAAGTCCGGTGTGGTGCACGGCCTGACCCGCCTGCGCGGGATGACCCAGGACGACTCGCACATCTACTGCACCAAGGCGCAGATGCCCGGCGAGCTGACGTCGCTGCTCACCTTCGTGCTCGACCTGCTGCGTGACTACGGGCTCGACGACTTCTACCTGGAACTGTCCACCCGCGACGACTCGGAGAAGTTCATCGGGGAGGCCGCCGAGTGGGAGGAGGCCACCGAGGTGCTGCGCCAGGCGGCGGAGTCCTCCGGCCTGCAGCTCGTTCCCGACCCGGGCGGGGCGGCGTACTACGGGCCGAAGATCAGCGTGCAGGCACGGGACGCGATCGGCCGTACCTGGCAGATGTCGACGATCCAGGTGGACTTCCAGCAGCCCAAGCGCTTCGGCCTGGAGTACCAGGGCGAGGACGGCCGGCGGCACCAGCCGGTGATGATCCACCGTGTGCTGTTCGGGTCCATCGAACGGTTCCTCGCCGTGCTCACCGAGCATTACGCCGGCGCGTTCCCGCCGTGGTTGTCGCCGGTGCAGGTGGTGGGGATCCCGATCAGCGATACGCACGTCGGCTATCTGAAGGATGTGGCGGCTCGGCTGCGGGCCGCCGGACTCCGGGCCGAGGTCGACACCGGCGACGAGCGGATGCAGAAAAAGATCCGCAATGCGCAGAAGCAGAAGGTGCCCTACATGCTGCTGGCCGGCGATGACGACGTGGCCGCCGGCGCGGTGTCGTTCCGTTATCGCGACGGTTCGCAGAAGAATGGTGTACCGCTCGACGATGCGGTTGCCGAGATTGCGCAGGCGGTGGCGCAGCGACGGCAGATATGACCGACGAGCCGGGGATCACCGGGCAGGACGGCGCGGGCGACCCCGATGCCTTTGCGCGGCTCTGGACGCCACACCGGATGGCCTACATCAAGGGGGAGGGGAAGCCGACCGGGGCGGCCGCCGACGAGGGGTGCCCGTTCTGCCGGCTGCCCGGACTGCCCGACGCCGAAGGGCTGATCGTTGCCCGGGGGGAGCACGCCTTTGCCGTCCTCAACCTGTACCCGTACAACGGCGGCCATCTGATGGTGTGCCCGTACCGGCACGTCGCGGACTATCCGGAGCTGACCGCGGGCGAGACGGCTGAGGTCGCCGAGCTGACCAAGCAGGCGATGCTTGCCTTGCGGGAGGCTTCGGCGGCGCAGGCGTTCAACATCGGGATGAATCAGGGCGGCGTGGCGGGCGCCGGCATCGCCGCGCATCTGCACCAGCACGTCGTGCCCCGCTGGGGCGGCGACACCAACTTCATGCCGATCGTCGGTCACACCCGCGTCCTGCCGCAGCTGCTCCGTGACACCCGGGAGATGGTGGCTGCGGCCTGGCCGTCCTAGCCGCTGCCCGCGCCGGCCACCCAGCTCCCGCCGGCCATCACCGCGTGCACCTGGAGATCGCCGCTGAGCACGACGAGGTCGGCGTGGTAACCCGCCTGTAGGGAGCCACGCCCGGTCAGGCCGAGCACGCGGGCCGGGGTGGTGGCGGCCATCCGCGCTGCGGCCTCGAGCGGTACGCCGCATTCGAAGACCGCATGCCGGAACGCGGCGTCCATGGTGAGCGTGCTGCCGGCGATGGCACCGCCCGCCACGAGACGGGCGACCCCGCCGGTGACCACGACGGCGAGATCACCCAGCCGGTAGTCACCGTCGCCGACGCCGGCAGCAGCCATCGCATCGGTGACCAGGGCGAACCGATCCGGCCCCACCGTGCCGATCACGTGCCGCAGCACCGCCGCGTGCGCGGCGCTGCCCGAGCTCGAGACGCTCGGCCTCTGACCGACAAGGGGGCCAGCCGATGACGGAACCGGACCGCGGCACGGTGCTGGTGAGCTCGCCCACCGAGGGTCGCAACCCGCGCACCGCCGACATCGATCGGCTGCCGACGCTTGACGTCCTGCGCCTGATCAACGACGAGGACGCGGTCGTCGCCGGCGCTGTCGCCGCGGCCCTACCGGCGATCGCGGCCGTCGTCGACCTGGCCGTGGCGAGCCTGCAAGCCGGCGGGCGGGTCCACTACGCCGGCGCCGGAACGTCCGGGCGGATTGCGGTGCTGGACGCTGTCGAGATCCCGCAGACGTACGGAGTGCCGGCCGACCGGTTCGTCGCGCACCACGCCGGCGGGCCGGCTGCGCTCGGCCGGCTCCTCGAGGACGTCGAAGACGACGAGGCGGCCGGCGCGCACGACACCGCCGGCGTTGCCCGCGGCGATGTGCTGCTCGGGTTGTCGGCGAGCGGACGATCGCCGTACGTCGTCGGCGCGCTGCGGCACGCGCATGGGGTCGGCGCCCGAACGGTGCTGATCAGCGGGGATCCCGCCGCGGCGTTCGGGTCGGCGGTCGACATCCACGTCGCCGTGCCGACCGGTCCGGAAGCAGTGACCGGCTCCACCCGGATGAAGGCGGCCAGCGCGCAGAAGATGGTCCTCAACGCGATCTCCACCGCAACGATGATCCGGCTGGGGTACACCTACTCCAACCTGATGGTGGGAGTCGTGGCGACCAACGCGAAGCTGCGCAGCCGGGCGGTGACGATCCTGGGGCAGGCGACCGGTTGCGACACCGAATGGTGCGCCGGGGCGCTTGCTGCCGCGGGTGGGGACGTCCGGGTGGCGCTGGTCGGCCTGCTCGGCGAGGTCACCGTGACCGAGGCCCGTTCGGCACTCGACGCAGCCGGCGGGGTGGTCCGGACGGCGCTGGCGCGGCTGGCGGGGACGGCCTGACAATGCGCGCGAGACACCCTGCGCTGGGTCAGATCCACACCCGCGCCGGTACGCCGGACAAGGGCAACCCGCTCGGTCCATTACCGTTGGCCCACTACTTCATGGCGAATGGATGCTCATGCTGAACGTGCTCGCGCGGGGGCGGGTCTCCCACCTCGTGGACCCGCTCGGCGCGCGGCTGGCCCGGGCCGGGCTGTCGGCGGACGCCATCACCCTGATCGGCACCACCGGTGCGGTGGCCGGCGCCGTGCTGTGCTATCCCCGCGGGTGGTTCTTCGTCGGGACGCTGATCATCTGGTTCTTCGTCATGTTCGACATGCTCGACGGGGCCGTCGCCCGGGCCCGCGGGACGACCAATCGCTGGGGCGCGCTGCTGGATTCCACCCTCGACCGGGTGGCCGACGCCGGCGTGTTCGGCGCGCTGATCTGGTGGTTCGCCCGCGGCGGCCACAGCGCGTCGCTGCTCATCGCCAGTCTGCTCTGCCTGGTGCTGGGCACGCTCGTCTCGTACGTCAAAGCCCGCGCCGAGGGGCTGGGGATGACCTGCAATGTCGGGTTCGCCGAGCGCACCGAGCGGCTGATCATCGTGCTGGTCGGCACCGGCCTGGCCGGGTTGGGAGTGCCCTACGTGCAGGCGGTGGCACTGTGGCTGCTGGTCGCCGCCAGCGCCGTCACCGTCGCCCAGCGGCTCGCCGAGGTGCGCCGGCAGGCGATTGCGGGGTGAAGCAACGGCTCACCGCGTGGGCGTACGCCGCCGGCTGGGCGCTGATCCGGGTACTGCCCGCGGGGGTCGCCGGCGCCGTGTTCCGCCTGGGCGCCGACCTGGCCTGGCGCCGGGACGGGCCGGGCGCGCGGCAGCTGACCGTCAACCTGCGCCGGGTGGTCGGGCCGGAGCTGCCCGACGACCGGCTGCGCCTGCTGGTCCGCGCCGGCCTGCGGTCCTACGCCAGGTACTGGCTCGAAGTGTTCCGGCTGCCGGTGACGCCGGCCGAACGGATCGTCGGCGGAGCCCGGGTAACCGGCGAGCAGATCCTGCGCGATGCCCTGGCAGCCGGCCGCGGCGTCATCGTCGCCCTGCCGCACACCGGCAACTGGGACCATGCCGGGGCCTGGGCGGTGCACGTCGGGATGCCGCTGACGACGGTGGCCGAGCGGCTGAAGCCGGCCGAGCTGTTCGACAGCTTCGTGGCCTACCGCGAGGGTCTCGGCCTGGAGGTGCTGCCGCTGACCGGCGGACCACGGCCGGCCTTCGAGGTGCTCAGCGAGCGGCTGCGGGCGGGCCGGCTGATCTGCCTGCTCGGTGACCGCGACCTGTCCCGGCGTGGCATCGAGGTCGACTTCTTCGGCGGCCGCACCCGGATGCCGTCCGGGCCGGCGCTGCTGGCCATCCGCACCGGTGCCGCGCTGGTGCCGACCACCCTGTGGTACGCCGGAGACGACTGGGGCATCGACATCCACGAGCCGATCGGGGCGCCGGCCACCGGCAGCATCACCGCCAGGGTCACCGCCATGACCCAGGCCCTGGCCGACGTCTTCGCCGTGGGCATCGCCACCCATCCGCAGGACTGGCACATGCTGCAGCAGCTCTGGCTGGACGAGCCGGCGGTCGCCCGGGAGCCGGCGACGGCCGAGTGGGGACGCTGACCGGCGTGCGCATCGGCATCGTCTGCCCGTACTCCTTCGACACACCCGGCGGTGTGCAGGCCCATATCCGGGACCTCGCGGAGGCGCTTATCGCCATGGGCCATCACGTGTCGGTGCTCGCGCCGGCCGACGACGCGGGCGCGCTGGCACCGTACGTCGTGGCCGTCACCGGCCGCACCCTCCCCGTGCACTACAACGGGTCGGTGGCCCGGATCGCCTTCGGGCCGGTTTCGGTGGCCCGGGTCCGCCGCTGGCTGCGCGAGGGACGCTTCGACGTGCTGCACGTGCACGAGCCGACCGTCCCGTCCCTGTCGATGCTCGCCCTGGTCGCCGCCCGCGGGCCGATCGTGGCGACCTTCCACACCGCGAAGCCGCGGTCCCGGATGCTCGGTGCCGCGCAGGGGATGCTGCAGCCGATGCTCGAGAAGGTGCACGGCCGAATCGCGGTGTCGGCCGCCGCCCGCAAGCTGCAGGTGCAGCACCTCGACGGTGGGGCGGTAGAAATCCCCAACGGGGTGGCTGTCGCCCGCTTCGCCGGTGCCGAGCCGCTGCCCGGCTGGCCAGGCCCGGGCGGTGCGATCGGCTTCCTCGGCCGTTTCGACGAGCCGCGCAAGGGCTTCCAGGTGCTGCTGGCTGCCTTCGGGCTGCTCGCCGCCGAACGGCCCGGTCTGCGGCTGCTGGTCGCCGGCCCCGGAGATGTCGACGACGCCCGCGCCGATCTGCCGGCGGCGCTGCGCGACCGGGTGGTGCTCCTCGGCCTGGTCTCGGAGGGCGACAAGGCCCGGATGCTGCGTTCCGTCGACGTCTACGCGGCGCCCAACCTGGGCGGGGAGAGCTTCGGGATCATCCTGACCGAGGCGATGGCGGCCGGTACGCCGATCGTCGCGAGCGACCTTGACGCCTTCCGATCCGTGCTCGACGAGGGCGCTTCGGGTCGGCTCTTCCGCACCGGTGACGCCGCCGCCCTGGCCGCTGCACTCGCCGACCTGCTCGACGATCCGGCGGCCGCCGGCGCGCTGGCCGCCCGAGCCAGCACGGCCGTGGCGGGCTACGAATGGTCCCGCGTCGCCGCCGCCGTGTACGCCGTCTACCAGACCGTGACCGCCGACGCGCCCGGCGGCGTGCTGCCCAGCGACGAGGCGACCTACGAGGCACCGGTCGAGCCGTGAGCCGCCGATAGCATCAAGGGCCATGGGCCTCGTCGTCGCGGTGGTGGCCTTCGTGGTCGCCGTCGCGTCGTACCTGACCTGGACGGCTGGTCGCCTCGACCGCCTCCATGCCCGGGTGGACGCAGCCGAGGCGGCCCTCGATGCCCAGTTGGTGCGCCGGGCGGTGGGCGCCGAGGCGCTGCCCCGCACCCTGGTCGGCGAACGGACCGAGCAGCTGCGGGCCGCCGCCCGAGCAGCCCGGAAGGCCGGCCGGGCGGGCCGGGAGGCTGCCGAGAACGACCTGTCCCGGCTGCTCGGACAGCTGGGCCTGGAGGTCGATGAGCCAGCGGCAGCCGAGCTGGTGGAGGCCGTGGTGCGGGTCAGCCTGGCCCGGCAGTTCTACAACGACGCGGTCCGCGACACCCGCAGCGTGCGCTTCAAGCCGGTGGTCCGGGCGCTGAAGCTGGCCGGCCGGCGGCCGATGCCGGCGTACTTCGAGATCGACGACACCGGGCTGGCCGCCATCGCAGGCGTGGATGGTATCGCGGGGGTGGATGGATGAGGTCCTACCATGAGGAGGAATCCGTACGTCGCTGAAGGGACCATCATGACCGAAACCGCCGAGGTAGGCACCGCTCGGGTCAAGCGCGGCATGGCCGAGATGCTCAAGGGCGGCGTCATCATGGACGTCGTCACCCCCGAGCAGGCCACGATCGCCGAGGACGCCGGCGCGGTCGCCGTGATGGCACTCGAGCGGGTGCCCGCCGACATCCGCGCCCAGGGCGGCGTCGCCAGGATGAGCGACCCGGACATGATCGACGGGATCGTCTCTGCCGTCTCCATCCCGGTGATGGCCAAGGCGCGGATCGGCCACTTCGCCGAGGCCCAGGTGCTGCAGTCCCTGGGCGTCGACTACGTCGACGAATCCGAGGTGCTGACCCCGGCCGACGAAGCGCACCACATCGACAAGTGGGCCTTCACGGTCCCCTTCGTCTGCGGTGCGACCAACCTCGGAGAGGCGCTGCGCCGGCTGTCGGAGGGCGCGGCGATGATCCGCTCCAAGGGCGAGGCCGGCACCGGCAACGTCGTCGAGGCCACCCGGCACATGCGCTCCATCCGCGGGGAGATCCGCCGGCTGACCATCCTCGACGAGGAAGAGCTCTTCGCCGCGGCCAAGGAGCTGCGGGCGCCGTACGACCTGGTCAAAGAGGTGGCGCTGACCGGCAAGCTGCCGGTCGTGCTGTTCACCGCCGGCGGCATCGCGACCCCGGCCGACGCGGCCATGATGATGCAGCTCGGCGCGGAAGGCGTCTTTGTCGGCTCCGGCATCTTCAAGGCCGGCAACCCGGCCCAGCGGGCCGAGGCCATCGTCAAGGCGACGACGTTCTACGACGACCCCGACGTCATCGCCAAGGTCTCGCGCGGGCTCGGCGAGGCCATGGTCGGGATCAACCTCGAGACCCTGCCGGCCGAGCAGCGCTACGCCGGACGCGGCTGGTGAGCGGTCGGCTTTGAGCAGTGACGCCCCCGTCATCGGTGTGCTGGCCCTGCAGGGCGATGTCCGCGAACACCTCTTCGCCCTGACCGAGGCCGGCGCCCGCGTGCTACCGGTCCGCCGGCCGGACGAGCTCGACGGCCTCGACGGCCTCGTCGTACCCGGCGGTGAATCGACCACCATGAGCAAGCTGGCGATCGCGTTCGGCCTGCTCGAGCCGTTGCGGGTGGCGCTGCACGGCGGGCTGCCGGCGTACGGCGCATGTGCGGGCATGATCATGCTCGCCGACCGCGTCGTCGACGGCACCGCCGACCAGCAGAGCCTCGGCGGCATCGACATGACGGTGCGCCGCAATGCCTTCGGGCGGCAGGTCGACTCCTTCGAGGAAGACCTGCTCATCTCGACGCTGGGCGCCGAGCCGCTGCACGCGGTCTTCATCCGGGCGCCATGGGTGGAGGCGGTGGGCGACGACGTGGAGGTGCTCGCCACGGCCGGGGCGCCCCCGCACGCCGGTAGGATCGTCGCGGTCCGCCAGGGGCAGCTGCTGGCGACGAGCTTTCACCCGGAGCTGACCGGCGACCTGCGGGTGCACAAGATGTTCGTCGGGATGGTGAGGGAGCGTCTATGAGCGGCCACTCCAAGTGGGCGACCACCAAGCACAAGAAGGCCGTCGTCGACGCGAAGCGGGGCAAGCTCTTCGCCAAGCTGATCAAGAACATCGAGGTCGCCGCGCGGACCGGCGGCGGTGACCAGGCCGGCAACCCGACGCTCTACGACGCCATCGTCAAGGCCAAGGGCCAGTCGGTGCCCAACGACAACATCGACCGGGCGGTCAAGCGCGGATCCGGCGAGCAGGCCGGGGGCGCCGACTGGGAGAACATCACCTACGAGGGCTACGGCCCGGCCGGCGTCGCGCTATACATCGAGTGCCTGACCGACAACCGCAACCGCGCGGCGTCGGAGGTGCGCACGGCGATGAGCCGCAACGGCGGCAATATGGCCGACCCGGGGTCGGTGGCATACCTGTTCACCCGCCGCGGTGTGGTGCTCGTCGCCAAGACGCCGGGGCTCACCGAGGACGACGTCCTGCTGGCGGTGCTGGAAGCCGGAGCCGACGACGTCGACGACCTGGGTGAATCCTTCGAGATCGTGAGCGACCCGGCCGCGCTCCGGGCGATCAGTGCCGCGGTGACCGGGGCCGGGATGCAGGTGGAGTCCGCCGAGGTCTCCTGGCTGCCCTCGGTCACCGTGGATCTCGACGAGGACGGCGCCCGCAAGGTGCTGCGCCTGGTCGACGCGCTCGATGACTGCGACGACGTACAGAACGTATGGGCCAACTTCGACATCTCCGACCGGGTGCTCGAGGCCGTCGAAGCCTGAGACCGACGCCGGCCGGCGGGCCGGTCCCGGAGGTGCCGTACCCCCCGGAGCCATACGCCGAGGTGCCGTAACCCGCCGGATGCGGTCCGCTCAGGGTGCCGTAACCCGCCGGATGCGGTCCGCTGGTGATCCAGGCGCGATCGGTCCTGCTGGGGGGCGCCCAACGAGGCCTAAATCATGGGTGGGGTGGCGGGACGATGCCGCCTGCCGGTGATCCAGGCGCGATCGGTCCTGCTTGGGCGCGCCCAACGAGGCCTGGATCATGGAGTGTGGCCGGCCGGGCGTGTCGCCCCGAACGACCACGGGCGCGCCAACTAGCCTGTCGAACAGATGTTCGCTGAAATGGGGTGTGTCGGGTGCGGGTGCTCGGGGTCGACCCGGGGCTGACCCGGTGCGGCGTTGGTGTCGTCGACGGCCGGGCCGGGGCGGCGGTGTCGCTGATATTTGTCGAGGTGCTGCGCACGCCCGCCCACGCCGACATCGGATCCCGGCTGCTCTTCCTCGCCGACGCGTTCGCGGCGGCGATCGCCACCTACCGCCCCGAGGTGGTGGCCGTCGAGCGGGTCTTCAGCCAGCACAACGTACGCACGGTGATGGGGACGGCGCAGGCCGGCGCGGTGGCGATCACGGCCGCGGCCCGGGCCGGGATCCCGGTCGCCCTGCACACGCCGAGCGAGGTCAAGGCGGCGGTCACCGGGTCGGGCCGGGCCGACAAGGCGCAGGTCACTGCGATGGTGACCCGGCTGCTGCGGCTGCCGGCCTCGCCCAAGCCGGCCGACGCCGCCGACGCCCTCGCGCTGGCCATCTGCCAGCTCTGGCGTGGGCCGGCCCAGGCTCGGCTGGCCGCGGCAGTAGCCCGGTGATGTCGTGATCACCAGCCTCAGCGGCCGCGTGGCCGCCCTCGCCCCGAACGGTGTCGTTGTCGAGGTCGGCGGGATCGGGATCTCCGTCCAGTGCGCGCCCGGCACGCTGGCCCGGCTGCACACCGGGGAGCCGGTCCGCCTCGCCACCAGCCTCGTGGTCCGCGAGGACTCGCTCACCTTGTACGGGTTCGCCGACGACGAGGAGCGCTCGCTGTTCGAACTGCTGCAGACAGCCTCCGGCGTCGGCCCGCGGGTGGCCCAGGCCACGCTGGCGGTGCTGTCCCCAGTCGAAGTACGCCGGGCCGTCGCCACCGACGACCTGGCCATGCTGATGCGGGTTCCGGGGATCGGCAAGAAGGGCGCCGAGCGGCTGGTGCTGGAGCTCCGCGACCGGATCGGCCTGGTCGGCAGCAGCGAGGCGCGGGGCCCCGTCTTGCCCGGCGAGGCATCGTGGCGCGACCAGGTGCGTCAGGCGCTGACCAGCCTGGGCTGGTCGGCTCGGGAGGCTGAGGAGGGGGTGGCGGCGGTCGCAGCCGACGGCGCGGGCGGAGCCGACGTCGCGGTGCTGCTCAAGGACGCGATCCGGGCGCTGGGCCGGCGGTGACCCCGATGAGCCCGATGAGCCGATGAGCCCGATGACCCGATGAGCAGCGAACCCGAGGTGGTCTCGCCGTACGCCGAGCCGGCCGAGCGTGAGGTCGAGGCGACGCTGCGACCGCGCAGCCTCACCGAGTTCGTCGGCCAGCCCAAGGTCCGCGAGCAGCTGGAGCTGGTCCTGCACAGTGCGCTGCGGCGGGCCAAGCCGCCCGACCATGTGCTGCTGTCCGGGCCGCCCGGGCTGGGCAAGACCAGCCTGGCGATGATCATCGCCAGCGAGCTCGGCGCCAGCCTGCGGGTGACCAGCGGGCCGGCGATCGAGCGGGCCGGCGACCTGGCAGCCATCCTCACCAACCTGGCGGCCGGTGACGTGTTGTTCATCGACGAGATCCATCGGATCGCCCGGCCGGCCGAGGAGCTCCTCTACGTCGCGATGGAGGACTTCCGGGTCGACGTGATCGTCGGCAAGGGGCCGGGTGCCACCGCGATCCCGCTCGACGTCGAGCCGTTCACCCTGGTGGGTGCCACCACCAGGTCGGGCCTGCTGACCGGACCGCTGCGCGACCGTTTCGGATTCGTCGGCCATATGGACTTCTACGATCCGGCCGACCTCGAGCGCGTGCTGCACCGCAGCGCCGGCATCCTCGGCGTCACCCTTCGGCCCGACGGTGCCGCCGAGATCGCCGGCCGGTCGCGGGGCACGCCACGGATCGCCAACCGGCTGCTGCGCCGGGTTCGCGACTTCGCCGAGGTGCGCGCGGACGGGGTGGTGACCGCCGCCGTCGCGCAGGCGGCGCTGCGGGTCTACGACGTCGACGACCTCGGCCTCGACCGCCTCGACCGGGCCGTGCTGACCGCGCTGGTGTCGCGCTTCGGTGGGGGGCCGGTGGGCGTGTCCACGCTGGCCGTGGCGGTCGGCGAGGAGTCCGAAACGGTCGAAGAGGTGGCCGAGCCCTTTCTAGTGCGGGCCGGACTGCTCGCCCGTACGCCGCGCGGCCGGGTGGCGACCCCGGCGGCCTGGCGGCACCTCGGCCTTGCGGTGCCGCGTCATCTCGCGGCGCCGGGGACCGCGGCCAGCGCGCCCGCGCTCTTCGACGACCTCCCGCCGGAACCGGGCCACTAGGCTGCTCGTTGCTCCCAGCAGCCCGCCGCACCCAACCCGCGGCCATGTTGTCCCCCGCCCCGCCGGAAAGGCTGGATTAAGATTGTGATGTCGGGACACCTGCCTCTTACCGCCGTTCATGAGCTAGCCGTCCATCAGCTCGCCGTCCAGCCGATTGCGGCGCAGCAGACCGGCGGCAGCGCCGTCACTCCGCTGATCCTGTTCCTTGCGCTGGGGGCGGTCACCTATTTCATGTTGATCCGGCCGCAACGCAATCGGGCGAAGCAATTGCGCCAGACGCAGGCGGTCCTGTCTTCGGGAGCGGAGGTGATGACCACGGCCGGGCTCTATGCCACCGTGGTCTCCTGCGACGACGAGACGGTCACCCTGGAGACCTCCCCGGGAGTGCACAGCCGGTACGCGCGGGCCGCCGTGGCGCGCATCATCACCCCGTCCTTGATGGATGACCAGCCGGTCGATGACGCGGTGCCGCCCGAACATTAGGCATCGTCGGCGATACTGGACGGGCAGATACCACCGACCAAGGGGATAACACGCTGTGGCACCACCGTCGGGACAATTGCGGGTCGGGCGATATCTACTCGCCTTGGCCGTGATCATCGTGCTGTTGTACGCCGCCGTATTCTTCACCGGATCCAGCCGGACGCCGAAGCTCGGGCTGGACCTCCAAGGCGGCACGACGGTCACCCTGCAGGCGGTGAGCCAGAACAGCAAGGCACCGCGCAAGGACCAGATGTTGGAGGCCCGCAGCATCATCGAGCGCCGGGTCAACGGCTTGGGGGTCGCGGAGGCCGAGGTTGTCACTCAGGGCTCCAATCAGATCGTCATCTCCATCCCGGGTCAAAAGGGTGAGGCCGCGAAGCGGATTGCCGGCACCGCCCAGCTGCGCTTCCGGCAGGTGATCCAGGCCGGCGCGGGTACGGCGGCCCCACCGGCCGCGACGCCGGCGCCGGCACCGTCGGGAGCAGTGACGCCGGCGCCCGCGCGATCGGCCGCGACGCCGGCGCCGGCCCCCTCGTCGAGCGTCCAGAAGCGGGGACTGAGCTTGGCGCTGGTGGCACCTACACCCAGCCCAAGTGCCCTGCCCAGCCCGAGTGCCCTGCCCAACCCGAGTGCCAAGCCCAGCGTGGCCGCCTCCCCGACTGCTTCCCCCTCGGCCAGCCCGCTGCCCTCGGGTTCGGAGATCGGCGCCCTGCTGGCCAAGCAGCCGGCCGAGACGCTGTTCAGCAATCCCAACGTCACCTGCGAGCTGCTCAAGCAGCGGCCGCCGGGCGCCACCGACGACCCGAAGAAGAAGCAGATCGCCTGTGACGACTCCGGGCAGCAGAAGTACCTGCTGGACGTCGCGAAGGTGATCGGCACCGATGTCAACGGCGCCGACTACCAGATCGACACGACCGGCGGTGGTCAGTGGAAGGTGACCCTGAACTTCACCAACAAGGGCCAGAGCCGGTGGACCAACCTGACCAGGGACGCCTTCGGCAAGCCCGCTCCGGCCAACGAGGTGGCCATCGTCCTGGACGGCGTGGTCGTCTCGGCGCCGGCGATCCAGGGGGTGATCACCGGCCAGGCCGAGATCACCGGGCAGTTCACCCAGACGGAGGCCCAACTGCTGTCCAACCAGCTCAAGTACGGCGCCCTGCCGCTGACCTTCTCGACCAGCACCGCCCAGACGGTTTCGCCGACCCTGGGCATCGACCAGCTCAAGGCGGGCCTCCTGGCCGGCGGCATCGGGCTGCTATTGGTGGTCATCTATTCGCTGCTCTATTACCGGCTTCTCGGCCTGGTCACGGTCACCAGCCTGGTGCTGTCCGGCCTGATCACCTACGCCTGCGTGGTCCTGCTCGGCCGGCAGATCGGCTTCACCCTGACCCTGGCGGGCATCGCCGGCTTCATCGTCGCAATCGGCATCACGGCCGACTCCTTCGTGGTGTTCTTCGAGCGCCTCAAGGACGAGGTGAAGGAGGGGCGTACGGTCCGCTCGGCCGTGCCCCGGAGTTGGGTCAGGGCCCGTCGCACCATCCTGTCCGCGGACGCGGTGTCCTTCCTCGCGGCGGCGGCGCTCTACATCTTCACCGTCGGTGCAGTGAAGGGCTTTGCTTTCACCTTGGGCCTGTCGACGCTGCTCGACCTGCTCATCGTCTTTCTGTTCACCCATCCGATCGTGGCGTTGACCTCCCGGTCGAGGGCGTTCGACTCGCCGCGGATGACCGGCCTGGGCAATGTCCGGCACCACGATCCCGCCCCGGCCGGTGCATCAGTGACCGGTGCCGGCTCCGGCCGCCTCGGCACGGCAAGGGAGTCCTGACGTGAGCCTGGCCGGCCGCCTCTACCGTGGCGAAACCAACTTCAACCTGGTCGGCAATCGCCGGCGGTGGTATCTCGCCTCGACGGCCCTGATACTGATCTGTCTCGCCTCCTTCGCCTTCCGGGGGTTCAACTTCGGCATCGAGTTCGCCGGTGGCAACCAGTACCTGGTGCCGGCCTCGGCCAACGCCACGGTGTCGTCGGTGAGCAGCGCCGTCACCGGGGAGGGCGTGGAGGTCGCGAGCACCCAACAGGTCGGCAGCGGGGCCAACCGGCGGGTGCTGGTGCGGACCCCGGAGCTCAAGCCCGACAAGTCGGCCGCGGTCAAGGCCGCCATCGCCAAGAAGGTCGGCGTCAGTGCCGACAAGATCAGCGACGATGCGGTGAGCTCGTCCTGGGGCCGCGACGTCACGACCAAGGCGCTGACCGGGCTGCTCGCCTTCCTCGTCGCTGTCTGCGCCTACATCGCGTTCCGCTTCGAGCCCAAGATGGCGGTCGCGGCCATTGTGGCGCTGTTCCACGACGTCATCGTGGCGGCCGGCATCTACTCCATTGTCGGCTTCGAGGTGACGCCGTCGACCGTCGTCGGCCTGCTGACCATCCTCGGTTTCTCCCTCTACGACACCGTGGTCGTCTTCGACAAGGTCGCCGAAAACGCCAAGGGCCTCCTCGGCGGCTCGCGCAGCACCTATTCGGAATCGGCCAATCTGGCCGTCAACCAGACCTTCATGCGATCGATCAACACCTCCCTGATTGCTCTCCTTCCGGTGGCCGGCCTGCTGTTCGTCGGCGCCGGCCTGCTCGGCGTCGGCACCCTGAAGGATCTCGCCCTGGTGCTGTTCGTCGGCCTCGCGTCCGGTGCGTACTCCTCGCTGTTCCTGGCTACTCCGGTGCTGGTCGACCTCAAGGAGCGCGAGCCGGCGTACGTGGCTCTGCGTCAGCGGGTGCTGGCCAAGCGGTCGGGGGCGGTGACCGGGCCGGCGCGGCGCCCGGCCCGTGGGGGCGCCACCGTGATGGAGCGGCCCCCGGTGGTGGCACCGACCGCGGCCGCGGTGCTCGACCCGGAGCCGGCTGTCGAGGAGCGGCCGGCGCCGGTGAGCACCGGCGCGACCCGGATGGCGGCTCCGCGGCCCAGCACGCGGCCGGGTGGTCCGGGTGCACGCAAGAAGGGCGGCCGGCCGAGCGGGAGCAAGCGCAAGCGCCGGTGAGCGAGGTCAGCGCGCTGATCGACTCACATGTGATCGAGGTGGCCGACTTCCCGCGGCCGGGCATCCTCTTCAAGGACCTCACGCCACTCTTCGCCGACGGGCCGGCCTTCCGCCGGGTCGTCGACGCGCTCATCGAAGCCCAGCCGGGATTCGACGTTGTGGCCGGCATCGAAGCCCGCGGCTTCGCCCTGGCCGGCGCCATCGCCTACGCCACGGGTGCGGCGATGGTGGTGATCCGCAAGGCCGGCAAGCTGCCCCGGGCGGTGCTCGAGGAGTCCTACGCGCTGGAGTACGGCGAAGCCGCCTTGGCGGTGCACGCCGATGCCTTCGCCGGCGCCGGCCGGGTGCTCATCGTCGACGACGTACTGGCCACCGGTGGCACGCTCGGCGCGGCGTTGTCCCTGGTGCGCCGGGCCGGCGCCACGGTCACCGGTGTTGCGGTCGTCCTGGAGCTGGTCGGACTGGGTGGCCGGCGGCGGCTGGATCCGCAGCCGACGGCACTGCTGAGCGGCTGACACCTCTACGATGTCCTGACGTACGGTCGAACGCCGAGGAGTGACCGTGACCCCTGATTCGGTGCCGGTGCCGATGCCGGTGCCGGGGACGGTCGTGCCGGAGCACGGGGCGGTGGATGCGCCGGACGGCAGCGGGCCGCCGACCGGTCGACGGGTCCGGGCCCGGTTGGCCCGACGCATCGGCCAGACGTCGCGGCCGGTGCACGGCGCCGTCCTGGAGCCGCTGATCGGCACTCATCGAGCGGCCCATCCCAAGGCCGATGTCAAGGCGCTCCAGTCGGCGTATGAGACGGCCGAGCGCTTTCACCGCGGGCAGCTGCGACTGTCCGGTGACCCCTACATCACCCATCCGCTGGCGGTGGCGACCATCCTGGCCGAGCTGGGCATGGACACCACGACGCTGGTGGCGGCGCTGCTGCACGACACGGTCGAGGACACCGGCTACATCCTCGAGCAGCTCAAGATCGACTTCGGCGCCGAGGTGGCCCATCTGGTCGACGGGGTGACCAAGCTCGACAAGGTCAAGTTCGGCGCGGCGGCTGAGGCCGAGACGATCCGCAAGATGGTGGTCGCGATGGCCCGCGACCCCCGGGTGCTGGTCATCAAGCTGTGCGACCGGCTGCACAACATGCGCACCCTGCGCTTCCTGCCCAGAGACAAGCAGGAGCGCAAGGCCCGGGAGGTGCTCGAGGTGCTGGCCCCGCTGGCCCACCGCCTCGGCATGAACACGGTCAAGTGGGAGCTCGAGGACCTCGCCTTCGCGACGCTCTATCCCAAGCGTTACGACGAGATCGTCCGGCTGGTGGGCGAGCGGGCACCCTCGCGGGACGTCGCGCTGATGCAGGTCACGGACAAGGTGCAGGCCGACCTCAATGCCGCCAAGATCAAGGCAAAGGTCAGCGGGCGGCCGAAGCACTACTACTCGATCTACCAGAAGATGATCGTCCGCGGCCGCGATTTCACCGACATCTACGACCTGGTGGGCATCCGCATCGTGGTCGAATCGGTGCGCGACTGCTACGCGGCGCTGGGGGTCATCCACGCCAGCTGGCAGCCGGTACCCGGCCGTTTCAAAGACTTCATCGCGATGCCGAAGTTCAACATGTACCAGTCGCTGCACACGACGGTGATCGGCCCGGAGGGCAAGCCGGTCGAGATGCAGATCCGGTCGTGGGCGATGGACCGTACGGCGGAATTCGGCATCGCAGCGCACTGGAAATACAAGGAGACCAAGGGGGCGCCGGTCGCCGGCAGGGCCGGCCAGGTCGACGACATGAGCTGGCTCCGCCAGGTGCTGGACTGGCAGCGCGAGGCCCAGGACCCCGGCGAGTTCCTCGAGTCACTGCGCTTCGACCTCGGCGGAAGCGAGGTGTACGTCTTTACGCCGAAGGGCGACGTGAAGGCGTTGCCGGTCGACTCGACGCCGGTCGACCTGGCCTATGCCGTGCACACCGAGGTCGGGCACCGGTGCGTCGGCGCCCGGGTGAACGGCCGGCTCGTGCCACTCGAGTCGACCCTGGACAACGGCGACGTGGTCGACGTCCTGACCTCGAAATCCGACAGCGCCGCCCCCTCCCAGGACTGGCTGACCTTCGTCAAGAGCCCCCGGGCCCGCACCAAGATCCGCCAGTGGTTTGCCAAGGAGCGCCGCGAGGACACCATCGAGGCCGGCAAGGACGCGATCAGCCGGGCCATGCGCAAGCAGGGCCTACCGCTGCAGCGACTGTTCGGCGGTGACGCCCTGATCACCCTGGCCCGCGACCTGCACTACCCCGACATTGCCGGCCTCTACGCCGCGGTCGGCGCCAACCATGTCTCGGCGCAGACAGTGGTCCAGCGGCTGGTCGCGGCGATGGGCGGCCGCGAGGGCGCCACCGAGGACATCGCCGAGACCGCGCAGCCGACCCGTGCGCCGGGCCGGCGCAGCGCCACAGCCGCCAACGCCGGCGTGCTGGTCAAGGAGCACAGCGACGTCTACGTCAAGCTGGCGAAGTGCTGCACCCCGGTGCCCGGTGACAACGTGCTGGGTTTCGTCACCCACGGCGGCGGGGTCTCGGTGCACCGCCGCGACTGCACGAATGCCGGCGACCTGCTCGCCCAGCCCGAGCGGCTGGTAGAGGTGTCGTGGACACCTACCGCCGACTCGATGTTCCTGGTCGCGATCCAGGTGGAGGCCCTCGACCGGCAGCGACTGCTCTCCGATGTGACCCGGGTGCTCTCGGATGAGAAGGTGAACATCCTGTCGGCGTCGGTGACCACCACCCGCGACCGGGTCGCCGTCTCCCGGTTCACCTTCGAGATGGCTGACCCGAAGCATCTGGGCCACCTGCTGCGCACGGTCAAGACCGTCGGCGGCGTGTACGACGTCTACCGGGTGACCAGCGGCACCTGACGCTGGCGGGTGGGGGTGCCAGGTCAGCCGAGGAGCTGGGCCTTCTCGATGGTGACGGCAAGCTTGGGCTTGCCGTCACCGGACGGGCTACCGCCCTTGCCGACCGTGTCGAGCAGGGGCAGGCCCTGGGTGATCATGCCGAAGACGTTGTACTTGGGCCCGTCGAGCTGATTGTCCTTGAACACCAGGAAGAACTGGCTGCCGTTGGTGTTGGGGCCACTGTTGGCCATCGCCAACGTTCCGCGCGGGTAGGGCACCTTCGCGCCGGCCGGCAGGTTTTCATCGGTGAAGACGAAACCCGGTGAGCCGCTGCCGGTGCCGCTGGGATCGCCGCACTGCAGGATGCCGAAGCTGGTCAGCCGGTGACAGGGCGTCTTGTCGAAGTATTTCTGCTGCACCAGCGACACGAAGCTGTTGACCGTGCAGGGCGCCTTGGCCCGGTCGAGGGTGAGCAGGATCGGGCCCCGGTTCGTGGTCAGCCGCACCTGCACGGTGCCGGTCTTTCCGATTCCGTTGATCGGGGGCAGCGCAGGCTTGCGGGTCACTTGGCCGCCCTGCCCGGCTTGCGGTCGGGTATAGAGACAACCGGCGGTGCCCACCGAGGCCGACGGGGACGGGGCAGCTTTGGCGACCGGCTTGCTGGTCGACTTGGTGCCGTGGAGCTTGATCACCAGCAGGGCGACCAGCCCGATCACGACCACCACCGCGACGGCGCTGCCGAGCATCGCCTGATTGCGCCGCCGGCGCCGGTCCATGGCCGCCTTGCGGGCCAGCTGGCGCTGGGCTTTTTCACGTCCGAGCTGCCGTTGGCGGTCCTTGCCGGGCACAGGCGTCCTTTCCGCACAGCGTGGCGATATCGGCTCGGGAAAGTCTACGGCCCGTCGGTAGGCTGACCGTTAGGCCGACATCCGTTACGCCGACATCTGTTAAGCCCACATCGATGCAGAGGAGCAGTTGTGTTCGTCGCCGGGTTTCCCGCCGGCCCGCCTGCGACGAACTGCTGGGTCGTTGCCACCGGGTCGGGCGAGCAGTGCGTAGTGATCGACCCGGGCATCGAAGCTGCGGCCCCGCTGGACGACCTGCTCCGCGACCATCACCTGCAGCCCGTCGCGGTCCTGCTCACTCACGGCCACCTCGACCACACCTTCTCCGTCGTCCCGGTCTGCGGGTCGTACGGCGTGAGCGCCTACATCCACCCCGGCGACCGGGCCCAGGTCGCCGACCCGTGGAGCGGGCTGGCGGTGCCTCGCAACATGCCGCTCTTCGGCCGGCTCGACTTCACCGAGCCCGACGACGTACGCGAGCTGGCAGACGGCGAATCGCTGTCGCTGGCCGGGCTGGACCTCACCGTCGAGCTCGCCCCCGGCCACACGCCGGGCTCGGTCGCGCTGGGCCTGTCCACCCCCGACGGGCCGCTGATGTTTTCTGGCGACCTGCTCTTCGCCGGCTCGATCGGGCGGGTCGACCTGCCCGGCGGCAGCGAGGCGCAGATGATGGCCTCGCTGGCCCGCGTCGTCCTGCCCAAGCCGGATGCGACCGTGGTGCACCCCGGCCACGGCGCCTCGACCACCATCGCCCGGGAACGCGCCACCAACCCCTACCTGCAGCCGGCCCGCCGATGAGCGGCACCTTCAGCGCACCCAAGGGGACCTACGACGTCCTCCCGCCGGTCTCGGCGACCTGGCTGGCCGTCGTCGACGCGCTGTCGGCGCCGGCCCGCGGCGCCGGCTACGGCTACATCGTCACGCCGCTGTTCGAGGAGACCGGGCTGTTTCTGCGCGGGGTCGGCGAGTCGACCGACGTGGTGAGCAAGGAGATGTACACCTTCACCGACAAGGGCGGCCGCTCCATCACCCTGCGCCCCGAGCAGACCGCCGGCGTGATGCGCGCGATCGTCGAGCACGGCCTGTTCCGCGGACAGCTGCCGGTCAAGCTCTGGTACACCGGTCCCAACTTCCGCTACGAGCAGCCGCAGTCCGGCCGCTACCGACAGCACGTGCAGGTCGGCATCGAGGCGGTCGGCTCCGACGACCCGGCGCTAGACGCCGAGGTGGTGTGGCTCGCGGCCCGGGCGTACGCCGGCGTGGGGCTGACCCGGGCGGAGCTGCAGCTGACCAGCCTCGGCGACGCGACCTGCCGGCCGGCCTACCGCGACCGGCTCACCGAATACCTCGACACCCTCGACCTCGACGACGACACCCGCCGGCGGGCTGCGCTCAACCCGCTGCGGGTGCTCGACGACAAGCGGCCGCAGGTGCAGGCCCAGCTCGGCGATGCGCCGCTGATCACCGACCACCTGTGCCCGGCCTGCAAGGAGCACCACGAGACGGTCCGCGGGCTGCTTTCCGATCTCGGGGTCGCCTATGTCGACAACCCGCGCCTCGTCCGTGGTCTGGACTACTACACCCGCACGACGTTCGAGTTCGTCCACCGCGGGCTGGGCGCGCAGGCGTCGCTGGGCGGCGGCGGCCGCTACGACGGGTTGATGGAGAGCGTCGGGGGGCCGGCGCTGTCGGGCATCGGATTCGGCCTCGGCGTGGACCGGACCCTGCTGGCCGTCACCGCCGAGAAGCTCACGATCGCCGACGCGGCGCGGTGCCAGGTGTTCGTGGTCGCGCTGGGACCGGCCGCCAAGCGCCGCGCGGTGCAGCTGGTCGCCGAGCTGCGCACGTCCGGTGTCGCCACCGATCTCGGCTACGGCGACCGCGGGCTCAAGGGCGCGATGAAGGCGGCCGACCGTTCGGGGGCGAAATATGCGGTGGTGTTGGGGGATCGAGATCTCGAGGGCGGCAGCGCCCAGCTGAAGGACCTCGCCACCGGCGAACAGGTCACCGTGGCCCTCGCCGAGCTCGCCCACACCCTCAAGGAGCAGTTGTGATCCGCACCATCGACGCCGGCTCGCTGCGCGCTACGCACGCCGGCCAGACCGTCACCCTCGCCGGCTGGGTCGCCCGCCGGCGCGACCACGGCGGGGTCGTCTTCATCGACCTGCGCGACGCCTCCGGGATCGTGCAGGTCGTCCTGCGCGAGTCCCAAGCCCACCACCTGCGCGCGGAGTTCTGCGTACGCGTCGAAGGCGTCGTCGCGAGGCGCCCGGCCGGCAACGACAACCCCGACCTACCGACCGGCGAGGTCGAGGTCACCGCGACCCAGCTCGACGTGCTGAGCGAATCGGCCCCGCTGCCGTTCCCGCTCGACGAGCACACCGGCGCGGTCGGCGAGGAGGTGCGGTTGCGCTACCGCTATCTCGACCTGCGCCGGCCGGAGCCGGCCCGCGCGCTGCGGCTGCGCTCTGCAGTCAACCAGGTCGCCCGCACCGTCATGGCCGAGCAGGGTTTCGTCGAGGTGGAGACGCCCTATCTCACCCGCTCCACCCCCGAGGGCGCGCGGGACTTCCTGGTGCCGGTGCGGCTGCAGCCCGGCCATTGGTACGCCCTGCCGCAGTCGCCGCAGCTGTTCAAGCAATTGCTGATGGTCGGTGGGCTGGAGCGCTACTACCAGATCGCCCGCTGCTTCCGCGACGAGGACTTCCGCGCCGACCGGCAGCCGGAGTTCACCCAGCTCGACATCGAGATGTCCTTCGTCGACCAGGACGACGTGCTCGCCGTCGGGGAGGCGGTGGTGTCGCGGATCTGGCACTCTTTGGCCGGCTATGACATCCCGCTGCCGATCCCGCGGATGACCTACGCCGATGCGATGATCCGTTACGGCAGCGACAAGCCCGACCTGCGGTTCGGCCACGAGCTGGTCGACCTGACGTCGTATTTCGCCGGTACGGAATTCCGCGTGTTCCAGTCGCCGTACGTGGGTGCCGTGGTCATGCCGGGCGGCGCCTCGCAGCCCCGCAAGACCCTCGACGCCTGGCAGGACTGGGCCCGGTCACGGGGGGCGCGCGGGCTGGCGTACGTGCTGGTGGACGACAGCGGCGAGCTCCGCGGGGGAGTGGCCAAGAACCTGTCGGCGTCGCACCTGGCCGGGTTGCCGGCGGCGACCGGCGCCTCGCCCGGCGACTGCATCTTCTTCGGCGCCGGCCCGGCCGCCCACGCCCTGGCCCTGCTCGGCGCGGCCCGCCTCGAAGTCGGCCGGCGCTGCGGGCTGATCGCCGCCTCGCAGTGGTCGTTCGTCTGGGTGATGGACGCGCCGATGTTCGAGGCTTCCTCCACGGGTGGCTGGACCGCGGTGCACCATCCGTTCACCTCGCCCAATGCCGAGTGGGCCGGCTCTTTTGCCGACGACCCCGAGCACGCGCTGGCCTACGCCTACGACCTGGTCCTCAACGGCAACGAGATCGGCGGCGGGTCGATCCGTATCCACCGGCGGGAGATGCAGGAACGCGTCTTCGACGTGATCGGGCTGTCGTCGGAGGAGGCGCAGGCGCAGTTCGGGTTCCTGCTCGAGGCGTTCAACTACGGCCCGCCGCCGCACGGCGGGATCGCCTTCGGCTGGGACCGGCTGTGTGCCCTCCTGGCCGGCGCGGAGTCGATCCGCGACGTGATCTCGTTCCCGAAGACCGCCTCCGGTGGTGACCCGCTCACCGGCGCGCCTACTCCGATCACCGCCGCTCAGCGCAAGGAGGCCGGCGTGGACGCGAAACCCGCGGAGCCCGCGCCGCCGGACACTCCTACAGTGCAGCCGCCCTCATAGCCGTCCGGGTTTGCAGCGATCGCACCCGGTCAGGGGGCCAGCACGTCGGCGGCTTCGCTGCGGGGACCGGGCACTGGGCTGGGTCCGTCGGCCGGGTCCGGCACCGCCTCGCGCAGCCCGAAGCGGTCGTGCAGCCGGCGCAGGGGACGGGGTGCCCACCAGTTGGCGTCGCCAAGCAGGGTCATGGTGGCCGGCACCAGCAGGCAGCGGACGAGGGTCGCGTCGACGACCAGGGCCAGTGCGAGCGCAAGCCCCATCTCCTTGATGCCCAGCATCTTGCCGGCGCCGAAGCCGGCGAAGACGATGACGATGAGCAGCGCGGCCGAGGTGATGATCCGGCCGCTGCGCTGCAGGCCGAGCTCGACCGCCTTGTTGTTGGGCAGCCCCGCGTCGTACAGCTCCTTGATCCGGGAGATGAGGAACACCTCGTAGTCCATCGACAGACCGAACGCAAAGGCGAAGACGATCACCGGCACCCAGGTCTCCAGGCCGCCGCTGGAGGTGAAGCCGAGCAGGCCGGACAGATGACCGTCCTGGAAGACCAGCACCAGCGCGCCGAACGATGCGCCCAGGGACAGCACGTTCATCACCAGGGCCTTGATCGGCACCAGCACCGAGCCGGTCATCAGGAACAGCAGGACGAACGTCGCCAGCGCGATCAGCCCGAGCGCGATCGGCATCCGCGAGGCCACATCGTGCTTGAAGTCGACCAGGAACGCCGCCTCACCGGTGACCCAGCTCCGCCCCGGCGGCCGGTGCCCGCGCAGTGTGCGGACCACATCTTGCGCGGTCGCGCCCTGGCCTTCTCCCTGCGGCAGCACCTCGATGACCGACAGGCCGGCCCCGCGCGGGGCGGCCGGCGAGACCTCGGCGATGCCCGGCAGGCCGCGCAGGCTGGCGGTGTAGGCGCCGAGCCCGCCGGCGCCGGCCTCCGTCACCACCAGGATCGGCTCGCGGCTACCGCCGGGGAAGCGGGCGACGAGGATGTCGGCGACCTGGCGGCTGGCGAATGACGGGGGGAGCAGAGCGGAGCTGCTGTTCTGGAAGTTCGCGTGCAGGAAGGGGATGCCGGCGGCGAGCAGCACCACCGCCAGACCCGCGGTGATCAGGACGGCGCGGCGCTGGGTGGCGCGGGCCAGCCGGGCGAAGAAGCCGTCGTCGGACACCGGCGCCGTGGGTGCCTTGATCCGGCCGCCGAAGAAGCCGAGCAGCGCCGGCACCAGGGTCAGCGCGGCGACGAGGGCGACGACGACCACGCTCACGCCGGCCGCGCCGATTGCGCGGAAGATGGGAGCCGAGAAGACGAGCAACCCGGCCAGTGAGGTGGCGACGGTCAGCGCCGAATAGGCGATCGTGCGGCCGGCCGTCGCAGCCGCGCGTTCCACCGCCAGCGCACTCGGCCGGCCGAGGCCGCGTTCCTCGCGGTAGCGGCTGACGATGAGCAGCGAATAGTCGATGGACAGGCCGAGGGCCAGCACGGTCACCACCGAGACCACGCTGGGATCGAGGTTGATCACCTGCGAGAACCCGAACAGCGACAGCAACCCTCCGGCGATCGAGAAGATGGCACCGAGGAAGGGGATGCCGGCGGCGGCGAGCCCGCCGAAGATGAACACCATCACGAGCAGGGTCAGCGGCAGCGCCACGAACTCACCGACCTTCGTGTCGGTCTCCACCTGCTTGTTGACCTCCCGGTTGAGCAGATGCGGGCCGCCGAGCAAGATCCTGCCAGGGGAGATTGCCGAGAGGCGCTGCGCCGCTTGATCCAGCGCCCGGTCGGCCTGCCCGTCACTGAGCTCCTTGACGAAGTCCACCCGGATCAGCCCGGCCCGGCCGTCGCGGGCCCGCAGGTCGGGCAGCGCACTCGCGTACGGGTCCAGGACCCGGGCCACTTCCGGCTGGCGACGGATGTCGGCAGTGGCCGCGGTGACGGCGGTGCGTACGGCCGGGTCGTCGACCCGCACACCGTCGACGACCGCGAGCAGCTCAGCGCCGAACGGGTTGGTGCTGCCGAGCCGGTGGTAGCCGGTCACCGACTCGCTGCCGCCGGCGCCCTGATCGGTGCCGAGCCGGCCGAAGACCTGACCGCCGATGACGAAGCCGACGACAAGCAGGAGTACCCAGGCTGCCAGCACGCTCCGGCGGTGGTCGTAGCACGTCCGGCCGAGGCGAGCGAACACGGTGACATCCTTCGTGACGGGGAATCTGCCGGGTTCAAGGGTGTCAGAAGGACAGCCTGCCGCCTGCCGCGCGCGAACACAACCGGCGGTTACCTGATCACTTCGACTGGTGTCCGGGCCGGAACCGAGCCGGCGCACCCGGTCCACCAACTGGCCGGCACTACCCGTGCCAGCCTGCGTCCTGGCCAGCTGCGGGTCGACCGGCCTCGACGCCGCACATGGATCCGCTACCGACGCGCTTGGGTTCGGCGGATGGCGTCATCGGGGCGGCAGGGCGAGCCGGACCTCGCATCGGAGGCCGGGTACTTGGCTGAGGCGGGCGTCGGCCGTCACGAGGGCGCAGCCGAACGTCTCGGCGACGGCGAGGTAGGCGAAGTCGTAGCCGGTGACGTTGTGACGCAGTTCCCACATGCGGCCCAGCAGCGGTGTCGCGGCCACGAGGTCGATGGTGGCGGCCACCATTGCCGTGAGCGCGTCGACGGCGCGTTGCTCGCTGATCTTGTGCCCGAGCCATCGGCCGCGGACCGCACAGAACACTTCCACGAGGAGGTGTTCTGGGGCGGCCCACTGTGGATCGCGGCTGAGCTCGGCGCGCCCGTGTGCGCCGACCGGTCCGTCGTCGGTGAATGCGTTGGCCAGCACCGAGGCGTCGACCACGATCACGGGGCGTCGCTCGCGACCTCGCTGAGAACGGCCTCGCGGTCGGCTCGAGCCTGGTCGAGCGCTTCAGTCACCTGCGTCGTGGACAGTTGCGAGCCGTCTTGGCGACCGCCGAAGCGCTCCAGCATGGCCAGGTTGGTGGAGCGGCGCGCCTCATCGGTGACCAGACGCAACAGGAACGACTGCAACGACTGGCCACGGGCGGCGGCCCGGTCGGCCAGCGTCTGGCGGATGTCATCGGAGACGTCACGGATCTGCAAGGCAACCATGCATGCAGTTTACATGCATTGATCGGCTATCGCGTAGACCGCCTGAGCGACGTAGGCTGGTCTCAGTCGCCCTCATCAAGGCCGACGCCCACGCGGCCAAGAACGCCGACGGCACCTTCTCCTTGGGTGACGCCGGATCTCGCTTCGGCTCGATGTCGGTCAGCGGTCACCCGCGGATCGGCGCCAAGGTCACCGCCAACACCCAAGTGAGGATCTCCGGGCTGGGCACCCTCTACCTGCACCGGGTGATTCACCACCCCAACAGCATCGAGGTCCGCATGATCGAGCTGGTTGTCACTCACCCAGACCAACCAGCGCGAGCTGCCGATCGGAAGCGACATCAAGGTCGCCGTGGCAGAAGCGTCTGCTCACTGAGATCTGCCGACTGAGCCTCATGGTCGGACGCCGAGCAGGTGAAGTTCGGCGGGTAGCGTCCTCGGGGTGGGACACGTCGTAGGCCTCTTCGTGGCCGAGGCCGGCGCTGCGCCGATGCGCCCGGTCAGTGCGGTCGAGGCGGCGGCCGGGCAGGGGCTGCTGGGCGACAGGTACCGGACCCGAACCGGGGAGTGGTCTTACGACCCGCGGTTGTACGACGACGTGACGTTGATCGCGGTGGAGGCGCTGGCCTTGGCTGCTGCGCAGCACGGCGTGCAGCTCGGTGGTGGTCTGTCCCGCCGCAACGTTGAGACGTACGGCGTGGACCTCGACGCGCTGGTGGGTCAGCGCTTTTGGGTCGGTGAAGTGGGGCTGATCGGTGAGCGGCCCTGCGCGCCCTGCCGCTACCTCGACCGGGTGACCGGCCAGCCTGCGCAAGCAGCCCTGCAAGGGCACGGTGGCCTGCGCGCCACCGTCACGGTCGGCGGTTATCTGCACGTCGGCGACAGGATCGCGATGGAGGAGACCGCCGCCCGTGGCCGGCTGGTGCTCGAACGACCTCAAGATGCGGCGGCTGAGCTGCGCGGCCTGGCCGCGCCGTTCCCCACCACTCGCTCGCTCGTCGACGAGCTGCTGGTGGAGCGTCGCGCTGCTGCAGCTACGGAGTGACCGTCCTCGACGCTTCGGCCGTCCTGGCCCTCGTCCACAACGAGCCTGGCGCTGGCATCGACGTCCGGCGGGTGCGCCAGACGCTGGCCGCCGCCGGCGTCACCATCGAGCCCCTGCTCGAGCAGGACGCGGAGCTGGCTGGCGCCATCCGATCGCTTCCCGAAGGCCGCACGCTTTCAATGGGTGATCGATGCTGTCTTGCGCTCGCCGTCCGCAGCGTTCCTAACGAGGTGCTGACCGCCGATCGCGCCTGGGTGGAGCTCGACCTACCCGTCCGCGTTCGCCTGCTCCGATAGCGGATCGACCGTGACGCTGGCCATGCTCGGCGTCGCCGGTCTTGTCGGAGCGTTCATCGGTGGGGTCGGGGTGGGGGGCGTCCTCCTCGGCCCGGCGCTGGTGCTGCTGGGCGGAGCCTCGCCCAACGGGGCTGCGGCGACGAGTTCCTGGGCGTTCTTGTTTACCGGCGTGGTCGGGACGGTCGTCTACGCGCGGAGCCGCACCATTGCCTGGTCGATGCTGCTCCGGCTCGCGGTGGGCCTCATACCTGCCGCGTTCGTAGGTGCCCGGACCAACGCGCTGCTGAGCGGAGATGCCGTCCTGTTGCTGCTCGCAGTTCTCACCATGGGTGTCGGGGCGCAGCAACTGATAGCTCGACCTGGGCGGCCCACCGGTGCCCAGCTCAGCGCGGCGCGGCTCGTTGCCATCGGCGTGGTCGTCGGGTTCGGCTCCGCCGTAACCGGGACTGGGGGTCCGGTGCTGCTCGTCCCGCTCCTGTTGACCCTCGGGGTCGCCCCGCTCACCGCCGTCGCGGTGAGCCAGGCCGCCCAGCTCCCGGTGGTGAGCGCCGCCTCCATCGGGTACCTGCAAGCCGGACTGACCGACATCCGGCTGGGCAGCCTGCTCGGTGTGGCAGCCAGCGCCGGCGTGGTCGCCGGCGCCCTCCTCGCCCGCCGCCTGGACCCGGCGCGTTTGCGGCAGGCAGTCGCTCTCGCCTGCGTCGTCACCGGTCTCCTCCTGGTAGTCCGCGCCACCATCAACTTCGGCTGAATAGCCCGCGCTCACAAGCGGACAGTCGGTTGGGTGCTCCACCCCAACGGCAGGAGGGATAGTCGGTCCACCAGCGGCGCGCGGCACCTGGAGGAAACCCTTGACCTGGCGGCGGGCGAAGGGGGAGGGTGATCGCTGTTGCCCCCTTCCGGAAGGTCCCCAGCATGCATCGGTCCCTAGTGTTGCGTGTTTGAAGTTCATTTACGCTTAGCTTTGGCCAGGATGGTGTCGGCGTCTTTGGTCCAGATGAACGGTTCGCAGCGGTCGTTCCAGCCGTCGA
>JAABUL010000732.1_pt1 | contig 68329 bp, 116 predicted proteins | sample 5559151 | NCBI WGS metagenome assembly JAABUL01 (sample SAMN10711876, study PRJNA513368) | rock metagenome | isolation source: Antarctica rocks | place: Antarctica: Victoria Land, Pudding Butte sud | reverse complement strand
CATCATGTTCCGTTCAGACAGTGATGCAATAATAGTATACGATGTGAGTTACCGGTGCACTTGCCATGGCAGGGAACACGGTTCCTTCCGGTGCGGACATGATTGGCTCGATGAGCACTGCATCTGGGCCTCCGCATCAAAGCAGACGCAGCCTCCTCGGCGGAGAGCAGGGGCGCGCAAACTCAACCTGCGCCCTGAAACCCCTACCTGCGCCGACGCGCCGCGGTGCAGGTGCGCCCTCAGGTCCTCCAGGAAGCTGCCCCGATCCGCATCATCCGTGCTGCCGCCGCTGCAGCCGTCGGCCCTGAGTGCTGCCGCCGCGTCATCGTCGCAGCCGCCGCTGCCATCCGCGCTGCCGCCACCGCTGCCGCCCAGCGCGGCCTGCAGGCAGCCTGACAACGCGGCGGCGCAGCGCAGCACCAGCGCGAGCGTGCGCGGCCAGCGGGCACCCGGCGCGCACCATACCGGCATGAATGCCAGCCCCGCCATGGACGCCCCGGCCGGGTCTACATGCACAGCTCTTGGTTTCTCTCTGCGCAACTCTTTGACGCTACAGAATAGTTCCAAATGCTGCCGATCGCAGTAGCACAGGGCGGCAGACTGGTCACCCAAGCAGCAGTGGCCAAGCCCCCGGCGCCGCTGACGGCCAGTCTCGTGACACCTGCCGGCCGCCGACAACGCAATGTTCCAACCGATGACAAGGCAGAGGCTTGGGGCGGGGCGCCAACCTGTTTGTGTGCATGCTGCTTCCCCCTGTAGGAGTGCCGGGTGGTCATCATCGTCCGATTCCAGCCTGTGCAGCGGTGCAGCACACTCCAGCAGGGCTGTCTCGAAGCCCTGTGAGATCAGAATGGTTGAGGTGACGCCAGCCGCGAGCCACTCGGCGAGACCCTGGCAGCAGACACGTGCATATCATCGTGCACATACCAGCCGGTCGCACGGCGCAGGGGACAGGCTAAACGGACAGCATGTGCAAATGCAGGCAAAGAAAGCCAAGCCAACCACGCCCATACAGTAGGCCGTTTGTTTGGCAGGTGTGTCCGGGACACACGAACCCAGCTTGACCGTGTGGATCGACTGGCTCACTGCGGCGATGGAGGTGAGGGGGACGGCGCCGACCAACACCGTTTCTTAGACTTGCACACCTCATGTTCTCTTTGAAAAGAAGATAGGAGAATTCAGAATGTGGACCCACCGCGGCAACGGAGGTGAGGGGCACGGCGCCGGCCAGCACCACCTCCTGTAGCGCCAGCGCCACCTCGTCGGCGGTCGCCAGCGAGCCCGCCTCCTCGCACCGCGTCAGCCGCCCCAGCGCCGCCTGCACCACCTCCGCTGCCGTGTCCCCCTCCTCCCCGCCTGCGCGCAATGTTGCAGGGGCTTGTACTGCGACTGGGATGCCGAAAACTTGCTGGGGTACAGAGAACTTGCTGCTGTTGAGATGCTGGTGACCTTGCCCATGCGGGCGGAAGTGGACAGGCACCAGCTGGCAGTGTCACGCAGCCGTCGGCAATGCACCGCGTGTCGATGCGTCCTATTGATGCGACAGGCACCTCACCATGCGCGCTATTCCTGATTTTGGGGTACGCACCGGCCAGGAATCCCGCAGTGCACTCGCTGAGGCTGCCGCTGCCGTCCGATATCGCGGACTCGTCCAGGCGCGGCCGCTTGGCGCGGGGCGCCACCAGCGCGAGCACCCGCTGCCGCCTTGCCGTCCCCTCCTCCAGGCCGTTGGCCGAGGCAGCCGCCGCTGCCGCAGCCGTGCCGCTTGGCCGATGTCTGGGAGCGGCGCAAGTGTCTCTCACCAATCACGAGCACATTGACAGGCAGTGAAGTGACGCCTTTGACCATACCCTTCGGCAAGCAACTGGCCATGTGACAGGCCAAGCGTGTGTCTGTGTGCCACGCAGAGAAGGATTGTTGAGCAGCGGAGATGCCGCAGGAACAGGACCCGCAACGTCCAGCACCTGCGGTCGCCGCTGACGCCCTCGTCGCTGCCATTGCGGCCCGCCAGCTCAGCTGCCGTGGCACCCGGCCGGGCTTCTCTCTGCGCCGCCGCCGCCGCCCGTGGCGCAGCGTCCCAGCCGCCGCCACCGCGCCGCGCCGCCTGCGCCGCGGCCGGCAGGCTGCTGCCGATGCGCGGCAGCGGTGCGGCTGAGGGCAGTAGGTTTGACCCCTCCCGCACTGAGGCGTCGTGCATGACCTCCGACGGCGACGCCGCGAGCCAGGGGTCGGCGCCGGCGGCGTGGTGGGTGTTTGCTGCAGGGGGCCCAGCCAGGGCGCCCATCGCGCTGCGCCAGCGCGCCATCTCCGCCGCCATGCGCTGCATCTCCCCCTGCTGCGCCGCCACCTGCGCACCCCGAGAAAGCACATATGGCAGAGAGTCCAGCCTGTGCTGCAAGTTTGACTGCTAAACTAACCCCAACTTTTGCTGATCATGCTTTGCGTGGCTGTGAGGCCACACGCTTCGGTGCACCTACGACGTTGCGAGGCAGCGATTGCATACAGCCCTTTTGGTGTCCACCGCCAGTGGACAGCGAAGTCAGCAGATGACAGTGGGCGACCGACCTGCTGCCTGAGCTGCTGCAGCTCCGGCGCGGCGCTGTCGCTTTGCCGCCGCTCCTGCTGCAAGGTCGCGAGCGTCGCCTGCAGCTGCCGCAAGTCTGCCCGCAGCGCCGGCATCGCCGGGTCCGCCGCCGCCGCCGTCGAATGCTGGGTCGCGTTCGGCTGCTGCAGCCGGCGCTGCAGCTCTGCCACCTGGCGCTGCAGCGCAGCCACGTCCGCCGCGCCGCTCGCCTGGGACTTCTGAGTCTTTGCGGCCAACGCTGCCGCATCGGCGGCCGCCTTCTGGGCCGTCTTCGTCGCCGCCTTGCAGCCGCGCAGCTGCTCCTCCAGCGCCTTGACGCCCCTGCAGAGGCAATGGTACCTGACGCCTCATGACGTGGCGGCAGACAGCGTGACAGGTGCAAGTCTCACAGGATGATGCAGCTCCTAGTGCTGAAGGAAAAGGGGGTGCAGCTGACAACGGCAGCATGGCTGGCGGAGGAGCCAGCAATCCACAGTGTCAGCATAGGTAGCTGCCGGTCTCACTTGTTGGTCATGGCGGCCGCCTGTTTTGCGGCCTGCACCTCTGCGGCGGCCTCCTCCCACGCCACCATTTGCTGTGACAGCTCCTCCTGCGTAAGCTTGAACCGCTGCTGCAGGTCCTTGTGCTGCCGCAGCAGCTCCCCGGTGTTGAGCGCCTTCTCCCGCAGCAGGCCCTGCAGAGCAGCACCGTTTCATGCATCGCCGCACCGAATGTGCCGTTGCAGCAGTCGGCGCCTATGCTTGCATGTGTAGTACCCCCTGAGGCGCTGGCAAAAAACAGAACGCACCAGGCTTTCTCTGAGCTTTGCCCTGCCGGCCTCACTCTTCTTGAGCTGCTCCCCGAGCTGCTCGACTGATAGTGCCTCAAGATCGGCAGCCATCGCAATGCTGGATTAGCCCAGCGAGTGCCGTGCAGCAGCTTGAGATGACATTGCAGCGAAATAAGGGTGCAGGATTCCCTGCAAGTAGCGTTACTATGCAAACAGGCAAATGCGAATGCAAATGAAAATGGCCACCTGCAGCTGCGCAGGCCCTCACTTGTCATTCGCACACCAGCACCACGACCTATACTAGCACATAAGCAACTCCGCTGTCGACGGCTTGCCACTTGAGTGCTAGCATCAGCCTGTCTTCCCCAGGAGTTGCGACGACTTCCAATCTCTATTTGAGTGCGCCATCAACAACACTGCAAACCTGACCGCGCCTCCGGCTGCCAGTGGTGATCCGAGCAGAGCATCATGACTGAATTCTGGAAGTCTAATAAAAATTACTGGTGCGACGTCTGCAAAGTATGGATGACCGACAACACTTCCACGCGGGCGACGCACGAGAAGGGCATCAAGCACCAGGAGAATGTCGCCAAGAGTGCGCCCTTCTTCAGACCTCAAACCACCCTCAAGCAGCAGCATATACATGTGCTTCTATCCTGGTCGCTTTTCCCAACACTCACCACTTGCTCCAGTGGCGCCGCTGCGGGACGTGCTAATGCCGATTCTATCGGCGGCGTTCCGGAAGAGTTGACTGCCTGGCGCCCTCTCGCGCACAGAACTGCGGGCGATGCGGCAGAACTTCGAGTCAGAGAAGAGCCAGGCGCGCCTGGCGGAGTCCAGCATGAACACCATCGAGGCGAAGGCGGCGGCGCAATATAAAAAAGACCAGGCGGAGGCGGAGCGGCACCGGAAGGAGACGCTTGGCAGCTGGGAGCCCGACGCGGGGTCGGGCTTCCTGTACAACGCGGTGCACCGGCACTACTTCGAGCCGAAGACAGGCGAGTCGTCGCATCGGCGCCGGTGCCTGTGCTTGTGCTGTATATGTGCTGGGTACATGCACAAGACTGGAGCCACGAGCTCACCAAGCGACGTGCAGATGGCTGTCGGCCGAGAAACACATTCCGTCACAAATTCCTACGCTTCACAGAATCACCAATTTTCCTGCTGCTCATCGACAGGCATGTACTATGGGGGCGATCCGCCGGCCTGGACCACGAACCCAGCGATTCTGACAGAGGCGCTGTATTCCGCCGACAGCGACCGCGACCAAGGTGCGCCATGCTGTCGTACTTTTGCCTGCTCACAGAATTCCTGCAACCTCGCATGCTGTCTTGCCTTTGCACACTTGTCACATCTAATGTGGCACCAGATCCGAAGGGTCCCAACTTGTGTGGCTCTGAGCTGACAGTGTCTTTCACCTCCGGCACACCAGGGGGCGCGGGGGCAGCCAAGGCGCCCACCAAGAAGGTGGCGCGCATCAGCCAGGCACACCCGGCGATGTCGTCGGTGGGCGGCCACCAGATGCCTAGCACCGGCACCGTGGGCGCCCTGAAGGGCGTCGGCGGCGCAGCGGCAGCAGCGGCGGCGGCGGCAGCAGCGGCGCTGAAGGTAGCGATGCCCAGCCTGCGCGCCTGGCTCCTGTGCGCGCTGCACTGTTGGTGGGCAGCGAAACTCGCCACATTGACCACTTTGGCTTCGTGCTGAACAAGCGTTCTGTGTACGTGCAGCCGAAGGCCGCGGGGGTGTCAAAATTTAAGGCGGGAGCAAAAAAGCTCTCGAAGGAAGACGAGGAGGCAATTGCCAAACGGGAGGCGGCTCGGGCACGGGTGCAGAAGCGGACGATGAGCAGCTTCGGCCTCGCATGAGCATGCGAAGGTGTTGTACTGTTGACATGTTTTGTGTGCTGGCAATCTTTGACGCCGTTGCCATGCCAGTCTTGAGATTGATGGAATTTGTGGTAATCAGCTGCTGGCATCGACAGCCACACATGGTGTTTCAAGCACAAGAACGATATGTAGAGAACAGATGCAATAGGTGCCCATGCACTTGAAACGGAAAGTGAGAATATGGCACGGATCAGCAGGCGGTCTGGCAGTTTACATCGTGACTTTTCGCTGCCATAGCCAAAGGGTGTTGCAACGTGGCCTGCTGCCACACACAAGCAGACGTGCTCCCCACATCGATGCCAGGTGCGGCGACAGCCCCGCCCGCTAGCGCTGAGCCATTTCACGACACAGCACTTCACGCCTCGGAAGAGGCCTTGAGGCGCAGCGCGTTGATCTTCTTCTTGGTCTGGTAGTAAGCTGCCGCCTTGACCTTGCGCCTCTCCTCCAGAGTCGCGACCGCGTCCTGGTGCTTCCAGCCCACCTGCAGTCCAGAAGGGTTGAGGGTTGGCTCAGGGACGATCGGAGTGCCACAGCTGAAGGGAGTCTCTCCGATGAAAGGCGGTTTTCTGTCGCAAGGTGCACACTGCGCGTCTCCGTGCATCGCGGCCATGTGCCACCAAGCGCTGCAGCAATCACTTCCAATTCGTGCATGCTTCCAGCAATGCCTGCCTCGCACCTGCATCAACAGCTCAGTGCAAGCAGCAGCAGAGCAGCAGCGTGTGCATGGATGGGCAGTCTGAGAGAAGATAGGGACTCGGAGGGGCGCGCACCGTGGTGGCCAGGTCGCCGAGCTTGACGGACTTGTGGCCGTGCTGGAGGCGCAGCACCTTGAGGGCGTCGGGCACCACCAGGCGCTTGACCGTGTCGTACGGCGTCGGCACGCCCTCATACACCTTCAGCCGCTCCATCGCCGCCGCGCCCCGCTTCGTCTTGTGCGGGATCATGCTGCGCACAGCGAGCGGGGGCACAGCATCAGCGTCATCGACCTCATTTGCAGTTCCGAACTCAAAACGACCCGCCGCACCCTGGCGTCGCTGGCCATTGCGGTCTTGCCATCTGCAGGATCGAATGGCCACCGGAGCACATCAGCGGGTGCATGCTGCATTAGTGACGCTGTCCCAGTCTCGGGCTGCTGCGCTGACTACTGCGCTGCATGGCATGCCAGGGTCCTCTGGCTGCCGCTGCTGCTGGCAGGTGCTGCTGCCTGCAGCTGGATGTCAAACAAGCTCACGAGCTGCTCTGTGAAGCTGACACGCCAGGCGCAAATGCCCGCCAAGGCCTGCCTGCTTGTCCGCGAATTGGCATCCAGGCCTCGGCCAGCAGCTCTGCGCCGCTGCCTGCTTGGCGTCCCACGCATCTGAAGGTGATTGCAGCCGACTGCCCCGCTGCCAGCACCCGCTGGCCAAGTCGGCTTTCCAGTGCCGTGTAACCGCTCCAGGCAGCCGCTGCACCATAATGTCCGCTGACAGTTAAGCCAACAGTGCCCTGTGAAGCCCCTCACCCGCGGATGGTCCTCCACAGGATGCGCGACGGCGCGCGGAAGTGGATGGGGCCCTTCTGTGGCGCTGTCAGCATGCGCTTCCGCAGGAAGCGCTCGTACTTCGCCTTCTGCCGCACCAGGCCGCCGCTGATGTCAATCTCCTCGCATCGCACCGCCACCTGCCACGCGGAGGATAGTCTTACACGCAACCATCCACGCAGACGATGAGTGGCCGCGAGCATGAGAAGAAAGAGGTGCAGTGGCAACACATCAGCTCTGAGAGCAGTTGAGGTGAGCACTCACCACGTACTGGCCCGCCAGCAGCTGCTTGGCCAGGACCGACGCCAGACGGCCCAGCATGTGCCCGCGGCAGTCGATGACCACCGGCTGCAGGGCAACGAGACAATACATCGGTGCCTGTCCAGCATCTGGCCAAGCCTCCCCAGGCACGGCGGCTGGGCGCACAGGGCAGTGGACACCGCGCCCGGCTCGAACCTACCTTCACCATCGTGGCTGGCTCCCCCGCACGCAGCCTATGACCTCCCCAAAAGGGCGAGCTGCGGAGGCGGCAGTGCTCGTAGTGCAGGCTCGAGTCCCAGGCGCATTGGGCTGTGAATCCCGAAGCGCACAGCTCAGGGTTTTCCTTGAAGACAACCTATTGAGCCCTAATCTGCTCGCAAACCTGGCGACAGCTGTGCCTTGTACTTCTCCAGGCGTTTCGCTATTTCGCGTTCACTACTGTAGTTTGCTGATTTTGCTGGAGCTCAATTAGCTTGTCCATCAGCCAGGTGCAAGTGGTGCACATCTCGGAGCCTTAGGGGGGCGCCCTCGATATCGGCACAGTGAATTTTTGAGCAGGCATCACAACCAACTCTGCAGTCTCGCAGATTCATATCGGGCGCCCGCCTTCCGTGTGATTCGAAATTTTTGTGTGGTATTGCGGCGATGGACGACCTGTCGCCCGCGCCGGTGAAGAAGCTGAGCCTCAAGGAGGTGGCCCGGAGATTCGAGCAGGGCGATGCCTCGGCGTTACAAGATTACAGGTTCCTGTATTAACTCTGCCGTTATTTGACGTCCTGCAACTGCATAAACTCAACGATCCTGTGACACCCGTCTCCCATATGTCATGGCATAGAATGCTCTTCCGCCAACCAAGTGCTCCGATAATTGACGCAGGACCTTCAACTTGAGGGAATCCTCCGAACAGCTGCAACAAACTCTGCTTCAGAGCATGCCGAAAGGTGGGCTGCATCTGGCGTCTTTTCAAATGCCGTGGGCATGTCACAGCGCACTTGCGCAAGTGCGCCGCGGGGGCGCCCATTGGCACGACAAGCATGGTCTCGTGGACGCACCTGATTGCCAGCAGACCAGGAGCCATGCGTTTTCCGTCGTGCGATTGCAGGCAAGACGCTCATGAAGGAGCTGGTAAAGCTCATTGAGGTGCGCCTCACAGCACCTGTCAGGATGCCAGTCTCGGCCTGCCTTGCCAGCTGCTGGGCATGATGGTGCGAGTCCACAACGTCTCAAGGTCACCCTGCCTCTGAATCTCTGCAATGCGGTCCATCGCACAGGAGCTGCAGGGGCGCGTCGCCGGGCGCAACAGCGAGGACGCCTCCCAGATCAAGGAGGGCCTCATTCAGCTGCAGGCTCAGTGGAAGTCCATCGAGCAGAGCGCCAAGCAGGTGAGGCGGACGCGCCAGGGCAACGACACTTCTGCAAGCACGTGCGTCGGGCAGTTTCGTATCCCGACGCAAAGGCATTGCAGAATTTGCGGGTCTGCACGCCATGGAGGCGGAGGTGGATGGCCATAGCTGTGGCAAACTGCCGAGGCCATACCAGCTAAGTGACGTGGATGTGCTCCTGACAGGCTGCGAAGGAGCTGACAGAGAGCGCTGCGGCGACAGCTGCGACCAACGATGCGCACTTCCAGGCCCGCATTGACCAGGTGCTGTCACATGCAGTGGCATCAGTAGAACGGGAGAACACGTGAGTTGCAGAAAAGATTTGACATTTGAGATCTGCATCATTTTTTGCTCTCTAACCCTGACTGGCTAACATCCTCAGCATGCCGACGCAGCTGGAGGACGAGTGTTCTAGTCTGCAGGACCAGGTAACTGTGCACCTACATCCCGACCGGATTCCTGGCACATCCAGCATCAGCTCCCCTTCATCTGCAGACTGCTGAACACTTGCAGGCTACGACAGGCAGCAAAACCCCATTGTTGTGTGGTGATGCAGGTGGCTGAGCGCGATGCCACGATCCAGCAGCTGAAGCAGCAGGCAGACGCCAGCTGCAGCCCGACATCAGACCAGAAGGTGGGTTGGTTTCACATGCCACTCCTAGTGCACTTGACAGGAGACAGCTATGCGGCACAGCAGGCGCCAACAGGCCATACAGCAGAACGTCACAGCATCAGCCTGCACGCATGCTCCGTTCAGTGGAGCTTTCAGACCATGCTGACGGAGGTGCAGGAGAATCATTCGCCCATGCGGGACAGCAGCAACTTCGGCGGCGGGGAGCAGCAGGCCGCATCGCCCGCCGCATCGCCTGCGAGGCGGTCACCCTTCAAGCGCTACCCCACGCTGTCAACGCTTGGTGAGGAGGCAGCGTCGCCTGCGCTGGTCCGAACGCTCTCCATTGTCGGCAGGTGAGGCGCGGACGAGTTCTCGTGGGCATGCAACGCAACCACGTCTCAGCATGCTTTCTGAGAGTTTGAGGCATTCCGAGACAGGAACGGCCCAGAGGAAGAAGCTGCTGTTTGATAGCGTGATGCATGAACCAAGCCGCACGCTGACGCGACCCTCTGTCTCCCAAACCGCAGCGCGCGGGTGGGGCACACGCTGTCGGTCGTAGCGGGCGACAGGGCGGCGCCCGACAACCTGCCGTTGCAGTGGCTGTGCGCCGGCCCCGCCGACAGCCAGCTTTTCGCCATCAGCGGCGCCGTGCGCCACACGGCAAGCCAATGCCACATGGTCCACATTGCGCTTGTCCCCCAGTGACGAGCATGAGCGCTCCGGTCACCTGCGGCGATTGTGCGTTGCAGCATGGCGTACAGTAAAGGCGCCGACAGAATGTATTAGAATGTGAGACGGATCGACACATTGTGCTGGAACGCTGGAATCCATCTTCTGCTACAGGTTACCGCCATCAGCTGGAAAAACAAATATAAGCCTTTTGTTTCTTGCTGCAGTACTCGCCGGAGGTGGCGGATGTGGGCTGCACCATCCTGTGCCGCGTCGGCGGCGGCAGGGACGCGGTCGCCGAGGGCGACAGCAACGTGCTGCGGTCAGCCTCCCCGGTGACGGCAGAGCCAGGTGGGCGGCCCCCAGATTTGATGACACTTTCTGGCTGCTGCAGGAACTTTGGCTCGATTGCGATCGTGTTTTGAGGTTCCAGGGCACAGACCACACATCCTGCATGTCGTCTCATGGTCTGGCTCGATGCATGTGCAGAGCGCTGAACTTTTTCTGGGGGTGTCCACAGGTGTGGAGGAGGAGGCTGCCAAGCTGGAGGCTGCCGGCGGTGCCAGCTTCTTTGTGGTGAGGCCTGCAAATCGCCCAAAGCTATCACGCTTGCGGCCAGACAGCCCACAGCGCAGCTTAGTGTTTGCAGCCTCACATCGGCAGCCTGCCGCAGCTCAAAGGCCCCTGCGGCAGGCGCACGCTTCCAAGTTTGACTGCGCAGCTTTTCTTGCTTGCCGGACATCAGATCTGAACCCCTGCAAACAAGCCAGTCGCATTGCTCTTTCATTCTCATGTCTCGCAAGGCTTTTGAGGCCCATGTGCGCTGCGTGCGCACTCTGAGCACTCGTTCACCTGCATCCATCCAACTACCTGATGTTTCATCTAGCATATATCGTTCATGATCAATCATCTACCACTCCTTCTCCCAGGTGCCGGTGCAGCACAAGGGCGTGGTGCAGCGCAAGCGCACGGTGGCCGCGCTGCGCGTCGACGCTGAGGGGCTGGCGGTGTCCGCGGCGGGCAAGGACATTGCGGCCGCCGGCTACCACGCCGACATGCAGGTGGGTCGAGCTGCCGGGGCGCGCAGACCTCCCACTGAAGGCGCTTGCTGTGAATGCTCCTCAGGTTGTTGACAGCAATAACGACTGCCAGCTGCAGCGCCGGCTCTCGGCGATGGGGTGCGCCTCGGGAGACAGCTGCTATACGACTGTGAGAGTGGCCGACGATCGCTCTGCATATTGAGCGTTACTTGTGCGGCAGGTGTGCGGCGCGCGCGGCGGCGGCGACGGCGCGGCGCAGGGCATGTTCCTGGCGATGAATGCGCATCATGTGTTCATGCTGGCGCTGGAGACGCCCTGGAAGCGCAACGTCTGCATCAGCCTCGTGCGGAAGGTGAGCCGCTCTGTGTGGCCGTCATGTCATGCAGTTTGATGAAGAAGTGTCATGTTTCGTGTGCTGGGGAGCCCACTGCCTTCAAATCGGATTTGTGCGGGAGTGGGCCAAGGGCAAACAGCCCTCACGTTGCTCCTGCGACAGCAATGCTACATGGCAACAATGTGAGGCTGGCTGATATGCACACATGATTTGACACCGTGCTTGCTTGGCTGCAGATGGCGGAGAAGCACGGGCTGAGGCTGGAGGGCCCACAGGAGAGTTCGTGACGCCATTGCCGTACCTAACAACTGCAGCAGGCTGCCGGCAGTACCCAATGACATGACGAACTCATCGATGTTGTGCATTGTCAAACGTTGGAATCAAAGTCTAGGAGCAGTTTTGAAGGGGACCTCTGAAAAGATTGTGCGCGGCTTGTGCACGACCGTTGCCTTAACTACTGGTTCGCAGCATCGCCTCCTCCATGGATAGGTACCTCTATGCAGCACAAAAGCAAGTTGTCGTGCACTTGTGATTTGAAGTTGCTTTCGATTGTTACCTGATCTATGGATTTGGAACGTCTGATTGTGCAGACGTCAACACCTTGGCATCTGGGCCGACATTTGTCACTACCTACCTGTCGCCCCTCACTCCACGTTCCGTATGCTGCCACAAAAACAGAGAGAGGACTAGGTACCTACCGAGGTCTCAACAGGTGACTATCTACAGCAGCCAGATGTCTCTGAGCAGCTGACGGCGGCGGCCAAACCATTTTCATCTTCGAAAGCCCCAATAAACCGAGAGCCGTCACAAAACAGACATGAATTACCACCGCGATATCAGGACCAAAACAAGGAGTCCTCGGGCGGGCAATCAGGGGGCAGCCATGGCACCGCCGCCGCCGCCGTCACAGCCGGTGATAGATGACTGCCTGGGGCGCAGCGTTGCTGGTTTGCAGCACGCCGAGCACGAAGGGCAGCACCGGGTGGAAGTGCCACGTTACTAGCTGCTTCTGCGGGCGAGCCGACGGCGCCGGCGACTCGAACACGCTGCCGCTGATCTTGAGGCGCACCGTCTCCCGCCGCCCGCGCGACGAAAACTTTAGCGGCACCTGCGGTGGCAAAACAAAAAACTGCAGCACTTGGTCCAGCACAACATTCGTGATTCGCGAAGCAGAAGCGTTCCTGCTGTTTTTGCCGCTTGATGACACGAGTGACAGACGCCGGGTGGCGCACCCAAGCCATTGCCGCACGAGCCAAAGCCACAGCCGCCGCCGCGGTGCTGAAGCCAAAGGCAAGGAGCAGGACGAGAGTCGCACCTCGGCGAGGGCGCGCGGCCGAATGACCGGCGAGATGAGCTTCTCGTCGTACTGGAACAGGCAGGCGTCCAGGAACGGCGACGCGCTCAGCACCTGGCTGGTCGGCGGGATGGCTGCCAGCACCCGCCGCGTCACCTGCAATCACACCTGCCGCAGTCGGAATTTAGCGGGAAGACCTGGGCGATGTCCCTGTTGACAGAGACAGGCACAAACAAAGCATTGCTGTTGGAGCTGCATGCTCAAGCTGCTTCATCAATGTACGACAAGCCAGCGTGTCTTCACAGACAAGGTTGCAGGGTTGTGTAACAAGGAGAACTCAACCTGCTGGGGCGTCCAGTACTGGTGCGCCATCTGCCGGTCCACCGCTGCCCTCGCGTGCGCCGGCGCGCCTCCCGGCGTCAGGAACCTGCCGCAACATTATCAGTCCCTCATCTGCTGCACACCTGCCAAACAAAGCGAAGGATGGAGTGCGCCAAGCCTGCCGGCTCACGGAAGCCACGTCGCCCCTCCGCCTCCCCGTCATTCTTCTCGCAAGCTTGCACTGAGTACCAGGACCGAAAAACGAGTTTCTTTCTGTGCGGCACACGATTGCCGAAACCGGAGAGTTGTCGCACCGCTCCGAGGCACCATCGGGCAGCAGGTTGTTTGCTTCCGTTTCGAAGATGACAGAAGTGCGCACCGCTCCCAGGCGCAGGTGACGGCGGGCGCGGAGAAGTGGCCCGCATGGTGCAGGTAGGTGTCCAGCAGTGCAGGGCTGCTGTTGGGCAGCACCGCGCACAGTCGCCCCGCCGCAAGATCAAAGACGCCCAGAAAAGCGGCCTGCGCTCATAACCCGGATGAGTGGAAAAGACAACAGGAAACGAAACCCAGATGCGGGCGAGTCGCAACGCACGCAGGCGAGGTCTGGTCAGGGTGCGGCGGGAATGAACAGATTGGCCAACAGCCGCAGCCTGGAAGAGCAAAGGCTGGGCTGACCTGCTGCTGCGACTCAGCATGGCGCAGCGCCGACGCGTCCGGCGGCCCCAGCGCCAGCAGCAGGTGGCCCTCGTCCAGGAATTGCGCCTAGATAGCCACAACAATCGAGATGTTTGAGTCAGGGTCCGTGACAAGGAGTGCAGAAAGCAAGTGCTTGATGTGCGGCGGCCCGAGCGCCAGCGGCATCTGGCCCTCGTCCAGGAATTGTGCCTGTTGAAGCCAGCAAGGGGGTAGATCATGTATGCTACTCGTCTCTAGGGCTTCTTGACCTAGCCGCAGCAAGGTGGTGGGTGCAGGACACCTCCAGCACAGCACAAGGCATCCGCAGCAAGCAGTCGCGCGCCTAGCAGGGTGGCCATCATGGTCGCAATGGCGTGGTTGATTTTCGAGCGCGTCTCGCGGCCAGATTCACCCTCGGCTCCAGGCACCCACCTTCCAAACCACCAGGCTGTTGAAGGAGTCAAAGTGCAGTATGAAGCGGTCGCGCGGAGGCCGCTGTCCGGCGGCGGACTCCGCATGGCCGCCGCCGCCGCCCCTGCCGTCTATGGCGGCAGAGTGCGAGCGCTGCGCCTCCAAGCCGCCGGCCACGCCGCCGCCGCCGCCGCCGCTGCCGCCGCCGTCGCCTCCCGCCTCCAGCAGCCGGCCCGCAACCGGGTGCCGCAGCGCATGGCACAGGTAGGCCAGGATGCGCTGGCGCAGCCCCGTGATCATGCCGCTGCCGCCCGCCCTTTCGCGCGCCGCGCTCGCCTCTGCCTCTGCATGCGGAATGAAATGCTGTTGGGATGCTGATTCACTGTGAACTCCCTCACGACCTTGCCGCATCAGTGAGCAGCAGTTGCCAAAGCCATCACAAAAGAGGGTCGAGTGTTGGTGCACTAGCAGGTAAAAAAGTGTTGACGCACGAGCAGGCGAACAGCCCTTTTAAAGGCATCCTGGCAGCTCATGCAGCCCCCTGCAAGCCACCCACCTGAGGAGCTGGCCAAGGAGTTGGGCGCGTGCAGCAGCTGCCCCAGCACCGCGTTGTTGGGCCGCTCCATGCCGGAGATGCCCTGCAGCTGCGCGCCGCGCGCGGCGCTCAGCCCGGTGCCTCCGAATACACCGCCGCCAAAGACACCGCTGCCGGCGCGGACGATGGCGTGTGAGGCGGAGCGCCGCATCAACGGCGGGCCACCGCGGGCCGGCGAGGCGGCGGCAGCGCTACCGACCGCGGCCTCCAGCTGCCGTGCCCGCATGTCCATCTGGCGCGCCGCCTGCAGGGTGTCAATTGCGTTGGAATGTGCAGTCATGGGCAACAGGTGCAGGGACACGAGGATAGCACAGCCAAAACAAACAAAACCGACGTTACACTTGCAGCAAGGCAGAGCACTGGCCGTGCATGCCACTGAAGATGGACACAAAGGCCGCACCAGGGGCTGGGCTGCGCGCCAGCGGGCCTCGTCAGCGGCGGCCTGTGCCAGCACCAGCTCATCGTCGGGCGCCAGGTGCGGCCCCAGCTGCGCCAGGGGCGAGAACCGCCCGTCCGGCAGCACCTGCCGCAGTGCAGGCCCTTGCATTGACCTCTCACCTCCAGCGTTTTGACGCCATCCCGCTTGCCCCATGCAACCGAGAAAACTGCAAGACGCATCAAGCACAGCGGAGCTCATGCAGATGTCATCATCCGTAGTGCGGCATGCACTGTCCACAGGGGGCGCAGGGGCTGCAAGCAAACCTGCAGCACATGGATGGTCTGCGAGCGCAGGCCCAGCACCGCGAGGCGGTCGCCGCAGGCGGCAAGCCCAGCATTATGGCTCAGGTGCACAAAGTCCGCCGACAGCGCCAGCGTGTCCGTCACCTCCCCGTCGCTCGCCCGCACCTGCAGCCGTAACAGATTGTGGAGGCTGGTTCAGCGCCGCCTTCTCATAAGCTCTGCGAGTCACGTATGTCACTTTTGCAAGGCCGCAGGGACGCTCTCTCTGACCGCGACGGGCATGTGATGCCCCCGATGAGAGCAAGCGGCAGCAGGCTGTGCAGGACCTGCGCAATCCTGGCTTCAAGGCCGGGATGGGAGACAGCGTAGGGGGAGGGCACGCACGAGGAAGATGGTGGTGGTGGCGACGAGCGGCAGCGCGGCGGGGCCGCCGCCAGGCGGGCTGCTGCGGCCGCTGGCCGGCGGCGACTGCGCCGCCACCACCAGGATTGTCTCCTTGTGCAGCGCCTGCACGTAGTGCTGCCCGTCAGCCAGCAAGTGGTGAGCCTCTTTGACTTGTCCTCGGACAGATGCCGGAAGTGTTGTAGTGGCAGCAGTTGTGTGGCAGACGGCGACCGCCGCTGATTGCATGTCAGGCGTGCATTTTTTATCATCCTCTCAGGCGTGCAGCCCTTTGGAAGCCCAGTCAGCAGAGCCAGACTCACCAGAAAGGCGTCCTTGCACAGCATGTGCGGCGCGGCGACCAGGTGCCGCCGCCACAGCAGCTGGAAGTGGCTGCCAAAGGCCGCGGCATTGTCCGGCAGCGGCAGCGGCTGGCCGACGCCATCCCCGGCGCACGAAAATTGCAGCCCCGTGAAGGCGAACAGCAGCAGCTCGTGCTGCAGCGCGCTGAAGCACACCTTCGCGCCATGGGAATGAGTGTATCAGATGTGATTGTCGTTTGTCGGCCGCCGTCCACACAAATGGGGATGCGCCGCACGAGCGACAGGTTGCTACTGCTGCAACCACCCGTCTTGCGACCCATTGGAGGCTGCAATTACGCCTGCTGCCCTGGCATCCTAGCAGTCTGCGCACCAGGTATCTGCCGCTGGGCGTGAATCTGCACACGTGGTAATCCCCGAGCTTGACATTACGGACCTGCGCACACAGGTGACGGGATGTCAGCATTGAGCAGATTGAGCCTGTGCTCAGGATGACGGGTAGCACATTCATTGTATGTACATACTGAGGAGCTCACCACGCACGAAGGTGTGACGACCTCAGAGAACCGCCGAATGTAGTTGATCTGCGTCAATCAGCAGATTGTCAGCAGTGCACACGTCGGCGTCAGGGCTGCTCCGCAAGTGTGATGTGCATCACCTACCTCTGTGCACGGTTTCGCGACGATTGTCTCGCGATGTCTCAGACGGAAGAACAGATTGTGAGCTGACCTCTGCCTCATTTCGTGTCTGTGACACATTGGCGGGCATGATCTGATGTTGCGGCATATCGGGGTCTGCTTGTAGGAGCCACGGCTCTGTTACAATCTGCAAGTTCTGTGGCTTCAACAATGGCGAATTGACAGGTGAAATAGCAAAGTCAGCACACGTCATCAGGATCTGTCAGACAGCAGCCCTGCAACCGTCAGACAACACAACACATTTCAGGCTTATACGGGCAGATACTGTCGTGGATTAAAACCCAGGCCAGCCAGAGCTTGAATGGCCAGCTTGCCGTTCCCCGTCATTCGAGTCCTCTATTGTACAATTCGGACAACGGATGCGCGGCCTCTAAGCCGTCTTCAGCGCAGTCTGCAGCACCTCCGTGAACCTCAGGCAGTCCTCCTTGGTGACGTCAAAGTGCGTGACGGCGCGAATGCCACCTGCATGCCAAACAGCACTCGTGTCAACAGGCGAACTCATGAAAAGAATGGGGCAGCCGCTGCGGCAGCCGATGCCAGGACTCGTAATGCTGTGAACAAGGCTCGCGTGAGTGCATTTCCCATCTCATCTCGTGGTCAAGGTAATATCTCTTCCGCTTATGCTTGAGGCACTGGGAGGCTCGCATGCGCTCGGAAGAGCAGGCGGAGGGGTGCGTGGCACGCACCCTTCATGCCGCCGAGGATGATGCCGGCGTCCTTGAGGTATGATAGCACCTCGAAAACAGGCGGAGCCTCCGGCTTCAGGTGGAACAGCACAATGTTGGACTCGACCGCGACTTCGTCGACGTCCACGAGGTCCATCTTCGCCAGCTCTGCAACGAAAGGCATGATCTCCTTCAGCAGTGAACGAGTAGTAAGCGGAATCAACCGAAGCGGAAACAACCGAAGAGGCTTGCTGTCATTTCGTGGCGGTGAAAAAATCAGGCTCTGAGGCGCCGACAGCAGGCCACCTGCACTCGTCGGCTACAGCTGAGGCACGTGCTGCCGTCAGCATCACCCCGTTGATCACGCAAGCAGTCAGTCAGCTATTTGGGCAGCACGAATGCGAGTACGCACCTGCTGCGATGAGCTTTGCGTTCGCGTGGTCGACAGCTAGCTTTGGCGGCGTGTCTCGCAGGGCTACCAGTCCCGGCGCCGCCAGCACAGCCACCTGCAGACACATATAGGGGCAACTCATGTTAGACTTCTTCAGCATCAGAACGAGGCGGTTCACGGCGCAAATAAACACAAACCTGTTCACAGTGGTCTCCTGGATGGCATGTGTGTGGACTGCTCCATGTGCACAGCGGCTGACCTGGCGCATGCCACCGCCGAGCTGCTTCCTGATCTTGTGCGCCTTGTGGATGAATGCCGCCGGCCCCACCATGAGCGATCCCACCGGTGCCCCCAGTGCCTGGCGCCATCACACCGCTCATGCTGTACTTTTGCATTTGCTTCATACAATTGCATTCGCATCGATGGCTGGCTATGTTGTCTCCACAGCAAGCGAACCTTTGACAAGCAGAACGTGAGGGTGTCTGTCTGAGCCGCAATCTCCTTCACGCTAACGCCTGCGTGGCAGACAACATGTGTCAGAGCAGGAGTCGACAGACAATGCTCTGAGACTGGCAGCACTGGGTGTGAAAGGCGCTGCCTGCATTGCAGCTTGATGCCTGCTGCAGGCAGACTGTCGGGCCGCCTCCTTTCCAGGGCAGGTGCACCACAGCGCTGACCTAACTACACACACACAAATTGCACAGACATTCAATCCGTTCCGTAAGTCACCGAGGGCTGCGGCGGCGTTGAACATGCGGGCGCCGTCCATGTGGACCGCCAGCTGGTTTGCCTCCGCCCACGCCTTGAGCGACGCCAGGTACTGCATGGACAGCACGCGGCCGCCCGCGCGATTGTGCGTCTGCTCCACGGTCACCACCACCGGCCGCGCCGAGTGCTGATCATCCGGCCGGTTCCTGCGCGGCAGCAGGGGGGTTAAATAGTTGTTTGATCACCCTGGCAGCAGCGGCGCTGGACACAGTCACGGTCACTGATGATCAGCAAAGTCCCAGCGGCGCTGCGCTCACAGATGCTGAGGATTGAGAAACCAGGCTGGATGCCAGGATGACAAGCTGTGTCTTTGTGAGGGAGCCGAAAACTGAGCTGGAAAGCCAGCTGGAAAGCAAGCAATGCTCGCTAACCGAGTTCATCGGCTGAGTTCATCGGCTGACCGATCAGTGGGTTATCAGGCTGGGTGGTCACCTGAGGGCTTCGTCCAGCGCCGCCTGCGGGATCTCGCCTTTCAAAACATTTTGATGGTTTTTTACCGCTCACCTCATGGCCTCGTCGAGCAGCGCCAGCGGGATCTCGCCGTTTGCCAGCGACGGCAGCACGTGCATGACCACGCCGCCGAGCGCGGAGATGCCGCCGGCTTCGTAGTGCAGCAGGTGCGAGTCGGAGCCCAGCAGCACCTTTGTTGCCGCAACAGCACATGACGTGGAAATGGCACACAGAAAAGCGGAAATCTGGCCACTTGACAAAGGCAAACCTCACAATCTGATACAGCAGACCTCAGGCCTCCAGAGCAGGCCGCGCGGCTGCAGCGCACCTCGTCGCCACGGCCGCAGTGCGTCAATATGGATGCCAGGTTGCCCATTGAACCAGTCGGCACAAACAGCGCCTGCACAGTGTTACTTCGAATATGTGTTCAAGGTGTGTTGACTGCAGCGTCAGGCGGGGTGGCTTGATCTCAAGGCATGGCGCTCTACCAGTGTGCAGGTGTTGGCGTTGGGCACAAGGCGGAAGAGGTCATTGCACACAACGCACTGCTTCCTTGCCCATCAGCCGCGCCGCTTCATCTTGCAGCTTGTTGACCGTGGGGTCCTCGGCTGCAGGGTGCGTAGGATCATGTGAGATACTGAAACGGCAAGCAGTGCAAACAGTACTGTGTGACGAGTAGAAACGCCTGTGGCACCGGAGCGCTCACCGTAGACATCGTCGCCAAAATCATCGGGCGTCAGTGCCGCGAGCGCCGCCATCATGTCCGCGGTCGGCTTTGTGACCGTGTCCGACCGCAGGTCGATCACCCTTCGATGCCCGTTTGCCGCAGCCATCTGCAACAGACAAGCTTCTCCAGGTCAAATGCATGCATCAGGTGGCCTGACGCTCTGCGTGCTGCATGATGGTAGAGAGGTGCAAGCAAAAATGGATGCACAAGTCCTTAGTTGATGCTCAATCACACTACCGACCTTGTTCCAAATAAATGCCGGGACAATGCTAGTTTCGCAGAGATGCACTTGAAGGGATGGCCGTGTGCACGATCGCGACCTTGGTGCCTGAATGTATCGCGCAAGTGTAGGTGGTGTGCAGGGTTGCAGCGTTGCAAAACGAGATTGACAGAGATTTAAGTCGCCGCTGGCCGTTGAAGCAGCTGCGCACGTCACTGGTGCTGAATGAAACGCGCATGACTCATCTGTCATGCACAATCCGTGCATGATGTCGTGCAGTTGAAAACTTGAACCATGCAGACAAAAATTTTCAGCAGCGTTGGAACCTAGCTATGGCACTGCTACCCACACACGATTACGATCCGACGCGCATGCCACAATGCAATGTGCATTCAGCGGCGCCGACGTCAGCGAGCAAGAAATAAATATTGAAACCCCAGATGACCGCGGCCATTCAGTATCTAAAGACTGGCGCGCTCCTAGCGTCTGCATCTGGGAAGTCGTCCAGTGGACCCTCGCCTCCTGGAAGGTTTCAATAAGTCAGTGACGCGGTGTGACAGATCGGATGGACAGTGCACAGGGCTGGAGGGTTGTGATCAAGCAAAATGCAGATGGCTTGCCTGCAAGAGGCTGGAAGAAGGCTTCTGACGCATCTGAAGCCGCTGAGCGCCCTGCAAGAGGAGCAGCAGTTAAACACGCAGCTTGAGGGCCACGCTGCAGGTCGCAGCATGTGCTAATGGAAGCAATCCAATCCAAAGCGGCACAACCGCAAGCACAGCAGCAGACCTGAAAACTTCTCCCGGCACCAAAGGATGATAGTGCCGATGATGCCGACCACCGCCTCGAACGCTGGTGACAGAATCTCCTCGATCTTTGCCTTAGTGTCCTCCGCCGCATACTGCAACGGCAGACACATCCGTTTCACATGCGCTGCTGGCTGCACGCTGGTGATGTGGCCACCATCAAAGAGTGCTGGCTGCTCATTGAAATCACCTCAAGCGGATGCCACAGCAAAGGAGCTTTTGAAGGCAGCATGGCAGCTTCGATTCACAGGTCAATCCGTACGTGTGTCCCACCTGGGACCACCAGACGCCCAGGCCGATGGTCGTGACGCCCGCCAGCAGCAGGAACAGAAAGAAGTGCGCCACGCCCGAGTGCCCCCCGCCCTTCGGCAGGCCCCCTGTGCAGTGTCGCGGGCCGGGATGATGCCTTCTGCCTTTGGACCACGCAGCCGCTGATTCTCCCACACGTTGCAACTGCCTGCATCGCCTGTTCTGTAATCCACATCCACGCAGCAGGGGTGCTGCGTCAGGGAGCACGAAGCACGGCTTGAGTGCAAGGCACGAGGGTGGCGTTGACGCTGGAGAGATTTTAAGCGACGGACCGTTGGGGACGCCGGCGCCGTTAGTGTCGGGAATGAGGCGCCCGATGCCGGTGCACTGATCCTCGTGGATAAGCCGCCGGTGCGTGTCGCTGCCAAAGTACTTCTTCTGCTTCACCAGCTGCGGCAGCGTGACACAAGTAGTGCTGAAGACAGTAAACAGAGCAGCACAGCTTTTGTGGTCAGGCGCCATCAGAAACAAGAAGTTTGCAGGATTTGCAAAGGGTTCACAGGCAAGCCTGCTGCCGATCCTGGGCGAATTTTCCTTGCGGATTCTGTTTCTGCCAAACTCCGCACCTGGCACTGGTTGAGCTCCACATCCGGCAGCTTCGTGCACTCGTGCGCTGCAGGCCACAAACCACACAAGCATCAGGCGCAGACCAGCCGCACAGACAGGCTATAAGAGAGCATTGTGTGACTGAGTGATCGATGTTTGTGATACTGCGCAACTCATTTAGCATCAGACCATTTGCTTCAAGCTCTCAGGCGCACCGATGTGGTTGTACTCATAGCCGAACTCGCACTCGGTGTCGGAGAGCGTGCAGGGGCACGTCTCCGACTTGGTCTCCTGGTCGAAGTTGTAGCTGTTGAAGCACTGTGCCTCGGGCTTGCGCCGCTTCATGGTGAAGTTGCGGCCCAGCAGGCAGGCGTCCGGCCGCGGCGGCGACCACACCTCGTAGTCCGTCATCTTGCACTCCTGCAGGGGGGGAAGTGCGCATTACTGTGCTGATGCGTCTGCCAGCAAGACAGGTTCTGTTGAGAGATGCCAGCTGCCATTTGGAGCTGCGATATGTCAGAGGCTGCAGCGCTCAGATTCCCAAAGCAGCAGGAATCTGGAGGCAACTTGCCACAGCGGCAGGCCACGGCGCTGCAGTCTCACAGCAACGCCAAGTCCTACACAGCTTCTGGAGCAGCGCAAGCAACATTACTAGAAAGCATCTTGTGGAAACCCCTTGTCTGCCGTGAGAGGTGTGCGCCGCACCGCCAGGTCGGGGCCCATGAGGTCGGTGATGTCGATGGTGTAGGTGCGGCCGGCGGGCGGCGCCTTGGAGTGCGCATCGTGCGTGCAGCTGGGGTGCGCATCCGACGCGATGCACGCCTGCCCGTGCACTATGAACGTGTCGCTCTCGCCCTTGGGCTCCACCCTGTAGAGCAAAGAGACATTGCGTTCCACGTACTGTCCCTTTTCTGCTGCTCGCACGAGCCCACATCCTGCGGCGCTGCCAGTCACTCATGCAACACAGATACACTCCTCGTCAGGCAACCCCTGGCTTGATTTGTCGTGAAGCGTTGTCGTGAAGCCAGAGCCGCCATATCCGACTGTGTTGCAAGCAGGCGCGATGCCGTCTGATGCAGACAGTCCAGCAGCGTGCTGCAGGCATATAAGACAACGGCAGTCTGTCAAACGCACCGGATGTTCTGGATGCTGATGGCCTCAGCCAGCTGCACGGTGTGCCAGCAGCCGCCGGTGTCCAAACTGAAGTACACCTCCTCCGCGGGCGCCGCCGAGCCGTGCACCGCCATGATGATGATGCCGCCGTGGTCGCCCACCTGTCCGTCAGAGCAGCGACAGGAATGCTCAGCAGCTGGTGTGCTTGAGGTTGCGTCGCAATATGTGTCTCATTCTTCACCCGCCAGCCCTTGCACCGCCATGATGATGATGATGTCGCCGTGACCGCGACTCGCATGCTTAAAGCGTGTGCGGGTACGTTGCCTTGTTGCATCGACGTTAAGACATCTGAGGACACGGACTGGAAGTCAACAGCATGCCGGCAGGGGAAGACGGCAGCACAGCAGCCACGATCCAGATGTCATCTGAATCGATGGGTACATGGTCTGCATTTCCCCCATGCCTGATCTGAAAAGCATCTTCGCTTGTTGCGACTTGCACGCAGCGCAGGAGGCGGGGAGGCGAAAGCCAGGTGGGGGGAGATGCACCTCGTAAATGGCGGCGGTCGGCATCACATCGAGCCAGGTGCTGCCGCCATCAGGAGAAATCCAGGTGCAGGTGGTATCGGCTGCTCCGTCAAGGTACTCTCCTGCAGAGTGCAGAGGGGACAGTAGGCAGGGCCACCGTTGTTTTCTCATGGAGACCCGTCCTACAGTAGCATTGGCATGAAGCAAGTTAAGTGCAGCCTTGCCAAATGGTCTGCGTCCATGCAGATAAACTCGTAATGCAAGGCAGCAGAGCGCACCCGTGTTGCCAACTGCCATCACCACTCCTGGCGCTGACTTGTGCGAGTAGAAGCTCGGCCGCGCGTCTGCAGGTCACAAGCACAAGAGGTCGGCGCGGTTGAGAATGCTGTGCGCAGATGGGCAGCAGGACTGCAGACGCCGGCTCGCCAGCAGGGAATAAAGGCATGCAACAATTGCATGCCTTTACGCTTTTGAATTCCCCTTCGTAATCCCAGTGTCAAGGCCAGAGCAAGCACGTCCGCACGCACAGCACTTTGCCAAGCGTGATGAGTCAAGACAAGGCCAAGAAAGGAGGCTGGGAGAGGGTTGGGAAAGAGAAGGGGCTCGCACCGGCGCCGTAGTGCCAGGATGAGGGGCCGTGCAGGTGCAGCTTGCAGGTGTCCGAGGGGCGGCAGGTGGAGCACTTTGGGAAGGTGAGGTGCTCCGGCGGCGTCAGCTCCACCCAGTTCTCCGCGCCGTTCAGCGAGATCTGCACAGTGTGTTCGCTCAATGTAGGTTCTCATCAGCCCAAATGTGCATCAAGCTCACAAGGCACACCAGGTGCCAGCCACCTGATTAAATGGGAGAGCTGGTCTTGGCAAGGGTAGGGAAGACACTAGCAGCAGCATGTGCATGGACCAGGGGCTGAGAGAAGGCTAGTCACCTTCGTCTGCACGAACTGGCTGTATGCGGTGCGGGACGGCAGCAGGCTCGGGTCCTCGAAGATCTTGCCGTCCAGCTGGTTCGCCAGATAGATTCCTGGAGAGAAGGCATCCAGTCCCATTGCTGGACATGGCTTCTCTACATGACCTCAACTCGAAAGACTCAATGGGATGGGGAAATGTTCGTGACAATGTTCAATTGATTATTTCAGCACAGCCGGACATGCAGTGGAATCGCGGCTTGTGTTGGTGGTATTTGTTTATTTACCTGGCAGGCCCTCCACGCGGGCAAAGTCCGTGACGTAGCCGCGGCGGAAGTTGCGGCGCATGCCGATGCTGTAGATGGTGCTGTTGGGGCCCGGCGAGTAGATGATAGAGATGGGCGCCCGCGCCTGCATGCAACTCGAATGACTGGACATTCAGACAGTGTACAGCGACTCACGCCAGTGGCTTTCGTTTAGACACTCGTACGGGGCGTCAAGTGACGCACACTGGAGGAGAATAGCGGGGTGGAGGTCCCCCTAGCACAAGCCTGAACCCTAAAGTCCGACACGATATGGGCTTTGCGCACCTGGAAGTCGTCCGTCTCGTCGTGGTCCACAATCACAAATGCGCCGTCGCCCTCATGCGTCCTCACCAGGTTGTACCCCTGGGGCAGAGAGACACATGCGGATGTCCAGGTTCTACAACCCCTCAAACTGTGGCAACACGCCCATGCTTCGGCTTGCAACAGGCGCGCTCCCATGTAGAACATCGCTCTGGGCAGCGCGGCAATGTAAAGCAGTCTCCGTCAGCACTGGCTGCGAACTCAACTGCAAGAGATGCTGTCTGTTCCTGGACACTGTTTTGGCACCGCACCTGGTCCAGCCACTTGATGGGGATGCAGGCCTCCTCGAAGGAGAGGCCTTCGTCGCTGGAGACCAGCAGCGAGACGGTGCGCGAGCGGCCGCCACCCTTGGACCCGCTGTGCTTGCTGCCGTCCGGGCGCAGCGGGCAGTCCGACGGCGCCGCCAGGAAGATCTGGTCCTTGATGATCTGCAACGCAGGTTACAGCCAGGTCCACAATGTCCTGCAAGTCGCAGGCTGAGCTCGCCGGCAGCAAGGTGTGAGGCGGCCAGATTGTATCAGAGGAACTGCGCATGCATGAAGATCGGCCAGCTCTCTGGGACAGGGTGCAAGCAGCAGCTGCGAAGGGCAGAACACGCACCTCGAACTGGTTGCCGCACGGCACCAGGTTCTGCGGCTTGGACTTGAAGAAGTCCTTGCTAACGACAAAGTGCATGTCCTTGTCCCAGCCCGGGTATGGCCCCTTCAGCTTGGCCGTGCTCTCGTACACGGTCGCCAGAATGGTCTGGTCCGGGAATGGGTCATCCTGCTGGGTGCAGTGGATGCGGCAGGTTATGCGCTGTGAGGTTTTCGGCAACTGCATCCTGGAGACATGTATCCCCTTTGTGCTTGCTGGCGCCGCAGCAGCAAAGCACTGTGTGACTGGATTGCTGCGGCAGTGCACAGCCCAGCGAGGACGAGGGAAGGAGTGGCAGGGGCTGCACCTTGCGACGCTCGAGGCTGGCGCCCCACTCGAAGTCCCAGAAGCTGGCGATGCGGCCGCCGGACTCCGCCGTCAGGTTCTTCCAGGTGCGCGCAAAGTCTTGCGACAGGAACAGGTCGAAGGCGCACCACTTGCTGATGGCCGACTCCTCCTGCAAGAGAGCACAGCAAACTGCACTCAGCAGGTGCTCGCATGCCTGTTTGAAACTCATCCACAACTGCAGACTTGACAGCTTCTCAAGTCATGAGTTGCCAGGCAGGACGGACGTGCACTTGCCTGCAGGCATTCGTTGCGGCGCACGCGTGCCAGAACCCAGTCGACGTGCGTCGGATGTATCTTGATTTCACTGCAAACACAAATTGTCATGTCAGCATCCGCCTTTGCTCCTTTGTGGCTTGTGTGTGCTGGACACATGGACATGTGCGTGCCTCATGTGCATGTGGAGACTACAATGGCAGCTTGCAGCTACATGGGACGACTGGAGCGAGCTGTTACAAACGGCAGCATCACCGCATTGCTGCTGCGAACACTTCCAGCACGCACCTGCCGTAGCCAAGCGTGCCGCCGGGGGTGGGCACCCCGGTGTACGTCTTGCCATAGTCCTCGCTGATCCAGTGCAGGTGGCCCGGGCCCTGGAACAGGATGTGCCCCGGGTGGTCCGGCAGAAAATGGAGGTCCACGACGCCCACTAGCGCGTCCTTCCGGTCCTTCTCATCCAGCGCCTCTGCATAGAGTAACCGATTACGGTTGAGGGGTCTGCAGGTTGGGAGATGCCGCTAGAACTGAGTGAAAGCATTATTGCCGTAGGCAGCACTGCACTGCAGCAGGTGAGAATACGGACGATGCACTCGTGGTATAGCGTCTGCTCGGGCGCCCTGGAGCAAGCACAGCGGATGCATGGTCGCATCATGCTGTGTGGTGCCGCCATGCCATGTGCCGTCAATGGTGCTGCCTGGCAGGGTGGCAGACCAGGTCAGAACTCGCCTTCCATCTCGTTTGTTCGGTCGTCCCATGTGTCCTTCTTGCCATAGTACTCAGACCAGAAGAGGTGACCGCCAACCAGACCGTCCGCCCCCCGCGTCAGCGCGAACACGTACTGCATGCACCGAGACAGCACTGCGGTGATGCACAAGGCGGACTGAGCAGCACATTGTGCTTGCAGCGGTCTTGTGTAGGCAGTGCATAGGCTTCTATATGAGTGAGCAGAGAACCAGGTCAGCGACTGAGTGCGCACCTTGTCGACGTCGGCGTCCTTCCCCGCCCACCGAATGTTCACCACCGGCGTAGGCATCTCCTGCGCCTTAAGTCGCCCCTCCACTGGGTACGTCTTTGAGCCTCGGCACTCTTTTGGCCGCTGCGCTGCTGCTGCGTGGACTGCGCCCAGCAGGCCAGCTGACTTGGCTCGGCCGTGCTGTTCGTCGCAGTTGTGGCCATAGCAAGTCCCCCTGCTGTCACGCACAGCTGCCAGCAGCAGCAGCGCGCACAGCAGCGCTGGTGCGCCCTTCATTGTGCTGACTTATGAGGGCATCTGCACTGGGATCTGTACTCTGCAGCAGGCTCGTGAACCCTTTCGCCAGTGCCACCGCAACAAACTGCAGCAATGTTCAAACGGCTCTTTCACAGCACTTATGACCCAGCATTCGCTTTGTGAACGGGACTTTTCCAAAAGGCAACTCACGAGGAAACGTCTCCTCTGATGCAAATGGCGCTGGCGCCTCGCCAGATGTGCTTCAAGTGTACATGCATGCTGAATTACACCACACTCGATCCTTTCTTTCGTCGCACCCAGACAGCGGGCGCTGACCGCAAGCCACTGCAGCACCAACTCCGATGCTGGCCTCCTTCCTGAAGCAGTCTCGGCTGCTGAGGAGCTCTCAAGGCCTTGTACAGGCGACACCTTCGTTGTACAGACAGCTTGCAGAGGCAGCGCGCCAGGAAGAGGACCCCGCAGGTGAGAATGACGGCAGCATGCATGGTGGCCTAAAACCGCTTGCGGCGCCTGCCTCAGGTGGTGGCTTCTCACTCACTGCATGTTGTCGCGCAGAGACATCTGCAGAGGTCATAGCAGAACCTGCTGAGGCGGATCCAAACACCATTGTGGCCGTCCCGCGCGAGGCGTCCGGCTCGACGGCCTCGTATCGCTTGCGGCAGGCAAGTCAGCATGGTGCAGGGGCGAGCATTGTTGTTTGCATCCGTCTTAGTCCTACAAGTACGAGCTTAATAAAAAACCCCTGAATTCTGCCTGACTCGCTGGAATCGTGCAAATGCAGTCCGGCAAGACGCCGGCCATCCTCTTCTCGCTGCCGGGCAACGTGTCACAACTGCTGGCCATCGACTCGAGGGAGATAGGTCGAGCGGTAAGCCAGATGCAGATGCACACCTCGAACCTTGGTGGCGACCATACGTGCCGTTTTGAGCACGGCCAACATTGAGATGGTGTGCTGCAGGTGAAGCGGCATGGCCGTCAGCCGTTTCATTGCCACGTGTTCAATCTGGAGGTCCATGGGGCAGACGGGCAGGTGCCCCAGCTGTACCGAGTCGTGGTAAGCTCTGCCAGCCTCACGTTGATTCCGTAGCACACAAAGGCCGTTTCGTGGCTGCATGTCGATTGACTGTGATTCTGACTCAAAATTTGCTGTGCCTGGGCGCAGCCGCGGCTGGTGCACATGAACGCGGTGACGGGCGCAGTGGAGAACGTGACGTTCATGCACATGCCGCCGGAGCGGCGAGCCGTCTTTGACGTGCCCATACAGGTAGAATCTGTGCCATAAACGTCTGCTGCCCAGATTCGTACCGTCTGCGACCGGCCATGACATTGACACAGCATGACGTCTTCCTGACAGAAATTGATGCCTGAGGTCACCGCATTTAGGAGCATGTTGTCGAAAGCATGTCGGCAAGGACACCGAAGAGCGTCAGTACACCGAAGAGCGTCAGTGCACCGAAGAGCGTCAGTACGTTTGACGATGCAGATCATTGGGGAGGACATGTCACCGGGCGTGAAGCGCGGCGGCTGGGTCAACTCCGTGCAGCGGACAGTGTCGGTGTCCTGCCCGGGGGACGCCATCCTACCGCACATCGAGGTGCTCCACCACACGTGCATGCTGTTTCGAGGAAGTGTGCCGGTGCGGGCTGCACTTCGAGGCTGTTTAGGTCCAATGTGTGATCACGACATCTTGATGCCTGCAAACTCTGATGCACAAGGTGCAAATGCATGTCGCATTTGCTTTCCAGGTGGACGTGTCAGGCATGGACCTGAACGCCAAGCTGTCGCTGGGGACGCTTGCAAAGATGCTGCCAGACGGCGCAAAGCTGATCGCTAAGGATCTGAAGCACCCAGTTGTCAAGATCGGCGGCAGAGGGAACAGATGATTAAATGAATGACAGCAGCTTCGGTCATGTTGTAAGGTCATTGCGCATCTGGCGAATGTGGTGCAAAGGGCATTTGCTGTGTGGATATTCTGGAGTGATCGGCGCTGAACCGTGTTCAAAATGCTGTGCTCCTGCATCATGTGGTATTGCTCCTCCCTCGCGTGTGCACCGTCCTTATCCCATGGGAACAACGGTTGCTTGCGATACCTAGTACAGGTGCGGGAAACAGGACAATGCACTTGTTACACTGGAAGCACATTCACGACAGGCGCAACGAATGTCCACCTATTCCGCATGGCTGTCATCGTGCCTTGATCGCAACCACAGTCTTATGCCGCGGCGAATTTGACGCTGTCTGCGGTGGCAAGAAGCCAGCAGCCGCCATTGCGCCGGGCATGTCGAGCGAGATATACTCCATGAGCCACGGCTCAGTCGCTTTGAAAGCGACGTACGCTGGCGGGTTTGAGAAGATCCGCCTCCAAATCGAAGACGCTGGGTCCATCTGCACCGAGCAGTGGGCACACACGCTCTCATCTCACATGTGCTGCATCTGCAGGTGTGCCTGTGCGCGTGCATACATTGTCACAAAACAACGACCGACTGGGCTACGCAAGACAACTATTGCCAAGAGATTGGGAACTCGACACACCGCTACGGATATCGAGCAAAAGCCGACCTCCATGACTGCCAGTGCGCCGCCGGGGCGCAGCAGCCGGTGCGCCTCCCGGAAGACGGCGGCCGACGCCTCCGCTGGCAGCTCGTGCGCCACCAGGCACAGGGTGACCAGGTCCGCGCTCTCGGCCGGCAGTCCCGTTGCCTCCGCATTGGCGTGCACAAACTGCAGGGCCTTGGCGCCGTTCAGCTTGCCCTGCACACCAAACTCGGACGTTCAGAGCGCAAATCTGATTGCTGTTTGTGCAGCTTCACACACAGAACCCACCGAATGCCCGCTCCAGGCAGCTGGAGGCTCGAGCAGCTGGTCTGCACATGTGACACTCTCTTCTCCCATGAGCTCCGTCTGCCGGGCGTCTCCATGTGTCGGACGGCCCCACGAACCGCCTCTGGAGTGAGCTCTGTGCGTTTCAGGCAGAGGGCGCAATGAAGGCTCTGCACGCTGGCCTGTGGCTTCCTCACCTGCCGCTGCTGGTGCAGGTGCCTGCCGACCGCCACCATGTGGGGGCTGAGGTCCACACCCGTGACCTGCGCCCCCGGGAACGCGCGGCGAACGTGCTCCGAACTGAGGCCCGTCGCGCAGCCCAGGTCCACCGCCTCCTCCACCAGCCGCGCATCAGCCTGCGGAGCAAGATGAAAAGGACGTTATTGGCGGCAGGCCAGACAGCACTGCTGCGCATGGGCGCGACTGGTAGGTGTCGCCGTCATGATCATGGGACGCTCTGGCACATTGCTCAGTGTCACGAGACTTCCATGAGTATGCGCCACATAGTCGTTTCAGCTGCTCAAATGCCACTGCAGGTTTTCGGGAAAAATGAATGCTGCACCTCCGCCATGAAGCGCTTGGCGATGTCCATGAAGGCACAGCGAAATTTGTCGTCGCCCTGCAGGGGGAATGATAAGGAGCTGAAGCAACCTAAGGATCTGCCGCTGAAGCTCAACTCCTGGTATTTGGGTTTAGGGTTGCCGCTGTTAGCTTGCCTATTCTCATTGCAATTGCCAGTGGCGATCACTGCTGAGAGGATGCGAGCATTGGGCGCGCATGACACAGACCTGCGGGTCTGCCTGGCCATCACTCAACACCGTCGAATGCACCGAGCGGGAGGCGACCTCGAATTCCATAGCGGCGTCCCAGCACAGATTGCCTGCACGCACGAGCATCACTCAGCTTGTCTGCGGCCGAAGCAGCACCTGCGCCGTACAGGACACACTGCACGCGGCCGTTGTCTGTGAGCATCCAGCCGCAGCAACTGCCGTGTGCGGGCGCAGTATGGAACCCTACCTTCTGCATACGCGTGGAAGGGCTGTGTGTAGTACGATGGCATCTGCACGTCCGGGCAGGTTGCCTCGGCCAGGCGCGCATCCCAATCGCCCTGAGACTGCAGCTCCGCCACCACTCCCTCAAAGTCCTGCCCAATCATCATGCTGCGGTCTACGATCCGCTGGCGCGCCTACAGTCACATTCCGACAAATTCAGATGCAATGGCTCATGACGTGCGCAGGCTCAGTTACTCTTGATGGGTCGTGGCGTGGGTCTTTGCAGCTGCGGCTGCGAAGTCTGATAGTGCGCATCATGGGCAGGCCGAAGTGCGCACCGCTTTTGAGGCGCGCGCAAACATCGGCTTGACGCTGAACAGCGCCTCGACCGCCTTGACCAGCAGCATGTTGCTGGGGCGCAGTTCTTCGGCTGCCGGCGCTGCAGCTGGCGCGGCGCTGCGTGCCGTGCAGTGGAGCTGCTGCCGCCACGTGCACCGTAAAGATGCTGAGTGTTGCCTGACATTGCTCCGACTGAAGGCTGCATTGTGCTGCCGAAGGCAGCGCGCTTCCAGCATGCTGGCAGTCTGCAGGGTCTGTGCTCCTGCTTTCGGGTAGCCTCTGGTGCGGGTCGTGAAAGTACAAGTGTGAGACAAATCTCAAGTGGCCGTGACGCGATGACGGGAGCTGGCTGAACTGGAACCTTAGCGAGCAAGTAGATTGCAACGTTTGTACAGTGCAGCTCTACAGATGGCAACACAGATCAGGATGATCCATGCAGGATCATCCTATTTTCGCCGCAGGGTGGCTGGCAGCAGGATGCAGTCGCAAGAAGCAGAACAAAAGGGACTCACAGGGGATGCTTGGATCGGGCGGCTGACGGATGGCTGACATCGGAGCTTGTAAGCGGCTGCCGGGGTGCATCCCTGTTCGGACCGCCGCAATCTTTTGCAAGCACATCCGACCCTGGCCGCCGGTCATTGTGTGGGCGAAAGCCAACTCTTGTGTGGACCGGACTTGCCTCAGACCCCGGCACAGACCACTATAACGCGGTGCCTTTCGCACCGCAGCGGTCCTAGCGCCGCAGCTCACTCAGCGACGCGTCTGTCGGTCGCCTTCGACTGTGCGATCGGCGGGAAACCTGGCGGCAATTGTTGAATCTGCGCCTCGGGGCGTTCGACATCAGCGAGAGCCACGCTCCAGCAGAAGAGCGCAGCTCGCAAGGCTCTGCAGGCTCCCGGGCGGCCTTCGACCCTGGAGGATGGAATTGTGCGTACTGAGCCACTGTGCCGTCGTAGCAACTCTGCTGATGTCCTGGGCCTGCTGAGAAGCTCCGTCTGGATTACCAGAAGGCGACAAACCGACCTGCAATGTCGTGCCACCACATGTTCCATAGCTGCTGCAGAAGCCTTCAGGTTCCCTGCAGTCGCAAATATCCTCTTGCATTTATTCCCAACCGGCAATCTGCCCATCGGCACCAGCACTCCCTGCTTGCAACAAATGGCACCAGCTGCTTCGGCTGCGTGCAGGTCCATGGGCAAGGTCATCCCGGCGGCGATCTTCCTGGTCACCGCCTACCAGCTGCTGTCTGACCGGTCCACATTCTTCGGCAGTCCCAAGCCGGTGGTGTGGAGCCCGCCCAGCGACGTCGGCGGCGGTGGTGGCGGCGGCACAGCGCAGCGTGCCACGCCCCGCTTCAGCGAGTCTGACACGGTCAAGCTGCCAAAGAACTTCGTCCCCGTCACCGCGGAAGATTGCATCCTGGAGCCCGGGCTGCTGCTTGACTGGCAGGGCCATGTGCTGGCGAAGGCCGGCGGCCCCGGCAGCAATGGCAACGTGAAGCACACGGCGCAGGTGCGCGAGCAGTCTGTTGCTACGTTTGCCGGCAGCGAAGGGCAGGTCACCCAGTCGAGCTTGCAGGAACATGCAATATTCTGTATCAAGATATCTGGATGGTGGATTGGCCGGGCATGCTTCGATTGAATGCAGCTCGCATGCCTCGCATCACTTAACGCCTGCGCCGATGTCATCTTGAATGCTGCCGCTAAAATGTGCGCAGGAGTGCTGGGAGAGCTGCAGGGACTGGTCGGGCTGCCTCTCCTGGTACTGGTGCGACCAGCGGGAGGGGTGCACCGACGCCGACGGGCGGCAGTACCCCTTCAAGGGCTGCGAGCTGCGGTCGCGCGAGGTGGTGCGGGGCTTGGGCTCCGTGCCCGCCTCCTGGCACCTGCCGACCTTCGCCACCGGCTTCATGAAACGTGCGCCCCTCATTGCTGAAGGTCCTGGCCCATCCCAGCTTGTCTAGGAGGGAATGCGAGAATCAGTTGTCTCCCTGGGGAGGAGAAGGACAGCATTCTGCGAGCCCTAGGGTGTGATGTCATGACCCCAGTGCTGGAGTGCACACAGTGCTGGCTTAGCAGCGAGACCACGACTGAGCTGAGAAAGACACGACACAGACGGAGCTTTTGCTTGCGCTGTTCTTGCAGCAATCGTGCCCACGGAGCAGGTGGGAGCCTTCACCATGAACAAGCGCGGCAGCAAGATCGTGCCGGTCGCGCAGCCCGGCGGCCTCATCATGACCACCTCCATCCACCCAGACCCGTGCAAGAAGCAGTACGGCGACCTCATCAACCAGCTGTCCATCATCAACAAGGCGCGCGACTGCTGCCTCTTGTGCCCCAGTGCTGATCCCATATCTCTGTGCCGACCTCTGCTGGCCTTCCGTAACTCGGCAGACTGCGCATGTGGCATGCCTACAAAGGGTGTTTTCGCTGTCACACGGCCATTGCCGCACCGAGGATCGAAGCGCCACAGGCCCACAGCCGATAGAAGAGGCAACAAAACGGGTGCTCATGCTGTTTATTGCCGTTTCTGACCAATCTAGTGATGTGCTCTATATCCTGCTGCAGGTCGACTACGTGCGTCTGCACGGCTACGAGTTCCACCTCTTCACCTCCGTCGTCGACAAGAGCCTCACCAAGCTGTGCGTCGCTTGCACATTCGCACAGAGCGTCTGCATCTCTGCTGAAAAAGCTCTACAGTCAGGCCTGCCTGAGGATTGCGCGCCTGCACGGCTGCCGGCACTATGTCGAGCTCGACACCCGCCAAGGTGTCGTGGCTTCTGAACCGAGATCTCGAGAGGAGCGCATCCTGCATCATCAGGCTTCGCTTCCATTGTGTTGTGCTTTCCATCGTGTTCAGGTACTCCAAGGTGGGGCTGCTGCGCAAGCTGCTGGCGGAGACGTCGCGGGAGCGCGCCGAGTGGATCCTGTGGATCGACGCCGACACCATCGTCCAGGAGCTGGCCTTCCAGATGCCGCTGCACCTGTACACCGACTACAGCTTCGTGGTGTGGGGCAACGAGGACTACCTGCTCGCAGGGGACCAGCGCCACGGTGATCGGGTTTCTATATTTAAAATTAGCATCGCTGGACCTCTTGCGCGTGATGGTTGCATGTCATCCTTGCCACAGCCATCCAGCCGGCAATGCCGCCTCGCCGGCGACCAGCCATACGGTGGGTTTTGAACTATACACAATTTTGATCCAATCGTGATGCACGTCTTCCCGGCGGTAGCCACGTCCGCCGCTGTCAAGCTCGTGAGCTCGCTGGTGCTCGGCAGCTCGGGTGCTGTGCCACCATATCATGACCATGTGAAAGGTGTCTTAATGAGTCTGTGCAATAACACATGCCTGCACCGCCAACATTGGCCTTGCACTGCCGCCAGCACACTGCATTGTTCCTGTGATGCAGGCGTCAACACCGGCATCCTGCTGCTGCGCAACGACAAGGATTTCAGCCCGAAGTTCTGGAAGGACATCGCGCACGTCAGCCGCATCAACCAGGTGGTCAAACGTGACAGCACCACCCCCGAGGGCCGCATTAAGGTACGGCAGGCTGCATCGAGGTGCCATGCAAGCAGCAAAACCCTTGTCCGAAGGAACCCCTGCATCCTTTCACATGAACCGCCTCTGTGCAAAGTAGTGCTCAACTGCTGCGTGATTCACTGGTGGTGTGCCCAGCAACTCCGAGCAATCGTGAGAGGCAGCGGAGTCGCGTGTCACACACCGTCTGTGCATGGAGTCACGGCCCCCAGTGCAGCTGTCACGGCCACAGCTGCCGCCAGTGTTCCACCGCCTGTCGACGCCAGGACTGCCTCCGCCGTGACCCCCTCCGCCAGCATCAGTGGCATGATTGCCCGCAGACGGAGCTGGAGGACCAGGTGCGCATCAGCAGCGCGCTGTGTCATCGCCGTCAGACTTTAATCCTGATGTGATGTGAAATGAATAATACACACGCAGGCAGAGCTGGAGGACCAGGTGCAGATCAGCAGCAGCTTCGAGGACCTGTGCGACCAGAACGTCATCGTGTACCTGCTGCGCGTCAAGGCCAAGGAGTACATGTCCAGGGTGTGCCGCATTCTCTCCCCACCCTTGTCAACCCTTTCTGCGGCATGCGATCAGCGACCTGTTCGCTCTGTCGGCTTTCATGTTCAGAGCAGCTTGCCGACTGGTCCATCATTTGCCCCTGCAGACGCTGTTGGAGGATGGTCGCTACTGCATGAGCTGCTGGTTCAAGGTGAGTCCATTTTCCCGTCCTGCGATTTGGATGACTGCGTTTGTGAAGCCTTTCTTCGCACCCTTGTTCAAAGCAACAGGAGGTAGCATTCGATACTGCATGTGGCTGGGCGAGGACCCAGCTAACAGAGGGTCAAAGAGGCGTCACCATGTGTGACACCCTACTTCTGCTGCGCAATCAGCCGGCAACAACAGCTATGTGTGCTTTCTGCAGGACGTGCCGCAAATGCAGGCGCACACGCCGTTCGTGAACCACTGGGCAGCGTGCCAGATGTGCACGGAGAGCATTCCCATGATGGTACGTTGCTTAAATCGACAACCAAAACGGACTGCGTGATGCACTGCACTGCGCGATGCACTGACGAAGCCTGTTGCGTCACGTGCTGCCATCGCCACATCACCGCGCACCACGCTGGCGCAAGGAACATGGCGAAACATACTCATCCACAGGACACATGCATGAACATCGTTAGTTGGCTCAGAGTTGCCTACAACGAATTGCAGGTGGAGGATGGTGGTGCCGACAACGAGTGGAGCAACTTCTGCCGCGACGCCTTCATGGACAACTTCGCCTTCGCCAACCGCACCGTTTCCATGCTGCTCGGCTGTGAGGAGGTGCCCAGCGCTTCCAGTCGACATGCTTGCTGGACTTCTGCACCCTTATAATCTGCTCTGTCAATACTGACACCGGTGATTGGCTTTGCTGACCGGCTACTATGTTTGCATCTGCTGCTGTCATCTGAGAACAGACAAATCAGCATCTTCAGCGCGCTGCCATGTCTCCTCGGCAAAGATACTTCTTGCCAACCAAGCAAGCGGTGTTTCGAACGAACAGGAGATGATCCAGTGGGGGCCGCCGCTTGGGCAGCCGCTCAGCGACTGGTTCGACTGCTCCCGCAAGCGTGGCCAGCCAACCTGCCCGCCGCTGGCGCCGCAGCGCACCGCACCTGTCGCCGCTGCCGAGGTGCAGCCGCAGCCTGCCGTGGGCATCGGCGCCAAATGAAGGAGCATCACCGGCAGCAGTTTCAGAACTTGAAACACATCCTGTTGGCATTCTGCGCACTTTGCGACACGGATCAAGCGGCTTTACACTCGGCAGAATATAGCTGCTGTGCACCTGTGTCTTGATCCGCTGCCGGAACGTCATTGCCTATTGCACATCATCTAATGCCGTTGAGGAACTGGGGCTGGGTCTGGGAATAAAAGCGAGGGTAGTGCAGCACACTTCACATCCGCATCTCACTGCGGTTCATTTGCGTGGCAGTGGTTGTTGGTTACGCGCCTGACTGCTGACCTGGGATTCGATGTCTGCGCAACACTGGACTGCGACCAAGATTTACAGCCTTGCCCTGACGAGGAAGTGAAGCAATATGTACAGCCAAAACATAACAACAAACAGTTCGACAAGATGCATCACCTGCCAGCAGAACTGCACTGGCGTAGGTTCCTCTGAACTCACACCCCCTCACGCCTGGTCCTTGCGCATTAACGGAAGTGCTGCACAGCCGCCGTGAAGCAGCGGACGCCTCAGTAAAGCAGCGGCTGCCAGCGGAGTGGCGGCCGCCTCAGTCACAATCCACCGCCTCTAGGGCGGCGAAGACCGCTGGCAGCAGCGCCGGCAGGTGCGGCAGCTGCGCCAGCGGCACGTGCATGCCGTCAAAGGCGATCATGAGCCGCTCCGCCTCCGGCCCTGCAGCGCCCACAAGGGAATTGACGCACTTCGTGTTCGTGTTGGTACCTTGCTCCAGCGGCGATGTCAGAGACTTCCAGCTGTCCGATTCGTGGCGACGTAGACAGAGGCAGCTGTCCTACCAGGCAGGTGCTCTGCGCAGCAGCCTCACGAGCTCACATCGCGGTTGTGAATGCCGTGCGTGGCCAGGCGGCGGGAGCGCAAAGGTGGAGCCGCACCTGTCGCTGGGATGCCAGCAGGGATCTTGGGGTAGCGCTGGCTGAAGTGCGTGAGCACGGTGCGGTAGGCGCCTGTGGCCGCCGCCAGGGCAAGCGCCTCCTCTGTCGTGCTGTGCCGCCGCCTCAGCGCCTGCGGCGCAGCGATGTCAGGTAGAGGATCGATTTGCGATGGAATCCTGTCAATCTTGTTGGACCTCGGAGCAATGCACGCCCTGGCCAGGCGGAGGTGTGTTTTCACGTTGCGGCCAGCTGAGAAGCATCAAAGACAGGCGCCGCCTGCTGCCATCCAGGCGCCCGAAACTCTGCGCGCTGCCGCCGTGCTCCTGTTGCAGCGCGCCGGCTATGTGCCGCATGATAGATTCACCACGTGACCATAGCCCCTGAACGTCAGCTTCCTCTGCGTTCTCCGGCGGCAAGTTTTATTTTTGCACACTCCGAATCCCCCATTTGCACAACGCTCACCTCGGCGTGCAGCGCGGGCTCGAAGGTGGCCTCGTGGATGAGCAGCGACATGCCGGAAGCGGCGCGCTGCAGCGCGGGGCATGGTCGCGTGTCCCCGGAGTACGCGACGCTCCAGCCGGCGCGCGCGCGGAGCACGACGCCCCAGGCGTCGGCGCAGTGCGCCACGCGCACCGCCTGCACCTGCGCCAGCCCTGCGACATGGTAATACTTCGGGCTTGGCTTGGAAACGATAATTGAACTGGATGCAATTGGGATTGTTCCTGAAAGCTTTTATTGGAAGCAATGCTGAATGACGGCGGACGTGTCGTTGATGCAGCAGCGTGAGTTCAGGGGACAGCAATGATGCAGCCTCGCCCTCGGAGTATCTGCAGGCGCAGCCCGCAAAACACTGCGCAGCCAGCTGAACGTCATCAATTGTCATCATCTGAAAAACGCAAATGCAGCGCACCCAGGGCATCCAGCAGCCACTGCTCGTGGGAGCTGCCGGCGAAGTCGGCGCAGTGCACGAAGACGTGGCGCCACCGCTGCGACGGCTGCAGCTGCGCCAGCCACTCCCGCGCCGCCTTCGGCCCTGCGGATCATCAACTCAAACATCTGCGATGCTGTATATCTGGCCACCAGTGGCCCCGGCGCCTAGCCCCTTTCCAGCCTGCGACAGGTCAGCTTGGCAGGGTTCCAAGCGTTGGACGAGTGGCCGTGGAGACAGTGGGGATGCCAGACGGGTACTGTGCATACGAAAAACTTGACTCCACAGATGAGGAACAGGAGATGTTGAGATCTGTGCACGCCAATGACGCGGCCAGTAGCCTACGGCTGGGATGGTGGGCATCAATGGTGCGAGGAACGTGCAGGAAACAGATGTGAAATGTCCAGCAGCAAACACCGCACCGATGACGAGCAGCGGAGGCGCGGAGGCTGGGCGCACGGCCAGCAGCCCGGGCAGGCCCAGCATGTGGTCCGCGTGCTTGTGGCTGAGCCACACCGCGGCGAGCGCCGCCGCCTGCGTCGCGGCGCCGGCGCCGCCGTAGCAGCGAGTCAGCTGCGCCATGCAGCCCTCCCCCGCATCCATCAGCAGCCCACCGCCAGACGCCAGCCTGCGGTGAGAAAACAAGCAAGCCGGGTCAGTAGGGGCCACAATATATTCAGGTGAAGAACATCTATCCAGGTTTCTGGACGGTTCACGTGCTGGTGGTTCACTGAGATTGTGCAGCAACGATCCCACTGCAAGACGAGCTGCACTTGAGCAGGCAACGCTGCAGCACACGGGGTCGCGAGAGCGGGGGCGTCTCAGAGCATTGCCGCAAATGCAGTCTGATCGACTGTGTGTATGTATGCAAACGGACCTGAGGTGGATGGCGCTGGCGCCGCGGTACTTGGACGGCTCCGCGGCGCCGGTGCCCAGAAACACCACCTCGCTGTCGTCTCGCGCCTCCGCCAGCTGTGCGACGCACTCCGGCACAGCTTCTGCCTGCCGCTGCTGATGCGGTTCTTGACCACTGGGCTGCTGCTGCTCTGCTGTCGTCGTTGCCGCGCCCGCTGCCGTCGTGCCGAGCTCGTCATGCAGCGCAGAGTGCGGCCGGGCGGCAGGCAGCGCTGCCGCCGGCTCGCCCGCTTCCGTCGCTGGCGGCGCATCTGGAGGGGCGCCGAGATCCTGGGTGTCGGCAGCGGCTGCCTTGGGCGCCTGCTGCTTGAGCAGGTCTTGGCTGTCAGCACCGAGCAGGCGGGCGCGCAGGGCCACGGCCGCCGCCTGGTTGGACCCCGCCTGTGCGGGACCCGTGCCCGAGGCAGCGGCCTCCGCGCCGATGTGACCGCCGTCCAGGCGCTGGCGGCTGCTTGCAGGCGCAGCATCTGCAGCTGCCTCATCTGCATCCGAAGGCCGCTTGGCCGGTGTGGCCCGGCCCTGCTGCTGCTGCGGCTGCTGCGGCGGTTGCGGCGCGGCTGGCGGCCGCGGCGGAGGCCGGGGCGGCGGCACCGGGCCCGGGACGGCCGCCGGTGTTGCTGTCTGCAGCTGCTGCGGCGGCGGCGGCAGCGCGCCCTGCGGGCCCTGCGGCCAGGAGGTCGGCTGCCACGACTGCTGCACGCCGGTTGGCGGAGCGCTGACCAGCGGCAGCAGCAGCCCGAGCTGTCCGTTGGGCAGCACCACCTGCAGCGGCTGCATGTGCTGCTGCAGCGGCATGACCTGGAACTGCTGCTGCGGCTGCTTCTGCTGCTGGAGATGTTGCTGGTGCTGCTGCTGCAGCTGCATCGGCTGCGCCTGGGCAACGCCGTGCCACTGCAGCGGCTGCCCCTGCTGCTGGTGTTGACCCGGCTGCTGCTGCGGGCGCCAGGCAGGTGGCGGCAGCAGCTGCTGTGGAGCCGGCTGCTGCTGCTGCCGCTGCTGGCTCTGTGCATGCTGCCGCTGCGCCTGCTCCTGCAGGCACGCCTGCCGCTGCCCCCGCTTTACTGCCGCAGACTCCTCCTTCAGCTGCTGCAGCCGCCGCGGGTGCCAGGCCCGCTGCCAGGCGGCAGCGCGGCGTGCCAGCGATGCGCAGCTGGGGCCGCCGGCCAGCAGTGGGGCCAGCTCCGTGCATGCCGCCAACGCAGACAGCGCCTCCCGCAGCACCGGCCGCCCCGCCAGCAGCTCCGCCTGCAGCGTGCCTGTGTGCGCACGAGGATGATGTGTTCTGTGCTCTTGATTGACTGTGTATGGCGCCTCCCGCAGCGCCGGTCGCCCCGCCAGCAGCTCCGCCTGCAGGGTCCCTGTGTGCGAGCAGGCAGATCTGATGGCTCTGGTGTGCGTTAGACTGCCTACTCGTGTGCATCTGCGCAGCTGGCTAGGCACGTTTGTCATCCTTGGAACAACCTGATTGATGTGGTTGTGAAGAGGTGCCCCCAGCGAGCCTTGGACCACGCTATTGTTTGACTTGTCATGATGCGTACAGCCTCGGGAACCGCGAGACATGCACAGATTCCCCAAGAGGGAGTAGCATAAAAGTGCAGCTCACCAATGTCGTCCAGCTCCTCAGGTGGCGCCGCTGTGTCGGCCGCGCCCAAAGCCGCATCTGCCGACAGCCCATCTGCCTGGTCTGCGTCGGCAGCGGCCTGTTGGCTGTCTGCTGCTGGCGCACAAGTAGCCTGCGTGCTGGCCGCTTGAAATGCAGCGCCAGCCTCCCCGGCTGTTTGCTGCACGCCGCAGCCCTGGACGGTCGCAGGCGCGGCCGATGCATCCCGGCCGCCAGCTGCCGCGCGAGCGCTGACTGCTGCTGCATGAGGCGGCGCTGCTGCGGTGTCCCTCCGCCGGGGCGGCGCAGCGTCCGCTGACAGCGGCAGCGGGAACACGCGACTGCTGATCAGGCTGAGCTTCGCCAGCATGCGCGTGGCGGCGGCAAAGCCCACAGGAGCGCCCGCGGCGCCGCCCCCCGGCCGCACCTGCTCACCCGGCAGCGACGCCGCCCATGCCCTGTACGCCGCCGTGGCCGCCAGCGCCGGCGGCGTCAGGTGCACCACCTGCAGCAGCCTGCAGGCATGCAGCGGAAGCGTCATGGGTAAAGTCATTGCGGGAGCTAGAGGCTGGTCATCTACAAGTTGCACTGACGCTGATGCAACCTCTGCTGCAGCTCCTTCTCGTCAGATTAGGCAGGCACAGCTGCTGGAGTCCATTAGAAGCAATGTAAGCTATGGGAGGCTGCCAGCAAGCTGTCGCGCCGCACACCTGTCACCGCTCTGGCGCAGGTAGGCGATGGCTGGGTGCGCTCGCAGCTGCCTAAGCTGCTCGGCGGTGCTGCAGGTGACCACCGCCACCAGCTGCCAGGCGGCCTTCAGGCAGCAGACGAAGGCCAGAACCGTCTCCTCCTCCCGCTTGCCACCTGCCACCCAATAAAGGGCACCTCAGGCACCAGATGCCTGGCACCAATCGAACAAGCTGCGCGTTGTGGATGGTACGCCATGTCTGACTGCGAGCTCAGGTTATTTTTTGACTAGGAACCCGTATCTGCAAACAGTTCGGCGTGACACTTGAAACACAGGCGGCAAATGACAGACAAGTTCCGCACCGGAAAAGTCTCGGCAGGGGCGCCCGCTGACCGTAATCGGGTTCTGATGCTCTGACCGCGCTGGCCTGCCGGCGGTCTGCTGCCTGCTTCTGTTCGCTTGTTGCACCTGGCGACTGTCGCCTGAGCGGCTGCCGGGGCGGCCTATGTCACGCTGTGCCTGGGGTGGCAGCGTATGCCGCGGCTGCTGCCGTGACGACGGCATCTGCGACGCCGGCGGCTGCCGCTGCAGCAGCCGCATGGCATTCAGCTTCAGCGACGCGGCGCCGCCACTCGTGGCATTGCCGGCGCCCTGCGCTGCAAACAGCGTGTCAAGCTGCCCGAACAGGCCGCCCACAGACTGCTGTGCTGCGGCACCATCGCCGGCGTCTGTACTGGCGCCGCCACCCTGCGGCTGTCGGCCAGGATGGCCATCGCCGCCTGAATCGCTGTCAGACTCCTCCGACGATGTCTCATCATCACTGGATGGCGAGCCTGCTGCAGCGTTTCTGCCCGAGGCCACGCCATTGGCTGCCGGCTGATGTGTCTGTGGCCCGGCGGCACTGCCGCTCTCGTCGCTGCTGCTTTCCCCGCTGTCATAGCTGCTGTTTCTGCTGCCGCTCGATGCCAGCACAGCTGGCTTGCCTGCCGCTGCCGGCGCAGCAGCTGTAGCGCTTCCCGCCTGCTCTGCTGCAAGCCACGCCGGAGGCTGCCAGGTTGTTGTCGGCTGCCAGAGGGCCGCCACCTCAAGCACGTCATCCTGCAGTCACAGTCCCAGATATTTGAACCGTCTCCAGCAACCGCCGTTTGCCATGTGCCCAATCTATAGTTGCAAGACATCACATTTTCAGCATTTCTGAGCCTACCTTGTAGATGACGGGCACGTCCCAGCGGCTGCACTCTAGCACATGCACCACTGGGTGGATCCAGGAAATGAAGTGCGCCACGCTCTCCAGAGCGGCCGCCACGCCCTGAGGGCCCGCCACCCTCAGGGTGCCGTGCCCGTCCTGCCGCAGCCGCATGATCAGCCCTGGCAGCCCGCCCTGTGTGTTGTTCGGACAAGAGAAGCTTACTCTCTAAGGTCAGCTCCTCAAGTGGTTTCAAGGCACGTTCTTATGTCTTGCAATGCACAGGGGTGGCGGGGCGGCACAGGCGGCGGCGCGCGGAGTGTCGCAAGGACACGACACAGGATGCCTGGCTGCAGGTGGACATTGTAAACGCGCCGTGGCATCTGGTTGCGCGCTGCTGCAGAACACGCCGCGCAGCAGGCTGCTGGGGCGCGTCTGGTGCTCCAGCGCGAGCCGCGACACGCCATCCGCGGCATTAAACAGCAACTGCACAGATCACACAAGGCTCAGCATTACTTCTTGCTTGTGTTTACCAAGTCTTTAGTCCTATGTATGTGATGGAGGCGCTGGTGACAAGGCATTTTATGTGATGGAGGCGCTGTTGACAAGGCACGAATGCGCCGCCGCGGGCGCACCTGGACGCCGGGATGGCCGCTGACGGTCAGCAGCAGGGAGGGCGGCACCCCCTCAGGCGCCGAGCCGATGAACTCAGAACGCACGGCCGCCATGCAAAACGCTTTGTGTAGTGCGACGCGGCGATTGCAGGCATGGTGCATCGTTCCGGGAATCCGGAACGATATGTGCAATGATCAGATCTTGCTGCAAACAGCAGGTGCAGTTGACGGTTCTGCTGCCATTCCTGCTTCACAGCATCCACCAAGATCTAGAAGATATCGCAGCATGCTCTCAAGCAGCCACGCCACCCGGCTGCGGCCCACAGCTCTGACACAGCCTTTCAGACACATCTCGGCGGCTCGACGTCGTCCTTTTCGGCAGGCGACACGTGAGCATGATTAAAGTGTGATGGATGTACAGCCTGGAGGTCCAACAACAATCACGGACCGCTCACGCCAGTCTTGGTGGTTCTTGCAGGTGCCGAAGCTGGGGACACCAAGACACTTCAGCATGCGCAGCCGGAGCTCAGCAGGAGGCACCTGCTGCCCCTGAGCGCTGCAGCGGCGCTTGCGGCAGCCGGACTCCGATGGGCGCCGTCCGCTGCCGCGGAGCCCGGCGCAAACCCAGTCACCGGCACCCGCGGGCCACTGACGATGGCTGAGCCGACTGACACAGAAGGGGTGCGCGCATCTGACTGCTGAAGATTGAACGTGGGTACTAACTCTGAGTGCCGCCTGGATCGGCAAGCCGAAAATATGCACATGCATTGAGTGTGCTCCGCCATGCCGCTACAGGCAACACTCATCCACAGGCGTGTTCTTGACGCCATTTTTCTGGCGCCGCGCAGTTTTTGAAGATAGAGGACGCGATCCTGGCGTACAGATTCGCCTACCCGGTGCAGACGGCGTCTGGCAAGGCGCTGCCGGTCGTGTTCTCGCGGCGGCCGGAGCGGTACTCGTCAGCGCCACCGCTGTCGCCGGATGCCCGGCAGCGCATCGTCTGCAGCCTCGTCAGCCTGGCGGATAGCATCACGTACACAGTCACAGTGGGCCCCGCAGCCGGCGTGCTGAAGGGTGCCAAGCCTGAGGCGTGGCGGCCGCGGGACGTCGCGGCGACCGTGCTCATCGACAGGTACCAGCTTGTACATAGCCCATTCCAGGCTGACACACCGCCCCTGAACGCTTTGACATTCCGTCACACGCATGCTGGGGCCTGCTGCAACAATAACATACGGCTAGCTAAGTGCATCCTCACAGCAATGATGGTTTCATCAAGCGCTGCCGGCTGTGCTGACATCCTGATTTCACCTACCAGGTCGACGTCCCGCACCACGTCGGGGCAGCGTGTGGCGCTCAACAGCGTGGAGGCGGTGTCGCAGAAGGACGTGGATGGGCAGGTGTACTATGTGTACGAGCACCTCTCGCAGGTGAGGCCCCAGTGGAAAGGACATGATCTATGAACGTGCTGCAGCCTATCCGCCACGTGAGTTCTTGACACCATGTTGTGTGCAGCATGGGCAACCATGCGGTTGCACGTCGGAACGAAGCTGGTCTGTGTGTCTGCGCAGGGGTCGCCCACAGATTCAAACCCATCGCAGGAGACATACAGGCATGCTCTGGCGACGTCTACAATGCGGCCGGCCTCTGACGGCACACCGTACCTGTACACTCTGAACCTGTCGTGCCCGGAGAAGCTGTGGACGGAACTGCAGGCCGAGTTTCAGAAGTCGATCGACTCCTTCCGGCTTGTCGCCACAACGCAGGTGAGCTCTGGACGCTTCTGCTCACAGATGCTTGACTCCTGCATGTGCATGAGTCCTGCTACCTACGGTCTCCGTGCTGATGTCTTCTACATGGCACTGCCGCAGAGTTATGTGGCTCCGGACGTAGAGCCGTGGCGATTCTTCTAGTTGTAAGTCGATGTAGCTGCAAGGTTTCGGAACAGCGGTTCAAGGAAAAGGAGGACACAACCCAAATTGCAATACACAGTGCCTTGCAAGATTGGTGCAAACGCCAAATTCGACGAGCCGCAACGCATCCATGTCTGTCAAATTCACCCGCTGCCCTCTGCCTTGTCCTCCTCAGACCCAAAGATCTTCTTCAGCCAGCCCGGCGTCGTCTGCTTGCCGCTTCTAGTCTTCCCCGGTATATACTGTGATACGAACACACCATGGATGAGGAAAAACATAAGCACATCAGAAACATCTTGTTCAATCGCAGTCAAGCTGCGCCTTGCCGTACAAAGCACGATGACATTACCCTGAGGCCAGCGCAGTCGCCAACGCCATCCTCTGCCTGTGTAAATTGTCATCAACACGTCAGTTCGCAGTCTTGATGTGAGAAGGGTTGGTGCGGCAAACCGCCAGGGCGACGCACCTGTCGGTAGCAGTACTTCTCTTGCAATTCCTTTTTGTAGCGGTCACGATTCTGCTCTGATCGCTGCAGCAGGGATTTGACCAGCTCGGTGCCTTCCAAGCGGATGTCCTCCTGCGGCAATCATTTCGCACAGAGCGTCGATGAGGATTCGTTGTAGTTGCCGGTGAGATGCATGCTTGTCCAGCAGAAGTGGCAGTTACCTCAGTCTTCTCCAGGGTTCCGACGAGTGCATCGACTGGGGCCTCGTCTGCGCGGGCTGGCCGCTGGCCTGCATTTTATACAATCATCATGCATGTCATGAGTGCGTCAGGAAACGGAGGCCTGATAGGAACATGCACCGCGGCAACACCGAATATTGCAGAGCTGCACGCCTGTGGAAGATAGTGAACTTGTAACAGAGACAAGCGAAAGCACAAGATGTCGTCAAACGCATATCAAAGCATCTGCATGCACACTGCGGCAGTGCTCACCGCTGAGAAGCAGCGCTCCGGCGCCGACTGAGGCAAGCACAGCTCGCCTGCGCGTAAGTACGGCATTTGGAGCTGCTCTACAGCCGACTGCCTGTATCCTGACATGCTCCTGTGGCCGCTGGGCCGAGCAAAATGGACGCACCTGGCACGAAGCCATCATCATGACAATCAAATGTTGAGATTATCGGATGCGAACAGCACCGGCAATAGCATTCATACAGTACAAAGTGATTGTTGATTCAATCTGTGGACTGTAGGCACGTCGCACAAGCGGCAAACGTGCTACCTGCCAGGTCATGCTCAGCTGGCAGGGGAATATACGAGAAGCTTTGCGAAGAGAGTCTCGACCAGAAGCGCTTCACCTTAGCATGCATCTGGCAGCAGTCGTCGTCAGCAATTCGCACGAGAAGCGTTGTAGAGGAACAACTACCGACTGGCAGGGCCGCTCGCCGCTGCTGCGTAGAGTGCCGCTGGGTTCACGAGGCATTTCACCACCCGATATTCATGGCGTCAAACGGCCTCGGCGGCAGCAGCAGCGAGCCGAATGTGGCCACTGTACCGTCATCGCAGCAGCTGAATGTCGCCGGGCGCCATCAGCAGACACGCCCGGCCTCTTCAGTGGCTCAGATAGAAGCGTGGGCGTGGGAACGGGCAGCGCAGCCAGGCAGCAGGCCTGGTAACAGCAGGCCCCAGAAGTCTCGGAGGCCGCAGCAGGACTGTCAACCTCAAGAGCCATCGCGCTCAGCGGAGGACAGCTCGGCATCCGATGACACGACCAGCACGTCCGCGGCAGCGACGGACCGCGGCAACGGCGGCGCCGCCGAGCAGGGAGCGTACGGGCACGTGCACCTCACAGACCCGCTGGAGGCTCGAAACCGCGTGCGCTTCGCTGCGCAGCAGCACGAGCCTCGCAGCCGTGTACGCTTTGCGGCGCAGCCGCACCACCATGCGGACCCGCACCAGCACCTGCACCCGCACGGGCAGATGCTGCAGCCACAGAGCCAGCAGCAGCAAAGCCAGCGGCACTCGGGCGGCAGCCTGCAGGTACAGCTGCAGCAGGCACAGCGCATGTACAGGCAGCGGCAGCAGCAGCTGCAGGAGGGCCAGCCAGCGCAGCAGCCGGCGCTCTCTGCCAGCGCCCCGGAGTTCCGCCCTGGCGATGCGACAGCAGGCAGCCCGGCAGGCGCAGCGGCTGCGTCCCCATGTGGCAGCAGCGGCAAGCTCGAGGCTGAAGCATGCGTGATCTGCTGCGAGCCTGCCGAGGTAGGATACATACATGTATCCTGCAATGTTGAATCCACGTGTCGCAATGTGGTCAGCGTCTTGACTACGGAGTACGCACACACTGCAAAAGCTCCTTGTAGCGGCATGTCTTCTCGAACGCCCATCAGTCAGTCTCCCACTGGTTTTGTCTACTTCCCCCGCAGGCGATCGCAGTAGGCAGCTGCCAGCATCCAGATGCGCCCATCTGCGCCCGGTGCTGCCTGCGGCAGCGGCTGTGCTACCAGGTCAACAAGTGCCCGCTGTGCAATGCGGCACAGGAAGAGGTGGGTCAGCGCATGCTGCGGATGTGTGAAACTTGCAGCAGGCCACCCATAACTGTCACGAAGTGCAATGCAGGGCTGTCATCTGGCTTCAGCTCCGCTGACACACAAGTACACATCCTGTGGCAGGTGGCGATTGGGCGGTGGCGGCCGGGCGGCATGCCCAGCCTGGCAGAGTATGAGGACCGCCGGCACTTGCTGTGGCAGCAGCCCAAGTGGGCGCGCGGCGTGCTGGTGAGCAACAAGCATCAGCCGCACATGCTTATCGCTTGCCACACCCACATCTGTGGCAGTAACATTTCTGGTTGCATTGCCGTGCTTCAGCTGCATGCTTCGCTGCTGTATGCTGCACTACTTAGCTTAGACTTGGTCACAGATCAGGTACAAGACCTGCTTATGCTCACTTGACATGTCACATCTTCTCGTCAATTGCATTACATTGCTCTAATGCACAATATCTTCATTACTGATTCCAGGTGGACGACTCGGAGCCGGTGCTGGCGGCGCGCCGCGCGCCGCTGCACGTGGAGCTGCAGCGCATGACGGGCTGCGCCTGCCCCGTGTGCGACGCCGCGGGGCAGGCCAAGCCGTTCCCCTCCACCAAGGAGCTGCGCACGCACGTGGAGCGCGTCCACCGCAAGCAGCTATGTGTCACCTGCGTGCATGTGAGGCGACTGTTGCTGCTACCATTGCACTACTCACCCTGTTCCACTCTGGTTGCATGCGGCCTTGCACGGCTGTACAGGGCTTGACATCAGCATCGGCAGCACCGCTGAATGGGGAACGGCTTCGCACGGAAGACGAGCGAGGCATCTTGACGCCGTGACGCCGTCGTCCCGCAGGCCCGGCGCAACTTTGTGACGGAGCTGCCGCTGTACTCGGCGACGGAGATGGCGGAGCACCAGAAGGGGCACCCGCGCTGCAAGTACTGCAAGCAACACTACTACAGTGCGGACGAGCTGTTTGCGCACATGCGGGCGCGGCACTTTGGGTGCGAGGTTTGCCAGCGGCGCGACGGCGCATTCCACTATTTTCGCGACGCCGAGGGCCTCACCGAGCACCTCAGGTTTGTTTCGCATCTGCTGCAGCTGGTAGCCTCCGCAACGCACACAATTCTTGCCAGTTGCGGCCCAGTTGCCACCATGTGCCTTGGCGATGTGCTGCTGGTGTGCACATCATCGTGGCGTCCCATCGAGTCTGTGTTCAGCAGATGAATGGTTTTCAAATCTCAGAGGAGAAACGAGCTTGCATACGCCACCTCGAGGCACTCAGGCACTTGGTACCGATCATATTCATCAGTAGTGTCAGGCGAAATATCCTCTCAACTCGATGCAGGGCGGACCACTTCCTGTGCGAGGAGGAGGACTGCCAGAATGCATTCATGGCATACAGCACAGAGGCTGAGCTGGCGCAGCACCGGCGGGACCGGCACAGCCGCGTCATGCCGCGCTTCAACCGCGACGCAGCGCGGCGTGTCGACATCGACTTTGGCTTCGGCAGTCGCGGCCGCGGGCCGCCGGCTGCAGGCGCGCCGCAGCGGCAGCAGCAGCAGCACCAGAGCCTGCAGCAGCGGCCGGCGGTCGCCGAGCAGCAGCCGCGCCCATCGCAGGCTTCAGGTACGCTGCTACATGCACGCTGCAGGTTGAGGTTCCAAATCGGACCCTGCGTCCAGCATTGCTGCATTTCGCTGCTTAAACAAGCCCTGCTCGCGCATGCAGCTGTATTGCCAGCGTGCCAGACAGCCTCTCGCTGCCAGGATCAAGGTGTTCTTTACCTTTTTGGAATCAGCTTGGCGTGACGTCTCTTGCAAGAACCTTCAGATGTCGTAATCTTCTTCATCTTCTTCATCTTCTGAAGAAGATCTTCTTCTTCATCTTCTTCAGAAGGTTTTGCGCTGATTGACGACGACGTGGGCCTGGCGGAGGATGCCTTTCCGGATCTGCCGCTGAGCCAGCGGCCGGCTCAGGCGGCGGGCCTGTCGCACTGGGAGGCGCAGCGCCTGTCCGCCCAGGCATCTCAGGTGTGACGCTGTGCCTGCGGCGGGTGTGAAGCCGGTCTCCAGCATGTAAACAGTGTATGGATCAATGCACCACGGGTGCTGTAAGCTGTGTGGTTGCAGATGCCCTGCCTTTGGCCCTTCGAAGCTGATTCCAGTTCGAACAAGTGATTGATTTGTTCGGCAGGCCGACGAGGCCTTCCCCAGCCTGAGCGGCAGCGACGGCGGCGGCGGTCCGGCGCCGCCCGCGACTGCGGCTCAGCATCCAGGTGGGCGCTTCCGGTCCCGCGGCGCCTCGCAGCCGAGCAGCGGCGCGCCGGCGCAGCGGCCGCGCACACACGAGCAGATGCTGGCGCGCCAGTTCTTCCCCGGCGAGTTCGACGACGAGTCAGAAGCTGCAGCGCCGTCGGCGGCGCCGGCGGCCGTGGCGCTGGCGGCGCGCCAGCCCGCAGCCGCCGCCCGTGCCCAGCCCAAGCCGCTCGTGCGGCAGACGGTCAAATGCCCCTGCGGCCGCCGCAGCTCGCACCAGGTGGTGGAGCAGGGCGCGACGGCGCCGCCGCCGGCGTGCGACGCCGCCTGCGAGCGGGAGCAGCGCCGCAGCCGCCTCGCCGACGCCTTTGGCGTGGACAACCCGGAGCAGTACACCGCCGTGCACGAACGCAACAGGTGAGAAGCGCTTCCTCCACCTGTCTTGTCCTTCTTGTGGGCAGGTGACGGCACAAAGGATGCAGAGCTTCGGGCATGCCAGACTACACAGCTCGACATGTGATTGCTTGCTGTGCTACGAGCTGCATGGTGGTAGCAGTCCCTGGTGACATGTAGGCAATTGACGTGCCGGCGCTGCTGCTGCGAACACAGGATACCGCTGTACGCGGACAGCCTGCTGCTGGCGGCGCGCAAGCACCCAAATTTCCTGAGTGGCGTCGAACGACACCTGGCGGCCTTCCTGGCAGAGCCCGCCGCCAAACGCTACGCGCTGCCGCCGATGCCGCGCGAGGTGCGTGCTGTGCAACAAGGCTTTCAAATTTCGCCAATATGACCCGACAGTCGCACCCCCCAAGATACTGTGACCGACTCGGTTGTCAAAGCGAGGGATACATGCAAGGGTCTCTGCTACGAGACCGCTCAAGGCTCTCACAGTCGCACCCAGCCAACATGCCTGCGGCCCCGCCTTCCTTTTCCGTCAAGAAATGCTGCAAATTCAATCCATGCTGGGGCGGCTGCAGGAGCGCAAGCTGGTGCACGAGCTGGCGGAGCACTACGGGCTGACGATGCAGTCGCTGGGGCAGGAGCCGCAGCGCCACATCGAGCTGTTCAAGACGCCCCGCAGCTCCATCCCCGGCAGGCAAGAGTTGCGACGCATATCATGATCTCCTGAAGTTCTGGATCGGCAACCTTGCGCATGCCTGGCCGGGCTCATTCGGCAGACACGAACGAGTTCTTCATCATCCCCTGTGCTCGCTATGCTATTTGTCGGGCCTGGCGCTGTCGCCCCACTGCGCCTGCGTCATTGCCGCATATGATTGGACACACCGCGCTGCTGGGCATGTCGCAGGCTGCTGTCGGAGGCAATCGCGGTGCTGGACGCCGAGCAGCTGGGGCGCATGGAGCAGGAGGCGGCGGGCTACCCGCTGCGGCTGCTGGACGTGGTGCGTGGCTGCGACGTCGGCGCCTTCCTGTCTCGCTGGGAGGGCTCCTTCAAGGTGGGACGCAAAACGCAAAACAGCTTGTGCGAAATGGCAACACCGCCCCAGCCTCACTCAGGCTGCTGGACTTGGCGCGTGGCTGCCACGTTGGCGCCTTCCTGTCCCGCTGGGAGGGCTCCTTCAAGGTGGGGAGAGGAAATGTTTTACACCATTCCAGCTTCACTCAGGCTGTCAGGGTGAGAACATGTGCCTGCCTGTCCTACTGGCTGGGCTCCTTCAAGGTGGGAGCTGAACCAATGAGAAGTCAAGCTCGGCCTGAAGCGTCACATGCCAGTGAGAGGGGAGTAATGGTTCAGCTCCAAGCTGTCGCGAACCCTGAAAATGAAGGCAGCTCGCGGAGGCTCCTGCTGAATCAAAAGTGTTTGCTGCCTGCCCGGCAGCTGCCCTTGGCCATGCTTGGGCGCGTGCAAGGTGCACTCAGCTTGACGTCGGTGTTGCTGAAATGGTCTTTCCGGTCCGTCTGCAGCTGCACCCGCAGCCGGGCGCGGGCGCGTGCATCGTGCGCTTCACCAGCGCCGGCGCGCTGCAGGAGGCGCTGCAGCAGCTCGGTGGCGGTGTGCGCGGCAAGTTCCGCGTGGACCCTGATGCCATCCGAGCGTACGCCAAGCTGCAGAGGCCGCCGGCGACGGCGGGCCAAGCACCCTCAGCAGCGTCAGGTATTCATACTTTACACACCCTGTCTGCGCGGCACGCGGTTCGTGCGTGCTTCCACACCTGGACGCATCCGATGCACAGGAGGTTTGCGCCAGGCATTTCCCACACTGCAGGCATTCCCACATGGCGCAAGCCTCGGCAGCGCATCCAGCACGACGGCATCTACCCACAGCTGGTGCGTGTCATGGTGCCGTCACGCATTTGCACCGACGTCATGCATTTGCATATCACTGCCGTCATGCATTTGCAGGCGCCAGGCCTTACGCGTCTGGCGGCGCACCCAGCCTGCCAGCGGCGCAGAGTGCGCACCCAGCCAGACCCGTGGCGGCTCCGGCGCAGGCGCAGCAGGCGATGCCGAAACGGCCGCGGCCGCCTTATCGGCCGCCTATGCCGCAGATGCGGGTGCAGGGCAGTGCTGATCCATGGGATGATTTACAGGACATGCACAGGGCATAGTCATGCCGCCGCCAAAATGCAGGGATTTGCCTTGGCCTGTGGTTCTTACAGTGCTTGCGGCAGCTACAGGGCGGACGTTCAGGCGAAGTTGATGGGTGAGTGGTTTGTTCAATTTTGGTCGGGTCTCTGAGTGCAGGGTGCGTGTAGGCAGAGCTCTGACAGCGAACATGTGCGCACGCTGCTGTATGGCTGCGGCTGATGCCCGGTGCAAGCGGACGTCCGGTGTAAACAGTCTAGCGTCCGGATCATCCTCGTCAAGCTGTTCTGTTTACGCGTGGCCTCATCATCTATCTTTTATCATGTTTGGTTGTACCAACTCGCATGAAAGTGCAGCATTACCGTACACTTCCCGTACACCCTGTCAGAGTGCCAACCTGATTTCAACATGAAGCTCTGCAACTCCACCATGCCCCACATGCTGATAAAGTGCAGAGCCAGGCAGCCATAAGGAAACAAGATTGCAGACTCTTGCACCTGGGTGGGACGTGCTTCGATTCCCCAATCTTGAACTGATCAAGTTGGCGCGCGCTGTATGTCTCCACTGGCAGCCCTGCCAGCATTTGCGAACAACATTGACTGGCGAAGCATCGTCCAGTGATGAAACTTGGCGCCAGCATCGTCGTTGCCTTCTTGGTGTGCTGGTTGTACCTTGCGGCCGCGGTGCGCGATCTGGACAGGAATTCAGCGCTGATAGGCTACAGGGAAGTCACATCAGAACGCATCGTGATCAAGACGTCATATGGAGAGGTGAGGCGGGGCAGTCTCTTCGCACCCACTCTCAAAGTGGCAGCGGCATGCATGTTCATGAATCGCCCCTGCCATGAGAGTTCCATAACGTTTCCTGAAACGCGCCGAGCTCGTCACATGATAACCATACAGATCCGCATCCGGGCCTATCACGACAAGGCTCCAGTAGCAGCCAAGCTCGTCACGGACTTGGCGAAGAACGGCGTGGCGCCCAGCTTGAACTTTTACCGGCATGAACATGCAACTCAGGTGTGTGGTGCCTTTCCAGATCGTTCTGCAAAGCAGGCCATGTGATGTGTTGCAAGAGGCTTGAGGAACTGATTGTATCACACACCGCAGGGCTGGGGCGTCGATGGCTTTTGGGGCCCGCCATATGGTCTCTTGCAGGGAAGCTTGGGGGATGTTGAAGCTACGCCGCCGTTCGAAAACGGCGTCGACATAGAGTGAGTCTCCCCACATCTTCTTACTCTGGCCACATCTGCATTACTCTGACCAACCGTGTTCAACATACCGATACAGGATTGACACCCGGAGCTTGGCGTGCCGACACCCTGAGGATTGTGAACCCCACCGATGCAGGAAGGGGCATGTGTGCTTCATACCCAACACGAAGGAGTTTTTTATTGCGACCGTGCCGCATCCAGAGTGGAACCGCGCGCACGCTGTCTGGGGCGAGGTAAGAGCCATACTCCATTGCGTTGCCTGTCGCGCTCGGCGCCTGCATTTACATGCTTGGCACCGCATGCGCTGCCCATAGTCTTTTGCACTATTGGACACGATTGGGTTACGCAGTGATTATCTCTAGGCTTGAGGCTTAGACTGCTGAGATTGGGAGGACTTTCTGGTTCATCTGCCCAACTGAACTGCTGCAGGTTGACGACTTGGACGTGGTTGACAACACTCCGTTTGAGCCGTCTTTCACGCGGACAGACACGTCCAGCCCGCCGATTGTCACCACGTGGCTAAACAACAGCATCCCGGCCACCATATCGTTACAGAAGTGACGAAGGCGTAAGTGTGAGCAAGTACTCAGGGACGAGATAGCTGTGGAGCGAGGCCTGGCGGCGAGCGGCCGTGGTGCCATCTGCGGCGTCAGCTCGTCGACCCAAGATGGCGGCAGCATAAGACGGGTGAAGAATGATGGCAAGGCGGCGGAGGAGATGATGTCGAGTGACAGAAGAGGATCAAAAGACCAAGACATGACGGGAGGAAAGCTGTGTGGATGGCTAGACCATTTGTGCATAAAATATCGACGATAGCCGCAGCGGCGAAAGTCTGGTGGCATTACGCAGCAACTCTCTCGAGGACATTGTCGAACTGGGTTTGGCCGATTCGGATTGCTCAGTATTGACGTCTATGAACGCTAATCAGCCTGAGTGAGGCTGGAACAGTCTAATCTCTCTCTTTCTCTCTTTCTGCCATGCATGTAGAACCAGGCCAAACAGACGCAGGGTCCAGCTGATAGCACGGACGTGCACGGGCGTGCAGAGATACGCTGGCGACAGGCAGCTACCAACTCTAAGGGTGCGCTGCTCGGCATCTGCGTGGCTGCCGGCAGCTACAGACTCCAAGGGCTGCGCTGCTCGGCTGTCTGCGTGGCTGCCGGCACTGCTGCCGCCGCTCATGGCGGCAGCGGTGAACAGCGTTCGGCACGGCGGTGGAGCGCGGAAAGGTCGCGTGGATGGTCATGCGGACATACAGCTTGAAGGCAGCGAGTCCACGACTTATGTGCTCGCCCATCTGTGCTCGCCACTGTTATGACCTATACATGCGCTAGGTGTTTTAAACCCTACGTTGCAAGGCATAACAAAGTACAGCCGCATGACTAACCCCTCCGATACCATGCTTCGCTTGCAGTCCGCACCACAATGCACTTTGCCGTAGTGACTTTGGTTACGAATCGCATTTACAAGCTGCTGGACCTCGAAAGACATGAACACCATGCAGATGACACGCGTGATGCCCGGCCGGCTGCTGATGACGCCCAGCGCGTGAGTGCGGTGCATGCTGCGTGGCTCGCCTGCATGCTTGCGGTGGCAGCGACATGCATGCTTGCTGCAGTAACGCCTGCACTCATCACGGCTGCCGCATTTCATGCCAAGCCGGCCGCCTGGGACTGCCACGAAATCGCATCGAGTCATATTTGTTAACTCCTCCATGTACCCGCAGCGTGCGCACGCAGAGGTGCGCCCGCCAGCCGGTCACTCGGGCGGCGATGTCGCAGCCGTCGGAACCAGTGTCTCCCGGCGACATGACGCCGTCGTCGGGCAGCACGCAGCAGCTCAACTTCGAGCCATTCCAGGAAGTGGGTGGTGCAAGCCGTTTCTGCGCACACCGCAACATGTGTTTTCCTTGACTTGCCCTTGAACTGCTCATATAGCACAAGACCGAGCCATGCCAGATGCTGTGCCAGGTCAAGCCGGAGCTGGTGCATGTGTCGCAAGCGCCGGTGGGCGAGTCCTATGCGCGGCTAGATTACCACGAGGAGTGCGAGGCAGCCGTCAACGAGCAGATGAAGTGAGGCCCTTCCCGCAGCCTTCCCGGGTGGTGCTGCTGCCAGCTCTGAGGACAGAGGTCCTGCTCACTGTTACCCCGCGGCAGCCTGCATCGCCACAGCCCGGCAGGCAGTGAACCTAGGCAGACTCATCGTTTGACATCCTTGTTTGTGTACCGCAGCATTGAGCTTACAATCTCATACGTCTACCTGTCGCTGCATTCCTACGCGGACCGCGACAATGTCGGCTTGCCGGGCTTTGCGGAGTGGTTTAAGAACGAGAGCGACTCGGAGCGCGAGCATGCGCAGCTGCTACTTAACTTCCAGAACAAGCGCGGCGGGCGGGTCAAGCTGCACACGCTTGTGGCGCCAGAGATGGAGTGCGTCTTTGCTGCCCTGTGGCTGTGCTGTGCTCGTGCTAGGCGCCAGAATTGGAACCCGGCACCACATCTGTCCTCTCATGAGCGTCATGTTTGGATGCATCATGTGTTGCTAGTGTCGGTGACAGCATCTATACCAAACATCTACACCTTGCCACCTTGACACGGGCACTGGCGGTCCATGCCATGCTGTTCTCCCTTCACACTCACATCGCGAAACGCGCCGCAGGTTTGCGAATGACGTGAAGGGGGACGCACTGTACATGATGGAGCTGGTGCTGTCGCTGGAGAAGCTCAACTTCCACAAGCTGCGCCTGCTGCACGACATCGCGTGCAAGCACGACGACGCCGAGATGGCGGACTTCATCGGTGCGCCACCTCCTGCGGCTCGCACGATTGCCGGGCTGCTGCTGGCGCTGCTGTTTTCTGCCAGGCGCAGCGGTCTGGTGCCTTGAATGTGGCTGCACAATCGCAACCGTGAAATCTTCTCACAGAGCCGCGTGCGGCATGTGTTAACCGTTCATGATTGCCAACACCAGGCTATATGAATGCTCTTGCAGAGGGGCAGCTGCTGTCGGACCAGTCGAAGTCGGTAAAGGAGGTGGCGGAATATGTGTCGCAGCTGCGGCGTGTTGGCCAGGGCCTCGGCGTGTACGAGGTGAGCTGCCAGCCACTCTGTCTCGCGACATTGCCCTGTCTGGACACGCTTGTCGGCTCCTTGGCATCTCGGTGCAACCGTTGACATGCAGCGCGTGTGCGTGAGGAGCCTCTGCAGACGGCAGACACCAAATTGTGAGAGCACGTGCCTTCCGTGCGACTTCTGGGGGAAGTCACTGACGCCTGTTCTGTCGTGTGCAGTTTGACAAGTACCTCGCTGCGGAAGCGGGCGCTGCTGCTTGAACGTACTGTCGTGGGGGTGGAGAATGGCGCCGAGTCTGCTGGTAGTTGCCGCATGTACAGCACTTGCTCGACTGGGCCTGTGCCCGCGGACATTTTGAGGGGGAATTGACACGATGCTCCACCGGAGCTGCCGAGTCACGGCAACAGCGTTTGATCGCTTGGTGTACAGCGTTTGATCGCTTGGTGTGCATGGTTTCCATCATCGTGAGGTCCCAATGGGCGGCATCTAGGACAGCAAAGCTTAGGTAGGAACGCCGTCCGCGGTCTTTGAGTAGGCCACGGCCGGCGTCGCATGTGATTGGCATGTAAGGTTGGGATGTGACACATGCATTCTGCATGCTAGAACGACAACGCGTGTCCGTGTCGTGTCAAGGCAGGCCATATTTGATCACTCGCTCTTGCACCCAAGAAGCAGTGTCGTCACCACTGCTTCTGCCACGTCACAACTGCCCCACATGCAAGCGTGGTTTTGTGAAGCCAGAATCCGCTAGCAGAGCAAAGAAGAATCATTGCAACTGTGTTACAAACTTTTGGCCGCGATATGGCTGCTGGACGCGAGCTGGTGCGGCAGCCTGGCTTCACGCCAGCGCTGCAGGTGTCCACTGCCTCCAGCATGTGCAGCTGCACGACTGTCGTCCAAGCCGCAGGCAAGCGCCACCCGCCGTTGCAGAAACTCCCAAGATCGCCATTTTCGGGGGCTCGCAGGCTGGCTGCCGCTGACACAGCCGTGCACCGCTCATCGCGGCGCGCCCGCTGGTGCGCGGCGAGCAGTGCAAGCGGGCCGCCAGCGGAGCAGAGCGGCGCAGCTTCCCTGACCGACGACTCCGCAGCCGATGCTGACATTGACAGAGCCACAGATGCGGCAGCTCTGCCGGGCAGCGTGGAGGTGCTGTACGGACCGGTGGCTGCATTTGGCGTCGCGCTCGCGGCGCAGCAGCAGGCGGCGTTTGTGGCGGCGCAGCAGGAAATCCAGCAGAAGCAACAGGAGGCAGATGCGCAGCAGCAGGGGGTTCGGCAGGGGCAGCCACAGGCGCCGGTGGCGGCGCAGCAGAGCAGCGACGCCACCATCGCGGGTGCCGGCGCTGCCGCAGGCGCGGCAGCGGCGTTTGCGGCCTGTGCCGCCCTGGCGGCGCCCGCGGCGAAAGGCGGCCAGTCGCCGGCCCAGCAGCCATCTGGCGCCAGTGCGGGCGGTGACGCCGCCTCGTCAGCCGCTGCTGACGACACCGTGGCGGCGGACAGCAGCAGGCCAGCCGGCCTCGGCGGGCTGGACATGGCCGCGGCTGTGCGGGAGCGGCTTGCACAGGCAGCGAAGTACAGACAGGTGGGCAGAGCAGACACCGTGTGCTGCATGTGGTGCAACACACAGCTCCTGCATCCGCAGGCTATGCATCTGCTTGCAGCCACCGGGCCGGCAATTGGCCTGCGTGAAAGAGGACCGCAACCCAGCGTCGTCGGATTCTCGGAAGCCGAGACTTTGGAGTTTAAAGGATGTGGAACTTGTTCTGCCAGCACAGGCAAAGAATGAGGCAGAAGCCAAGCGAGCAGAGGCGGGCGATGAAGGCGGCGACGAAGATGACACTGCTGCGAGAGTGGGACGCAACAGCGGCAGCGCCGACATCGCTGCGGGCTTCCTCGCCAATGTCATGCAGAACAACGCTGCGCCGCCGCCAAGTGCAAGAACCGTCAGCATGGGTGAGCCGCAGTGTCGACAGTTCTCCAGACACTTGCATGCTGCAACCTGATGCTGCTGAGCCGCCCGACGCGATATCTCTGCGGCTCGAACGTCATGATGTCAAGACGCCTCGCCTTGACAGTTTGAGCACTTTTGAGCAGGAACTATCGCCAACGGAATTTAGGACCTAGACTGGCATTCACTCGAGAGACCCACCCCCTGCAGAGAAGTTCACGCAGCAGAAGGAGGCAGAGCGGCGGCGGAACGTGGAGATCATCACTGTGGAACGCGACTACCAACCCGCGGAGCAGGGCGGCTATGCCGATGGTTACAAGCCAAAGGTGAGCGTTTCATTGTTGATGATTGAATTGGCGTTTTTGTTGCTTCGAAGGTAGCACGTCTTTCGCACACATCGCCTGATCTGGCATCCAGCTGCACCGTACCTGCTGCAGGGGAGCCCGGGCCGCTCGGTGATATGACGGCAGCCCTACCGCTGCAATGCAGGTGGCCACGTGGGGCATGTTCCCGCGGCCAGAAAATATCTCAAAGGCGTTCGGCGGCGGCCGGACGCTCAAGCCGGGGGAGGCGCTGGAGAGCGAGGACGCCCGGGCCGCCCGCGCCCGCCGCGTCTCTGAGGTACATGCGAAAACAACTCACTTCGCGTCCGCTCTCCGGGAGCTGTGATGTCTCCCCTTCCTTGCAGCGGGACACAGGATCATTCGCTGGAGGGTTTCAATTTCGCTGGCGCTGGGTCAGCTGAGCTGGCTGCCGTCTGGGGCTGCCGTTCAGGACCCTGCGACGCATGTTTGCTGGGTGTGCGCAGGCCATGCAGAAGTACAAACAGGCGTCAGGCATCGACGTTGACCCGGCAATCCAGCAGGAGGCGCAGGTGAGTTGCAGCAACAATGCCTGCGACGTTGCTACAACCCCTGGGTTTGGCTGTTACTGCTCAGAGTACGGCAGCTGCAGCAGCGCAATCACATGCGAGCTTTGGCGCGTGCCAAATCTCCCGCGCCTTGCCAAGTCCTTCGACAGCAACTTGCCGCTGCTCTCCGGGGCGCAGGCGCGCTTCGACGAGGGTATGGCGCAGTTTCGCGCCGGGCAGCTCACGGCGGCGCTGGTGCACTTCACAGACGCCGCGGCGCTCATGCCGCTGCGCTCGCCGGTGCGCCTCCAGATCGACGATAGAATGGTTGATGAACCCAACCGTGCATCAGCAAATTCCTTCTTCGAAGGTGCTGTATTGAAGGTGCTGCAAATGAAGGTGCATGTGGCGATCCGATATTGGGATCCGACCGACCGGAGTGTGAGCTTCACACCACGTTGTTCATGGCATTTGCATATGCACCTGCATATCCAGGCGCATGTAGGCCCTGTGCGGATCATCAGCACCATCTATGTGCCTTCTCGGTTGCAACCCCGCATGAATGTCAGACAGCGCTCTGACCCCCTGCGCTGTTGTGCGCCACCAGATTGGCGGCGACGCGCGTCTGCACCAGGCCATCACGATGGACTCGCTGGGCAAGTCACAGGAGGCCAAGGTGCGACTGCAGACTTCCGGTGTTCAAGGCAGCTCCAGATCTGCCGTTGCTGCACAGGGGCGGGCAACCCTGTTGATGGGGTGCTGCAATTTGGGCTGAGATGTCGCGCCAACGAGCACCAGCACACAGCTGGTGTCAGGGCATTTGCAGCTGTTTGCCGATCCATGCTCCTGCTGGTTGACAGGCCATGTACTCCAGGCTGAAGGGGCACCCCACCGGCACGATTGCCAAGCGCGTGAGTCGGCTTCTGGGCGGTTTTGAGGTACTGTCTTTTGATCGCGTTTGGCTTCCTCCTCCTCTTTGCATGTCTGCATGTCCCTCAAGACATGGTCGCAATGCGGATGCAGCTGCAGAGATGCGGCGCCCAAGCGGCAGGCGCCGCCAACGCAGGGGATCCGTGGGGGGCCGGTGGCACACGCCGGGTGTTGGTGTGCAGCCCTGCCACACAGTTTGCGCCGCATGCACCCTGTGGTTGCAATGCATGCAGCACAGTCGCTGAGCCATTTCCTTTCTTCCCTTCTGCAGGCCATGACCTTCCTGAAAGCGGAAAGCTTCAGCTATGCTGTCAAGCCAAATGAGTATCAGAAATACTTCAGGTGACTTCATATTTTCTGTGGCCAGTATCTCTTGCTGCTTTTGTATGCAGCAGCGGTACGGTGTGCAGCGATGTGCAGCTATGTGCGGGTTTCGTGACGACTCAACTTGTCACAGGGCTGTCGTGGGTGAGCCCATTGTGGTCAGGGGACGGGTTAAAAGCTGCATTTTTCCTCGCCGCGTTTTCTATTCACACCATGGCGCCCCCTGCAAGATTGCGCCGTATGCTGACCCGTGCCCTGCATCACTGCAGGAGAGTCGAATCGACGTACAACCTAATGTACTGTTCGAGCGCGGGCAAGGAGGAGGAGGACCTGCGGGCGCCGACGGTCATCGCGGTGGCTGTCATGGTGGCGCCGCTGCTGCTGCTGGGCGCCAAGATACTTTTGAAATAAGGGGTTTTCAAAGTGCGGCTGCTCACAGTGCTGCAGCCGCAGAGCCAGCACGCATTTGCAGTCCTCCAGGGCGTGCGTACCTCATTCCAACATTTGACGGAAGGCTCTTGGCCAACACGAAAACAGCGGCAGCCCACGGCAAAGTTGTGTCACTGTATGATACGGTAGGAATGGCAGCATTAACGGGGATTGATATTGCTGCACATGGTGCTGCATCTGTGTTGGGGAACGAGGACATGTGCTGCAAGTCTTTCCAGGCACAGAACAACAACAGGCACAGCGATTTTGGTTGGGGAGGAGTGACCGAGCGTTGGACACGCCATTGACTATTTCAACACCCTGCGTCAGAACGGGTCTGCAATCAAGACCGGAACAAAAGCGCGCAGGTACTTAAACCTGCAGCTCGATGACACCCCCACCTACACACGCTCGCCACGAAACAGCTACAAACCACTCAGCAACGTTGAACGCTACAGGCTACCTGTTCAAAAGGCATGGGTGGACGCTGGCAGAAATTGCAGGCGGCAGCAGCGCATCAGTGAGGGAACCGACTTTGCCGCAGCGGCAGCCTCCTTGAGGCTTCCAGCCAAGGCTCGCTCGTTGGCTGCACAGGCCGGGACGTTGGCGGCCACAGCAAAGCCGCAGCATGCAGCGCCCCAACACCGGCGTCCAGCACGCCCTCGAATGAGCCTGCGGCCTCGCCGTCAGCGCGCTGTCCGCACTGCTGACCCGCAACCCTGCTATCAGATGCGGGGCAGGTCTGCCCGGATCTTCTCCTTCTGGGTGCTGTCCAGCCTGCGGGGGAAGTCCACCTGCCATGCAGAGAGACCTCACTTTCAGCCGCTGACAATGCATATCTCATAGCAGATTGGCAGAAGACACAGGTGCTAGGTAAGCTGCACACCCTGCGGCTGTTGAGCCCCGGCCTGGAGGAACTGCATAGACGAATACAGGAGCACCAACGGACAAGCAGCGCCAAGGGGATAGCAGCGCCAAAGCTGCCGCGGGGCACACCTTGAACTTGATGCGCAGGTCGCCAAACTGGCCGGGCGACTTGCTGATGGGCATGCCCTTGCCGCGCACCACCTTGATCGTGTCCGGCGCGATCACCTGCAGTAGTAACACTGCTGTCGTCAGGAAGAAAGGAGAGATTACATCATGGCGCGGAGAAAGCTAATCAGCCGAAATCGGCTGGAAGCTAGTTGGTGATCAATATAACTAAGTTCAAAAGTTATACATCAACACTCGACTAGTCATCGAGATTTTCTTCGTCGTTACTTCCTCATCCTCCCTCATGCCCGGATCAGGCCTGCTGGCCTGCGGCGAGGCTCCAGCGGGAGCGACGTGCGGCAACAGCAATCGGCAAGCTGCAGGGTGCAAACAAGATTGCACACAGGCAATGTGGACAGCTTCCTGCGTCACTCAGCCTCGACATGAAGGCGACTGACGATAGAACACCAGTGTGCAATGCTGCAGCCGGCAGCAGGCCGGATGGCAGGTCGATCGACGAGCTAGTGGCGGATCGATCCGAGTCTCTTATGTCAATCGACAATGGAGGCCGCAGAGGATGTCTCCTGCCGGCCAAGAGTCTGGCGCGACAGTCAAACATAATACAAAGCACAACCTCGTCCACAGCGATGCGGATCGGGGAACCGTCCAGGTGCGTCAGCTGGATGGTGGTCCCTGCCAGAGCGTCCACCTGCGCACAGATGATTGGAACGTCAATTCTGTTGAACCATAATTCTGATCTGAGGTCTGTAAGCGCAAAATTGCTGATCTGAGGTCTGTAAGCGTAAAACACGAGAACACGTATAATGCAAAAGCATTCAAGCCGTTGTATCCTGCATATAAGCTTAAAAGATGTCATAAACACGCACCAGGGGCACGCGGTGCGTGTACACCAGGTCATTGCCCTCCCGCTTGAACTGCGGGTGCGGTTTCTCGTCTATCATGAAGATGATGTCTGCCGCCTCCCGCCCCGGCCGCTCGTCGCCTGCGCGAGTCATGTGATGCGTGTTGATGATGAGATGCATGAGCTGCGTCTGAACTGTTGTAATTGCTGTAACTATTGTAATGCTGTTACTGCTGCAGCTCGTTCCTCTACCAGAGCAGCATGCTGACGGAGGAACATTGACGATCAGGACATCTGAGCAAGGGGTGAGGAGCGCGCACCCTTCTCTGCAAAGGTGATCTGCAGGGCAGCACACACGGCGACGTCAGCATCAGCAAAACATCAAACCAGGGCTGTTGCCTTGCATCGGACCACTCACGGTGCAACACACCACATTGCAGGCGCAGCAAAGCTCAGCATGGAGTACACAAGCAAACCAGCCAAAGTAAAGCAGTTCAAGCCTCACCTTCGTACCGGCCTTCCAGCCGGCCTTGATGTTAATGGTCAGCACCTCGCTGATGCGCGTCGCCTTGCCGCTGGAGGCGTCGACGACGGTGCGGCTGATCTTCATCTTCCGGGTGCTGCCCTTGTACATCTCCTCCAGCGTCGTCGGCAGCTTGCTCTGCAGCGAGGGGTCCTTGCGCGGCCCCCCCATGCCCCCCATGCCGGCCATGCCTGTTTTCAGCGGGTCCGCACACACTCAGACTCCCTCTTGAATGGCCAGGTCTCTACGAGTTTGTTGAGGCCCCCCGCACGAGGTCCAGCCCTCATGTCTGGCCGTCTGGCCATGGTGGATTGCAGGAGTGGTGCTGGGCCACCTGTTCTCAGAAGCTGCTCGGCAGCAGCTGGACCCAGAGGCTGGACCGACAACTTCACGCCTGGTGCTCACCTGGGAAGCCGCCGCTGAAGCTGCTGCCTCTGCCGCCGCCACCCATGCCGCCGCCCACGCCGCCAAAAAGGTCCTCCATGCCGCCGCCGCCGCCGCCACCGAATGGGCTGCCGCCGCCAAACATCTGCAGATGGTAAGATGTGGGTACCTTCAGTGATGTGCTAGCTAGTGCGGCAGTGGTGCCAAGTAATATAGCAAAATGGTCAATGATAAGGCATGCTGTGAGCACTTCCACCAAGCAACAGTGGCAGGCAAGGATGTGAATAACAATGGTCACCTCTGCGAAGATGTCGTTAGCTGATCGGGGCTGATAGCGGTACGTGCCGCCGCCGCCGCCTGGGAATCCGCCACCCGGGAAGCCGTTTGCGCCGCCAAAGCCGCCGGCGCCGGGCGGCGGCGGCCCCTGCTTCAGGCCCTCCTCGCCGAACTGGTCATAGATCTTCCGCTTCTCTGGATCCGACAGGGCCTGCAGATCACGGTGTCAGCGCCCTTTACTTGCCGAGGGTCTCTGCGACACTCTGCGGTCAAGGACTCAGAGGAACCAAGGCTCACAGGATGAAGCGCGACAGCACAGCGCGGCACATGGCGCCAAAACTCACATCGTATGCCTCGGAGATGACCTTGAACTGCTCCTCCGCCTTTTGCTTGTTGTTGGGGTTTTTGTCCTGCAGCCGGCAGGTGGGGCGTTCAAGGTGATTTATTTTTGCATGCATTGCACTTTTGCATGCCTTGCACAGAAATGCCAATATGCATCAGCGCGCATGCATGCGCAACATGTCAAAGGTCGTCCAAGGAATTTGTGGGCAAGCGCACCGGGTGCCACTTCATCGCCAGCTTACGGTAGGCTGCGTCCATGCAGAAGGGGTTACGATTAGCTCAGCTGCAAGGTCGTACATGGTTTTCACGTCAGATGACAAAGGCAAATCCTCCTACGACGTGGGCGCACCTTTCTTCAACTCATCATCTGTAGCCTGCTTTGACACACCCAGAGTCTCATAGTAATCCTTTCCCATTTCCTGTGCTGTCCGCTTGCCTTTCGCCAGTTTTTCGTTGCTTTCCAATAGCTATGGATTTTGGAGCGTATCGCAATGCTGTAAAGGGTCAGAAAGCTTGCATTCGGACCTCGGATGCAATCATTGCGCAGCAACACACCACGTTTGCGGTCCGTTTTTGCAGTTTTTCCAGAAGGTGCTGCCGGAGAGTTGTCGCACCCTCGTTGCGGAACTACTGAAGGGTGAGGGCCATCCGGGTTTATCTCCGCAGTAACAATACCGCATTGCACAATCTCGCAAACTGCCAAGCTCAGCTGCCCTCTCGCCTTTGCACAGCCTGTGTTGCTTGTGACACACAAGGCTGCGCTGCTTAGAGGTCTCAGTACCCAAACATCCGTGTGTCGCGTGGCCGGCCCGGCCCGGCAGCAAACGCGGCGCGTGCTGCGTCGGAAAGGGATTGAAACATCAGGCAGGCTTTCGGCGAAAGCTGGCCTGCCTGCCGGCCGACGAGACGTTGCAGGACAGCGGCTTGCATCATGATGCCTCCAGCAGGGCCTGTGCGGTTGTGCCGCGATGCCGAGCTGCCGGAGGGCCAGCGCGTGCTGAAGGTGATTCGCACGATCCACGCATGTTTGCCTGCGCCAAAGATGCGCGCAGGTAGCTTGGACACCATCATTTAGTGTTTCGCGGTACCTAATTCTGTTCCTGGTGGGTCGTAGGAGGTGTTTGGCAGGTCGATCACGCTGCTGCGGCACGGTGGGAAGGTACAGTACAGCGCTCAACGCTGCACCTGCACTGCTGTCAAACTTGCCAGTTTCCACCGCCACCGGCGAGGTGTGTAACCCCAGGCGCGTTCTCAGCACAGTGCATGACTACGGCAGCATCAGCTGAAGCAGCCAACATCAGTGTTGCTTCGGCGCTCGTCCAGGTTTAGAGGTCAACGCTGCCCGCGCAGGTGTACTGTGTGGATTCAATTTGTTCGCACATGGGCGGTCCGCTGGGCGAGCAGGGCGACATTGAGGACATCGAGGGCAGCGCCTGCATCAGATGTCCCTGGCATGGTCGCAGGGTGCGCGCCTGGGCCGCTTTGTACCTGTGGACCCTGCCAACTATATCTGACAAGATATCTTGCTGGCCGCGGCGTAAGGCCCCTATCTGCAGCTGCCTTAGAATTTGCTGTGTTCACGGTTCGCAGTTCGACCTGGCGTCTGGATGCCAGATCGAAAAGGGGCTGCTGGGCGACCTGTGCCGCAGCGAGCCGCAGCAGCGCGTGCACCCTGTGTACAACGGCGGCGACGGCTGGATCTGGTGCGTCCCTCACTGCTTGCAGACTAGCATGAAGACGCATGCATGCGTGCATGCAGGACAGGCAGGCAGGAGCATGTGGCATGCTGACACGCAGGAAGTACACTGGTGCATGCACTCAAGACACACTCTCACCATGTTCTGCACCCCTGCTGCAGAGCCAACCCCCAGCCAAAAACGCTGCAAAGACAGGCCATTCTCGCTGCAGGGCGGACCTGAAGTCGGCCGGCGCTATGGCCAGCGACAGCTGGAACGCAGCGGCGGCAGCGGACAAAGCTGAGGCGCAACAGCAGCAGCAGCAGCACCAGCAGGGCTGGGGCCTGGGCATGGATGAGTTCGACCGAATTTCCAGCTCGCAGGAGTCCAGCCAGTCGACGTACGGCTCGCCGCCGCCGCCGCTGACGCCCTTTGCGGGCATGCAGCGCAGGGCGCTGGCGCCATCGCCAATGAAGGCCGCGCCTGCACTGGTGAGGTCGCCGCTCCTTGTGTTCGTTGCTTCTGACCTGCCAGGCATGCAGCTCTTGTATGTATAGTGCGTACACTAAGTTTTCTTCTTGGCTCGGTGCTGGCTCGCAGACGCTGTGGAGATTGCCGCTGCCGGCTGAGCTGGATGTGGCATTGCTGCTCTGTTTCAACCCTGCGGCATGTTCACGGAGTGTGCTTTTGCCGTGCAGATCTCCTTTCCCGGGCGGAAGCCCTCGGCGATGGCCATGCGGCGGGCGCGGGCGACGCAGGCAATCCAGAAGAGCGCGTACGCGCCGCCTTCAGTGCCAGTCGTACAGCCGCAGGAGCCCAGGCGGGTGCGGCAGGCGACGCTCACCGACATGTTCGGGAGGCACGCGGCGCAGCAGGCCGCGGCAGCCGCCGCTCCCGACGAATTCATGGACCTGTCCTAGTTTTCAGCACTGGACGCAATGTCGACAGCACTTGGGAGCACACTGGTCAGCACTGCAGCCTGGATCCAGGGCGGAGAGAGCGCCACGGGATGGTCCTGACGACATGACAGCGTCTGGGGCAGTTGCAGCAGTCAGCGAGGAAGGTCAGCGAACTTGAGGGATCTGCCATCCGGGTAGTACATGGCAGCGTTTGACAAAATGAGCAGACTAAACTTGAAACACCCGTCATGAGCAGCAGGAGCGGCGCTCAACAGCTAACAAGCAGCTCTGTGATATGGCAGCAATAGTGAATTTCAGCAAGTATCAGCAGTGTATCCAGGAGGCAGCAGTGTTGTCCAGGAGTGGGACGACCCTTCCAGATAGTCCCAGCAGGAGAGCTGACCAGCGTCTGAGCATTTTGACATGTTTTGACACAAGCAATATTTGAACAACGGGTCATTCGCAAGCGAATGAGGGCCTTTTTCAATGGCAAAGGCAAGAAATTTGTTTAGCACCGGCCTGAATAGGCCTGGATAGGCCTCCAGCTGGCCGCGAATTCCCCTGCAGGGCGGGCGGGCTAATCGGCCGCTTATTGACGCTTATTCACGCTTATTCAGGGTTACGTGTGGGCTAATTTCCCCGGACTTGTGGATCAGCAGCTGCAGAAGCAAGCGTTTACATGTGACGCTGCCCAATAGTGGATATCAGCGACTGATGAAAAAGGGTTGCTCCGGTGGACTTTGCAACGGCCGTCCCGTTTGGAATGCCGCTGGCAATCGCGCCTCTCTAGCCGGCGCCTTGCCACGAATCACATTCATGCGGTGTTATCGCATGTTGACGACAGCGATCGCCGCAACCGTTGAACCCGATATTGTTGCTGTGGCAAGATCCGCGATCTGACGTCGTAAGTTCCGGAAAGTGTTTTACCGGAACGAGGCTATCCTGCGTCATCGCGCTCAATCCTCGAATTCGCAGCACACATGATTTGTGTGTCGCGCGCAGCGCGTCGGCGCTCGACTCTCGAGCGCTGTCGGCGCTCGACAGTCCCTAAACCCGCGTACAACTGGACTCTCGTCGGACCAGAGGGCCAGGAAAGTTAATACGTCACCAACCCCTGAAGGACTTTCGAGCGCTGTCAGCCCTCGACAGTCCTTCCTTTGACCCGGGCCACCGTCCGACCCCCTGACCTCAGCTAAAATCTGCGGTTAGCTGCGGTTGGGTTGCAAGAATCTCATTCTACAGATGTAGCTGCCGTCCCAGCCTGTGGATTTGAACGGATTTGAACGATCGGCCCGGCATTTGTGTGTTCGTTGCGATC
>JAABUL010000731.1_pt1 | contig 68336 bp, 81 predicted proteins | sample 5559151 | NCBI WGS metagenome assembly JAABUL01 (sample SAMN10711876, study PRJNA513368) | rock metagenome | isolation source: Antarctica rocks | place: Antarctica: Victoria Land, Pudding Butte sud | reverse complement strand
GCTATAAATAGCTTTATAGATAATATAGATAATATAAATAATAAATTAAGTTAAAATTACTATATGTTACTTATTTATCTTTAGATAAATTAAGAATAATAAATAATTATATATATTTTTAACTTTACTTACTATTTAAGCTTATCTAGTATTAAAATTTATTATAATATATTTATATTAACTTATTATACTTATATTATGAAACTTAGAGGTTTATAGCCTTAATAATAGTAATATAATTAAGTAGTTTAGTATTTAAGAAATATCTAGTAGATTAAGGAGCTATTATTATAGTAACTATTAGTATATATTAGTATATAGCCTTATAATACTAATATATATACTAATATCTTTAAACTATTAAAGTTTTATAAGATATATAATTAAACTTAACTAGCTATTAAAGATTTAAAAATCCTACGACTTTATTTAGATCCTTTATTATTAGCGTATTATATTACACTATTAAATATACTATATTTAATATAAATATTTGAAACTTCTATATCTATATAAAGCTTAGTCTATAGATATAGCTCTAATATTTAGAAAGTTATCGATATTTTACGGAATATTAGAATCGTGCATATAGTGAGGCCGTGCACGCGGTGTTTGAGTCTTCTATGCTTACAAGGTGTGCAAAACATGGTGCCGTTGCGAAGTTGCGAAGTAGGCCGTGTCAAGTGACAGCCGTGACAAGCATCTGCTCGATGTCCAATCACCAGTCAGTGGGTCCATCTATCATGCAGTGTGAGCACTTGATACTTACGTTGGAAGCAGAAACCGCCGAGTCCTACATCCCTTCCAAGGCAGTCAGCTTTGCGGCAGATAACCTGAGCGCTCATCGTCCGCAGACAGATTCGAGGAAAGTGCTAGTCAAAAAATCGGTGGTGGAGGTAGGGATGATGGACAAGAGTTCATTAGCCCCTAGGCCGGTGCTCGCTTGACTAGTCGAGTGTATATAGTATCGAAATGCGAGATCCGGCTTTACCAGTACTATCCCGCAATCCGGGGATGTGGAGAAAAGACAGGGTCAGACTGTCAGGCCGGATTCGACTAGCTGGAACTCGGAGTGCGAGATGATCTGCTGACGATTCGTGTGTCTTGGTCGACACTCTTTACTCTGACTTCCGACATGTCGAACGAAGACGGAAGAGTTGAGACCCCTGTCAAAAGAATATCCGCTTGCACGACCCGCGTTTGGCGTTTTTGGAGAGCATTGTACTTCCCTTCAGTCTAGGCGCGACGGATGTCTTGTCGTTCAAGGAAAGGACGGCTCGGTTAACGTGGGTCCGATACGCTGCTTCTGCGTGCGTACAATTCGCCGAAGATCAAGGTGGCGTCCGGCAGGGTCGGGAAGAAGCATTTCACTTATCTGTACCACCCCGCACGGAACGCGCGCTTACGTCAAGAAATATACGATCAGGCTGGGCTAAGGCAGGTCTGTATCCTTTCAACCCGGCCAGGGTGCTCGTATATTTACCCGAACAACCCGCAGAATCTCTGGTCTAAGTAGCCGTCCAGGTGCAGCAAGGGTCGCGATCCCGCAATAATGTACCGCGTACACATGAGGACGAACTTCCTGCGCCAAGAGGTGGAGTCGTTCTAGAGTTGTTCTCGAAGCCTTCCCAAATGGGCAACGGCGCAAGATTTGCATTCGGGCCTCTCCAACTCACCGAATCACGACTGCAGGTGCAGATTGCCCCAGTGCTCCCCACAGCGGCTACACCCTAGTGTAGCGCGGATCTATACGTCTGCAACGACATGCATCACATGCACCTCTGACCACTGAGGTGGCACAGCGCCGGGATGTCGAGAGATTGGTTCTCGCTACCTACAGAGCCCAAACAGACCATGACGCTGACCCCGGCTATGCGGAGAGTCATGTCAGCATCGATCCAGCTTGCCACATGACTCACGTGCATGAGGATCTCGTGAGGTGCGTGCAGTAGTGTATGTCCGAGCTCAGCCCTACGATGTCCAAGCGCACACGAAGCACTCAACAGTGGATACCGACGGTATCTGGTAGCTTTAGCACATGTCAAATCTTGTCCAAGATGTCCTGAGCATGCGTTTCATTAGCTCAAAAACCACGGTGGGTACGGAGAGATTCATCTGGGGACGCCTCGGACGCTTTGTTGAAGGTCTTTAGCGAGACGGCCAGGCAGGACCGCCAACGTGGCTGGGAAATTTTTAGAGAGTGGAGCGCATCCGCAGAGGACAAGAGTCGACAAGAGTCGACAAGATGGCGGGCGTGTAGAGTCAAGGTTGGGAGGGGGGAGGGGGGCAAGATTGGAGTGTCATCGACAACCCCGCAGCCTAGGACGACACAGGACATCGACGAGCCTACTCATCTCTATACGCCTTCCCAAGCTTCGTCAGCTTGCCTTCATCGTCCAGCATTCTCGCCCACTTTCCAACAGTGCCCGCATCTCGCATCGGACCAAACCACGCATATCGTTCGATCCAATCTAGCGAGTCTAGATACTTCGCACTGTCCTTGGCAAAGCTCTCGACATGGTCTCGCGGCAAAGGGTTATCCTTGTTCCAATTCGTGCAAGCATACTCAGTAATCCAAACTGGCTTATTTGGTCCCAGTTGGTTATGCCTGGAGCACGATCAGCAATTCATCCCAAGCGCGCAGCGGAACTCGGACTCAGCATACGTAGACCAGATATAGTCGTAGAATTGACCCAGCGTCTCGCCGTACCAGTGGAAACAATAGAAGTCTATATCGCTTCCACCGCGACGAATTTTCCGCAAGAAGTCCCCGAGCCAGACAACACCTTGCGGAGCAGAAGAGATACCAGGGCTACCACAACGAACTCCAGCTTTCCGAAGAGGCTCCATGTGTTGAATCCATTCTTTCGCGGCAAGTTCGGCGGCCATATTTGCCTAAGAACCGAAGGGTAAAACGGTCAGCAGTGCCTTAGACAAGAGTCACCCGTAGACGTATGTCAACGGTTACCCTTTTACCCATCAAGAACTCACCTGATCAGGCAGTTCAGGTTCATTGAAGCCTAGAACCGCAGAGGCGTTCGCTTTCTTCGCCTTCGCGTGTAGCTCGTTCATGTTGACGTGGTTCCATTGCATAGGTAAGAACTCGATCGAGTTCGAGTCGGGAGTTGGATTTGGTGACCAGTTGTAGAGCCAGGATATCTTCGAGCCTGGCTTCGTAAATGGGAAAACATGGTCCTGTTTGTGATTGTCGACGGGCCAGCAGAGGCCACGCTTAGATTGACGTGCCATTTCCTTCCACTTTCAAGGTATCAGTGAGTTCTTACCGAAATGTTATGCTCCTGATATGATGTGTCGTTGGAGCTGGCGCGTTCGATGTCTTGGTTCTGGGAAATAAAAGTGGAGCCCAAATCGAGGGCCACCTCAATGTCTACAGTCACTCAAAGCTCGACACGAGAGCGCAGTCAAGGTACTGCCAAGTACTGGTCGCTGATTATACTTCGTCAACTCATATCGCATCTCGCTCAAAAGTATCCTCAAATGCGGAAGTCTCATGGCCAGATCTCACGACCGCAGCTGCTCCCTATACATCTTCACCCCCGATCCTTTCCCGGTCGCAGAATCCGGCTCAAACCGCCGTTTGCCATTCCTGGACCTCGTCACCACCGCCCCGTTCCGATGATCATCATCCACACCCTCTATCTCCCCGTCCGCATCAACTTCCACGCCGTCATCCCTATGGACCTCTTCGTCCGCATTGACAATCATCCCAGACGCGCGCGGTGTCTCATACTGCGTTACGTAGGTGCCATCAGCATCCCTCGGCATCGGTCCTCCAATGCCAAACATCGAGCCATTCATTATCATGTCCCCTCGCATGGGATTCCGCTGCGTTTCCACGTGATAAGGCTGCGAATGCGCCGCTGTCGAAGTCTGATGCTTCGCGGGTTTCGCTGTAGATTTGACGACAGTCCTCCACTTCTCCAGCAGAGCTTCTGCATCATAATCCGCCTCCGCAGCCGCAGTCTTCGAATGCGAACTCCGCATCTCCCGCATCACATTAGGAGAAACCGGTACCGTGTTCGGCGGATGCAGCAGGTACTCCCGCGGTAGCTGACACCGCGACAAACGATCGTACTCGGCTTCGAGATGCTGTATCCGCTGTTGCGCACTATCGAGCTCAACTCGTAGATCATTCTTCTTCACCTTCTCAGCCGCATACGCCCGCGAAAGCTCCAACATCCATGCAGACGCTTTATCGCTCTCAGACATGAGTTGCCAGTGCTCCCATGCGCCTTGCGAGTGGACCACGTATCTGAACGCCACGGAGTCAGTCAAATTATCGCGCTTCCCGTTCGGTCGTAGCCACGCAATCCGTTCATTCATCATCCGGTTCAACGCCTCATACTGCTTCTCCCCAGGCGGCGCTAAAGACCACGTATGCGCCGCCGCGAATGGCGTACTCGAGAACAAACTCGGTGGCGATGGTAAGATAGCCAAGCACAGCCCCGGAAACGACAGTGCGAAGAAGTCGAATTCATCATACAGCTGTCTCGGCTCCGCTTTCTTCTTCGCCGCCTCCAGACTCCCTAGCACTTCTCGTAAAGCCATCTCCGCTGCTTTCCCGATCTCCGCCGACTCCTGCAACTTCCACATATCCTCCTCCCCATGGCCCGACCGTCCACCAGCCCAGTCCGGCCGCTCAACACGATTTCCAGCTCCGTCCCGCCGCATCTCCTGCACTCTTGCCGCCTGCTCACCCCCACTAGGTGTAGCATTATGCGATCTCGACGGCGCACGAGCAGGGAGATCGTTGATCACGCCCGTAGCCTGCCAGTTAGGCGCATTGAAGAAGGTCTGCATCCCTCCCTCCCGCGCCTCAATAGGCGAATTGACGTATCCCCGATCCGTAACCCTCGCTCTCCCATCGCTTAGCCGCCGTCTCTTACTCCTTTCCCCGTCCTGCTGCTCTTCATGCCGTGACCACGAACTACTACCATGCCTTTCATGCGCGCCTTCCTGAGCGTACTCCCCATTGTTCGAACTCGTCCTTGGCTGCCGTCTCGTGATCCCGCCTCTAATCCTCCTGATCCCATCGACATCGTGCACGCCATCCGGTGGCTTAGGGTTCCGCGGTTTGATATAGAGGTCCAGATGTCGACCGAGACTCGACGAAGTGAACGCCTGTCCGCAGAAAGGGCAATTCCTGTCTTTGGAGGCTTTGAGATCGCGCTGGGTTGCGCTGTGGGAGTCGGGAGTGGAAGCGTTCGAATCGGGAGGGTCTCGCGATTCGGATTCGGCCATGTCGTTTGTGTTCATCGCTGGTTCGCGAGTGGTGTGGAGGGGACTCAATGGCCAATGCGACTCGGAGGTTTTAGGTACGGGAGAGGGACATCGCGTGACAGCTCCTGGCTGGTTCAGTTCAGGTAGCGACGGTGTTGTCCTCCCTTCAACTGCGTTTAATAGATATTCAGGTCCGGTAGGTGAAGATATGTTTATTCTCGCGCATATGTGCAAGCCTTCAGATGCAGATAGCCGACGTCAGTCAGTTGCGGAACGGAGGTCAACCCTGTCCGCCGTTCCCCTGTGCATATCGCCCGAAGGCTGGGGTCGTTTAGGACGCTTACGATACATGAACGCAGACAGACCACGCACTGCTGCATCGCAATGATAATAATACCGTCATCGAGTACCGCTCATATGCTACAATACAACAATCATCCGCCCTGCCGAGAGCGCTCATGCAGCAGCTCCGTAACAACGGCTGGCAGGCATCCAAAAGTATTTCACTTCAGCCCTTCGGCTTCATCACCACAGCTCCTCACTCTTCTCCTCATCATCCCACAACCCCTGCGCATTCCCGCCAAAAGGCTGCTGGTCCTTCGGGTATCCCAGATAGTCGTGAGTGTTCGCTACACTATACCCTCCTCCCCCGCCACGTCCAGCTGTGCCGACGCCATTGCGCTGGGACTGCGGTTGCGATTGGTAGGAGGGCTGGTATTGCTGTTGTTGCTGGTGGTGATCGTATTCGTACTCCTCCGAGCTTCGAGGGTCGTCATCGTCGTCGTAGCTCGTGCGCTGCTGCTGCTGCTGTTGTTGTTGTTGTTGTTGTTGTTGTTGTTGTTGTTGTTGATAAGCCTGCTGCTGTTGCTGCTGCTGCGCGCCGCCTCCAGTGGCGATCTCGAGGCTCGATCGTTTGTTGGGCTGAGCGGAAGGTTGTTGCTGGTTGTTACCAGATTGATCGCGATCCTGTTGCTGTGAACGCAGGCATCGTTAGAAGTGGGTTCGGATATTGCTGTATATGCTTTCAACTCACCTGCTGCCACCGCTGGTACTGGCTATACTCCGCGGGTTGATTCCGCTGCTGCTGTTGCTGCTCCTCCTGCCTTCTCTGCTTCTGCTGATGGGCGGGTGGAATCTGCACCTGTGGATGCATCATCTGCACTTTGGCCAGGTAGGAATACATAAAATTACTGAGCAGCACCTGGCTGTACAAAGCGCGCCTGGGATTAGCAAGCTTGATGTGCGCCATCCTGTAGATCGCCCGCTCCTCGAGAATGCTGAAGCGCGTCCAGTTGTAGTCGATGTCCGGTTTGAGGTGTCGAGGTGTTGGATCTGGTGATATGTTGCGGTCCGACTTGCGATTCTTTTGCTTGAGATCGCCATCGGACGTCTTCTTCTTGCCGCCACCGAAGATGGCAGACAGGAGGCCAGTGTCTTTGGAGTCTTTCTCTTTATCCTTCTTGGAATCGGTGACCTTCTTGGTCTCCTTCTTGCGCTCCTCGTCCAATTTAAGGTCTTCGCGGTTGAGCACTATACTCTCCCGTCCTCGAGAAGGCACCGTCCCGTCGATTGAATTTTGCAGAACGTCCAGTCGTGCCTTCTCAGCCGGTATTTTCGAGAGCTTGCTGCCCTTGGAAGACTTGATACTGGCCGCATCCGACGCCTGCTTCTCCTCTTTGACCTTCTCCTTGTCTTCATCGTTCCCGAGGATCCACTTCCAGCTGCTCTTACGCGACCCATCTTTCTTCTCAATCTTCTGGTCCACAAATGTTGGGACCATCGTAAGATCATCTGTCCTGGTAGTCCCGCTGCCAGGAAGTGGCGAAGGATGGCCAGAGATATCATCCAGAGTAGACGACCTCTGATGGTCTCTGCCAGGCACAGGTCGCATATGCGCGCCACCACGACTGAAAGGTCGAGGTATTTCATGAGAAGACTTCCGCTCCGGTATTTGCTGTACGAGGCCAGCAACAGGCACTTTGGTGCCATCGGGTAGTGTTTCGATGATATTAGGTAAAGGATTATTATTGGTGTATCCCGGTAATTGTGCAGTAGTCCGGCCAGGGCCCGAAGCCAGCCTCGAATGAAACTGCCTCTGTTGTGGACGCGATGGCTGTTGCTCACTTTGTTCAGGAGGTGGAGCTGGAGGTCGTGGACTAGGTTTTTCTTCTGGCATTGAGCGGCTGGAAATGTCATCAGTGGTCTGAGACACGCCGGGCTGCTGTTCTCGCCATCGTAAGCTGGACTCCGTCCGAGATGGAAAAGTCTCTCGTGTGGCTCGTTCTGGAGGTGGCATGGGTTCAGTCTGTACTCTCGATAGACCCAGTATTGGTTCGTCAGCACCCGCACCGGCTGCTGGCTGTGTAGAAGAGTCGTCCGACTCCGTTTCGGATTGTCGATGATGCGCACGTCTTGACGAGAACGGCACCCGCTCGCCCTTCTTGAGACTCCCTCTTCGATATGTGGTTCGTGTTGACCGCTTCAGCGACTGTCCAACTGGTGGTAAGATAGGCATGTCTTGGCTAGCTGGTACCTCCACCCCTGAGTCTTGCGACCGTCGTGCAGTGTCTAGACTCATCCGGCGGATAAGCTGCGCCGGATCATTGACCAGCGTCTCCAACTCCGAGAGGTCAATTGATGTCTGTCCTTCGACAGATCTTCGCTTCGACCTCTTCCGCTCAAGCCTATCTGCACCGTCTTTGTAATCGCCCTTCGTATCTATTTGATGCGATAGCATGCTCTTCTTCCGCCGCAAGCTGCTGCTAGCCGAGCCTTGCCGTTCCAAGCCTTCCACCGACAACGTGTCTGAGTCGCCTGACCTCCTGCGTATCCGGTCAACCTTATCCTCAATGAACGTCTTGAATTCCTTCGGCGCTAGCTCAGGATGTAGTCGTGCCGGCACCCAGAAAAGTCGCGAGGTATCGTCGTCGTCTTCGGCTCCATTTGGGGCTACCGTCGGCACTACACCGCAAAACGAAGGCAGATCAGGATCTGCAGCATCCACATTCATGGACATGCGCCGTATCGCTTGCAAATTGCTCAGCTCCTGTGCCACAGCCGCCGGGCTAGATTCGTAGTCGATGTCATTCAGCGGAAACGACTGCATCCCGGACTCCGTGCTCGACTGCCGACTCAACCCTGGTGGACTGCTTGGTGACTTGCTGCCGTTGCCATTCCCATTCTCCGACCCCAGACTGCTCATCCTCTTCGCACCTTTAGGGCTCGTGATGCCGCCATCCTGGCTCCTATCCACGGGAGGCTGCACTTTCTCGTTGGAATCGGCTCTTCCAAGCGGCGTCTTCGGTGGACTTGTGTGCTTCATATCAAAATAGCTGCCGTTTCGCTTGCTCGTCCTCGCCGACTGTGCCTCCAGCACTTCCGTGGGCGACGTCACAAAGCTGTAGGGTCTCGGGTTGCCGTTCACAGGAGGTGAGAGGGGCTCATCGTGGTCGTAATAGCTGCCGATCGCCTCGGTGACGTGGTGACTGTCGTCGGAGATGCTTATTTGGGGCGCGTGCCCCTTACGAGCGTTATAGAGTCGCTCGAGCTCCTGTTGTCGCGCGGATGGCTGGAGGAAGAAACAACGTTAACCACAAACTCTATGGCCTCCAAACGACGCCGTGCTGGATTTGTGGTCTGATGTGCACGTGCGGTCGTTTGGAGCCGCTTCTCAATGGTTTCAAGCGGTCTTTCAACATGTCTCACTCACCTGCATCGTGTATCGAAATTCTCAAGAAGATGTCCTCCCCGCTCCCTCCTCCTTCCTGACCTGCTCGTTGCTCTGCCCAGTTCTGCGACACCTCTCGTGCTCTTTAGCCGGCCCGAAGGCCCTCGTGCTCGCCGTCACACTCGCCGAAGCCGATCCGGTTTCACATTCATGAACGACGTGGCTGCGGCAGTCCGCTATAACAACGCCCCGTCCCAAGCCGCACTCATATCGTGCTGTGTCGCGTGTGTCCGTTGGATGTGCAGCAAGTCCCTTGAACGACGAAGGAGTTAGTCTACTAGCGGGTGCCCAAATGCATCTCAAGCTTGGCTCATCAGAGCGCCTTCCTTGGATGTGGCGTCTAGACCGCCGTCAGGCAAATATAAGGCTGCGAACTTTTCAACCACACTTCATTCACTATATACCTATCTCTCGGAACAAGATTCACGCTACGAACAAAAGACAGACTACAGGAATGTAACAACTCTCATCTATCATCAAGACTCCTTCTTCAGAAATGTGGTATCCGCGCAAACCACCGCTGTGGCTTCAACGCCTCAGGGGGTGCTCCGTAGGTTTTCTTATGCGCCGGGGACAAATTCTATACCCCATATCCGGGGTATGACAAACCTCCAGGCCCACACACGGAATCGTTGGACGAAGCGATGAAGCAACGATAGCACTGCGTTCGTTGTAGCGGAGGCTTCGACAGTTCTTCTCAAACAACCTCGCGACTCAAGGTGAGCATCAGCCGCCGGCCGATCAGGTCAGACAACTTGCTGCCGGAAGAGGCCAGCCAGCGCTACAGTCCTTCGCCGCGAGCTCTCTTCGTATATACAGGACATGTCGCAGCTCGTCAGGCACAGTGTGTCGCTACATGGCATTCGTCGCTCCGGGAGATGAGTCCTGTCTTTGTTCGACTGTTCCCCAGTATCGGAACTCTGTCGTGTAGCCTGATTTGTGACCCGGCTGCTGAAAAGACTGGCAGTAGTCCTGGGACGATACTCCTAGGCTCTATTGGTGTATATGTCTATATGTATGCGATCGCACAGCAAGTACAGAGTAGTGAAGCACGACTCCATTACCTCCTCTAAAAGACTGGACAAGCAGCGGACCTTTCTTCCTTTGATGTCCAACGGCGGTTGATCTTCTCCACCGTCTGACGTCTCGATGAACATTTCGAGCGGTATCCATTGATCTTACGATCTTTCTGGACTTGCGAGAGGTGTGAGCGGCGCATGTATCCGCAATCGCCGCCGGCTATCCTACATCCACCATATAACCGAATTCCGTATACCGTGGGGGCACCCCCAGCCTTCCTCCGGAGGGATCCCTCTCGCTCTCGCTCTCGTCTCGCCCTGCGAACTTTTGCCTCTCTGCCCCTTCCAGTCTCCCGTACACACTCTACGCGTCTGCCCGTTACCACCTCCGAACGACCTCCCTCTATCACACACCCAACTCTCCGTTCCTACAACTACTCACACACATCCCTTCTCACTCTACTACGACAGCGACAACGGCGACGCCATGTCACGTCGCGCTTTGGACCGCGACAATGGCTTTAGACGCGACGATATCGCAGCAAGAAGTCCGCGATGCCGTCGCTTGTTCATGAGACGATGGTAGATAGATTGGAGGATATGGTTATACGCGCGATACATTACCCATCTCGACGGCAGACGCGGTATCCGTCCCGGGCCTGGGAGAGGGTGGGGAGGGATTTGAGGATGGTGTATAAGGGACGGAGCGCGACGATTGAGTTGGAGAGGAGGGGGGGTGGGGAGATGCTGAGACGGAGGTGTCCTGATGCTACGTTTTATCGTACGTGCTTATGCCCTTCGTGCTTGGAAAGATGCGACGCGTCGCTAATAACGGGACAGATCCAGAGCAACCACACCTCCCTAGTCTGGTGCTTGAAGTCGCTTACTCGCAAACGTACGAGGAATTGGAAAAGCTCGCGATCAGCTATATCACTGACTCGCAGGGCGCGATCAAGTGCGTCGTCGGGCTCAATCTACCATTTCCGCTACAAAGTGGCGCGGCACGAAGTACTGCTACATTGCATATCTGGCGGCCGACAGCGCTCGGGCTGGTCACTCGCACCGACTACCCATTCGACTTCAGCAGTGGGACCTTGCACGCTTTCGGTGCTCCGGTCAGGCTGTTCGCGCACGATCTCCTACCAACCACCGTCGCCGGGAAAATCTCAACCGTGGCTCTCGACATTGCCATTACTACCCTCGCCTCCATCGTCCGATCCGTCGCAGATCGAGCACGAGACATCAGCCTCTCGCCCAAACCAATTCGGACATCACCGCCTTCGTTTCGCAAACGGACAAGTTCACCAGCGCGTAGGAGCGCGCGACGGAGGACGAAGGAGTTATCGCCTAAACCAAAGTCGTCGCCTCCTCGTTGTCGGCTGACGGACTTCTACCGGGTGCAGAAACGTCTCCAAACCTGTGGGGGGGTGATGAAGGTGGAAGGGTGGTCATGAGCTGGCGTCGATGGCGTTTCGTGTGGGAGAGGGTCGCTGGTCGTACTGGCAGTTCGATGAACGGATAGCACGTCTATCGGGCCAAAATGTACTACCAGTCTCGTAGCTCTGATGCTTTATCTGAATTATCGATGTGTTGACTATGTTATACACGCTATCTCTATTCTTGTTTTGGTTCTAGCAGATCTCGCAGCTGCCGCGCTGTGCTCGATGCAACAGCTGAAGAGACACGTCGGTGCCACACCCACAGCCTTCTTGGTGTTCGATCACCGCTCACTGCCCCTCAACCTAACAACCTGCCCATACTTCTGCACCTTACTAATCAACCCATCCCCGACCCTCATCACCTCCCGAAACTGCCCCTCCTTCTCCTCCCCCCTCCTCGTCTCAATCACCCCCCGCACCCGATCAATCACACACCCCAACCTGCCCCCCGCAATGAACACCGCCAGATCCCTGTCCAGCCACTCCACACTAACGCCGAAACTCTTAGCCATGGAATCCAGCCCCACGATCCGGTAGCTCTGGAGCAGTTGGGAGTAAGCGCGCAGACGCATCTCGCGGACGTAGTAGGTGCGGTGTTCGAAGAGGTAGCGGTCGTTAGAAAGGAAGTTCGTCTCCACAGCTGCGAGGGAGGTGAAGAAGGTGTTGTAGGTTCCCGAGTAGAGGGATTGGATCATGGTGGCGAGGGGACGGAAGTCGATGGTTGGTTCGGCTTTTGCCTGGGCTTGGGCGTCTGCGGAGCCGGAGGCCAGGGTGGTTAAGTTGACTGCGGTGGGTTTCGGGGTGGAGGTGGCGTCGCTCATCTGGGTGTCGGATTCTGCGGGATCGTCGCCGGCGCCTGCGCTCACGGAGCCGGAGAGGGCGGAAACGCGGTCGGAGTCGGAGCCGAAGATGGCGCGGATCTCGGGGGCGTCGACGACTTTGGATTTGAAGTCGCGGCGGGGGAGGCTGACGGCGCCGGCGAGGGTGGCGTAGACGACGAGGGAGGAGTAGGGGCAGAGTTCGGTCGAGGTGAAGGTGCTGAGGGAGTCGAGGAGGAGGGGCGCAGCGAGGGCGTAGGCGCGGATGGTGAGGAGGTGCAGGCCTTGGTAGGACTTGAGGCGGTTCCTGCGATCCCAGTCACCGCCGCTCTCGACGAGGACGGAGGCGCGGTCGACGCTCTTCTTGACGAGGAGTTTGTCGTCGAAGAAGAGGCCGATGCGGATAATGGCGAGGACGATGTCGATTTTGGTGCCCAGGATGCCCGTCTTCTCGATCAGCTTCTCGAATTCCTCGAGTGCCTTCTCTTTGTCGCCGATGCGGGCGTAGTACTCTGCTCGCTTGCCTCTCGCGGTTTGGATCTCTGTCTCGCCGGCGTTCTCCACGGCATCGTCCTCTTCCTTCTGGATCGTGGCAAGTTCCTTCTCGTTGTCGGCCTTCAGCTGTTCGTACAACTGCTCGTCCCACGGCAGCTCCACGCTTGTGTCTGTCTTTCCGCCCAGGACGCCGACTATGCTTGGAGCGTTGATGGAATTCGTTCTTCGCAGCATGTGCTGCGGACTGGGTACGTTTGCCGCATTCTGTTGGCCCGGTAATGTGTTGGATCTGCTGAGTATTGGTGATTGCAGGGCACTACCGCCCTCTCCGCTCGAGTTCAGCTTGCCGGTCTGGGGGTGTGCCAGGTAGGCGTAGAGGGGGGCCATGTGATGCTCGCGGATGCCATCTTGCAGTGTTTGGAGCGACGATTGTTTGGTCTCGCTCGAGGCGTAGGGTGAGGCGAGATTGAAGACCGATTGTGCCAGAGGGAGAGATGGGTAGGTCATATACTGTGGTTCACCCATCGTTGCTGAGTACGGTCGAGAGTCGATGTGGTGATGATGTTGCAAGTGTTTCTACTAGACTTCACACCGGAGCACACGAGCCGCGACTGCCAGATCTGCCTCGAGGTATAATAGACTTTCGGGACGAGCCTTCAAGCTTACCTCTAGCGCCACAGCTCCCCACTAGCGTCCTTTCACTTCCACATATAAGTGAGCCAGCGCGTGCACTTCATCTTCTCCTCACACACAACACAGTTGATCTGAACACAACACCCAACATACCAGCAATATGGCCCCTTCATCTACAGCAGATCTCCCACCCTCCAACGTCTCCGAACGTCGCCAGCCAAATGAACGCAAACGCAAGCGCGGATCCGCCCTTTCCTCCAACAACTCCACCCGAACATCCACACCACACGCCTACAGTCGCCGCTCACCACCCCGTCAGGCCCCTCCGAAGCCAGCTGACGACCCAGAGAACGAAGAGGAAGGCGACCGCTCACCTCCACGAAAGTTGAAACGTCCCGGTCAAGGTGCGAGAATCAGTCGCGAGCAGTTCGAAGCCAGACGTCGTGGACAAGAAGAGGAGGACCGCCAGCGCCTGGCTGAGAAGCAACAGAATGCCACAAATGCAGAACTAGCCCGTGATCACTACAACAATGTCGAACAACGGGGCCGGCAATGGAGACAGACGGACTCCAAAATCAAAGGACTTCGAAATCTGAACAATTGGATCAAAAGCACACTCATCCAGAAATTCTCGCGACCAGAAGGACCACCGCCAGAGCACTACTTCGTGCTAGACATGGCGTGCGGGAAGGGCGGCGATATCGGGAAGTGGGAGAAGGCGCCTATAGTGCCCGCACTATATGTCGGATGCGATATTGCAGACATCTCGATCAACCAGGCGAGAGGGCGTTATGACGAGGCGCTGCGGAAGAACCGGGGGAGACACGGACGGCAGACGATGCAGGCGGAGTTCTATGTGCAAGATACGTTCGGCCAGCCACTGAGCAACATTGAGACGATACGGAAGGTCGGCTTTAACCCGAATGCTGGGCCAGCGTCAGGTGTGATTCAGCCTGGAATGATGAGTGGAGGATTTCATTGCGTGAGCATGATGTTCGCACTTCACTACTCATTCGAGAGCGAGGATCTGGTGAGAGGGATGCTGAAGAATGTGGCCGGCGCACTGGTGAAGCGTGGGAGATTCATCGCCGTGATGCCGAACTCGGACGTCATCTCCGCGCAGGTGATGAAATTACTACGGGCAGAAAGCGGTGCTGAACCAACGAAAGAAGGCAGCGAAGACGGCGAGGTCGAGCCCGAAGACGATGACAGCGACGGTTGGGATCCAGAGAAGCCATCTGAGCCAGCTGACGACTGGGACCCCGAGAAGCCCTCCGAGCCCACGCCAGCAGCCCTCCCCGAAAACAACACAGCCCCAAAAGCTCCCCTAGAATGGGGCAACTCCCTCTACACCGTCCGCTTCCCCCGCGACCAACCCCTCACGCAACGCCAACTCCCCGCCGACGGCGTCTTCCGCCCGCCCTACGGCTGGAAGTACCACTACCAGCTCGAAGAAGCGGTCGATGTGCCCGAGTTCGTCGTGCCGTGGGAGGGGTTCCGTGCGTTGGCTGAGGAGTACGGGCTGGAGCTCATGTATCGCAAGGGGTTCAAGGAGGTACTGAAGGAGGTGTGGGATGAGGGGGATGGGACGTTTCCCGTGGATGGGGAGGGTGCGCAGAGGGAGCAGGAGGATTTGAGGGCGTTGGCGGAGCGGATGGGGGTGCTGAAGGGGGGGAGCTTGGAGGTTGGGGATCAGGATATGGAGGCGGCGGGGTTTTATCATGCGTTTTGTTTTTATAAGACTTAGAGAAGGCAGATGGGGCTGGAGGTAGTAGGGGAAACATTTGGCTGGAGGAGAAATTTGAGACACATATCCAACAAACATCCATCGAAATGTGCATTATTCTGTAGCTCTATATCGATAGTAAGGCCAAGAAGAGGTGTGGTCACGCAGTAAGGTAGCTTCAGGCTTGGTTGAGCCAGTCGAAAACATTTGATTAGTGGCCAAAGTGAGAAGTGCTTCTGTTCTTCTGAATGTAATAGTGCTCTGGCCTGGCGTAGATATCGCTATAGCTGAAGTGGTCGATCGACAACCCACTTCCTTAGCGTGGGCTCGCATTGCGAGCGAGGTTGACGCTTCGGCCGAGATGCTGAAGATACATCTTTCATGCCTCTTCGCTCGATGTCGAGACAAGACAGTGTTGCGTTCCACACTCATGACCAAAAGTCCGAAGACTCGGAGGAATGAGATTGTAAGCAATCCGTACGCGAGATCAACATGTTGTTGTCACTTCTTTCTTCAGTACAGACGTACCTTCCAACCTTAGGCGCGCAGCACCAGCGAATTGGGACTAGCGCATTTGGATGAGTGTGGGCATCTTGAGGCTCAGGCGAGATGAAGAATGTTACGTCCGCAAGTTGATCAGCGTCGGCTATGCGTGCTGCGAGGCACGCCGGCGTCTGTACTATATCGAGATGGCCGCGCGATTCATTGCGTAGTGCATTGAGGCTGTGGTGGTTCTGCGGAGATGGGAGAGGGGATATACAGGTAGGCGAGGTCGAGTCCAGCTGATGATCTACGGTAAGTAGTGACAAGCACAGAAAGTCGGGGTGTCGGTGTCGCTACTCGGAGCTCCTATATATTTCCTACTCCAGCTAGAAGCATTTTCTTTTACTGCTCTCTCCAATCCAAAAGACAGCGGCGCATCTCACGCTTCAGTCAAAACCCCCGGGACTACTCACCCCATGCCCGCCGACCACGCCTACACCGCTCTACAAGACGACTACGTACTCGAAGCACACACCCAAACACCTCAACCAACTATGGATCACCCCAAATCACTAAACCCCGCCGGTCTCCCCCACCTCCCATTCAACCTCCGCGAACACACCCGCGCCATCGCCATCGCTTGGTCCGTCCTAGTCATTAGCTCCGGCCTCTTACCGATAATCGGTTACTTCGCTCTCGAATACGGTACCGACTTGAAACTTAACATCGTGCTCGCGCCCTTCCTTGGTCTCACAGGCGTCACATCCATCTTCTCGCTTATCAAACGATCCTGGGACCTGACGAAAAAGAATTCAGACTGCCGGCCACTGGGCCAGCAGAGTAGATGGGCTCTCGATTTCTTCGGCTGGAATTTCTTGTTCGGCTTTATCGTCATTACCGTCCTGATCTCGGTGGGCATTGGGCTGGAGTTGCTGAGAGCGGTGTCGCTGCCGCTATCGCTGTTGGTGTTTTATGTTAGCTTGGAGCTGCTTGTAGTGCAAGCTATGATGTCGGCGGGTGTGAGGGCGCCTTTCAGATGCTCTTCGGTTGCTAAAGGGGATGTGTTGAAGTCTGGGGTGTCTGTTATCGTGGAAGATGTGGTTGCGGTGGACGGAGGGCAAGGGCAGAGTTTCCGGAGGGCGTGGCGAGATAGGTATGAGGCTAGTCAGGTGCTGAGGGCGCATTTGAGAATGATGGATTTACTGTGGGCTTGTAGTGGGTTGGTGGTAGTGGCGGTGGTTTGTGGAGTGGTGTTTGGTGTTCAGAACCGGGATGTTGGGTATGCTGTTGGTAAGTCCTCGACTCGTCTGCTTGAGGATATACGAACGCAATGCTAACACAACCTAGGCTGGTCGTTACCATGGCTTTGGGCCGGTGCAATGGCTGTGATCACGATTCGGATGACGAAGAGTATGCTGACGAGGGAGGCCGCGTCTCAGCAAATTGTGTCGGTTTGATTTATGAATAGAGGACCATAAGGAATACAGCACACCTGTTTGAAAAGAACACTGCAACGTCGAATGTACATGTGTGTAAGATGTAGTTAAGCATGATGTAGCACGTGGCTGTACCGCTCACCTCGAGTGGGGCGTGCTCAAGTGAATGCAAAAAGTTTGAGCTCACTTCATGTTTCAATCTCGATTCGTAATTCCACCTTTGACTTGTGCTGTGCTCCGTAGAAACGTCCACATCGGCTTTCGCAAGATGGCCAACATAGCGGATCACTACGACGGTAAAAAGGCCTACAAGACTACCTCGTAAACTTCGCTAAACTGAACCCCCAGAGCCCATCACGATTGGAGTGATTGGCGGTACAGGCCTCAGCTCCCTCGCCGACTTCACACACGTCGCCAATCTCAAACCCACTACACCATGGGGTACACCTTCATCACCAATCGCAGTGCTCCAACACCCATCTCCCACTACCGGCAAGCCAATTCCAATCGCCTTCCTCTCACGCCATGGCCTGCACCATGAGCTCGCACCACATGAAGTGCCGAATCGGGCGAACATCGCAGCACTACGGACTATAGGCGTGCGAACAATCATCGCCTTCAGCGCTGTGGGAAGTCTACATGAACAAATCAAGCCACGAGACTTCGTGGTTCCGGACCAGATCATAGACCGCACAAAGGGCATACGACCCTTCACGTTCTTCGAAGGAGGCATGGTAGGTCATGTCGGCTTCGCAGACCCGTTCGATGGGAAAGTGGCCGACGTCGTGCGGAAATGCGGACATTCGTTAGCAGGGGATGGTGTCAGGCTACACGACCAAGGCCTGCTCATCTGCATGGAAGGGCCACAATTCAGCACCCGAGCAGAGAGCAATCTTTACCGCTCTTGGGGTGGGAGCGTGATCAACATGTCTGCTCTACCGGAGGCAAAGCTGGCAAGGGAGGCTGAGATTGCATACCAGATGATCTGCATGTCTACAGACTACGACTGCTGGCATGATAGCGGTGATGTGACGGTAGAGATGGTGATGGGGAATATGAAGGCTAATGCTGAGAATGCGCGACGGTTTGTCGGTGCTGTGCTCGATGAGCTGAGCAAGGAGGAGCATTCGGATCTAGTGCTCGCGAAGCATCTCGAAGGTCAGACGAAGTTTGCTGGTGGTATTACTACGCCGGCAGGGAGGAGTGAGGAGGCGAAGAAGAAGGTTAAGTGGCTGTTTCCTGGCTACTTTGAGTAGTTGGTTGGGTGGCGAGCAAGCGGGTGAGCTTTCAACAAGAGATATAGATGGTATGATACCCAGCCGAAGGCGCGTAATTAGAGCTTCAATGCATTTACTTTGAGCAGAACTGTTGGAAATATTGACATTGGACTTCCATTCGATATACCCGCAATCAGAAGCCGTTCGAAACATCATGGTCGGACATGTAACTCATAATGGCATCCTACGAAGCCCGTCAGCTCACTTCTCCAGCAGAGAAGATTTACAGAATACTCACCCAACTCTGACACTCGTGAGCAATACCCCAGCCATCGAACGCGAACCTCCGACCATCCGCCTCCTCCCTCGGCCACTCGATCGTCATATCACCAGCACACATCAGAGCCTGCCGGATATAATCGAAGCAGTGGTAAATATGCTGCACCTCCGGATCCAGCAAAATCTCCTGGATCTCCTGGGTGTTGTTGCGTCCGATGGAGCCTTTGAGCAGGAGCAGGTGCTTCCGGATTCCTGAGAGACAGTGCAACTGGTGGAAGAGCGAGATGTCGTAGACCTGGCCGTTTGAGGTCTGCTTGCCGAGTGGCAAACCGTATGACTTCGGGCTGTCGATTACAATGAAGCCGTCGCCGGTCTGGAATCGTGTTAGCTGGGTCTTGAGGTGAGTGAGAACATGAACTTGCTGGCGTGAGCGAGCTCCAAGCCTGGTCGTTCTCTTGTGTTGAGGGGCCGGCGAAGCGTTCATCTGGCTCGAAATTGACCATTGTTCTGGGCATAGTTGGGATTGGAGACGAGTGTATTTGATCTGAATTTGATCTTGTGGCGGAGTACAATGCAGCCATGAGACCGAGACAGACGACTCCCAGTACGACAGACAGAAGCATCAAGTATCTGTTCGTACGTTCGGTGGGAAGAATGGTCCGCTCATGTCTTCTTTCGTCTCTATGAACGAACCCTTCTTTAGCGATTAGATGTTCCTGATCATCGGCCATATCTTCGTCATCCAGCACCGTCTCGTCGTTGCGATGTTGAGTCTCATCGTTGGCTGCCATCATGCAGACGGCAATGCCTTCGTTGTACAGAGGTCGAGTCTGTCGAAGTGGAGAAGTAACAGCTCAGATATCCTTACCATGTCCGTGCCAGGATACGCCTTCGGCACACGGCCGACTAACAGTCGCCCAGACCATGCTCGCTGCACGCATTCTCGCATCTGGCACACGCCGTGCTTTCCCCAGTAACACCACTGTCGGCAATAAGGTTCACCATTGTGAAACGGTTCTCCAGACATGCCAAGTCGATCGTCACAGACCTATCAGACAGCAGAGTCTATTCTGGTTGCCTCGGCCCAAGATGTATTGACCTGCAATGCAAACGCTGTCACGGGGTGATCATTTAGATTGGAAGGCGCACAATCCCCGATATGGGACGATGTCGACATGCTCTGTGATACAAAGAAAGAAGGCCTGCATGGCAAGCCATGGAGTTTCAGCAGGAGCCGCGGTTCAGACGAGCAACACTGCTGTTGACAAAACAGATGGTTGTCGTATCTTAACACTATGTGATCCTTGGATCGTATAAAGAGACAGCGGACAAAGTGCAGGAATGGCTCTTCATTGGTTCCATCAGATCTGTTCCAGAGTCAGTCGGTTTTGCAACGACGTCTTCGGTCTCATCAACCTGTAACAGTCAGATCTGGAGCATGTGCAGTCACAAGTGATCGGACCCAACCTTAAACACATACCGTCTAAGGGCGATCGGAAATGACCTCTGCGGTCGATTCTCAACCTGGATCCCACAACCCCGTTGCGTCGTTTGCTGTTTTCACAATGCACTTTCAAACAGCGGCCCCAGTCAATGCAAGACGACTACCCGGGAAGTTCGTTGAAAGTGCGTTGCTATCAGCACAACTGCCTCGGACCACCAGAAGGTATAAGAACTGCAGCTCGATCGCACATCAGCACGTCCATAGATCTCGATACATCGGTTCCAAGCTGTCACTCGTTCTTTCGTTCAGACCTGGAGTCTGTGTTTTCATCTTGACCAACATCAAGCCGTCACTCGTTACTGGAAATCGTTCAACATGCAGCTCACGGCATCGGCCTTCGCCTACGTTCTTTACTGTGCTTCCGTTGCCCTCCCCGCCCCGACAGCCAAGCGTCAGTCTGGCTACAGTGGAGGTACCACGGCCAACGATGTTGAGGATGGAGGTGCGTTGACGTGATAGACACATCTCGGAGACCACCGCTGATGAACTCGTCCAGTCTGTGCTCCCGTCACCTTGATCTTCGCCCGTGGGTCGACTGAGACCGGCAATATGGGCTCGACCGTTGGCCCGGCTTTGGCAAAGGCGTTGATTTCGACCCTCGGCGCCGACGGAGTCGCAGTCCAGGGTGTCGACTACAGCGCGACTATCGAGTCCAATATCTCCCAAGGTGCAGATGGCGGTCCAGAGCTTACGAAACTTGCCAAGTAAGCTTTGCAGAACTGCTCGAACACCAAGATTGCCATCGCAGGCTACTCCCAGGGTGCGACCGTCTGCCACTACGCTGTTGCCCAGGGCGGTCTCTCGGCTTCCGACGTCTCGTCCGCTGTGCTCTACGGTACGTCGCTCATCGGGATCGAACTCTGGTCCGAATACTGATCGACAGGCTAGGTGATCCTCTCGACGGCCAGGCAGTGGGTGATCTGTCCGCTGATCGTACCTAAGAGTTCTGCGGTAAGTGATGTGCTAGGGTCACAGGCCACAAATATACTGACCATCCCCACAGCTTCGGGTGACGGTGTCTGCGAGACAGGTGGCTTCGCTATCACGGCTGCGCATCTGTCCTACACTACTGGTGACGACATTCCCAAGGGTGCTCAGTTCATCGTGTCCAACGCCGGAACTTCGACGGGCGGCGGATCTTCTCTTACCTCGCCATCAGCCTCGGCAGCACCATCTGCAGCACCATCCGCGACATCCTCGTCCAACCCATTCGACATTTGCGGTCTTCCATCCTCGGGAGGGTCGAACCCGTTCGAGATCCCATCCTCAGGAGGGTCGAATCCGTTCGAGATACCATCGGCGGAGCCGTCAGGAGAAGCTTCCTCGCCCGACTTGACGAGCATCTTCGGCAGCTTGGGAGACCTCTGGAAGCTCAACCAGGATCGCAAGTGATCGTGATTGGTCGTGTCATCAACATCGAGTGCGTCCAGATGGCTTCCTCCGAATTGAGTGGTCATGATTCTTTATGAACGACAAGATGGATCGGGAGAGTGGGATGTTTGGGCATTGATAAGATCTCTTTGCAGGACAAAGCTGGATATAACAGGCATACACGTACCGACCTTTCTTGCCAATTAGTCCCAGTTTCTATTGGGATATCGCGGCCAGACTTGAGCATCGTGCGCGCAGGCTTTGTGTATTGTGCAGAACTCGCTCTCGTCTAGCAATACGATCGGTCATGATGAAAGTTGTACACGACTTGCATGCGGATGACTTGGTGAACGTTTCGAAAGGGAAGAATGCCGCTCGCGTTCTGCGAAAACAACCAGAGCGAGCCGCAATTGCCGTCCAGCTAGACCCGAGCTAATGCCGGGTGGAGAGAAAGGCAGTTTTGTGACGTATCCGGCAAGTCGTACTTTCTGTACTCAATGGTTAGCGATAGATAGTAAGAACGCTTTGTAATGTAGGTATACTACCTAGCAGTGAGTCAAGTCCTCTCGTCTATTTTCCCTTTAGCATGATCTTATCGTCCGGGTTCTATCTCTATTCCGAGAGGAAAGCTTCGCGATGAAAACCGTATTTCCTTCCGACCACTCGCCGGTCGACAGCGAGGTGGAGAAGGGCAAGCTGGATAGCGAAGACCTGTATCCAAGAGAAGAAGAAGAGGAGGATAATGAAGCCGAGCTCCGAAGTAGGCCACTAGGGAACGGTGGCCATCAGGGCAGAAGTCTCCAACCACCACTCGCCCAAACCCGATCACATTCGTCAGCCCGATCAACGCGCTCCGTACACGGATGGGTACTCGCACTTTGATCGCGAAGACAAAGAGTCGCAGAAGCGGACTGGAATAACGCAGCCGCAGCAGGAGGGCACAGAATTTGAGGTTACGTTCGATGGCGACTCAGATCCATACAATCCGAAGAACAGGTCAACTGCCCGAAAGTGGGTCATCGTACTCATAGGCAGTGCATGTTCGCTGTGTGTGAGCTGCGCTTCAGCCTTGTATACCAGCACATACGACCAGATGGAGCAGGAGTTTCACATCAGTCGAGAAGTCGCGACTGTAGGACTCACGACATATGTCTGCGGCTTGGGGCTTGGTCCCATGATCCTCTCACCACTCTCTGAGTTCTACGGTCGGCGAATCATCTACATCTGCGCGTTTGGGATGTTCTTTGTCTGGCTGATCCCCTGTGCGGTCGCGCCGAACATCGCTGCCATGTTGATCTTCAGATTTCTTGATGGGCTGGCGGGTTCCGCTTTTCTGAGTGTCGCGGGAGGTACGGTGGGAGATATGTTTTCGAAGGAGAAGCTGTCGGCACCAATGATGATTTATACTGCCTCACCCTTCGTTGGACCTGAAGTATGCTTTCGTCTGTTCTGTCTATGGTGTAGGTGGCGGTGCTGACGACGTCTAGGTCGGCCCCGTGATAGGCGGATTCATAAATCAGTACACAAATTGGCGATGGTGCTTTTGGGTGCTCGTAATCTGGGCGGGCATACTCGAGGTGTGCATACTCTTCTTCGTTCCAGAAACCTATGCGCCAGTCCTGCTCAGACGAAAGGCCATCAAACTGCGCAAAGAAACTGGCGACGAGCGATGGAAGGCACCGATCGAGATCATGAACCGATCCATCGCAAAGACCGTACTCTGGAGCTGTATCCGGCCATTCCAACTTTTATTCTTTGAGCAGATGTGCTTGAATCTGTGCTTGCTGAGCGCCATATTGCTGGGTAAGTAACCGATCGAAAGAGAAGTACAGTGTAGCTGACAAACGACTTGTATACAGGAATTTTGTACCTCTTCTTTGGTGTAAGTTGCACTATCAACCGTGATCAACATTGGCAGCGTAGTGCTGACTTTGGACCAGGCATTCGCGCTCATATTTCAGAATAATCATGGATTCAATGAATGGCAAACCGGTCTTACCTTCTTGGGAATTTTTGTTGGAATGGTGATTGGTGTCAGCTGTGATCCACTATCACGAAGAAATTGTAGGCAAACAACCCCGAGAATGTGTTGAACAAGGCAGTCTGACTGCAAGGCCAGACGACAGGCTGGTTCGTAACAACGACGGCACCTCCGAGCCCGAATTCCGATTGCCGCCGACGATACTGTGAGCATCAGGCACCGACGGCCCTCGTCCCGAAGGCGTTGGGCAACATCTCGTAAAGCGGGCTAACACGTGCTACCAGAGGTGCTTTCCTTGTCCCAGTGAGCCTGTTCGGTAAGATAGAGTGGTGTGCGAGCTCGAGCACTGTCTCGCTCGTGCCTGTGGATCGTGATGTACTAATGCAAGTTATAGGCTTTGGGTGGACTACGTTCCCATGGTACGCATCATAAGCTGTGTCGCGGGACCTGCAGTATACATTTTGCGTGCCGTACTGACGAGGATCCCTTTGCGCGATCACAGGGTCCATTGGATTGGTATGCACGATAAATTGCAATCTCGATGAGGTGCAGGATAGCCAGACTGACTATGCCAGTGCCGATCATCTTCAGCGTCCTTTTCGGCATCGGGAACATTCTTTGCTTTGGTGGAATCTTGTGAGTACTGATTAGAGTGAGGTTGTTGGGATGACCCCAGCTGATTCGACTATGCAGTACCTTCCTTGTCGAATGCGTAAGCCTCTCTCAGGGGCCCGAATGTACCTGCTTCTCGGATGTCGAGCTCACAACTCTGCATTAGTATCCTCTATATGCTGCGAGCGCCTTAGCTGCGAACAGCTTCGCGCGGAGTAGCTTTGCTGCAGCCTTTCCGTAGGTTCATTATCTTGCTGGAGGTCGATCACGAATTGGCTAACGCTCAGAAGGCTATTCGGAGTCCAAATGTACAACAGTATGTGAAGAGTGCTCTCGCCTAATCGAAAGAGCGGTCACTGATTCCGCAGAACTTGGCTACCAGTGGGCGAGCTCGTTGCTTGGATTCATAGGTGTGTCACTGAGGGGTTGAAGTCATCCAACAACTGAGACAATGCTGACCTGCTTAGCGCTGGCCATGTCACCTTTCCGTGAGTCGTAGAAGTCCCAGTACCGTGGATGGCATGCTGATCCCATCGATAGCAATCTTGTTTTTCAAGTTTGGTAAAAGAATCAGGGGTAAATCCAGATTCGCTCAAGCATCATAGCTCCATCAGGCATGGTAGCAGGACTCGCAGGAGTGCCGCAGGGAGAGAAGTTTGGCTCAGTACCCACAAATAGCCTTGCACCAATCGACGTCCCAACCAGATGCCTTGGGTCGCTTTGCATCACCAAGGCCACGCTCCCTTCCACGTGACACGGCTTCGAGATCTTGTGTAGCGTCCCAAAGGTCCAGTCAGATCGCGCCCACGCTGCTTCCCCTTGCCTTCGACTCGTATCATCGTTCAGGGCCCGAAACAGCGGTGACAGAGGCTCTTACAGCCACAAGAAACGTGGCAGACAGCTCCCATACCTGTGGGCTTCCACTTTAGGCCGTGACTTCCTCAATCGGAAAGTGTATCTAAGTGATGAACGCTACATGAAAGGTGATGTCGAAGACCGGTCACGCTGTTTGCCACATTGCGCCTAGTGATTTGCGGGCTCGGCTGTCGGCCCGTTTATTTGGGCTCTGTGGGGAAAGCTTTGATGATCGACCTTTCGTCCAGCGCATTACTTCAGCTTGACCGGACCTGGCTATTGCTCTGTCGCTCACAATACGAGGAGGTTATACAGCAGTTGGTGCTTGTACTGCGATCCGCCGATCGTCGCGTGGATACCATACGTCAGGTGTCTTCGCCCTGGGAACGCCGCACCACATAGTCGAGGCCCACAGACATGGATGGTGGTCGACGATGAGTGGAAGCGACTGTCGCACAACGCTAAAGAACACGCTGCTGGGTCATCCAATGCGCGTCCGTCGCATGCGAGCCTGCTCCCACGCACAGCAGAAGCGTCCCAACCCTCTGCATTGGGCTCGCCCGCCGCGCATACCAGCATCGAGTCTATTGGAACGCTGTGATCCCGCTGCGGGCTAGTGTTTAGGCGAAAGAGAGCCAGAGAGCGCGTCGAATTGCTACAAGTCAGTCGCAGGTTCTTGCGCTGGGTATATTGGGAAGCTGCAGTGGGTAGCACGACGTAATCAACTCTCGCGTGATCCCACGCCAACCGACCCCATTGCTCAGCGGTGCGACTCCCGCTGGTTGGCTCGTGGTGCTATTCCAATCCACCGGGTGGAGCTCCGTGAGACAGCATCGACGGCGTGGTGCAGCAACAACGTGGGTCTGGTACTCGAGGCGGCCGTGCGATTCCACCTGCGCATAGGGCAAGGTAGTATTGCCTGCGACACCAGAGGACAGTTAATATGTCGCTCCACGAAGCCGGGGATGTCCCCTCTTCTTCAGACTCCGACTCTGAGCCAGAATCAAGTACGATGGCTGAAGAAAAGTACAAGCGTGCCTCGACCGAAGAGAAGACTCCTGATCGTGCCAGCAACGGCAACAAGCCAGCCAGCAAAAACAACGCAAAGGATCCTTCGCGGCCTCGAAGAAAGAAGGCGAGGCGTGCGTGCCATGCGTGCCAACGAGCACACCTGACTTGCGGTATAGCTCATGTCGAGTACTTTACATGAACCGTTGCTGATATTACCTTACAGGAGACGAGAGACCTTGTAACAGATGCATCAAGCGTGGTCTGCAAGATCAGTGTCACGATGGCGTTCGCAAGAAAGCCAAGTATCTACACGACGCGCCACCCGAGGCACTTTTGCCTGGATACCAAAGCACGTATACGGTCAACGGTCCACAGTCTATGCCAGCGGGATCTGGACCTCCTATGAGCTCCACCCGTATGTCCGCACCTCAACCTGACAACTACTACTCGACCGTCCCTGGCTTCCCTCAGTACGATACTACTGGACATCCCACACAAATGAGCCAGCAGGTAATCGACGACAGTGGTGTTGTTGGTGGCGTGAGCCATGCTCCATCAACAAGTTCACCAATCCAGTATCAGCAGCCTGTCAACCAACAGGTCTCTGCGGCCCACAACATATCAAACAATCTGCATCAGGCTTCAACGATGGGCAACATCAGCAATCCATCCTTCGAAGCGTCGCTATTCGATCCCAACGATCCGACCTTGTTCAACTTCAACCCCTCGGACTTTAACTTTGGTAACCACTATGGAGCGCTTGAGTTTGGTATGCTAGGCCACATGACTTCAGGGGCTGTCAATACTCCGGAAATGGAAGTGATGGATTCCATGAATCAATCTGGTAGTTTCTCGTACGATGGAACGACTGGATATCCAGTCTCCAGCTTCCCGTACACTCAGAGCTATCAACCCTGGCAAACTTCTGGCTCGAGACAAGGCAGCACAAACAATTTATGGGCATTGCACCATAATGGAATGGATGCTTTTGCTGTTGCGGACACTACACCCTCGCTCAGCGGAACAAGCCCTAATTCCCAAAGTCAGGACTGGACCGGCGGGTACTCTTCGAACACTGTCTCGCCGGAGATTCACTTTGTTCAACCCGACCAAAATCGGCAACAACACTATCATCGCCATCGACAAACAGGGCCATTCCCGAACGACTTCGGACCAACGATGTCGCGGAAGGCACAGAGGCGCGATACCAAGCAGATCTACGCGGCAGTAACTAAGGGGTACCCATACACGCAGCGATTCCACAGTCTTACCGCTTTCTTGCACAAGCGCTTCACTACCCCCAACGTGCTTCGAATCGCAGAGGCTATGGCAGCCATTCGGCCATCGTTCATCAATCTGACTAAGGGTCTAAGTGATGACGATCTGATTTTCATGGAGCAGGGGTTCCAGCGGCAGCTGGTAGACTACGACGACACATGGCAACAAACAGGCACGCCGAGCATCATTTGCCGTCGGACTGGAGAGGTGGTTTCTTGCAACAAAGAATTCAGCCTTGTCACTGGATGGCGTCGGGACGTGTTGCTGGGCAAGGAACCAAATCTGAATGTCAACTTCGACAACACCACGTCTGGCTCGCATACCGGCAGCAGTAGCAGAGGTGCCGTGACACCTCGCATCCCTAACGTCGAGAGCGACGCCACTCTACCGCAGCCAGTCTTCATCGCCGAGCTGCTGGACCAAGACAGCGCCGTCGGCTTTTGGGAGGACTTTGCCGAGCGTGCTTTTGGAGCCTCCACGTCGTCGATGCCAGGCGTGACGTGCACGCTCATGAAGTACAAGACTAAGGACGATCCCGGCTGGGGCCCAGGAGATCGCTTGGCAGAGGGCGGCCAACGCGCGATCAAGACTGAGTCTGGCACTACAGCACTTGGTGAGCGCGATGGGAGGCTCGACATGTCGATGACTTGGCTTGTACGGCGGGATATGTTCGACATTCCTATGATGATCGTCATCAATGTGAGTACAATCCCGCGATCCTCATATACCCAGATATGCATACTGATATATCGCAGTTCCTCCCTATGATTTAGCGTCTTTTGACGGCATGGCGATGGGGACAGACGATGCGACGGAAGTTGTTGCTGCTGGGCTGGACTAGCAGCATGCTCCACTGTAGATGATCGGAAACCACGGGAACGGTTCGGCGAGGTGTAGACGGTGAAGCCAGCAACGGCAATACATCGTTGTACGCATAATGGTGTGCTACTAGGTATACTATACTAAAAGCTCCTCGATGGAGCTTCAATCAAAACCTTCAACGCACGCATGTAGTTCCTCATCTTGGATTATGTTTTGGGCGTGTCGTAAGTGACTAGGTGCGTGCGACTTCGAAAGACTTGCACATAACACAACGCGACAGTCAAAGAGGTATCCATGGTTGTGGCATTGTAAGTATATGGCTACAGCAATACATCAAGCGACATCGGCGACAGGCACTCATAGTGGGGTCAATCTCAGGGCAGATGCTTGTGGCGCTTATTCTGGTTGAGAACGACCCTGACTCGAAACATTTGCCTATATGATAGCGTCATTTTCGACGATAAGGCAAACACGTGCATTGAATGCGCTGTAGTGTGCTCAACGACTGATGGCCGGTCTCGTCGACAGCCAAGTGCTCGGTTGCGCGTCTACAGTCAGATTGCTGACTCCTGATCCGCCTTGATCCACCACCTCAGACATCAGCCTACGCCGTGGGATATCTGGCCGGCTTTTCTGTGGCATCACCCTGCTCCTGTGGTTTTTTTGCACTTCGCTATCTGACGGACCCACTGTTCTACGGCACAAGCATTCGGCGCGCTGCAAACGTGATACCGTAGTTCATCCTTAAAGAGGCTATAGCGAAGGCCATCCCGCCATGTGATAGAAAGTTTTCGGATGACGAGCTCCTACGCAGTGTTTCTTCCCAAGACTGGTACCGATCTCCAACTCCACTCTGATTTCTCCCGACCATCACAACCGTGGCCGTCACCAACGCATCTGTCATCAACTGGCGCGGGCCTGCAAACAAACGAATGCCCACCATGGTTCCTACACCTCGATCGAACGGGTACACCTCGCGAACGAAGCCCACGCTCGAGATCATCCCCAACTCCCGCTTCATCGTCTTCAATGGCGGCGAGCACGAGGCCACGAGCGTCAAGCTCGAAGGCGTCGTCCGCCTCACCACCCCCGAACCAACGAGCATACTCAAGCCGAAGGTGCGGTTAGAAGGCAAACGCAAGATCAGCTGGTGGTACGTGGGCGGCATCTCCGCCGGCGAAGTCACCGACAAACGGACCTTCTGGAGTCAAGAGCAGAAGCTGGGGAACCTGGAGAGTTCGCACAAAGTCAAGGCGGGAACCATAGAATGGCCGTTCGAGTTTGAGCTTTCTCCCACGATGCCGGAGAGCGTGGAGGGGTTGCGGGAGACGTATATTGCGTATCACTTGTGCGCGAGCGTGTCGAGGCCGGGCTGGAATTCGAAGGATATTGTTGCGCAGGAGCATATACGGATTGTGAGGACACTGGGGCAGGATTCGATGGAGATGACGCGGTCGAGGGTGAATGCGGATATTTGGGCGAACAAGATTGCGTACAGTATTTCGATACCTACGGATGCTATTGTGTTTGGGACTTCGATTACGGCGGACGTTGAGCTTTCGCCGATCAAGAAGGGGTTGAAATTGGGCAAGGTTGATTTGCGGTTATTGGAGACGGTGGTCAAGAGGATACAGGCGAGCGAGGTGCCGTATGCTGGAGACCGGTCGAAGTCCGAGGAGACGGAGGTGGCCAAGACGGATATGGAGTTTCCGGAGCACTCGAGAGTGATGTACGATGACGAGACGGTGGACAATCCGACACTGGCCGACGAGATGTACAAGTTCAAGGTTACGCTTCCGCTACCGCGATCATTGAACGTTTGCCGGCAAGACGTGGACTCCCACAACATCAACGTCTCGCACCGTTTTAAGCTGATGGTCAACATTCACAACCCCGAAGGCCATGTATCGCAACTGGTTTGTCGGCTACCGGTCAAGATCTTCATATCGCCAAATCTGCCAGTAGATGAGTCGAACAACGTGTGTCCGGCAGTCCACGGCATGACGGATGAATCGTTGAACAGTACTGAGACAACCACTGTTGCACCGCCTGAATATGGCCGACATCAGCTAGATCAACTCTTTAGCGATATGGACCCGACTGGCTTTACTAGCAGAGCTCCTAGCGCGCCGGGCTCGCCATCAGGAGTTGGCGCGCAGAGCAGACGAGGCTCGCAGGATGGCATGCCTTCGCTAAATGGCGTTGCGAACGATATTGCGGATAGCCTGGCCAACGGCACCGATATTGATGAGCACGGCAGCGCAAGCCCATCAATATTACGATCTCGATTAGCTGATCTGCAGGAACGAGGCATGACTATCGTAGGGCGCTCTTCAGCACTATCGAACGGCCACACTCCCTCTGGCGGCAACTCACCAGCTCCAGGCGCCATTGATATTTCTGACACCTTATCTCGATCCGGCCCATCGTCACTACCCAACTCTTATTTCAACGTAACATCCCACCACTCCTCCCGCCAATCCCCACAAACCAGCGCGCCTATATCCCGCCGCGTCTCAAACGAAGAAAGCACCACCGACGTTCAAGAGAGCGACTACGACATGGACAGCCTCGCCCGCGTCCCCTCCTACGGCGCCGCGCTCCGCATGCCCGGCTCATTGACCCCATACACCGACGGCCCACCCACCTACGTCGAAGCCACATCCCGCCCCACAAGCCCTGGTCTCCAGCGACCCGGCCCAGCACACGTGCGAACAGGGGCCGATACACCTACCAGCCGAAGCAGCCAGACGACTCTAACGAACGGCCTCGCGAATCTGCGGATGGAGGGGCAGGGTGCGCCGGCGCCGGCGCCTGCACATCATAGGACTAGTAGTGCGGCTGCGGAGGACGATGCGAGGGCGAGGCTGCGGTTGCTGCGCGCGAGGACTTAGAGGGACTTGCGGAGGAGTGTGCGGGTTTCTTTGCCGGCGTCGTTTGGGGAGGGGTTTCCTGGGTTGTTTAAGGCGAGGACGGAGTGATGTTCTATGAATGGGTATGCTTGGGCTTAGAAGGATAGATCGTTTTTGCACTTGCAAGCGGGCGGAGGGTGGAATTGGGCACGAGACTGGGTTGCATTGGGATGGATGGAGTTCGACGCTCCTCTCATCATACGCTGCGAGGCGTGTTGGCATTGTATCTGTACAATTCGCTTCCTTGCTTGTGGGTAGGGTAGCAGAATTACCAGATCACACCTGTGAGCGACTTACCTTCTCTGCCAAGGCAGTCGATATGAACACCGTTGTGGCTGTGACATGGTCTGGACTCATGTATACGGCCGATGTGGTTACTTGATCACCGGAGCTCCTGCTCAATGCGGTAGTTGCTTCACGGCACCTCCTACGGATCTCCTCGGTATAGCGAATATACTTTCGATGGGCGCCACAAGCTTGGAGATCGCGTTGACGATTAGGAGATGGTGTCGTGGCTGTGTATGCCTTAAGCTTTTGTGGACGGTCACAATGCAGGGTTGTTAGCGTGATGGAGGGAAGTCCGCGAGGGCATGACGTCGACGCGTGTAGAAAGTTTGGCGTGGACCTGCTAGGTATATAGATCAGACGACAGCCTACCCAAGTGACCACCCGTCACAACCTCTCCATCGTCCTGCGAAGACACTCCATCTAATACCACGAAACTGAAAGGGTGCGTACTCATATGATCGACCCAGGGATGGCCCTATCCATACCCTGTCCCCACGTTCGATGTGCGAGATAGAGTGCTGACGCGCACATGCCAACAGATCACACACATCACAATGGCGACTCCTACATCCCCCCAGAGCCACCAGTTGCCCACCCGGACGACGACCAACAGCACAGATGAGGCGGTCCCGGACGAGGACAGCAGCCAGACGACCAAGCTCTTCCATGAGCGCCTGCAAGCATGGAAACATGCCTGCGACTACATCATCGATTACATCAAGGCGACGGAGAAAATGCACGAGCACAACAGCAAAGAGTGCGAGAAGGTCCTTAAGACGGTCAACTCTCCTCTGAAAGAAGGCCACCATTTCCATCAACAGAATGGCGGCATTGCTGGCATGTTCGAGAACGTTCGTACCAATACGCAAGGTCTTGCAAACAGCCACAATGAGACCGCAAAGACTTTGAAGGGCTCTGTCCTGCCTACTTTCGAGCGTCTCTATGGCGAGATCAAGAACAAGACCAAGGAGCTCGACAAGGGCGCGGGCAAGGGCTCGAAGTTGGTCGACAAGGCTCGCAACGCTTCCCAGAAGCAGATTGAGCAGCTCGGCACCCAGTCGGCTACATTTGACTCTCGTGGCGGCAATGTCAAGGCCGCAGACGACCCTTACATCCTGCAGCGACGTGTCTACCACCACCTCAACAGACAAGTCATCGAGGAGAACAACAGCCGCGACGATATGCTCGCAGTCCAGAACAACTTCTCTCAGTTCGAGGCACACGTCATTCAGACGATGCAGCAAGGCCTCCAGCAGTTCTCTCAAGTAGTCAGCAACCAAGCTGAGGCCACCAGAAGCATGTACGGCGATATGGCCGCCACCAGTTCGCGCATTACGCCTAACTTCGAGTGGGACGGTTTCGTCCAGCGCAACAACCACATCATGATCGACCCGAACTCGGCCAAGCGCAGCGTCGAGAACATCAGCTTCGCGAACCAGGACCACCACTCCACTCGCCCCCTCATCGCTGGCTCTCTCGAACGCAAGACCGGCCTGCTCAAGAAATACGACGCCGGCTACTACGTCGTCACCCCAAGCAAGTACCTTCACGAGTTCAAGTCTGACGATGACTTCGCCAAGGACCCCGCGCCAGAGAACAGCTTGTACCTCCCCGACTGCCTTATTGGGGCAGTGGATGGCACGCTGTTCAACGTTAAGGGCAAGGATGCGAGCAAGGGTGCTCTGTCGAAGGTTTCAATGTCGCATGAGTACAAGTTCAAGGCTCACACGCCGGAGGATGCTCGCAAGTGGCACGATGTCATTCAGAGCGTGACTGGCGGTGTCTCGAACAGTTCACCCAGCAGCCCGGTTGCGCACAGCTCGACGATGGGAAGGGAGGAGTCGGCTATGAGTCCAACGAGCGGCGGCTCTGCTATGAGTCCGACGGGGCACAACCCGAACAACCCGACCATGATGAACCAGACCACCAGCCCGACTGGACAAGCACCGATGATGGATCAGCATACTGGCCCAACTGGACAGGCGCCGAGGGGGGGTCAGACCATGAGCCCGACTGGCCCAACTGACCAAGGCCTTGCGGGTCAACCATACGGGGCGGAGAAGAGGAACGATGGGCTGCCACCGCAGTACTGAGCGGAGGTATACCTGAGCAGCGAAACTGTCACGTAGGAAGGTCATGTTCATCGCGCGGTTATGCTTGACGTTACGGTATTGCGTCGCTTCTTGATAGCATAATGTCTACCAAAACGATAATACCACATCCAGCCCTACCTTCGTTGTGCCCGTTCACGATACTAGCGATATGGCGTATTTCTTGTCGAGCTCGACGTTAGAGGCATGACGCGCGCTGACCTCACTGGCGTTGTTTGTTTGAGCACCTCGGCTTCATGTTGCTACCCTCGAGCTATCCATTGAACAGGCATACAGAATAGCGGAGTGCCTTAGTATCTTGGAGAGCATATCGAGAGTGTCGTCTGTAGCTATATCAACTTTGTAGGTCCATTGGATCAATCGGTATCCCTCTCTTACACCATCTGACCAAGCATTGTAGCTGACCGACACCAGCAAGCCCCCAACCTCAAACATGCGGTCCTTCATCCGAGTCGTCCCACGACAACCAGTCACCTTCGTTCGCACACGAACGTTTGCTACAACACGACAGCTCCGCCTGAAAGAGGATGCAGACCGAAGTCCGCAGCAAGTGGAGGAGGCCAAGCAGAAGTCAATGAAGCAGCAAGAAGGGAGTCGAGATGTTGCGTCGAAGTCGGAAGAGGTGGTTGGTGCGGACCAGGAAAAGGTGAAAGATCATGACAAGCATATGGAACAGTTGCAGAAGGAGACGGCGCAGCAGGGTGAGGAGAATCATCCGAAGGGGAAGGCTTGAGGGTAGGCTACTCGAGATGAGATGCTCAGTGTGCCCGGACCAAGGTTTCGAGACGGGGATGAGGCAATGATAAGTAGATCAAGATGTGTGTGATCGTACAGTCGGACCACGGTTGGAAAGTGGCGACTCCTTGTATATAGCCAATTCTACAGTACATGCCTGGTTGTCTGTCAAGATCCAACCGTCTCGTGAGAGCGACGTACATCTCCAGTGAAGGCAGCTAGGGCTCTAGTACTCTATCACAGTCTTTATGGAGTCGTATATCCTCACGACATCCGGGATGTGGAACTTCTCGTAAGCCAAGCCAGTGTGAGTCGTTAACCCAGCGACACGCTGTACAGGAGCCTCGAGTCGTAGGAAGCAGTGTTCCTGAACGGTAGCGGCGACTTCGGCACCAACACCTTGGTTTACCATGCTTTCGTGCACGACAATACAGCGGCCAGTCTTCTTGACTGAGTCCAAAATAGCAGGTCGGTCCCAAGGAAAGATCGTTCGCAGGTCGATCAGCTCCACAGAGCAGCCAAAGTCCTTCTCAGCTGCGGTGATAGCATTCTGGCACACGTAGAGTGGAGTGCCGTATGATACCATGGTGATATCCTTGCCTTCTTTTAGTACCTCAGCTTTGCTGAGGGGTAGCGTGTAAGGTTCATTAGGAACGTGCTCGACAGCTGCTCGGTACAAGATCTTTGGCTCCATGAAGATGACTGGATCAGGAGACTCTAAAGCCGCAAGCAGGAGACCTTTAGCCTGCGATGGCGAACGAGGCTGAACCACTCTAAAGCCAGGAACGTGCGAGAAGAGCGATTCGGGCGACTGCGAATGGTACAAGGCGCCGTGGCCAACGCCACCTGTCGGCATTCTGATCACCAAGCCTCCGCAGTTGTAGACATCGGCATTGTGGCCATATCGATACCGGATCTTCGCGGCCTCGTTGACAATCTGATCGAATGCTGGGTACACGTAGTCGGCGAACTGGATCTCTGCAAGTGGCTTTAGTCCTTCCAGTGCTGCACCAATGGCGAATCCAACCAGTCCCTGTTCGCTCAACGGCGTGTTGAATACGCGGTCGTCGCCGAACTCCGTCTGTAAGTTCATGGAACATCTGAAGACGCCGCCGAATGCTACATCCTCGCCGAAGAGGATTACTTTAGGGTCCGTTCGAAGTGCATGGGCCATAGCCTGGTTGATGGACTGGAAGAGGTTGATTCGAGTCGTACCGCCATTTCGTACGTCTTCTGAGAGCTCCGGGTTCGCGAGCGCTGCTTTCGATGTATGGTGTAGTAGTGGTGTCTTGCCATAGTCTGTTGGTAGATTCAGACGCGCCTTGGGTGCTTGTGAGGCGTAATTTCTGCTGGATACTCGAGTTCTTGTCGAGCTGCCACAGCAGCGCAGTAACGGGCGCGACATCTCAGCTCCACACCTGTGTTATTTGTGCTACATCGTCCTGTTGTGTCTGTCATCCCTTGAGAAGAGGAGTTGATGTTGTCGGCTATACGCGGTACAGTCCTCGCAGCGGACGAAAAGCGGCCTCGCGGGCAGGTGTGGCGCACCTTCCTCTTTTGCACACGTAATCCTCACTCATTGTCATCGGCGAGCTTCGGATCTAGGCTTCTTACTACCTATATGAACGCTCTCTAAATCGAACCACATCTCAACCCTCGAAGGCATCAGCAAGCTCACGGACCACTCCGCAAATTCCAGCAAAATGTGTAAAGGCGCGATCTGTTCAGCATGCAGTGGGATCCTCCGCACTTCCCACCTTGATGGCATGATGGCAGGACTAATACTCCCTCACAGACAAAAGCACGTGGTGGGGCTGTGGCCAACACGTACCTATGGTGATGGACACGATTCCTGAGGAGGAACGCTGCTCTTGCGATCCTAAGGTCGAGAAGGAGGGCAAGCAGTATGTTGATCTCTGATGGTGTGAATGCAGAAGTACTGACTCGAGTACAGATATCCGCCTATGGGTCCGAAGCCCGCATAAACCATCCTTTCGCTTGGCTACGGCTGACGCTTGCCAAGGTGGTGCATTCGGCATGATCAAAGCGACGTTTGGATTCGGAGGTGGAGCATCACAGAGCGATGGCAAGGACGAGATATGATGGGCAAGCGTACAGTAACATGATGTATGGTGAGACTATTACAGGAGTATATGTTTTCTCCCTCAGCCCCCTTGCCACCGGAACTCCAAAGCACACCACCACCGTACTCCAAAATTAACTCAGCCAATATCATAACTCCAGTTGTACGCCTCCTGTCATACTATGGGCAAAATGGTTCTCTGTGCCAACGGAAAGCACGATGCGGCAAGCTGTGAGGACGTCTCGTTCGGTCGAAAGTCCGAGACACTTGCTGACCTTTATACCCTTTTTTCCACATTCTTGTAGAGATACCCGACCCGCCATCAGAAGGTACCGACTCGTGCGGGCGACAGTGAACGAGGGCTTCGGATCCACGCAGGCACTGCCATTGGCATGAACTTTTGCTCCAGCTCCTCGCCGAAACTCTGCTCGTCCGCCCACGACATGCTATCACTTGGAGATCTGGATTGCTGTATGCTTGGAGACCTGGACCGCCTGTTGGAACCTGGACTGGGCGACCTCAACTGCATCCCGACCATGATCATTCGCATCACTCTTTCGGCACAGTCTCGCAGCAGCCGCGGTGTGTCCAGGATTGCGTCTGCTAGTGTCGTTGGCCCTTGTAATATGCTGGCGAAGGCCTCGATACCTGTAGAACAGAAGGTAAGTGGGTCAGCAAGTATCTCGACGTTTTTGAAGAATCTCAAAAGGCCTCAGAGTGCAACACGGAGTCCGATTAAATCTCGGAGAGCCCTTCTAACCACCAGTGCTTACCTGATTCGAGACAAGAGTCTGCTCCCGATCCGATGGTTCCAGCCAACGCGATAACTAGAGCACCGTTCTCTTTACCTCGTCGTGCAATCTCTGTGGTCATCTTCCCCTGTGTGGATTGCGAGTCGATCATGCCCTCGGCAGTGATCACGACGTCCCATTGCTGCTTGGACAAGCTGTTGAAGGCAAAGTGGTCATTGATGGCCTCTTGGCGAGGCCGCAGCCTTCCTCCTAGGAGTAGCAAGCCAGCTCCGAGACCTCCTGACGCCCCACCGCCGGGTGCGGTTGATATACCACGCCCGAGAACGGATCCTATCACTTTGGCGTATCTCTCCAATCCCAAGGACAGCCCTTCGACTTGTTCCGGAGATGCACCTTTCTGCGGGCCGTAGATGCGTGCAACGCCTCGGTCACCACACAAGACATTCTTCACGCTGCACACCGCTTCGATCTGAACCTTGTCTGTTGTTCGTCAGCATATCATTACGGATCACAACGGAGATCCACTGACCTGGTCCTTCTCTGAGTTTAGAATGGAGATTATCAATTTTGATATTCCGGACATTGATTAGGGACCTTCCACCCTGCGCCTTGGGTAACTCGTTGTCGTTCTCGTCAAGCAGCTCCACGCCGAGTGCCTGCAGGAGGCCTGCACCACCATCGCCTGTTCACATTAATTAGGAGACTCCAGGATTTGCAGATATGGCAGACTTACTTGTGCCCGAATCGCCACAACCGATGATGATTCTGGTACATCCTTGGTTCAGGGCCGCTGCCATCAGCTCTCCAACACCGTAAGTTGTCGTCTTGGTGGGATCACGAGCGTCGGTTGGGACGAGTCGCAGACCAGCAGCAGCTGCCATATCGAGAACGCCAGTCACCTCTCCTGTATGTGGCCGTCGGATTATTCCATAGTGCGAGCTGACTGGCTGTCCAACGGGCCCAGTTACTTCTAGGTTCATGATCTCGCCTCCGTGCGCAGCGACGACTGCCCGACAAAAGCTTTCGCCACCATCATGCAGCGGGACTTTTCGTATGTATGCTACCGAATGGTCGACCAGTCGTCGCAGACCTGCTTCAACACAGTCTGCAACCTCCTTCGGCCCGAGGCTCTCTTTGAACCCGGAGGGCGCTATGAGAATGCGCAGTGGTTCATCGGGCGTCAGTGCGGGTAGATCCACACTCTCGTGCGCTTTTATACCGTCCTTCCTGATGGTGTACGCGAAATGGTGAATGTTTTCTTGCTTCCTTCTATTGAGCGAATGTGACTGAATAGCGAATGTGTCTGAAGAGATGCTCTGGAGCTGTTGATATTGATAACAAGCCGAGAACAGCGAAGAGGCATGCGATCACCTTGAAGTACACTTCTACGATCATCCCAAGTCCATACTCGAAGGACTATTTGCGTCTATCGATACACAGCAATGTTCACTGCGCCTACTACGACGGATCTGCTGTTCCTGCAAAGTTTCAAACCTACTTGCGGCAGCAACTCGATCATATTTTGATGTTCAGCTTGCTATGCAGCCCAAAAGTGGTTGATGCTGCGGCGTTGACTTGGGACTTGGGTGTAGTCATGGCATTCTAGGCAAAGCAACGATCGACGTATTTCGGGCCATACCAAGGTACTCGCCAAGAACAAACCTGGGAAGGACGAGCCTCGATACCATACCACCTTTGCAAACTCTGCAACCGTACTACCGGCCTGAAGCAACACTGCCAACTGGTGTTCCTCGACTTTCAGCAATATCGTCGTTGAGGATGGACACACAGCCATGACCAACGCCTGCACCATACAACGCAGATTTCATGCCAAGTTCCTTAGAGATAGCCGAGAGTCTTGATATACAAGCCATTGTGCTCATGATACATGGCAACACAGGCACAGGCTGTGCGGATGTTATTACCGTGGGCCCAGCTGTCTCAATCACGCCATAACTTGCCAGAGAGGTTATACCGGCCGTGAAAGTGGCATTATCTCCACCAGCCCCAGTCTCCAGGAACCTTCAGAGGCCTCCTCTAGGCTCATAAGGTTCCCGCCCCCAGCACTATATCGAGCCTATGTGGATCATCCAAGTCTCTGTGCAGCAAATTGGCAACAATTGTCGGTCTCCGCCATCGGGGCGGTGTCTATACACACAGTGCATACTTTCCTGGCAAGCACGTGGTAGCCAGTTTCAAGACGCGCGGTATCATGGCTGTGGTCTTCGAAAAGACTTGGAATTCGATTTCACCACTTGGCGAAGCAGATGGCGTCCCATGAGAGTTTGCATACCGACCGATTCTGGGATCTTGGAGTTGGCATAGTGCAGCCAGCGTCTGCAAAGCCTCGATGGTATGAGAGATTCTGGTCGACTGATAAACCCGCAGTCGCCTGCTGGCTAAGACTAGATGCCGCAACCAACAACCAACATGTCGAACATGATAAGCAGGATGCATTTCCAGCGTACCTATCAGCAGCGGCGCGCGATGAGGATGGTTCGAGTACTCTTGCTGATCTTGAGTGCCGTGGTACACTACCGCTCCTCCGCCTAAGCTGATTCGAAACATGGCCCAATGCTTCCACCGTGGACGACATTCTCGATGCATCGTTCGATGGTGCTAGCGAAAACGACTTTTCCGACGACGAGATATCAAGCTATGATTACCAGAAGGGTAATACCGACCTCATCACCGTTGATTTTGACGGACCGCATGACCGTTTGAATCCGCTCAACTGTACGTTGTTCTGAAGCGTTATTTTAAAGCTACATCTTGTACTGATTCCGTGGAATTGCACAGGGACGTGGAAGAGAAAGTGGACGACGACCATCATCGTATCATGCTTCACATTCATTTCACCATTCTCGTCAACAATGGTATACCATCTCTATCTTTCTTGTTCCGCTCGCTACTCGGTGTGCTAATGAGGTTGTAGGTGACACCCGTGCTCAACATAATTGGTGATGAGCTCGACATTCCCGAAGGCTTCATGCGTCAACTGGTCGTGACGATCTTCCTGCTTGGTTACGACCAAGGACCTTTCGTGCTAGCTCCTCTGAATGAGCTTTTCGGTCGTGTTTGCGTGCTGCAGTATGCCAATCTCATCTATCTGGTGTTCAATACTGCTTGCGGCTTTGCGCAGACCAAGAACCAGTTGCTGGCTTTTCGACTACTAAGTGGCATAGGAGGCAGTGCGCTACAAGCAGTAGGTCTTTACACACATGGTGTAGTACCTCGCTGATTCTCCTTACCAGCTCTGCAATGGCGTTCCGGCCGACTGCTGGCGCAAAGAAGAAGGAGGCAAAGGTCAGGCTGTCTACGGCATATTGACATTCACTGGACCAGCGATTGCGCCTATCATCGGAGCAGTCATCAGCACAAACACAACCTGGCGCTGGATCTTCTGGTCAACTTCGATCTTCGATGTGTTAGTGCAGCTTCTGGCTTTGTGCTTTCTCTCCGAAACTTACCATCCCAAGATCCTCGCAAAGAAGGCGAAGGCCATTCGGGAGGCTAATCCCATGAAGACGGTCTGCACAATCTACGACGAGCCTGGCAAGAAGTACTCGAAGATTGTCAGGAAGAGATTCATCTTGCCAGTCCAGATGATGTTCTTCCACCCTGCTGTACAGGCGCCATCAATTTACCGAGCATTCTTATACGGGATAATGTACTTGGTTCTTTCCACGTAAGTCAACCGGTCCATCTGGACAAGCCCGTGCTACTCAATGGAGATATCAACTAACGATACAACTCCTGTTAGTTTCCAGAGCCTTTTCGAGGATGTCTACAACCAATCGATTACCAGGGCCAGTATAAACTACCTTTCACTTGGGTTCGGCTTTATCATCGGGCTGTAAGTTTGATCGATATACTACCCATCGCTGAGACACCGAGTGATTTCTGTGTGAGACGTAGGCTAAAACTTGTTCGCTTTCTAGGCAGATAAGCCGACCACTGATTGACAAGGTCAGCAGTGACACCTCCCAACATTCTCCTACCAATGGACTAACTCTTACTAAGCTCTATACCTACCTCCAGCGGCGGTACGATGTCGAGGGCGTTGCGGAGTGGAGGGTCCCACCGATGCTCATCGGTGGCATCCTCACCCCAATAGGTCTGCTCATGTATGGCTGGTCAGCACAATGTGAGATGCAAGTTGCTTGGGCTTAGAACCCACCGTCGAGAGGGGTGTGAGACATGTGCTGACAACTTCTACCTCCCTTCTTATAGGCATCCCTTCTTTCCAAACATCGGCATCGTGGTGTGCTGCATTGGCCTCATCATCGCGTTCCAATGGTATAAAATTGATGGACAAGACCCTACCTTATCTAAGACATCCGCTAACCCTCGTGCCCTTCAGCTCGCAAGCTTATATTGTCGACGCATACTCGCACCAGTACGCTGCATCCGCAGCTGCGGTCGGTGCATTCTTGAGAACAATGTAAGATACCTCCGTCGAGACACCACGAGGGTTTTGTGAGAGACACACACTAATCCACTCTCGCAGGTGCGGCTTCGGGTTTCCACTGTTCGCTCCCTACCTCTACAAGGCGTTAGACGTCGGTTGGGGCAACACTTTACTGGCTGGTCTGACACTGTTGCTGGCAATTCCCAGCCCGATCGCGTTGTGGTTCTACGGGCACAAGCTTCGGCAGTGGAGTACTTATGGCTGTAGAGCGGACTGATTGATGGCTCTATAGCGTTTGATAGTACCAATTCATATATTATTTGAAGGTCTCGATACCTCGATATGTGTATCCCGACCAGACTGCCGAATCGTGATGCTTTATAGAGAAGGCTATTTCGGGACCCAGCCGGTCCGGCGTCAAGCACGCCATACTACGGCGGACTAAGTCGACCCAAAAGGACATGGAATTAAAATAGCTTGACTAGCACGGTGGCGTCGACGGCGCTAGTTAGAGCTCTTTTTTTTATAACTACGTAATGCGAATAGTCTGTACAACGCTCCCTTAGTCGTTATTAACTAGTCTGGATATAGTAATGTAGGCGAAGTAAGGAGAGGTGAATACTTACGTGTTAATTCCATCTCATCTTCTCGAACGGGTAAGCTAGGCCTAATTTAAATCAAGGTTACGGCTAATTACGGGTAGCGGACGCTAGACAAGCAAGCCTTAGTAACGTTAGCTAATTACGTATAAAGCTACGAGTCGCGACCGCTTACCCGTTCCGCATTGTAGGGATTACAGTCTTTTTGTCACTACCCTATAGATTACGACGACGTATATAGCTACCTCTTATAGAATAGACACGAGTTATCGCTATATAATAGGCACCTTACTACTCCTTTTGATCTAGTATCACGCCGGTAACTTATAGTATAAGATCCTTACGTTGTGGAGCCAATTACATTCACTTTTAATTCCATGTCCTTTTAGGTCGACTCAGTCCGCATCTCCGAGATCTGCTTTGCAGCGACCTAAGATTTGGATAGATTCTCGTCGGCGTGTCTGGCCATCCAAGTCATTGAGGAGGTCGATGGCGAATCTTCGCTTCAGAGGCGGTCAAGCAAGGGCCGGATACGAGAACCTGCGGTCTCTGGTCACGACATGGGAAGTTTAATCAATGCGTGCTCGTGATCGAAAGGCGTCATCGGATCAGCGCAGTGCGCACACAAATCACGCAACGCGCACTACGGTGAAGTATATACAGCGCGTCCTGCTGCGCTCGCTCCTCTGTACCTGCGTATTCCTTCGTCGACCTTCCGAGTACAAGCTCACACGACCTCAACATGTCTTGCGACTTTGGAGTTATTCCGCTGCCTTACTCGCCGCTCCAGGATTACTTTGACCGCAGGTACGGGCGGATTAGCGGCAATACCTCACCAATCTCGCCAACAGTATCTTCACCACTTGGTGAGCAGTCTAGTGTTGAAGAGCAATTTGCTAAGGCTCTTGCTGCTCTCGCGAAGAAGCAAGACGCTGAAGATGAACCCTTGTCCCCCGAACTGAGCGAGGACAGCAAGTCAACGAGCGCTCGCACTGACAACGAGAGCATGGACGGAGCAGGGCTACGTCGAGAGTCGTTGGCAACCTCGTCTGGATATGCAGCAATGCTGGCCAACGGACTTCTGAAAAGGCGCAGTGTGAGCGCATGCAACACCGGGACTTCTACCACGTCACGGCAGCCGTGAGGACAGAAATCAGCTCGTTGTTCTCATACGGCGCTTTTGCAAAACGTCTCAACAGTTAGGCGGGAACGCATTCGCCATTTCGACCTTTCACCCTCCCGATAGTGGGCGTTTGCAGCCCTGAATGGGCACGGGGGCTCGCACTGGCGCAGGTGGAAGCATGGGATGCTGGAGCTGGCTACGACTTAGGCGGTTATGTTGGGAAGCGGAGCCACGCAATGTCGAGGTGCAAGCCGAGCTTCGATTAGGTCGGTGCGGCGTCTCATCAATGCATCTGTCTCTGTCGGCAGCCAGCGCTACGGACCTCGTCGAAGTTGGTTGATACGCCGACGTGGGACGCGTGCCGGGCCCAACGACTCAAGGAGAATCCTAGGGACTACCCTTGGGCTAGACGCTGGAGTGCCCAAGCGGCAGACCCTTGAGCCTAGCAGTCCGATGCCCTTCCATCCGTGCTGATGCTAAGCTGTTGCGTTGGCGGAGGACGTCTGAAGGTCTCGGGGTCTGGGCGGAGGCGAGCCTTTCGTACAATCAATGCTGCGCAGTGATGATTGGGTGTGCACAGGGCTTATGGTGGCAGAAAATGATTGCGGAGATCGCTCGAGGCGCATACATGTATGCGCAGCCATTTTGCTTGAGTTACGGTCAAGCATACCTTGCACTGTCGTCAGTCAAAGATAGCGATCCATTGAGTTATGATCGTATCCTCCATCTGCTGTGCATTTCTCGTCAGACCGCGATATCCAATATCTAATCGAACAGACCGTGAAGGCAAAATCTGGTCATGGCCGCGGCTGAGAATCTGCATTTCAGTACGCTCTCCCATTCCTCAGACCCTACGTAGCTTCTGTCTGACATCCGTACTACATGTAACATCTGGTTAGTACTCCCTCCCTTAGCGACATCTGAGACACATGCTGACTACTTCCAGGGATTCCAAGTACCACAAATGCAGCAAGTAGGGCTCGCAGCCATAGCCCACCTCCCTATATGTCCAGATTTAGTGCGTATGGGGACGCAGTCACGGCGAGATTCACCCCCTGGGACGACTGACACGAGCATGCGTCTTGCTTGCGCGAGGACTTCAGTGTCACGAATGACGAAACCAAATATGCCCTTGGCTGTTATGCACCTGATCGATTGAGCTGTTGCCAGTCTTTGGCCTAGTGATCAGAGTAACATCTTGTATACGAACATCAAATGAATCGAATCCTGACACAACTACATGGACTTCACTCCTTTGCACGCGTACTCGATGGGTATTTCTCCGCATATGATCAAAGCCGTGAAACGGTCAACATGACCAGGCCGGGTAGTTGCAATGGTTCGACGTATGTGGAGACGTTTGGACAGGCGCAGCAAGTCAGGCAGAGATCGATATGAGAGGGTTTGTACACTTCTGATGAACACTTGAGTCATCATTGCTCAAACGAAAACCATTTGTTGCTGGTCAGACAAGACTCTATCATTGAACACAGCAATTCTGAACGCTACATCCGCACAACAACATATAAGAACACAACTGAATGGGTATCACAACACACGCTCAAACCACCACTTCCTGCCTCTGCACCTCGTCAATGCCAACACCCGGCCTCTTCTCGTCCAAATTCGTCTTCGTCCGCATCGCAGCTTCATACTCCCGCGTTCGCCGCTCCAGCTCTCCATTCAGCCTCGCCCTCTCCTCCTCTCGCTCCTTCTGAAGGGTCTGGTAACGCACGTAGCTGTCCTTAAGCTCTATCTTCAACGCCTCGAACGCTTCATGCAACGACGACTTCTTCGATACGCTCTCGTTGTAGCGCATCTCGAGACCCTCCTTGGCTTCTGATTGGGAAGCGAGGCGGGTTTGCGCTTCGGCGAGTTCTGTGGCGAGAGAATCGTGCCGTTGTGTTGCGGAGGCGAGTTCGGCGCGCTGGTCTGAAGTGGAGGTGAGGTGGGTGGTGAGTTGGGTTTGTAGGTTGTCGTGGGCGGCTTGCGAAGTTGAGAGCTGTTGTTGGGTTGAGGCGAGTGAGGCTGTTAGGTCTGTTCGGGCTTGTTGAGCCGTTTGGGTCGCTTGCTCAGCGGCGGCGAGTCTCTCCTCCATACTCTGTGTGCTCTGCTCGAGAGTCTGGAGGTTCTCCCGTGTTGATGCCAGCTCAGATCGTGCAGATTCTGCGTCGCTCTTTGCTGCTTCTGCTACCTCCTTCAGTCCTGCAGCTTCACGATCATGCTCCGCTCGAAGGTGGCCTTGCGTTATTTCCGCGTTCTTCTTTTCTGCTTCCTCAGCCTGCTGCAGCTCTGCAGTTTGGCGCTCATGCTCCGTACGCAGGTTGGCGTGCGTTTGCTCGAGCTCCTTGATTTCCTCCTCGTGCGAAGCCTGCAGCACACTGACCTTCTTCTCACTATCCTCCTGTAGTCTCCGCACCTCATCCGCATGCTCCTTATTCATCACCTCTACGCTTCCCTCCAATCCCAAAGCCTTCTTCCTCTCCCTGTTCCTCTCCTGCGTCAAGCTCTCCGCGATCCTCAACTGCCCTTCCAGCTCACGCGCAAGCTCCGACTGCAGCGTGGCCACCTCATCTTCTCGCTCGCGTTGGATAGTGCTATTCTTGGTTTCCAGGCCCTCCAGAGTCTTGCGTAGGTCGTCTGCCTCTTGAATAGCACTGGCGGCCTCCTTCTTAGCGGTCTCAAGTTCGCGTTGGTGTTTGGCGACCTCTTCTTCCGAGACGAGGATCTTCTTCGAGCCAGGTATACTCGGTGTAGCGGATCGTTTCCTCTCTGGTGAACTGTGGATGTTGAGATTGTCCGTGGAGGGGGCACTTTTTAAGCCCTTGACCTTCGAAGCAGAATTGCCCATAATTGGACTGAAGTGTACTTCTACCAGACGAAATATAGGAACGGCATGAAAGAATGAATGCAAGAACAACAACTATTGAACACCACAGATAGAATACACCACAAGCCCTGATTCTCACCTGAAGTCGCGGAAGAGGAGATTATGAAGCCTACCGTGCGCAGGGGTCAGACCATAGCGCCGTCGATCCGGATACAGTAGGCTGATGGTGTCATTCACAGCGCACAAGATGCTGAATACTAAACAGAAGAGGAAGTGAGGTTGAGTATTTGCTCTCTGACATGAATACAGGCATTGGAAATCTTGTTCAATACTGGTGGAGCTCCAAGAATGCAACCTCGTGCCTGCATATAGTGTGGAGAGCGGCGCCACCCATCTCCAATTTTCCTGCTAGCGTCTCGTCCCGTCTCGTCTAGGCGTGAGCCCAAAATAAAGGAGGAGGCTCCACGCGTCGAAGAACCTTCCCTGGCGATACTCACCATCCTACACCAACATCACAGCCTTTCCAACTTCTCCCATTCCCAATTTTCGTATTCATTGCTCACGAGCACCACATTCGCTTAATCGCATTCGGTTCTCCACGACCATGAAGTTCTCCCTCCTCGTCCTCGCCGGCCTCAGCGCCATGGTCTCTGCGCAAACCACTGCCATACCCAATGCGACTCAGATGGCTGCATCGATGGCGAGCGCTGCAAGTGCAGCCGCCAAAAGCGCCCAAGACAGTGCTCTCTCGAACATTTCTGCGCAGCGCGCGTCCCAAACTCTGGTCGGCGAGGCCGCATCGCAGGCTGCGGTCAACAGCCAGGCGCAACTGAGCGCTTTGAGCCAGATCAGTGCGCTGCAGGGTACCATTGCTAGTGCTGAGGCGAGCGTGTTGAGCGTGCAGAAGACCGCGATCGCGAGTCTGAGCAAGCAGGTTGCTACTGCGACTGGTAAATATCGTGCTTTGGCGGAGTTCGGATGGAAGGCAGCTAACATTGTTTTCAGGCGCGGCTCAAACATCTCTGTCCGCCCAACTTGCTAGCCAGACTAGCAAGCTCAACTCGGTCCTCTCTAGCATTACCCGAAGCGGCGGCAACAGCCAACAGACTGGCAATAGCAACAACAATGGAGGCGCGTCTTCTTCTGCTGCGGCCGATTCGACTTCTTCTGGTGGTATGGCGGCGGCGACTGGTGTTCCCTTTATCGCAGCGGCTGTTGGTGTTTTGGCCGTTGTTGGAATGTTGTAGACGATTCGGGGTGGGAACCAAAATGGGGGTCTGGCTGCATGGGGTGGGCAAAAGGGTTGGGTGACGCATGTATGTACTACGGATCTATGATTGCGCTGCTCTTATGTCTTAGAAAGATAATGTAGTGCTTGAAAAGCTTTGCAACCCAGGCTCTGGCGCATTTGGCCACGTTCGATGATCTCGAAGTTGCGAACAAGCAAACTCAACCTCCTTAACCTAGACAAGGTCAAGACCACGAGTACGACTACGGATTCCGCTGCTTTTGATCCACATCTTCATTCATCCTCGACAACCTTGGTATAACTCGCGGATGACGCCTTGAACGATGCAAACACCGTGTACGAAGCCAGTGTGGCTGGCGGCTCCGTATCTGGCAACGCACTCGATGGAAACGCCACGACCTGGCTGGAGAACGTGAACGGCAGTAACCCGCAGTCGACTTCAGCTGGAGCAGAGGACACCTCAAGCAGCAGACGTCACTCCATGGAGGTTTTAGACTGTTGCGATGATCATAATTCCCAAATCGAAATCGCTGTAGCCGCTGCTCACGAGGCACGAGCCGAGACATACGTATTTGAAGCTTCTTTGTTGTGCAAGCGGCTGCCGCCAAACGATCAAGAATATCCGACTTATCTTGTCACAATTATTGCCGATGCATTTGCATGGCTGTGCGAGGAGGAGGGGCCTACAGCGCCGCTACTCCATGGCGCAATCGTATCTCCTGCGAACTCACGCATTCCTGGAAGCGATGGAAACGACTCATGGCGGCAATTACGTCTACCCAATAGCACAGGGTCAACGGTACTCCCAATGGCTCGCCCGATGCTCCTACGTATCGGACTCGCTTAGCGTAGTAGAGACGAACTTGTCCAACGAGCTCGAGGAGGGCGAAATGCATGACGATTGGGCATGGTATAGCGTTAGCGGCTATGAAACGATATCCACACTGCAGACTGACCATTCGCTCACGATACTGTATATCGCTATTGGAAAGCTTGAACCTGCTCGCTACCTGTGTGAGGATGCTGTCCGAAGGCACCGCAAGGTCATCTTTGTACAGCTTCATCCGTACCTCCTGTACCTTGCGCTACTACATAAGATATACCTGGTGCAAAGGAAGGTCCCTCAGGCTCATGAACACTTCGACATGATTTTCGGGTGTCCAGACATGCGCTTCCACGGCTGGGACATACGCGACTTGGCCATCGCCTGGGCCAATCGGGAGCTTTCTGAGTTCTGTTCCAGCCATAATATAGAGATGCCAGAGCGAAAAGTGGAGTGTCAGTGTCGAAGATGTAGGACTGCACTGGACCTTGGCCACGTAATACCTTGGCTGGCTGTGGTGGCTCCGGGTGGTCTGACACTGGACGTCGAGTTTGAAATCAGTGCTCATATCCTCGTCGAGGGGCGCCGGTGCGTGTCCAGGTGGAACGGCTACATGCGGAATGTCAAGAGTTCAGAGTTAAAAGCCGTCGCATGGAGGGAGAAGTATTCCAGGAGGCTCTCATCTCGTCCAGCTACGTTGCGAATCTCGATGGGAGAAGCAGCACAGCCTTCATGCAGGCGTCGAGTCTAATGGGGCACCGCATATGGAGTAGCGACTCGGACTTCAGGTACCACTCAGCGTTCATGGAACAGTTCACAAGCAGATGCGGGCAAGTCCTCGCGCGAGGACCAACATGTATACGGATCTAGCAGTCCGGGCGACCCAGCAACTCGATCCATGATTATAGACGGTGGACGTGGAGCACAGTGTGCAAATATCCTCATCTTAGCCACCCGAGCCACCCTCGTCACCATCTGGACTGAGTACTGGAGAACAGACCTCACGAGCTCCGTTTATCAGCGAGTCTCGTGCGATATTGAGATGGACCTAGTGGAGGAGGCTATCATCATCCCTCTGGAGTTGTCGTTGCCGCCGCTGATTCCAAAAGAGCACCCGTCACTGCCTGGCCCGCCTCGCGAGGAACCGGAGCATTGGCCAATAGTAGCTTTGTCCATGGCATAAGCGGTGCACCGAAACTGACTGACTTCGCAACTAGATCGTCGTAAGATTGTCTATATGGCCGTAAGTTATGTACACCCCATATCACCAACACCTCGCAATACACACAACAGTCATTGACCGCCTAATCCACCCTCCGCATTGGTGGGTTGAACGCCTTCCTGCCGCCCATAAAGTAGTTGATCGCCGCTACAATGACCACAGTGCCAAAGACTAGGGACGCCCAATTCATGTAGTCCGGTGTGGGGTTCGGTACGGACGGGAACACGGAAATGACAGTAATGGGAAGCACGCAGCAGAACCCGATGATGTTGACGAACACACCGGCCTTGCCGAGACTGAATCGTTCCTTGGGAATCGGGGGCCCGAAGAATCGCCTCCAGATGGTGCAGCCGATACACAGAGTGTACGAGAAGCTGAGGGAACAGCCGATGATGGAGATGATGGCGTTGAAACCGACGACCGGACCGAAGTTGATGCAGGCGATAGCGCAGGCCAACGCGATGGTGACCCAGACAGCTCGTCTAGGTGTTTCGGCGTCAGGCACGGGCTCGAGGTAGTGGCCGCCGGGCAGACCGCCGTCTCTGGCAAACGACCACAGCTGACGACTTGCGGTGGCGACTTCGCTGATCAAGGCCGAGCAGAAGGCGAGGATGATGGGAACGATAAGGATGATTGTTCCAGCTTTGCTTCCGGTGGAGTTCAGGAAAACTGCTACGAAAGGTGAAGGCGAAGCAAGGACGGCGTCCACATCCCCAATGCAGAATATCATGGTAATTGCGGCGATGAAAGCCATTATCGCATTGACACCGTAGGCTGTCATCAGAGACAGGGGAATGGTGCGAGAGGCGTCCTTTGCGTTTTCGGCTGTTGCAAGTTAGCGTAGAATTTCTTGAGAGGGGGTTTTTGCACGTACTCATATGCACCGAACTGTCGTAGCCAAAGAGCGAGCTGAACGGGGTGAGCACACCAATGAGAGATGCTACGCCAGCATTCGGCCAGCCACCAGGGTTAGTGAAGGTGAAGATAACGTCGTGTGTGTTTCCGCGCGGCGACGTTGTCCATAGAGTTACAATGACTGCCACCCAACCTGCCAGATGAATGACAAGCATGATACCTTCAATCATTGGGAACTTCTTCGCCAAGTGAATGTTGAAGAACGCTCCTCCGACCAGAACAATGAGGGCCAACACCGTCGGTAACCATTGGCTGTTAGCTGCAGGTGAGTCCGGATGGTAGACCAAGATGCAGTACTTGATGGTGTTGCCGATGATGACCCCACAGGATCCCAGAAACGTGATCCATGCGAGCGTGAGCAGCCAGCCGGTGCAGTATGCTAGGATTTTGCGCATGTTTCTGGGAGCACACTCGCTGACCCACTGGTACTGTCCTCCTGCCGTAGGGAAGCTTATCAACGGTCAGTGGCTGCGTCGGCAAGAGTGATGTGCTTTGGAGAACTCACCAGGAACTCAGCTCCGCAATGGTTAGATAGACGAATGTCATAGCGGACATTGAGAAGACGAAGCCCCAAAACAGGCCTCCGGTGCCTCCATTATATAAAGCGAAGTAGAAGACAGCCAGCATATTCTGCCAGGCCACGACGACGGTACTTGAAAAGCCAACCATAGCCACGAACTTGAAGCGTCTTTTGAAGGTGGGCGTCAGACCGAGCGCATCCATGTCCTTGATATCGTGCGGTGTCGCCCATTGCTTCGCCGCTGTAGTGTTGCGGTCGAACTCGAGGTCGCGGATTTCGTCGTCGATGGCACGCATCTCGACATTGTTGCGGGAGCGCTTGGAGTCCTCCATGCTGTGGGCAATGAATGGGGTATGATGAAGAGGATTGGAGGTCACACGAAGGAAAGCACAGGAGACTCGAAAGCCGCGATGGCTAACAGATGCAGTTGAAAGCGGGACAGATGTGGAATAAGGCGCCACTTCCATGCTCGCACGTGGAGGACCACGCTGTGGAACGCCCAAGCACGCCGCTCTGCCGATCCTCTAGGCAAGCTCAGACGGCCGAGACGTCCCCTCATTCGCGCAGGGAAGGTGATTCAAGATGTGCAGGAGCCGACACTCTAGAAGCTAGATAGCCGCGAGCCGCCGCTCAGCAGGCGTTGGCATTGGCGGGCGGCAGCAGACAGAGTTCAAACCGGGCTACGGGAAGCTGATTGCCGAGCACACCACGTCTACGCGACACACTTCAGTTCCACTCGCCCTTGGCCGTGATATCCGTTCTGGAAGCTTGACCCTTCCATAGCTTCTCAACATCGATAGTTCACCACCGTTGAAACTTTCCATGGAATCCAAGATCGAGCTCAAACAGTCGTCGTCTGGTTCGTGACCCGGCGAGCCCGGATCTTCCGAACAACTTCGTATCTCGGACTTCCCCTCGTCAGCCGGTTCGGTAAAAGGTTGCCGCGTCTCCACCAATCCCAGAATTCTCGAAGAACTTATCAAAATTCAGCACCCTACGGAGTACTGGATCTTGCCTAAGGACTTCAGTGGAGCCGGCGAGATCGGTGGTCTCAACGAAAGGGGCGGCGTGACTGGTAATGCCAAATTTGACGAAGCTGCCATGATGAGTGTCATCTTCCAACTGGTGGAGAAGAAACGGAGCCCTTCCCACCACGACTCGTGCCATGGGTAGTAGTCTGAACTCTATGCCGAACTCTGCTTACGCCCTTTTGAGTCTTGACTCTTGGTTCAGGGACAAACCCGCCGCCCCCGAACAACCACGCCTTGGGCAATGGATCTGTGGCTTGAAGGAAGGGGAGTCCTAGTCAGATCCGAAATCCCATATCTCTACTTCCATATCTCGCCTTGACGAATGTTTTGCACAAACCTCGCAACTCCAACAGACGCCCGGCATGGCTACACACAGTGCGCCCCCGTACACGTCCTGGAGTGATACCGATCACGCTGGCCCGTTGATCATCGTCACAACACTATCACTAGTATACTGGGCGGTAGCTGGCGCGGGACAGCAAGTGCTGTCGGTGTCCGCGGGGCTGCGATACACCTGGGCCGATGGACTGTTCACGGCTTCTATGGTACAAACGTTCGCACATCGCCCGAGGTTGTCCCATGGCTAACTTCGGCCAAACAGATCACTGGTTTCATCCAATCGCTCCTCGTATTGATAGGCGCCTCCAACGGCCTGGGGAAGTCCTCGAGAGTAGTACAGAGCGATCACCTCTCTACAGCGGAAGAGGTATCACAGAGACTCTCGTGAGATCGAAGAAGAACGCATGCTAACGCGCTTGCAGGTCTATAAAGTCAGCAACATCTTCTACATCATCACCCTCGGACTCATAAAGTGCTCGGCAGCATGTTTCACGGCAAACCTGACTGTCAAGAACCTGGGTTCTCTGCGACAGATTCATAAAAACCAGATGTTTGGGCTATACGGATCTGTTGGTCTCGCAACAGCGTGGACGATAGGATCAGCCATAGGCGTTTCATACCCTTGCCCATCCTATGGTGGACGAGCAAATGCGGACGGCATGTGTATGGGCACCGTCTCTAGATGGGTCGGCATCTTCGTCGGGGACGCCATTTCTGATCTTGCGATCGTGGCTTTCGCAGCTTCCGTTATCTGGCGCACAAAGGCATCATTCGCGAAGAGACTGCAATGGTACATGCCATTCTTAATCCGCGCTTGGTAAGTGACGTTCTGGTGGTTATGGTTGCGTGGTATGGCATGCTAACGCGCTGTTTAGCGTACCGATATGGGCGGGCCTCCGGCTCTTGACTATCAGTCACTCGAAGCTCACGCAAGATCCCACCATCGGAGTCTGGCTCTTCGTCTGCATGAGCCAAGTTCAGATCCTTCTCGCGCTCATCGGAGCCGCTTCGCCCGTACTGAAGAAAGCCATGTCGGATCTCCAGACCCATTACGGCGATCTCACTACCGACAATCAGGGTCGGTCGGGCATGGGCCACAGCTTCGCCTTGAAGTACTTGAAGAGCAAGCGCACCAATCGCACGAACAATGGATCGCAGCCTACGAACAGCAATGGCAGTAAGAACCGGACTATACCTTTTGGCGGGCCAGGGGTGAGCGGAAGCGCCATGATCAGTAGAAATAGGCAAGAGGAGAAGATTCAGAGTGATGGGGACAGCCAGGAGGGTATCATCAGGCAGGATGATTATGAAGTCAGTTATTTTCATACCGACAATGACCGTGAGCCGGTGATAGAAGAAGGGTATGGGAAACTCAGGTAGCAGGGGTGCGTTTTACGATGTTGTGTGTATGACCGAAACAGCAACCTAGATCGAAACAGCGATCCACCTTGAATCAGCGACCTATTCGAAACGTCGGTTGACGAGCCAAAGTCGACATTACCTTATATCGTAACACGAACTCGCGTCGGCGAGCTCTACATCCTTGTGCACGCTTCGAATGAAAACGGCCATCCCAGTCATGCATGAAACGTTCTCCTGTTTTGTACCGTCTTTTACCGCAAAAGGAGCATTCCGATCGTTCTCCCCTCCATGATGAGAAGATCATGCGATCAATCCAACCGCGATGCCAAAGATGAAAACGCCGCGAATGTGCGAAGGTATCAAGACGATGTCGAGGCCCGGAGACCAGGACAGACCAGAATGCCGAAGCCACTGGGAGGAGAGCAGTGACATCCTTTCCCACTTTCCCACCTTCCAGGTTTGGTGGCCACGAATCGATAAGGCGGGATGTAAAAGGCTTGTCGGAGACAAGCGAGCGCTAAGTCCTGTAGAAAGTTGTTCTCCGCCCACGTGGGAGGTCTGTAGAGCTGTCTTTCCAGCCAACTGGGCCTGTTCATGATGCGCACGCCTTCCACAGAGCCATCGATAGGCAGGAACGTCCACTGAGCTCACGAGAGGATGTCACCACCCCTCTTCACGTTGTAGCCACCCGCCAAAGGCCTCCAATCAACTGTATGCATGTCTTGCTTTTGGGACCTGCATCGACGGCTCGGGAATGGACGATCGCTGCAGCTTGCAAGCAGTGCAAGAATATATAATGGGCAAGGCAGGCCGCACAGGAACTCTTCAGAACCCTTCAAGCACAGCACCATTGACAAAATCTCGAAATGCTGGCCTTATTGATGCTCGTTGCTCCTGCGGTAGCCGGTCCACTCTGGTCATGGCCAAGGAGCTCACAGAGCAGCAATGCATCACCAAGCTATGACTGCCAGCAGAGCCCATTCAAGCACGTTATAGCATTGAGTGTAGATGGCCTGCACAGCAGCGACATTGGAAAGTGGATCTCGCTGAAGCCGAACAGCAATATTTCCAATCTCGTACGGCAGGGATACGAATACACTGATGCATACACGTCTGCTCCGTCAGACTCGTTCCCTGGGATCCTGGCTCAATACACCGGTGCTACGCCAAAAACCACGGGTGTGTGGTTCGACGACACGTGGGACTGGACTTTTTATGCTCCAGGAAGTGGGTGTGCTGGTGAACCTGGCGCTGAAGGTAGCTTGAGCGTAATCTCAAAAGCAATGAGCACACTCTGACAGAGTCGCAGTTCTTTACGACGAATCGATAGATTACAATGACACATATATCTTCTCCGGCGGCATCGATCCCGCGAACCTCCCACAGCACAAGGTCGACGGAAAGTGCACTCACGTCTACCCGCATCAACGACTCCGAGTCAATACAATCTTTGAAGTTGTCAACGGTGCAGGCTACGAGACTGCTTATACCGACAAGCATCCAGCTTACGACCTTGTCCGTGGTCCTAGCGGTACGGGTCTTACTGTCGGCTACTTCCCGGAGATTGCTGCTGTACATACCACCGTGGAGGCGACTATCGCTTACGATCAGCTGCATGTGAATGCTTGGCTGGACTGGCTCGACGCCAATACGCCTGTCAACTCAACCACTTATGGCTCGAAATTGACCAAGGTGCCGACTCTCTTCGGCGGCAACTTTCAGTCCATGTCTGTCGCACAAAAGACCGTTGGATACAATAACGACACCGCGAACTCATTCAGCGATGCCATGATCATGGCAATGGACTTCGTCGATAGCTCCATTGGCGCCATTATGAACAAGCTTGAGAGCAAAGGCTTGCGCGAGGAAACGCTCATAGTAATTGCTTCCAAACATGGCCAGGCACCGATTGACCGCTCCCTCTATCGAGCCATCGACCCAACAGCTGTCACGAACCTCACAACTGTTCCCCTCGCATGGGCAACCACGGACGACATTGCGCTGCTATTCCTCAACAACTCCGCCGATACTGCTCAAGCTGTGAAGGAGCTGCAAGCGGGCGCAAAATCAGCCGGCATCATGTCGGTTATCTGGGGTCGGAACCTGACTGACTCCGGCTTTGGCAACCCGGACATAGACCCCGCCGTGCCCAATATCATTGTGCAGCCAGAGCTCGGTGTTGTGTATACGACCTCGGTGAAGGATATGGAACATGGCGGGTTGAGTCGGGATGATAGAGTCGTGGCGTGCATCGTGAGCAACCCGAAGCTGCAGAAGCGGGTATTTGGTGAGGTGGTCCATACGAAACAGATCGGACCGACGATCTTGAAAGCGCTGGGCCTCTCGCATGAGCTCTTGCAGGGCGCAGCTTCGGAAGGAACAACGTCCCTGCCTGGTTTCGCATAGGTGGTACGTTGGTTAATCATGCGTCGCTCGATCGTGCACCTGTACTGAGGACCAATACCGTGACGTCCTCAAAACGATGTTGAGGCTCCGTGACAAGGATAGAGCCGTGTCGAAGAGGGAGCAATGTTGGGCGACGGGAGCTGAATCTGCAATTCGCCTTTGAAGTATGTACATAGAGGCACATCATTCTTGAAAGCATTTCGGCTCATTCGTCAGATATTGCGACCTGTTGATTAAGTGGTTGACTTCAAGTTTGGAGAGCAGCCGAGGTCCAATACCGACCGCGTCGACGTCAGGTGTCGCTTCGACAACGACATCGAACCTCTTCGCTATACTGTCAGTCCATAGATATCGAGCAAAAGGTGAAGTGAATCATTTCAGGGACACTATAAGCCGTTTGCACATCGGCCAACATGCCGTTCGAAACAGCCCTCACGAAGGCGTTGGGCATTCGAGGTAAGATCGAGGTCCGAGGCGTTTGCCTGAATAGAGGTCCGCTTACATCTTATCGTCGATAGTCCCTGTTGTGCAGGGAGGTATGCAATGGGTTGGCTACGCGGAGATGGCTGCAGCAGTCAGCAATGCCGGCGGTTTGGGGATTGTAAGACGATTGAGACAAGCAACCCAGGCATGAGATCGCTAACGACACCACATAGCTTACCAGCTTAACACAACCAAGACCAGATGACCTTCGCATAGAGATCCAAAAGACCCGCAGGATGACCCAAAAGCCCTTCGGCGTCAACCTAACAGTCCTCCCCACAATCTCCCCACCCCCCTACGGCGAGTACGCCCAAGTAATCATCGACGAGGGCATAAAAATCGTCGAAACCGCCGGGCTCGTCAAAGACTACGTCGCCAAGTTCAAGGCCGCCGGCTGCATCGTTTTGCACAAGTGCACTACGATCCGGCACTCCCTCTCTGCCATCAAAATGGGCGTCGACTTCCTTAGTATCGATGGCTTTGAGTGTGCTGGGCACGTTGGGGAGCACGATGTGCCGAATTTTGTGCTGTTGAATCGGGCGCGGGAGCAGTTGAGGAAGGAGGATGGGAGTTTGGTGCCGTATATTGCGAGTGGGGGGATGGCGAATGGGAATTCGCTTGCGGCGGCGCTGAGTCTTGGGGCATGTGGGATTAATATGGGGACGAGGTTTATGGCTACGGTACGTGATGCGGGTGTGAGCGGATGGAGTGTTTGAGACTGACGTTGATTCCTGCAGGTCGAAGCACCCATCCATCACAATATTAAGCAGTCAATCGTGGATGCTACTGAGGACGATACTGACTTGCTTATGCGTCGATGGACGAATACTGCTCGATTCTACCGGAACTCGGTTACGAAAGCTGCTGCGAAGGTCGAGAGGGAGAGCACGTCTGGAAAATTCGAGGAGATTGCAGATTATGTTAGTGGAAAACGTGGGCGGCAAGTGTTTCTGAATGGAGATCCTGACTATGGCGTGAGTTGTAGATACCCTCTTGGGCGGTTGGAAACGACACTGACCACTCCAATCTAGGTCTGGACAGCCGGAATCTGTATGGGCCTAATACACGATATCCCAACTTGCGAAGAGCTCCTCAAACGGATCGAGACCGAAGCCAGAGATGCAGTTATGCAACAAGCGGCAATGTTCAAAGAGGACAGCAAGCTATAGCCTTACACCATATAACCTACTTGAACGCGATCACAGTAGCATCAACAAACATCATCCGCCCAGCATCCTTTTCCGCCCAAGCGACCCATCTACGCTCGATCTCATCGAAGTCTTGTTCGATACCGTAGCCGGCTTTTAGGCCAAGCGCGCGGAAACCGGTCTTCGCGCCGCTTGCGAAGAACCGACGTTGTTCGAGGGTGGTCACAGTCCATGTGGTAGGGCTCTCTTGAATATGGCCCCAGGGAAAGCCAGCTCGATTCGTCCAGTCGTGGATGTAGAGCCCGCCTTGTGGCTCTGCGCCGGTTTTGCGACTGAAGTCGCGGAACCAGTCTAGAATTGTCAGCCGATGAGTGCTCACTCGTTGGTGTTCCACATGCCTTGATTCTGTTGTATCCACAGGTCGTGTGGATAGTGGTATAGGTCGATCTAGAAGTGTCAATCGTGATCCAGATGTGCAGGTCAGTACTCGGTGTGTTCTTACGTTGTCTCGCAATGACAGTACGCCACCAGTCTTGAGTACTCGACGCATCTCTGTGAGCGCTTTTACTGGGTCCGGAAGATGCAACATCACTTGGTGTGCATGCACCACATCAAAACTTTCGTCCGAGAATGCCGAGAGGTCATGAGCATCGCCAACAGAAAATTTGACGTTGGAGACGCCTCTATCTTGCGCCATTTGCTTTGCCATATCGGTGGTGGACTGGTTCGTATCGATTCCCAGGACCTCGCCGTCCGGTACCAAGTTCGCGAGATCGAGAGTGATGCTACCGACACCGCAGCCTACATCGAGGATACGGAAGTGCGGCTTCAGGTATGGAAGTAGGTGGGCAGCATGTTCCGTGGCCGTCCGCGAGCCGAAGACTTTGACCATCTTCTGCCATGGTGCTTCTTCGGTGTCGAGACCTGGTTCTTTTGCTGCCATGTCGGTAGCTTGCGGAGAGATGTTCAGGGAAATCTAATTTGTAGGTAGAGAAGCAGCATTCGGGATCGCGAACGAAGACTCTACATGTCCTCACAGGAACCCATCCTGGGTGCTTACGCTATCTTCCAACTCGCGTTCGCATGAGGGTTTCTACCTACGATTGAGGGCATGAAGCCGGAAGGATCATGATCGTAACGAGGCGAGCGCGGCTGATTGATTCATAACCACTGTTCATGAAGGGAAGACATCCATAGAATATGCTTGACATCAGGAATGCAGATCACTGGTGCCAACGTCGTGTTCCGCTCATCTTTTGTTCATGCGGAGTTGAGATGTAGTCGATTGAAGGAGAAGGGGTGAAGAAGAAGACGAAGTGGTGCGCCACAGAGCACAGACGAACATCCTTAATTCGATTGCCTCGACATGTCGCGCTGATCCGTTCCACCACCGCCACCATGGCCACCCCTCCCCGCGAAGACGTCCGCAACGGCCGCAAAGCCCGCCTCTCCCCCTCGAACGAAACCGGCCTCCTAGAAACACTACAGCGCTTCTGGCGCAAGAGCTATGCGGGCGACTACACCGGCCTGATTGTCCTCGCCGTGCTGGAATTCCTCATCCAGTTCTTCGGCGAGCCTTTCCACCAACTGTTCCTCCTGTCGGATGAACGGTTGCAATATCCTCACGCAGAGGTCGAGCGGGTATCCGTGTTCTGGCTGTTTATGTATGCGGCTGGGGTGCCACTAGTTGTACTGATATTATGGACTCTGGCATGGCGGAGGGACATACATAAGGCCCACGTTACGATCTTGGGGCTTGTGACGAGTATACTGCTCACGAGCTTCCTTACTGAGGTGGTCAAGAATGCTGTTGGAAGGCCGCGACCGGACCTATTAGCGCGATGCTCCCCGAAGTCATCAACGCCGAAGAACGAGCTGGTCAGTGTGGCTGTATGTACCGAGACTATCCACCACCTTCTCCAGGACGGCTGGCGCAGCTTCCCGAGCGGCCACTCGAGTTTCTCGTTCGCCGGGCTTGGCTGGCTGAGCATATTCTTCGCGAGCCAGACGCATACTCTGCAACCGCACACGAGTCTCCTAGCTACGCTGCTGTGCATTGCGCCGCTGCTAGGCGCCGCGATGATCGCCATCTCTCGGCTGGAGGACTACAGGCATGACGTTGAAGATGTGATTGTGGGAGGGCTCTTGGGAATGACGGTGGCCTACTTTACCTGGCGAAGGTATTATCCTGCGTTAATGGATAGGCATTGTGATGAGCCGTATGGGACGCCATCGGGGAGTAGCCGGCATTACGCTGATGATGGGTTTCACCAGGTGAGGGACGAAGAGGAAGCGTTCGAAACGGAGGTTGAAGGATCACGCGAGTACGGCACGAGCCAAGGAGGCTGATGATGTACTCTATCTTCGATGAGTCGAGCTTGACGCCAGGCCATACCTTGTTGTGGGCTATCCTGCTACGGCTGGGCCTCACGAGCTTGTACTCGCCACGATTATAACCTCCAGGATGGAGCCTTCCGGACGCGGTCAAGCTCACACGGTCTTGGACACTTAAACTCGGCCACGGCCCTCGAAGGTGACCGGCTACACCTGGCTGTGACTCTCACACTCCCCGTCTCAGGAGCCTTAGCTGGCTGGCTCAGTACAAACTTAATTGGGTGATGAGGGACGACGTCGTACACGACTCATGGATTGGCAGAGGGATTGTACATATCACTGCAACAGTGTGTAAATAGCTGTATCGGCTTTGTTGAGATTCGAACTTATGGTGTGCCATTCCTACGTACCCTCTTGCCTCCAATCTCTATACAGCACCCCGAATAGGTGTAGTCAAATGATGCTTATTTAAGAACAAGCCTTCCCGATCCCGGGATTGTGGCTGACTGACATCACTCAGCGGCGACTCCAAACCTCCAAACGCGCACTCCTTGTTCTTGCGCGCGTCAATTAGGAACTAACCTTCCATTGTATCCACGTACGTCTTGTATATATACTATAGCTATGCTGTATCATACTATCATTTTGCAACAATAACGGCAGGCCGCGTTTGCAATGGCGAAGAGGAAACCCTGGGTATTCTTACCCTTCATTGGTGGCTCCTACAACAATCACGACAATCATGAAAAGCATGTTGCGAGAAGGCAGATTGGAGGTCATTCTGAGTTGCAGAAGGATGTTGTGGATCCTGGGCTGCCTAGCCAGCCGACGGCAGAGGAGTTCAAGAATATGGATGAGGAGCAGATGTAAGTCTTCGTCACTTATAGGCATCTCGAAGAGGTACAGTGCTAACGCTTTTGGTTGCGATGTCAGTGTACAGGACTACAACAGTCCGATTCATATGTGGGTAAGCATCTCTCCAACATTCTCAATCGCCATCCACGTTCTGACGAGATGTCTCAAGGTCGTCGCCACGCTGTTCCCACTCATAGCAGGCACATTCGGACCCATGGCTTCGATGTTTAACATCTGCGCCATTGCCATACCTTGGAGACTGGTCGTCAACCCCGACTCAAGCGAAGCCAATGGAGACCATATCCCTGACCCTAAATGGCTTGTTGGAGTCAATATCGTGTCGCTGGTCATCGCCATCCTGGCCAACCTATCACTACTAGGCCAGATGACGAACCGTCTACGATACAATATCTCTGGCCCCATCACCATCATTGGCTTCTTCGTGTCGGGCGTGGTCGATATTGCCCTTGTTGGGGCTGCAGACGCTGAATTGGCGCTCCCACCAACGCCGAATGCCACCTATTCGCAAGCTTTCTACTATGCCGCCTTATCAGGAGCAATCTACGTTATACTATCGGCGATGCTCAGCGTGACGGCCTACGGAATCTGGTTTGGGGGCTACAGCACCGAGTTCAAGCTGAGCATGTCACAGCGCTCGCTTATGCTGCAGACGATCTTGCTCCTAACATATATCCTGGCTGGTGGCGGTATTTACTCCGCTATCGAGGGATGGTCCTACCTCGACTCAACCTACTTCAGCGTCGTTACCATCTTCACCATAGGATTCGGAGACTTCTCACCAGCTACACATCTCGGCAGGAGTCTTTTCTTCCCGTTCGCTGTAGGAGGAATCCTTTTTGTCGGCGTGATTATTGCCAACATACGTACTCTGGTTCTGGAGAGCGGTTCGGTCAAAGTCTCTACCCGGCTCGTGGAGAAGGCTCGCTACAAGTCTATCGCAGCTGGAAACCCTGAGGAGGGCATTGTCAAGCTTCGAGGCGTGAAGAAGCGGGATACTAATGCTGACACGGAGCTCGAGCGCAGGGAGAAGGAGTTCCTGATCATGCGCGAGATCCAGCAGCAAGCCGCTAAAAGCAATCGGATATTCAGTCTCGTATTCGCAACGATCGCGTTTATGATTCTCTGGTTCATCGGGGCTGTGGTGTTTTGGCAGGCGGAGTCGAAGAGTACGGGAGGCGAGGATTGGTCGTATTTCACTGGACTTTATTTCACTTTCGTTGCGCAGCTGACTATTGGATATGGGGACTTTGGGCCGTGGGTATCTTGAGCTAGCTTTCGCACGGCATGTGATGCTAATACTACGCAGACAAACCAACTCCGCCAAACCAGCCTTCGTCTTCTGGGCCCTCATCGCCCTCCCGACCCTCACAGTCCTCATCGGCGCCATCGGCGACACCGTCTCCGACTTTGTAAACTGGTACACCTCCTGGCTCGGCAATCACAGCGTCAGCATCTGGCGCCTCTTCAAAGCCCCCTTCGCCCGCACCAACAAAACACAGAAAGTCAAAGCCGCCGCCAAGAACGTCGTCCGGGACCACGACAAAGCTACCGGCTTAGAGAACGGCGGCGGAGAAGCCGATAACGGTTTTCACGAACTTGCTGCTGTAGAACGGCAATGCACGGTTCCGCTTGACTTTAACATGGACGGCCTCACGGAGCTAGAGGCCGCGGTGGCGGAGGAGACGTATAAGCCGTTTATGATTTTGAAAGCGGCGCAGCATATTTTGCAGAATTTGGATGCTTCGCCGCCGAGGAGGTATTCGTTTAAGGAGTGGACGTGGTTGTTGAAGTTGCTCGGCGAGGACGAGTCGGATGAGCGGGGCCATCGGAGGGTAGGGCAGGAGTTGGAGGAGGGGGTGGAGGTGGGGAGTCCCGTAGGGACGAACGGGACGCAGGGGAGGACGAATGAGAGGCAGGTGTGGAGCTGGCTGGGGCAGGAGAGCCCGTTGATGAGTTTGGAGGAGGATAGTGAGCCGAAGTGGGTGTTGAAGCGGTTGATGTGGGCGCTTGAGACGGAGTTGAAGTCGAGGGCGGAGAGGCATATTGAGCGGGATATTGGACAGGAGTATGTGCCAGCCAGCAGCACGAGCATCAAGAGCGGGGAGAAGGACTCGGAAGAGGCTGGATCAAAGGGTGTGGCGGACGATGCGCAGGCGCAATCGAAAGCTACTGACTTTGCAGAACGATAGCGGACGGTGTACAGCGTGTTGAATCGAAGATAGCGGAACACCAGAATGTTTGGTCATCTAGCTTAGCGAGGAGTCTTGGAAAGGTTGGTGTACAGTGAGGCAGGTTTTGGCACGATATGTGGATCTTAGGAGGGTTTAGTTATGTATCACGCTGCACAAGCCTCTTGGATCGTGCATCTCTTCAATTGCTCTTTCAGTTCATGGGTCATCCCTCATATGCACCACCACCGCAATGATCTCACCAATGCATCGCTCAAACGCTCACAAGCATCCTCATCAAACCACCACTCCTCTTCCTAGCCTCATTCGAGCACTATATCTTGCCCACTCCACCCGGCCCCATAGGCGCCACAGCCGAAACGTTCCGCTGGTAAAACACAATATACGCCTCGCTATTCTGCAAACTGTTTCCCCCTACCCACCTCCCCTTCCCAGGCTCAAAGTCCGTCGCCGTGGAGTCGTTGAACTCTCTCCAGGATCCCCGACCCAGATCCCTCACCAAAGACGTATAATGCCCACTCTCGATGGTGTTGCCATGATGGCGGATGACAGCGTAAGCGCTGTACGTATACGGCCCCGTCATAGCCGGGTCCGGACGGAGGTAATCAGGCCCGAACTCGCGAGCTATGGTGTCTGCTTCGGAGGCGGTAGGGGAGGGAAGCATATACGGTCCCAGATCGAAGTTTTCAAGCGGGAAATGGATCGGTGCAGCGATTTTAGTCGCGCGGTTGCGAAGTTGGTTGAAACGCTTGAAGTGGATGACGAGGAATTGCGGGGCGCGGGTGAAGGTCAGCTGTTTTGTCGAGTCCCGCCGCTCGTTGCACTGGTCGCATTTGGCGCCGTTGTCGACGTCGAGGCGTTCTTCTTGGCAGAAGCTGCGGATGCAGTCGTCGAGGGTGATGGCGCGGTTGCGAATGTGGAGGGGGATCTCGACAGAGAGGGCGAAGAAGGCTTCGTGGGTCGTGCTGGTGTGGCCGCAGACTGCGAAGCGGAGAAGGCTGGAGTATTGGCCGCCGAAGAGTGTTAGAGGGAAGGACTGGTTGCGATGCGTGTACCTGTGCCACTCGACTTGTGCGACGACGGCCTTCGGCATTCGTTCTCTTTTGGCCTCGTCCTGTGGTGTCAGCTCTCGTAGGGTGGGCTTTTCCCATTGGATGTTGAGGTCTTCGTGCAAGCAGTCAAGCAAGAAGTCGAAGAACTCTTTGGCATCCTGCTCTTGAGTATCGTCTCCCCACTCCTTCTTCTGCCGTCCACAGAACTTCCGAAACGATGTCGGTTTGATACACGACACATCGTTCTTCCATAACCCTTGAATCACATTCGCGTACAGCTCCGGCATAATACCTTTCGTCCCTTTCCAGTTCTCGCGCTGCAGGTGGTTTCGAAAGGCTTGCTCCATGAAGTAGATGCTGAGCGCTTTCGTGGCGGACAATGCCTGCAAGGTCGCATTCATGTAGCACGTGAATCTGAAGTTGATGAGGCCAGTGCGCGGTACTTTGAACGAGCTGGAAAGGTACTTCGCAGGAATGTATGGAACCATGCTAGTGGAACGTGTGGCCGGCAGGCTTTGAGCTCCAGCGCGATCTGATACTCCAGTATAACTTCGCCGTGGCGCGGCAGGTACCGGCCGTGCTGGTACCGATGGGTACATGGACACGGCGGGAGCTTGTGGGTAATTCGCCAGAGGAAGCTTGGGTGGTGGTGGGGGCGCATCGCGTTTCGGTTGTAGTGGGCCAAATGCAAACTTCTCCAGTTGCCCAGCATCTGGAAATCGTTGGTTGAAGTCATCAATGGCGCTGTACGGGGCTTCGTCTTCCTCTAAAATGCCATCGTCGTGCAGTGCATCTTCGTCTTCTTCGGGCACGACCGGAGCAGGTGGTAACACAACGCTTTCGGCCCGCGCTCGTTCTCTCCATTTGCGTTCTTCCTCCTCATCAAGCGGATTGTAATCTCGCAATCTCCGCTTGGGGTTCCGTAACTGTCCACCGACCGGCCGTCGCTGCAGTCCACCTTGCTTCGGCCTTGAAGCAGTATCGCTCGTTGCCAACGCTTGAGAGCCAACCAAGTCCGACCAAGCGTCGAGACCGCCAACGAGCAGTATAGGTGGTCGCCGCAACGGCTTGTCCTCATTGAAGTCAAAGAGTGCTTCATGTAGAGATTTCAGCTTCGCTTCATGCTCGTTGGCAGGACGAGTCAGAAACGTCTCGGACTGTGTGCGCGTGTCGTAGTAGACAATCAGGTCGTACTTGTCCCTGTTCATGAACATTTCTTGCTCGATATCCGGACTGATTACCATGCGATCGAGAAGCTCTTCCGCACTCATGCCTCGCGTGATGTGTATGGGATCGACGCATATGACGCTACGATGGTAGATGTGGCCTTGATCAAACTCGTGCCGTGGTCGGAAATCGAGCAGTAGTATGTTGAAGCGCTCGAGATAGTCATAGAGTCGTTGCGCGCCGATACGAGTCTCTTGTGCATTGACCGACTGTCTACGTGGAAGCTGCCCTAGCTGTACTCCGTTTGACGTAGGCCGAGAAAGAGGTGGAAAATAGTCTCCTGGCTCTGCTGAGGAGTTGACACCGTTGGGAGCATAAGCTGACGCAGAAGAAGTCTGCACTAGAGAGGACTTTCGACTACTGGTGGATACTAAACTCCTAGGTGTCCGCCGTGGCAGATCAATGTTGCCAGTAGCTTGCATGTTCCTTGCCGGGCTATAGGTCGCTTTCGGTTCCTGTGGCATCGCAGCAAAGTCGGTGTGTAGTGGTATTTTGCCCGGTAGCATGGGTGCCGTGTTACCGTTGGGCATTCCTCGGGGTCCTGATGGGCGTGGCGCAGAGCTTATCGACGTCCTCGACATGCTGTCCGGGATGCTGTCGAAAGAGATTCGACTTCCATAGTCGTTTGCGTTCGGCATCGAAACAGAGGTTGGCGAGCTGTGTATTGAAGAGCGCGTGGAGCCTCGAGAGTCCGGTCGGCCAGTCTCGATTGCTGCATTCCTGCTTCGAAGAGCGGTGAGGCGATCCTTGAGCGGGTCAGCTGCTGCAGTACCAGAGGCTGCAGCAGATATAGCTCTGCCGTGCAGACTTTCGGGTTTTGGCGATGGTGTAGGCTTGACCTTCGGTGCGCCCAAGTGCCCGTTCAGCCCGTTACCGTTGTACTGCGGTGCATATGCCGTTCCCGTAGATGGCCCAGCTGCTCCATGTGTCGGCTGGACTCCGCTCCTTCGGTTGTTGTTCACAATTATCTCTTTGATACTCTGGAACTGCTCGCCCTGCGCATGTAGCTTCCTCAGCAGCAGCTGGTGTTTCTGATGCAGCCCCCCATTGTCCATCTGCAGATCCGCCCAACTCTTGTGGTGCGGCAAAACTTCCACCGCAATCTCGATGGCCCTCAGGTACTCAACATAAGCCAGGTCGGGCCGCCGCGACATGTCGATTAATGTGTGCGACTGATTGAGCGCCACCTCGGCTTCTCGGAGCAGCTGCTGCGCGGAACCGCCCCGCTCGAAGCCGTGGAGGGCCATTCGCTTGAGGTCGTCCAGATGGGCATATTGCTTGTCGTTGCCGTTGAAGTTCGGAGTGCTCGTTGGCCGCGAGCCGCCATAACCAGCCGGTCCGCCATTCGGTGGCTGTGGCGGAGATGGCGCCGCCGCGCTCATGTTCGCAGTAGGCAGGCAACACCACTAGCGACCATGTCGTGCTTCCATGCAATAGCACGTGGACGTCGCCGCTCACGGTATGGTGGATGTGGATGTAGACGTCCGGGTACAGGCGACACTCTCTCGCTGATTGTGGCGTGGGCACATGAGTGTTGGATTGTCGCCTTCCAAAAGTGTTTATTAGGGGCTCAGGTCGGTGTTGCGTCTATAGTGCCTTGGCTCTCTGTTCTCAGGTCTCCTTGTTGTAAGCTTGAGGCAAAGTTACTGGCACTGGAGTCGGCTTTGATCATATGTGCCAAGGATCGCGACGCCGCTAGTTCTAGCGCGGTGTGGCGCAGCTTACATATACACCATCAGCGCTCATGAACTCACATAACGCCTTCTTCGTCTTCTTCGACACTTCGTTGTTACCCCAGGAGTATTATTCTTCTACGACATGGGCTTTAGGTAAAACCAACCCAGTCCTCGTAGACGATTGGCGGTATCTCCGGGACCTGACATCCCCGTTCGTGCTCCTTTTATTTCCAGAGCACATGAGGACTTTCCTATTACTATCTCAACGACCTCCGGCACACTAACCGGGCGTTGTCACTTCTCGGTTGCGGAAGGCAAGCTAACATCTCGATCTTCTTTCTTTTCACGTGTCCTTTTCGATCTCTCATAACACAACATCTACCAAATTTCCGCTATCTTATTCTGCCATTCGTTGCCTCAAAAGCATACCTTGAAAGCATACCTCCAATTTCCTGAACACCGTTGCCGGTTTCAACTTCTCTTTGCCTCTACAAGCAGCCCTCTCGGTCGGAAACCATGCTGGCAGGTTCCACTTTGAGGGTCGCAACCCGTCCGACCTTTGGACTCCTCCCAATTCTTCGACGACGCCCACTAGCAGCCTACACTACCTCATCACGCTTCTTCGACCCTTCAGTCTCGGCCGTCGGCTACCAACGCGGCAATCGGATGGAGCAAGAGATCGACGTCAGGGCCGCTCATGGCACGGGACCTGTGAAACCTCCGGGGTCTGATAGCGAGAGGACGGCCATGACGTTGAATGAGAATGTGTATTCGTTGCTCACGTCTACGCTGAGCAAGTTCACTTTGCGGGATAAGGTTGCTGTGGTCACCGGGTGAGAGAAGATTGAAGTGATTGTGTATGAACGGCTGTGTTGACAGTGCCGACCAGAGCTGGCCGCGGCCTAGGGCTCAACATGGCACAAGCACTCGCCGAGTCCGGTGTACGAGGCATTGCCATCCTGGACGTCCAGCAAGACATCGGCGACCAATCTGCTAGAGACCTCGGCCAGCAAACCGGAATTGATGCGTTATTCTACCGAGTAGATGTCCGTGACGCCGATGCGGTTGGCCAGACGATCAAGAGCATCGTCGACTACTTCGGCGGAATCGACATTCTCATCAACGCCGCTGGCATCGCCGAGTACGTACCCCCCTACCCACCCATTCAATACTTCATTGACCCTCCATCCCAGCTCCAACATCAAAGCCGAAAACTACCCCATTGACAAATTCCGCCGCCTCCTCGACATCAACATCACCGGCACCTTCATCACCTGCCAAGCCTGCGCGACCCACATGATCGCCTCCGCCCGCGGCGGCTCCATCATCAACATCGCCTCCATGTCCGGAACCATCGTCAGCTTCCCGCAAGAGCAATCCTGCTATAACGCCTCCAAGGCCGGCGTAATGCAGCTCACGAAATCTCTCGCCGCCGAATGGGCCCAGTACGGGATCAGGGTCAACTCGATCAGTCCGGGGTACATGGATACGGCGCTGAACCGGGTGCCGGCGCTGGAGGCGCAGAAGAAGATTTGGATGGATATGACGCCGATGAAGCGGTTGGGGCGGGTGGAGGATTTGAATGGGCTGGCGGTTTTCTTGGCGGGGGAGGGGAGTGGGTATATGACTGGGGCGAATGTGATTATTGATGGGGGGTATACGCTTTGGTGAGGGGGTTTGTGGTTGGTTGTAG